>LNAP01000552.1_pt1 | contig 81430 bp, 72 predicted proteins | sample 602601 | NCBI WGS metagenome assembly LNAP01 (sample SAMN02440304, study PRJNA202911) | soil metagenome | biome: Subtropical and temperate rainforests or woodlands; isolation source: soil samples (1 kg each in a 20% v/v slurry with milli Q water) were... ...
GTGCAGCAGCATGCGCGCCAGCTTGGCCTTGATGCCGCGCTCCAGGCTGGCTTCGTGCAGGTACTGGTGCTGCAGGTCCCAGGCGTAGCGGATGGGCGAATGCACGTAGCTGATGTGCAGCTGGTTGGGCCCGGTCAGCACGCCCTTGGCCACTGCGTGGCTGCTGGAAATGATCAGGTCATACGAGGACATGTCGAGCTGCTCGATGGCCAGCGGCATCAGCGGTAGGTACTTCTGGTAATGGGTGCGCGCCTTCGGCAGTTGCTGGATGAAGGTGGTGGTGGCGCGCTTGCCGCCGAGGTGGGCACGGTCGGCGTCGGAGAGAAAATCGATGACGGCGAACAGATCGGCGTCCGGCCAGACGGCGCACAGCCCGGCGAGCACGCGCTCGGCGCCGGCATACGTCACCAGCCAGTCGTGAACGATGGCAACTTTCATGGCATGACATCCTTGATCGAGAAAGAGTGAGCAGCGAGGCGGTGAGCCTCAGCGGCTGTGCAGGCGTGCCAGTGGCATCAGGTCGTGTTGTCTGGTCAGGCGCCTGCCGGCGTGAGCCAGCGGTAGATCCAGCACCTGTCGGCAGAGCTGGGCGCTGCCGAGGGCCAGCAGCAGGCCGAACACAACGCCAGCCAGGCTGGCGGTCGGGCCGGTCAGGCCGAGCGCCTGGGTCAGCAGTTCGCTCAGGCGCTGCATCGCTGGCAGCAACAGATAGAGCGAGTAGCTGAGGCTTCCAAGCCAGACGAGCGGCGGTGCCCGTAGCGGTAGCCGGCTGGTGACCAGCAGGAAGGTCACGATGGCCAGGGCATAGGTGAGCAGGTCCCGGGGCCAGGCGGTTGCGTCCGCAGACCAGCCGGCCAAGAAGATGATCGGCAGCACCAGCAGGTAGATTCGCAGCGTGTAGCGCGCATATTCGCGGGCTCGTCTGCGGGCGTAGCTGCTGCTTTCATGCTTGGCCTCGTACCTGAGTGACGCGAAAAACATCAGTGATAGCGCCAGCGGCAGCGTGACCGGTAGCTCTGTGCCCAGCAGCTGCCGCGCCAGGGCGAGCAGCAGCGCCACCGCCAGCAGCACGAGCGCGCAGCTGGTCCGCAGACTGACGCTGTGCAACAGGCCGAGCACCTGCAGCAGCAGGCAGAACCCGTAGAACAGCAGGATTGGCGGCAGCGCTCCGTAAGCGCCGATGACCTCGAACGCCATGGCGCTGCCTGGCGCGGCCACACCCGGCAGCCAGGCCGGTGCCGTCGGCAACAGAATGGCGGTCAGCAGCACCGCCAGCAGGTAGACCGGCAGCAGGCGCAGCAGGCGGCGGACGACAAAACCTCGCCCGCCGTCGACGCTGGCGTGCAGGCTGGCCGGCACGATGAAGCCGCAGCACAGCAGGAACCAAAGCATCGCCAGCAGCCCGGGGTCCAGGGCGTGCTGCAGTGCCCAGCCGTCTGACAGTGGCAACAGCAGGGTCTGGAAAATCAGGAGTAGGGCTGCGCTGCCGCGTAGCGCGTCGATATGCGCCAACCGTTCCATGGTCTGCCTCGCTTGATTGATAGAGTTGAGTGTCGGGACTGCATTCGTCGGGCATCAGGGGCGGTCCGATGACCAGGCGATAAAGGACGGCGGGCTGGGTTTGCCCATCAGCGCCTTGTCGATCAGCTGCGATACGGTCTGCGCCGAGCGTTTCCACGAGTAGCGCTCCACATTGGCCAGGCCGAGGGTGCGCAGGTCGTCGCGCAGGCGCGCGTCCTGCAGCACGTGGCGCATGCAGCGTGCGATGTCCTCGATGTTCAGGGGCTCGAAATAGAGCACGCTCTCGCCGAGCACTTCGGGTATCGACGCGGCCCGCGCGGCGATCACCGGGCATCCGCAGGCCTGGGCCTCCAGCGGTGGAATGCCGAAGCCTTCGTAGAGCGAAGGAAACACGAAGGCGGTGGCGCCCTGGTATTCGCGCACCAGCTGATCGTCGTTCAGCCGGCCGAGAATGCGTACGCGTGGATTGCCATCGATGCTGGAAGTGGAGCCTGAGAAGACCGAGTGCGAGTCGCCGACGATGTGCAGTTCCACGTCATCGAAGCCTTCCAGGCTGAGGAAGGCCGCGACCATCCGCGCGAAGTTCTTGTGCGCGTTCGGGGAAGACACCGCCAGCACGTATGGCCTGGCATTGCCGCTGCGATCCGCGCCACTCGGCGGATGGAACTTGGCCGCCACCGCATTGGGGACAACGCAGATCTTCTCGCTCGGGTAGCCGTAGTAGCGGGCGATTTCCTTGCGTGAGAAGTCGCTGACGGTGATCAGTGCCTTGATGCGCTTGAGCAGCAGCGGCGTGATGCCCTTGTAGACGCTGCGGAAGGCGCGCGAATAGCTTTCCGGATGGCGCACGTAGGTGATGTCGTGATGGGTGGCGATCTGATTGCGGTAGATCAGCGGTGCCGTGTTGCACAGTGACACCAGGGGCGGATAGCCATGGCGCGCCAGCCAGAGAGGCAGGTCCAGCTGTTCCCACAGATGCCCGTGGTTGCGGCCGATGCGCCGCACCTGCAGGCGCTCGGCGCTGGCGTGCATGCGGATGTCGTCCGGCGCGATGAATGTCAGGTCCTTGCGCATGGCGGCAAGCTCAAGGCAGACCTGTTCGGCAAAACGTTGCACACCGCGGGTTTCCTGAGTCAGGAAACGGGCGTTGATGGCGATCATGTAGGGCTCTCCTTGCGGGGATGGTGTGCGCCGCCGGTTGCTGGCCAGCGGCGAACGCTGGCAGGTGGCGGCTTTGGCGACTGGCGAAGCGATGCGTGGTGCGTGGCGGTCAATGCGGGTTGGCCAGCGCGTGCTGGTCCGGTTGCGTTTCGCCTGGGTGGCCGGTCGTGCGGTCAGTGCATGTCGTGACAGGGGTCAACCGTCGTTCTGCACCGCGCGCAGGCTGATGATTTTCGGGAATCCATCGAGCTCCACCTCGGTGCTGCAGGCTTGGCCTTTGCCCGGACACTTCCACTCGGTACTGGTGACCACACGGCCGTGCTGGGGCTGGGCGGTATCGATCAGCGCCACCTGACCCGCCTGGCCTTCGGTGTTCTGCAGCTCCACGGTCCGCGGTTTGCCGGTGCTCCAGGCCACCATTAGCTCATCGTCTCCGCGGGCGAATCGCAGCATCACCACGTCACCCGGGGTTTTCTCTTCGCGGCTGAGGAAGCTGTACTGGCTGACGATGTGGCTGATGGAGGCGAGCACCGAATAGGCCGGCTTGAGGGTAAAGTCCTGCCGTACCAGGCCGAAGTTGTGTTCGCGTTCGGTCTTGTCGGTGCCATCGTTGCGGAAGTCGTACCACCACATGCCCTTGATGCTCGGCAGCGTCTTGGCCAGGAAGAAGGCGCGGGCCAGGTAAGCCGCCTGCAGGCTTTCATCGATGCCGCATGCGCCCTGATGGGCGGGCCAGGCCATCTCCGTCAGGTAGAGCGGTACCGGGCGTCCGGCGGCGCGGGTCAGGTCCTTGTCGACCTCGCTCATCCATTCGATCCAGGCCTCTGGGGTGTTGCGCCGCCAGCCGCGGCAGTGCACGTAGGGATGCAAGGACAGGCCGTCCACCGATTGCATCAGGCCGTTCTCCAGCAGGCGCAGGGCGAAACCGGAGTCGATGCCCTGGCTGGTCACGGCGCCGGCGAGCACCTTGGCGCCGGGCGCGCGCTGCCGGATGATCCCGGACGCATCGGCGATCAGCCGCGCGTAATCCTGGGTGAATTCCGGGTCGCGCGGGTCCTCGACGTCCCATTCGTTCCAGATCTCGTAATAGGCGACCTTGCCTTTCAGCTCTTCGGTGATGAACTCGACATAGCGATTGAATGCCGCCCTTACCGGCTCGCTGCGGGGCTTTTCACCACCGCCGTAGTGCGAGTTGCCGTAGCCGAGGATGAACTGGGTGCTTAGCCCGTGAGCGGCTGTTGCCTTCAGGTAACGGTGCCAGGATGGTTCGATCTTCAATTGCCCGGGCCGGCGTTCGACATAGGCCCAGTGGGCGTCGGTGCGCACGGAGGTGATGCCGGCATCGCGCATCATCGCGTAGGCGCGGCCGCTGGGGTCGCCCTTGTGCAGTTCATGGGCACAGACGCCGACCACGAAAGGCTCCTCGGTGGTCTGGGCCGGTGTAAACGGAGCAAGGCCAAGCAAGCCGCCCAGCAGCAGGGTGTTGAGCGGGGTAGAGCGCTTCGTCATGTGGATCATCCGTGAAGGTAGGTCTCAGGTCAGGTGCTGCAACTCGGGCAGCCGTTGCGCCGCCAGGTTGTTGCTCGGGGCGCGGGCCGGGGTCAGCACGTGGGAGATCGCCAGGCCCAGGAACAGCGTGGCGATGGACACCTCCAGTACATCCGTGGCCCAGGCCACCAGGCAGATGCAGAAAACGATCGGCAGCAACGCGCTGCGCAGTCGCGAGCCCCGTTCATGCAGGCGCAGCATCAGCGGAAAGGTCAGCAGGTAGAGCAGCACACCGAACACGCCGAGCATTCCCCACAGGTACAGCGCGGTATTGTCGGCAATGCTCAGCAACTCCAGCCCGGGTACGGGATAGACCTTGCCAGTGCTGCCCACCGCGCCGAATCCCGCGCCCCACCAGCCCCATCCCTCACGGGTGATGACCTCGATGAAGTTCGGCCAGCTGTTGATCAGGCGGTCGGCGAACGAGGCCAGCAGCGAGCCGTTGTTGGCGGCGTTGGGGTCCAGGCTGAGCACCAGGCTGGCCATCGGCAGCATCAGGCCGACCAGCACTGCGACGAGAAACGCAGTGGCGCTGGCGAAGCGGTAGGCCGTGACGATCAGCATCAGCAGGGTCAGCACGTAGGCCGCCGCGGTGGATTTGTTGGTGGTCAGCACGATGCCGATCAGCGCTGCGATGTAGAGCATCAGGCGTAGCACGCGCGGCTGGATGAATGCGGCGATGAACAGGCTGTAGATCGCGATCATCACCGACAGCGCGGTGGACATGCGGGCGAAGCCGCCGATGCGGTCGATGTCGTCGAACGCCCACGAGCGGTTGGCGCTCAGTTCCACCTCGCCAACCATGTAGCTGTAGCCCTTCCACGGCACGCTGGTGAGCATGTCCAGGGCGATGCCGACGAAGCAGGCGATCAGGCAGAAGCCGATGATTCGGCGCAGCAGCCCGAGCCGCAACTCCACATGGCGGCCGCAAATCAGGCCGAACAGCAGCGGAATGTAGATGAACAGGCTGAAACCGATGTTGGCCAGTTCGGCGCCATGCATCAGCGCCAGTTGGCTGGAAGTCACCAGCCCCAGCAGCACCAGCCAGAAGGCCGGCCAGCCGCGATAGCGCAACAGCTCCAGGCCCAGTGCGATCAGGCAGGCAACCTTGGGCAGGTATAGCAGCCAGGAGACTCCGGCCATGTCGAAGTAGTAGCGCAGGGCGCCGGAGAAGGTTTCAGTCAGCAGCAGCGAGGCGACGACCAGCGTCAACAATGTCGGCTTGTCGAAGGCCAACGGATTCGAGTCGCGTCGCCGCGGGGTAATCAGCAGGCTCTGGTTCATGGTGGATTCTCGTTCCCTGAAGTGTTTCACGCAGGATGGTCTGGTATTGATCCAGCATGCGTTCCATATCCAGCAGCGGCAGCACGCTGGCCCGTGCCTGGCTGGCGAGCCGTTGCCGCAGTGCGCCGTCGATGTAGAGCCAGAGCATGGCGATGCCGAGTGAGTCGGGATCATCGGGCGAGCAGAGCAGGCCGTTGCATTCGTCGCGGATGATCTCCGGCAGCCCGCCCATGTTGCTGGCGATCACCGGCAGGTTGTTGGCGCAGCCTTCGACGGCCACCAGGCCGAACGGCTCGCCCCACAGCGACGGCACCACCAGCACATCGATGCTCTGCATGAACTCGTCGCTGTCGCAGTAGCCGAGAAAGCTGACCTTCTTCGGATCGGCCATGGCCTTCAGCCGGGCTTCGTAGTCCAGCTTGCCGCGCCCGGCGATATCCAGCCGCGCATCGATGTCCAGCCGTTGGAACTGCTCGATCAGCCAGCCGACGCCCTTGTTCTCCGACAGCGTGCCGATATAGCCGAAGCGCAGTGGATGGTTGCTGCGCTGCCTGGGCTTGCTGCCCTGACCGGGGTTGGCCGGCGTGCAGTTGTGCACCACATGCTGGCGCGCGCCACTGAAATAGCCCTGTGCGGTGATGCGCTCGAGCACGAAGCGGCTGACGCCGATCGCCGTGGCCACTTGCGCTGAGGCGCCGGCGTGGCGGAGACGGAACACCGAACACATACCGCACTGGCGCTGGCAGCTCTTGCCGTGGTTGAACATGGTGTCCTTCGGGCAGAGCAGGTACAGGTCGTGCAGCACCTGGACGATCGGCAGGCCGGCGGCGGTGATTTCGTCCCAGGCGGAAATCGACCAGCCGGTGAGGTTGTTGCAGACCACGATATCCGGCTGCTCCCGCGCGATCACCTCGCGCACGTGACAGCGCATGTCGCGGTTGTAGCGGTCCCGGTAGTGCCAGCCGAGGCGGGCGACGCGACTCGGGCGCTGCTGGGTGTAATGCCAGTAGCTGTTCGCCAGGTTGGCGCGATAGACCCGCACACCGTCCTGAATCTGCATGTTCAGCCCGGCATCCGGGCCGGTCGCCAGCACTGCCACCTCACAACCACGCCGCTGCAACCCTTCGGCCAGGTGCCGGAGGATGACTTCTGCGCCGCCGCCGACATGCGGGGTGTAGAACGCATTGAGGAATAGGATCTTCATCGGTTGGCTCGCTGATTGAACCTGTCAGGCTGCTCGCATGGCCCTACGGGCACTCGCCTGGCTCAGGAGTAGCACTGGAGATAACGGGTGGGTACCCGGACCTTCTGCTCACGCTGCAGCAGGTTGAGCAGGATGACGGAGCGTTCTTCGCCGTCACTGCTGACGAAGATCGCTTCGATGTCGCTGAAGCTGCCCCCGCTGACTTGGACCCGTTCGCCGGGTGAGAACGGCGCCGCCGCCATGGTCTGCGGCTGGGCGAGGCGCTGTCGCAACTGTTCGATCAGCTCGTCGCGTACCGGCGTCGGCTGGCCGCCGAAGGTCACCACGCGGCTGACACCACGGGTGGAGCGGATCGGGTACCAGTTGTCGTGAATGCAATCGAGGCGGATGAACAGGTAGCCCGGAAACAGCGCCTCGCCGGACTTGGTCCCCTGTGAGCCGCGCAAGGGCGCAGGCGCCTTGAGCGGGCGGTAGCACTCGAAGTGCTGGCGCAGCAGGTGCTCCTCGGCGCGGGCCTCCTGGCGTGGCTTGGTCTGTATCAGGTACCAGCGTGCGGTATTGCTCGATGTCATGGGGATGTCCTTCCCTGATTGGCCTGCCCGAATCCCGATGGCAGGCGGAATGTCGTCACGCCAGTGTCAGCGTTGCCCTTTTTTCCTGTCCCTCGACCACGCTGAAGCGCTGCAGCAATTCCTTGATCTCTTCGCGGCTGTTGAACATCAGTACGTCGATGATCGACAGCGACGGCACGAACGGATGCTTGAGCTGCGTGTAGGTGACCTCATCCATGCGCAGGAAGCGCAACAGCAGGCCGTCGGCGCGGAAGCGGGCAGGGCAGTACAGCTCCATGCCGCCGATGGGGTTGAGGTAGAGCTCGCCGTCCATCCGGTGGGTGATCTGGATGACCCGGTCCTGCATGTCCATCTTCGCCGGCAAGCCGAGGCTGGAACCGCGATAGATCGGTGTGCGGATGTTCAGGTAGGCGCACAGGCAGCGCAGCGAGTTCTCGGTGAACAGCGCAAGATTGCGTTCCGGGCACTGCAGGATGCCGCGGATCAGCGGCAGCACCGCATCGCGCTGCGGGGCCTTGGCGTAGCAACGCTCGAGGGTCAGCATCAGCCCCGCGGCTTCCTTGTCGAAGTCGTCGCAGAGCCAGCGCTCGTTGATGCGCTCGGTCTGATGGCCCTTCTTCAGCGGAAAGCTGATGAGCTTGGGTTGGCCATTGACGAGAATCCGGTTGCGGTTCATCCAGGAGCCCCTGACGAATTGCAGGTCGTCACCCAGCACGAATACATCGCTGAGCGCGATCAACTGAAAGTAGCCCAGGTACGGAAATAGGTAGGGCTGCATCATCGAGACGGTTCTGAGCACGGTGCACCTCCTTGTCTGGCGATCAGGCTTGCTGGGTGTAGGTGTAATAGCCGTAGGCGCCGCTGTCGTACGGCGAGGTCGAGGCTTTGCGCTTCACGGCATTGAGGATCACGCCCTTGAGCAGCACGCCGTTCTGCGCGAGCCGCCGCTTGGATGCATCAATCTGCGAGCTGGTGCTGAGGCCGAAGCGGGCCACCAACAGGTTGGTGCCCGACTGCTGGGCGACCAGTACGGCGTCGGTCACCGCGAGCACCGGCGGCGTATCGATGATGATGAAGTCGTAGAGCTTTTCCGCTTCACGCAGCAGGCGGGAGAAGTTGTCGTGCATCAGCAGTTCGGACGGATTCGGCGCGGAGAACCCGGCGGAGATGAAGTGCAGGTTTTTCTGCTCGGTGCGGTTGGTGATCTCCGCCAGGTTCAGGCCACTGGCCAGTGCATCCGACAGCCCGTGACGCGGTGCCATGCCGAACAGCGTGTGCAGGTAGCCGCGTCGCATGTCGGCATCGATCAGCAGCACGCGCTGGCCGGTCTGCGCGATCACCGCAGCAAGGTTGCTGGACACGAACGACTTGCCAACCGAAGGGGTCGGGCTGGTGATCATCAGCACTTTGTTGCGCGCCTCGAGCATGGCGAACTTGAGGCTGGTACGCAGGCTGCGCAGCGATTCGACCGCCAGATCGGTCGGTTCGGTGAGGCTGAGCAGTCGGGTCTTGCCGTCGCGGCTCTTGCGGCTGCGATTGAGCTGATCCTGAGAGGCGCTGTAGGGCAGGCCGGCATAGACCGGTACGCCAAGCTTCTCGATCACGTCCGGGCTTTCCACACCGCGGTAGAAGGCCTGGCGCAGCAGGATGACTGCCGCCGAGACGAGCAGGCCGACGAAGATTGCGATGGCCACCACCAGCGGTTTGACCGGTTTCGACGGCTTCTCGATCATCGAGTAGGCGTTGTCGATGATGCGCACGTTGCCGATGGTGCCGGCGCGCAGGATGTCTTGCTCCTGTGCCTGGTTCATCAGCAGCGTGTAGGTCTGGGTCGTGACTTCCATGTCACGTTGGAGGCGCAGCAACTCCTGCTGCGTCATGGGGAGGGCGTCGACCTTCTTCAGCAGCTGCGCCTTTTGCGCCTGCAGCTCGTTCATCTGGGTGATCAGCGTGCGATAGGTCGGGTGCTCGCGGGTATAGAGGCGGTCGTACTCCACGCGCTTGAGCGACAGTTCGGATATCTGCGTTTCCAGCGCGACGATCTGGTCGAGCACGCCCTTGGTCTCGATGCTGATATCCACCGATTTGGAGCTGGTCTGGTAGGCATTCAGCGCGGCTTCGGCCTTCTCCAGCTCCTTGCGCACCTGAGGTAGTTGCGAGCGCAGGAAGTCCAGGCGCTGGGCCGCTTCTGCCGAGCTGCGCTGGATGTTCTGGCTGACGTACAGCCGGCTGATCTCGTCCAGCACATGGCTGGCCAGCTGCGGGTCCGGGTCTTCCAGGGACATGTAGATGATCCCGGAATCCTTGCCGGCCTCGCCGACCTTCAAGCGGTTCTGGTAATCCAGCGCGGTGGTCTGCGGGCGGTTCCTGACTAGCTGGAATTCGGTGCCAGGACGCGCTTCCAGCTGGGCGATCTGCACCTTGAAACCCTGGTTCTCCACGGCCTGATTGACCTGGCCGCGCAGAATCAGTTGCTGCTCGTCGTCATGCAGCGTGAAGCTGCCGGCAGTGCCGGCGATCAACGTCAGCTCTACGCCCAGATACGCTTCGGGCACATCGAGCTGGAATACTTCGAGCTTTTCCCCACCCCAGGCATAGCCGGTCAAGCCGAACAGCGGGGTGGCCAGCGCGCCATCAGTCGCCGGGTCGTGCTTGCGCGCCATGAATGCGCCGAACACCGGGAAGTGAAGGGGTTTGGCGACGATGTAGAGCTTGAGCTCCTCGACTGCCTTGCCGAGCACGGCGCGGGATTTGAGCAGGGAGATTTCGGTAACCGCCTGGGACACCGAATCCGGCCGGGCCGATACTTCCGGTACGCCGGTGATGGCGGCTTTTTTCGGTTCGATCTGGATCATCGCCGTCGCCTGGTAGATCGGCGTGGCGATCAGGGCGTAGAGCACGCCCAGCGCAGCGAAGAAGCCGGTGATGGTGATGATCAGCGCCTTGTGGTCATAGGCGGTGCGCATTATCCCGGCAAGGTCGATGCGGTTGTCCGCGTCATATTCCAGCGAAGAGCGGGTCAAGGCAGTCATTGGGAATCCTTCCTCATGGTGCTATGTGCAAAGAAGCGGGGTAGGCGGTCAGCTCCTGGCCAGCCGTGGGCTCAACCGACGCAGCAGGTTGAGGCTGATGTTCTGGGCGATGGTCGAGAGCGCCTGGATCTTGCTGAACGGCGAGATCAGCGAGAGGCACTCGCCGAACACCTGGATCAGGAAGTACTCGTAGAGCGCGTTGTTGCCGATGCGGCTGTAGTAGCGCGCCAGCGAGTAGTGGGCGTGCATGGCCATCTGGATGCGTTGCCGGCTCGGCTGCATGGAGAAGATGCCGCCCTCGTGCACGCGGTAGGCGGCGGGGCTGATGCCTTCCATGAACTTGCCTTTGCCGTAGGCGCCGAGCAGCGACCACCAGCAGATATCCAGCACTTTCACGCCGAGCAGTTCCGGCGGAAGTTCCTGAATCAGGTTGCGAAAGCACACCGTCAGCGTCGACAGCGGACGGCCCTGCATCAGTTCCAGCGCAGTGGCGTCCTTGCGCAGCTTTCCGGTCAGCTGCGGGCTCTGGATGATGCCCTGGCTGTTGAACATGAACGCATCGTGATAGGTGATCACGTAGTCACGATGCTGCTCGAGAAAGTCCACCTGCTGCTGCAGCTTGGTCGGATCGGTCCAGTAGTCGTCGCCTTCGCAATAGGCGATGTATTTGCCCCCCGCACGGGCGAACAGCCGCGTGCTGAATGGCACGCCGAGGCTGAACTGATTCTGCGTCTGGTAGATCGGCTTGATGATGCTGGGGTAGCGCGCCGCGTAGTCGGCGATGATCGCGGCGGTGGTGTCAGTCGAGGCGTCGTCGTGGACGATCACCTCGAAAGGGAAATCCGTTTCCTGCTGGAGGAAGCTCTCCAGCGCCTTCCTTATAAAAGATGCGTGGTTGTAGGCCAGGCAGACGACGCTCAGCAGCGGTTCGGTCTTGCCGCCCCAACGTTCAATCAAGGCTTGCTCGCTCTTCAATTCCATTTTTGGATGCTCGCTTGGTGATGAGTAGATGAAGCTTGAGTAGCAGTGATTTCGAGGTCGCCGCGACCAGCAGCAGGCAGATGAACCCGCTTACGGCCAGCGCGATCAGAATGTCGAAGCGGTTGTCGCTGACGATCAGCAGGAACAGCGGCTCGCCCAGTGCCACGCCGATCACGGTCGCGGCGGTAATCCGCAACATGTCTCGTGCCCAGACGCCCTGCAGGCCCGGAGCAAAGCGCCGGTGCACCACCGGTGGCCAGATCACGAAGGTCGCCAGGCGCAGGAAGAACCACGCCAGTGCGGCACCGTAGGCACCGTGGGCAAGCGCTGCGTAGATCACGATCGGCATGCTGATGGCGGTGGAAACCACGCTGTACCAGATGTGCAGGCGCAGCTGGCCGTAGGCGTACTGCAGGTAGAACTGGAAGGCACCGACCGCCATCAGTGCGCTGCCCGGCACGTACCAGAACAGCATTCGTTCGCTCCATTGGGCAGCGGCAGCATCGCCAGTCCAGGCGTAGATCAGCGCCTGACCGTGCCAGGCGATCACCGCAGCGATGGGAAACAGCACGCTGCAGACGAAGCGGGTGGCGTTCAGGTACAGCCGCTCCATCTCGGCGATTCGCCCTTCGGCCACGAGCATGGTCATGCGCGGCAACAGCGTCTGCACCAAGGGGTTGGTCAGAGTCATGATGCCGGTGGTGATCAGCGCCACCAGCGAGAAGTAGCCGTACTCCTTGAGCAGCAGCACCTTGGAAAGCAGCACTTTGTCCAGCTGGGTCAGCACGATCCACAGCAGCGAGGTGAAGAACATGCCGCCGGCAAATGGCAGCACCGGCTTGACCACGCGCCAGTCGATGCCGGTGAGCAAACGTGGGCTGGCCAGTTGCACATAAGCCTTGCTGGCGAAGGCGAGCGTTTCCACCAGGGCGACGGCCGTCTGGAACAGGAAGAAGTCCAGCGGATCTTGCGACACGAGGGCGACCAGAATCAGGCCACCGAAGTAACGCAGGGTAGCGATCAGTACGTTCGCTGCGTTCAGCCAGCCGTGCAGCTCGACGCCCTGCAGTCCGCTTTTGTACAGGGTTGCATAGAGCCTCAGCCCGACCATCAGGCCCATCAGGCTGATGCATTGCATGATGGTGCCGGTACCCAATTCGCGGGCCTGCAGCCAGGTTCCAGCGATCCAGCCGCTGCTCAGGTAGATCGCCACGCAGGTCGCCAGCGCAATCGGTAGCAACAGCAGCTCGAACGAGCGCAGAAGGCGCCCGGCGGGGCCGGGCGCGGCGGACAGGTCGCCCTGCCCGCGGTAGTGCGCGACCTGTCGGACCAGTGCAGGCGACATCCCGGCATCGAGTAACTGCAACCAGGCCTGGAGCACCGCGAAGAAACCAATCAGGCCGTAGGCTTCGGCGCCGAGGTGCTTCAGGTAGAACGGCAGGATCATAATGCCGACAAGCAGGGCATACGCCTGCCCGAGGTAGTTCAGGCTGGTGTTGCGGATCACCGATAACCGCTTGGGATCTGACATGGGTTATTGCTGGCCTCCGGATGTCAGGGGCATGCGCGGGTAGTCGGCGCCCGGCAGGCGCTCCGCGGCGTTGAACAGCCCGAACGCTTCGGCAAGGGGCTGGAACAGCGTGCGGCTCGACTGCTCGCTGTGGATTGCCTCCTGGATCAACGTCTGCATGACCTTCTCCTGCACCTTGCGCGGCAGCCCGGGATAGATCGGCAGGCACAGGACCTTGCGACTCAACGCTCGCGAGCGTGGTTGTGGTACCTGCGGCTGCAGATGGTCGAGCGTGTCCAGCGAGGGGTAGAAGTAGCGGCGGGGGTTGATGCCGTTCTCGTTCAGTTGCGAGCGGCAGCGCAGCAGCTGGCTTTCGTCGGCAAGGGCAACGGGAAAATAGCTGTAGTTGCACTGGGATTCGGGCTGCGGTCGTTGCAGCTCGAAATGCTCGCCGAGGCGCCGCTCGTAGCGATGGCCGATCTCCGCCCGGCATTCGAAAATCAGCTCGATGTCGTCGAGTACGCACATGCCCATCGCGGCAGAGAACTCGTTGAGCTTGGCGTTGATGCCGATGCCTTCGATCTGGTCGGTGTCGACGATGCCGAAGTTGCAGAGCAGACGGATGCGATCGGCCAGCGCGTCGTCGTTGGTGACGATGGCGCCACCCTCGATGGTGTGAAACAGCTTGGTCGCATGGAAGCTCAGCGTGCTGATATCGCCCCAGTCGTAGACCGACCGCCCCTTGTGACGAACGCCGAACGCATGGGCGCCGTCGTAGACGACCCTCAGATTGTTCTTGCGCGCGATCTGCTCGATGCGTTCGACATCGCAAGGATTGCCGAATACGTGCGTCGCGACGATGGCGGAGGTGTTGGGCTGGATATTTCGCTCGATCTGTTCCGGGTCCAGATTCCAGGTCGCCGGATCGATGTCGGCGAAGATCGGCTTGATGCCTTCCCATTGCAGCGAGCTGGTGGTGGCAACGAAGCTGAAGGGGGTGGTGATGGCGCTGCCGGTCAATCCCAGCGCTCGATAGGCAATCTGCAGCGCGATGGTGCCGTTGTTGGTGAGGATGATGTTCCTCACCCCGAGGTAGTCCTTGAGTCGTTGCTCGAGTGCAGTCACTAACGGTCCGTTGTTGGTGAGCCAGCCGGTGTTGTAGATCCTGTCAATGTAAGCCTTGAGCTTGTTTTTGCTGCCCAGGTACGACTTGGTCACGTTGATCATGGTGATTTCCTTATCGAAGCTCAGCCGCCCCCGAATGGCATTCGGGGGTTATCGCTGGGTGCTACAGATGCGCGCTCAGACAGGTTGATGCGCGCCGATCGCACTAGCCCGCCGTGCCCTGCGTTGGTTGTGTCTGAGGATCATTCGGGTCATCAGGCTGCCGGCGTGGGGATCGCCGTAGTGGAAGATCGCGGTAGCGCGCAGCTGCGCCGGATCACAAGGCTCGTTGGCATGCAGGGATCGGTAACCCCAGAACAGGTAGAGATTGCCGGGTACCAGCTGCAGGCGCTGTGGCTTGAGCAGCCCGAGGCCTATCGCGCGGCTAATCAGTTTGCGGCTCAACTTGTTCTGCAGCAGTGCTTTTTCCAGCACGTTGACCAGCACGTACTTGCGAAGCTTGCGCAGGTTGGGAAACACCAGCAGGTCGCCGCGCTGGTCGCCGTCCTGCGGGATTTCCACCGGCAGCAGTGCCGTAACCAGCGAAGCGTCGTAGTGGAAGCAGTTCGACTCCTTGCGTCCTGTCTGCCCCTGCACGCATCGCATCACCAGGTAGATGCGCTTGCTTGGCGCCGCCTTGCCCGCGCCGAGCTGGTAAACGTCGTCCAGCAGCGACTGGAACTCCGGCGCGCTGCTCAACGTGGCAAGTAACGAGCCCGCTACCTGTTCACCGTCATGATGAGCAAAATATTCACCATGATGCTGTCGAGCCTGCTCGTGAACCTGCTCGCGCAGTTGAGTTAGTTGCAGATTGTTCAAGTAGCCGGGTATGCAGGCGTAGCCATTCTGATTGATATCCCGCGCAATCAATGCCTTGTCCTGATCTTCCGTTCCATAAAAGATTGTTGACACTGTAGCTCTCCCTGCGCAAAGGCGAGGCGAAACGGTTTGTCGAGCCGCAGCTACTACACGCTGCTGCTGATCGGCGTCCTGGGTGGGAATAAAGAATTACGGCGTAATGCCTGGGCAGAGGCTTTTAGCCTGTGACGAAAGTTAATGCCGATCTAAAATATTCTTTTATTTAGACAAAGCTACCGCCATCGACTTATTTACATGTCGATTTGAATAACTTGTACGTATTCCCCGTCATCTGCGATCGGCCAACGTCCGCGTGTGACCTTGAGAGAATCAGGCATGGCTACCGCACTCCGGGCACTCTGCGAGTCCCGGCTCTCTCAATACTTATGGCGAACGAGCCCGCATCGCTTTATTAAAAGCGATACTAATCAGGCAGGGGGTTTAACTCTCGCGCCGCAAAGCTTGACCTGTCCAGTTGGTCTTAAACTGCTCTGCAACGTATTGCTCCCTGTTGCAACTAGATATCCGTCATAACGTGAACCAAGTCAAGCTAGGGAGCCAAAAAAAAGTTGCAGATGGACGTCGCGAGGTGTTTAGAAGAGCCAACTAATTGAGTTGAAAGGAGTTTTGTTTTTGACGCAGGCTGGCCTAGGGCTATCATGAATGGTTATAGCGAATGTGGTAATTAGCTTCGGATAAAGAGTTAATTCTACGGACCCGTTGTTACAAGACGCGGCTGACTGGCCGAAAGAGGGGGCGCGCTTGTCTGTCCGTGACAAAAAAGACGCGCAAACGAAAAAGGCCACTCGTCTGAGTGGCCTTTTCGTGATTTGGTTGCGGGAGCCGGATTTGAACCGACGACCTTCGGGTTATGAGCCCGACGAGCTACCAGACTGCTCCATCCCGCGTCTGTGGGGCGCATTCTACAGCCCGATTACTCGATGTCAATCAAAAGGAAGGAAAAAAGCGTATTTCATTCAAAAGGTTAGCGATTCATGCGAGGTCTGGTGCCAACACGAGCGCCTCAGAGTTTTGCGCGCACAAAAAAGGCCACTCATCTGAGTGGCCTTTTAAATTGGTTGCGGGAGCCGGATTTGAACCGACGACCTTCGGGTTATGAGCCCGACGAGCTACCAGACTGCTCCATCCCGCGACGCGCATTCTACAGCTTTAAACGCGGCTGTCACGGGTTTATTTGAAATCAGATGGAAATACCGGTCAGGCGTGCCATGAGGGCAGGGTGCCGGGAGCTGTTGGCTGGTGTGGCAGACACTGTTTGATTGCCGGGCGAGCCTGCGGCAGGTGATGGCGACGAGCGATCCTCGTCATGCCCCAGAGCATGGAGAGCGCTACCGACAGCCAACCCAGGATCATCATCAGGAGTATCAGCGCAGGTTCCATCTGGAGCTTCCTCTTTGAATCCAATATTCGTCCTTGTGGTTGTTACCCCGCTCGCTGAAAGCGGTTCCGGCATGCCATCGGTCGCTCGCCGGCGCACTCGTTGGAATCGCCGCTGCCCAAGTATCAAGTGGATGATGCGGAGGTGTCGGACATGCGTATTCAGCTTGGTGTGCTGGTTGCAGCGCTTGCTTCAACAGTCAGCGCGCAGGATCTGGAATTACCGTTCGCTGATATCCCGTTGGCTCAGAACACGGGCGCGGCGGATCGCGGCGCCGCCGGCAATGGCTCGATGGGCATTGGCGACGGTATCGACTATCTGGAGGATGACCAGGGCCAGTCTGAGGCAGGTGACGCATCCTCCAAGAAGCCAGCGGCGGAGCAGTACGACGACACGGCCGAACCCGGCCATGGTGGCAATGAGACCGACATGGAGCACCGTCGCCGTCCCAAATTGGAAAGACGTAGTGATTAACGCAGTCGTTCATCGATAGGAGGTAGCCATGAATCGGGCACTCACAGCGGTAACAGTATTGCTTCTGGCGGGTTCTGCGGGGGCGTACGCCGGTTCGGCGGAGAACGCCGATGACACTCGTCGTCCGGGAGCTGCAAACGAAAGCTCGGTTGAATCGAGCGAGCGTTCCGACCAGCACAGCGAAAAGTCGGAAGGCCATGACAGTCGGGACCACAAGGCGCAGCAGGGCAGTGACCTGGGCACCATGGGAACGGGTAATACCGGAACCACAGGCGGCATGGGTGCTACCACGGGAACCGACACCATTGGCGGGACCATCGAAGAATAGCCCGCTACCGGCCACGCAACATTCATAAAGCGGTCGGGCATCCGTACAATGCCCAACTTTCAACATCTATTGGCCTGGTATGCAGATCGCTTTGGCGCCCATGGAGGGGCTGGTCGACGAAATCCTTCGTGACGTTCTGACTCGGATGGGTGGTGTCGACTGGTGCGTCACCGAGTTCATCCGAGTCTCTGATCGTCTGCTGCCGCAAAGCAGCTTTCGCAAACTTGCACCCGAATTGCAGGCTGGCGCCGTTACTCGCGCCGGAACCCCTGTGCGCGTTCAATTATTGGGCTCCGATCCTGCCTGTCTGGCTGATAACGCTGCCTATGCCTGCTCACTGGGTGCGCCTGCTATCGATCTGAATTTCGGCTGCCCGGCCAAGACGGTAAACAAATCGCGCGGTGGGGCCATCCTGCTCAGGGAGCCTGATTTGCTGCACGCCATCCTCTGTGAGGTACGGCGAACTGTGCCGGCGCACATCCCGGTCACCGCCAAGATGCGCCTGGGTTTCGACAGCCCGGACGGTGCACTCGATTGCGCTCGGGCGCTGGTGGACGGCGGGGCGGGTCAGTTGGTGGTGCATGCGCGAACGAAGGTCGAAGGCTACAAGCCGCCGGCGCATTGGGAGTGGGTGGCTCGCGTGCAGGAAGTGGTCGCGGTGCCGGTGTACGCCAATGGCGATATCTGGTCGCTGGAAGACTGGCGTCGCTGTCGAGAAGTCAGCGGTGCGGAGAATATTATGCTGGGCCGCGGCCTGGTTTCGCGGCCAGACCTGGCACGGCAGATCGCCGCCGCTGAACAGGGGCAAGGCATCGCCGAGATGAGCTGGGCAGAGTTTCAACCCACGCTGGTGGACTTCTGGCAGCAGGCGCGGGGCAAGATCGCACCACGCTATGCGCCCGGCAGACTGAAGCAGTGGCTGGCCTTGCTTACGCGCAACTACCCCGAGGCGGTGGCGCTGTTCGCCGCACTGCGTCGGGAAAACGACTGCGCGCGGATAGACACGATGCTCGGTGTCAATACCATGGGTATTCCGGTGGCGGCGCTGGGTTAGACCGATCAGCGTCCGCCGCTGACGTCCAGTAACGCGCCGGTGGTATAGCTGGCGCGCTCACTGGCGAGCCAGAGTATGGCTTCGGCAACTTCCTCGGCTTGCCCGCCGCGCCCCATGGGCACGCTTGCCTTGACCCGCTCGATGCGATCCGGCTCGCCACCGCTGGCGTGAATCTCGGTATGGATCACGCCGGGTCGTACCGCATTCACCCGAATGCCTTCGCCGGCCACTTCCCTGGCCAGTCCGACCGTCATGCTGTCGATAGCGCCCTTGGCCGCGGCATAGTCGATGTACTCCCCAGGCGCACCAAGCTGCGCGGCGATCGAGGACAGATTGATGATCGAACCTCCCTGGCCGCCACGCTGAGTGGACATGCGCTTGATTGCCTCGCGTGCGCATAGAAAGCTACCGATGACGTTGGCACCGAGCACGCGCGTCCAGCGGGCGGCATCCATCTGCTCCAGGCGCATTTGCTGTTCGAGCATGCCGGCGTTGTTGACCAGCACATCGAGGCGGCCGAACTCGCGATCGATCATGTCGAACATCTGCAGTACCTGGCTCTCGTCGGCGACATCGGCCTTGACGGTCATTGCCGATACGCCCGCAGCGCGGACCTGTTCGAGCACCTGTTTCACCGCGTCTTCGCGTTGGTGATAGTTGAGGCACAGTGCGTAGCCCTGGTGGGCCGCCAGCCGGGCAGTGGCGGCGCCGATACCACGACTGGCACCTGTGATCAGCATGACTCTGGACATGGTGTTACCTCTCGTCGGCAGGCTCATTTTCTGTGCCTTGAAATCTGCATAACGGTTCCTATCTAGGGTCCAGCGGGATGCCGAAGTCGGGTCCCGCCAGTTTCAACTCGCTGATTCAGGAGGTTTATCATGAGTTCGTTCCCCATGGCCCCTCTGTTCCGGCAATCCGTGGGCTTCGATCGTTTCAATGACCTGTTCGAGTCCGCGCTGCGCAACGACACCGGCAGCTCGTATCCACCCTATAACATCGAGAAACACGGTGACGACCAGTATCGAATCGTGGTCGCAGCCGCCGGCTTCGAGGAGTCCGACCTCGATCTGCAGGTCGAGCGCAGTGTGCTGACCATCAGTGGCGGGCGGCGCGAAAGCGAGGCCGAGAATGTCACCTATCTGCATCAGGGCATCGCTCAGCGGGCGTTCAAGTTGTCGTTCCGGCTAGCCGACCACATCGAGGTGAAAGGCGCTGCGCTGAACAGTGGCCTGCTCAACATCGACCTGGTGCGCGTGGTGCCGGAAGAGGCCAAGCCCAAGCGCATCCCGATCAATGCCGATCAGCGGCCCGCGCTGGAGGGTTGATCTGCAAGGGAGAGAAGGGCGCCATAGGGCGCCCTTTCTTGTAGTTGTCTCGTCTGGTTAGTCACCGCGTTCAGCATCCAGCAGCGCCATGAAGGCTCTGGCCGCATTGGACAGGGTGCGTTCCCTGTGCACGATGTAGCCAAGTTGCCGGGTCAGCTGAATGCCTGGTAGAGGCAGGCTGACCACCTGTTCGTCGAGCATGCTGCGCGGCAGTACGCTCCAGGCGATCCCGATGGAGACCATCATCTTGATGGTTTCCATATAGTTGGTGCTCATGGTGATATTGGGCGTCAGGCCCTCACGCTCGAACAGTCGCTGGGCGATGTGGTGAGTGAAGGTGTTGCCGCCGGGAAAGACGGCAGGATGGCCGGCGACATCGGCCAGACGAATATCCGCCTTGCCCGCCAGCGGGTGCTCGGGCGCGACAACGAAATCCAGCGGGTCGTCCCATACCTTCATTGCCCGGACCGGCTCGGCCGTCTGCGGCGCCAGGGTGATGACCGCCAGTTCGGCGCGGCCATGCAGCACTTCGTCGTAGGCGACTTCCGAATCGAGAAAGCGAATATCCAGGCTGACCTGCGGATAAGCGCGGGTGAACGCGCGTAGCAAGGGCGGCAGGCGGTGCAGGCCGATGTGATGGCTGGTCGCCAGGCTCAGCCGGCCGCCAATGTCGCCGTTGAGGTTGGTCAAGGCGCGGCGGGTGTCGTCCAGTACATTCAAAATCTGATAGGCCCGCGGCAGCAGGGCTCTTCCTGCCTCGGTCAGGCCAATCTCGCGGCCGAGCCGGTCGAACAGTCGCACGTCCAGCTGCGATTCCAATGCGGCGATGCGTTTGCTGACTGCAGGCTGGGTCAGATGCAGGCGCTCCGCGGCCAAGGAAAAGCTGCCCGTTTCCGCGATGGCGATAAAGGCATTGAGGTTGGCCAGGTCCATGAACGATCTCTATCCGTTGATGATTCGGATTCCTGTGGGGAATGCTTGGGATGAAAAATATGAATTTGAGTAATTGAATGCAAGTCCCTAGCATCGTCCCCATAAGCGCAAGGGCTATTCGCCCCGCATAGAAAGCAGATGAGGAAAAGTCCGATGGCCGGCAAGACGCTCTACGACAAGCTCTGGGAAATGCACGAGGTGAAACGTCGCGACGATGGTTCGTCGCTGATCTACATCGACCGCCACATCCTGCATGAAGTGACTTCGCCACAAGCGTTCGAAGGTCTGCGTCTGGCCAATCGCAAGCCATGGCGTATCGACGCCAATATCGCCACGCCGGACCACAACGTGCCGACCACCAAGGGCGAGCGTCAGGGCGGCCTGGAAGCCATCGCCGACGAGGTCTCGCGCATCCAGGTGCAGACGCTGGACGAGAACTGCGATGACTTCGGCATCCTCGAATTCAAGATGAACGATGTGCGTCAGGGCATCGTCCACGTCATCGGCCCGGAGCAGGGCGCGACACTGCCCGGCATGACCGTGGTTTGCGGTGATTCGCATACCTCCACCCACGGCGCCTTCGGCGCGCTGGCCCACGGCATCGGCACCTCCGAGGTCGAGCATGTGCTCGCCACCCAGTGCCTGGTCGCCAAGAAGATGAAGAACATGCAGGTGCGCGTCGAAGGCAAGTTGCCGTTCGGCGTCACCGCGAAGGACATCGTGCTGGCGGTGATCGGCAAGATCGGCACCGCTGGCGGTAACGGCCATGCCCTGGAATTCGCCGGCAGCGCGATTCGCGATCTGTCCATGGAAGGGCGCATGACCATCTGCAACATGTCCATCGAAGCCGGTGCCCGCGTAGGCATGGTGGCGGTGGATGAAAAGACCATCGCCTACGTCGAAGGGCGTCCGTTCGCGCCGAAGGGCGACGACTGGGACAAGGCGGTCGAGCTGTGGAAAGGCCTGGTCTCCGATGTCGACGCGGTGTTCGACACCGTCGTCGAGCTCAAGGCCGAGGACATCAAGCCGCAGGTCAGCTGGGGCACTTCGCCGGAAATGGTGCTGGCTGTCGATCAGAGCGTGCCGGACCCCGCCGCCGAAGCCGACCCGGTCAAGCGCGATTCCATCGTTCGTGCGCTGAAGTACATGGGCCTGGCGGCCAACCAGCCGATCACCGATATCAAGCTGGATCGCGTGTTCATTGGTTCCTGCACCAACTCGCGGATCGAGGACCTGCGTGCCGCGGCTGAGGTCGCCAAAGGGCGCAAGGTGGCGGCGAACGTGAAGCAGGCGATGGTTGTGCCGGGCTCCGGCCTGGTGAAGCAGCAGGCCGAGGCTGAAGGGTTGGACAAGATCTTCGTCGAGGCTGGCTTCGAGTGGCGCGAACCGGGTTGCTCCATGTGCCTGGCGATGAACCCCGACAAGCTGGGCAGCGGCGAGCATTGCGCCTCGACTTCCAACCGCAACTTCGAGGGGCGTCAGGGCGCTGGCGGACGCACACACCTGGTCAGCCCGGCCATGGCGGCCGCTGCGGCGGTAACCGGCCATTTCATCGATGTACGCGAACTGGTCCAGGCCTGAGGAGATAACGGATGAAAGCCTTTACCCAACACACCGGCCTGGTCTGTCCGCTGGATCGTGCCAACGTCGATACCGATCAGATCATTCCGAAGCAGTTTCTCAAGTCCATCAAGCGCACCGGCTTTGGCCCTAATCTGTTCGATGAGTGGCGCTACCTGGACGTCGGTCAGCCGAATCAGGATTGCTCGCAGCGTCCGGTGAACAAGGACTTCGTGCTGAACTTCCCGCGCTACCAGGGCGCCAGCGTGCTGCTGGCGCGTGAGAACTTCGGCTGCGGCTCCTCCCGCGAGCACGCGCCGTGGGCCCTGGAGGAGTACGGTTTCCGTACGATCATCGCGCCGAGCTTTGCCGACATTTTCTACAACAACAGCTTCAAGAACGGCCTGCTGCCGATCGTGCTGAAGGAAGAGGAAGTCGATGAGCTGTTCGCACAGGCCGAAGCCAGCGAAGGCTACCAGCTGACCGTGGACCTCGCTGCGCAGGTCGTGACAGGCCCGGACGGCAAGCAGTACGACTTTGAAGTCGATGCCTTCCGCAAGCACTGCCTGCTCAACGGCCTCGACGATATCGGCCTGACGCTGCAAGACGCGGACGCGATCAAGGCGTTCGAGACCCGTCACCAGCAGAGCCAGCCATGGCTGTTCGGCGCCATCAAGTGAGATAAGGGCAGGGTGGATGATGCGTCATCCATCCACTTGCAGGGTTTCGGTGGATGAACACAATGGCGTCCACCCAAGTGAAAATCGAGGAATGTGATGAGTAAACAGATTCTGGTTCTGCCCGGTGATGGTATCGGCCCGGAGATCATGGCCGAGGCGGTCAAGGTTCTGCAGCTGGCCAATGACAAGTTCCAACTGGACTTCGAGCTGAGCTATGACGAGTTGGGTGGCGCAGCGGTCGACAAATATGGCGTGCCGCTTGCGGACGAAACCCTTGAGCGCGCACGCGCCGCCGACGCCATTCTGCTAGGCGCCGTGGGCGGTCCGAAGTGGGACAAGATCGATCCGGCCATTCGTCCCGAGCGCGGTCTGCTGAAGATTCGCTCCGAGCTGGGGCTGTTCGGTAACCTGCGTCCGGCACTGCTCTACCCGCAACTAGCCGATGCGTCGTCGCTGAAGCCTGAGATCGTGGCCGGTCTGGATATCCTCATCGTTCGCGAGTTGACCGGCGGCATCTATTTCGGCAAGCCGCGCGAAAGCAAGGTGCTGGAGAACGGTGAGCGCATGGCGTACGACACGCTGCCGTACAGTGAAAGCGAAATCCGTCGCATCGCCAAGGTCGGCTTCGACATGGCGATGGTGCGCAACAAGAAGCTCTGTTCGGTGGACAAGGCCAACGTGCTGGCGTCCAGCCAGCTGTGGCGTGCTGTGGTGGAGGAAGTGGCCAAGGACTATCCCGAGATCGAGCTGAGCCACATGTACGTCGACAATGCGGCAATGCAGCTGGTGCGCGCACCGAAGCAGTTTGACGTGATCGTCACCGACAACATGTTTGGCGACATCCTCTCCGACGAGGCATCGATGCTGACCGGTTCCATTGGCATGCTGCCGTCTGCCTCGCTGGATGCGGGCAACAAGGGCATGTACGAGCCGTGCCACGGTTCAGCGCCGGATATCGCTGGCCAGGGCATCGCCAATCCGTTGGCGACCATCCTGTCCGTTTCGATGATGCTGCGTTACAGCTTCAATCAGGTAGCGGCAGCCGATGCCATCGAGCAGGCGGTGAGTGATGTGCTCGATCAGGGCCTGCGTACCGGTGATATCTGGTCGGAAGGCTGTACCAAGGTCGGTACTCAGGCGATGGGCGATGCAGTAGTCGCGGCCCTCGCGAAGTTGTAATCTTCTGGCCCGCCTTAATCTGCGCGGGCCACTTTTTCTATAGGTGTAGTTGCGATGAAACGTGTAGGTCTGATCGGTTGGCGCGGTATGGTCGGTTCCGTGCTCATGCAGCGGATGCTGGAAGAGCGGGATTTCGACCTGATCGAGCCCGTGTTCTTCACCACTTCCAATGTCGGCGGCCAGGGCCCCGATATTGGCAAGGAAACCGCTGCGCTGAAGGACGCCTACAGCATCGACGAGCTGAAAGGCCTCGATGTGATCCTGACGTGTCAGGGCGGCGACTACACCAATGAAGTCTTCCCCAAGCTGCGTGAAGCGGGCTGGCAGGGCTACTGGATCGACGCGGCGTCCTCGCTGCGTATGCAGGACGATGCGGTGATCGTGCTCGATCCGGTGAATCGTCGCGTGATCGACCAGCAGCTGGACGCCGGCACCAAGAACTATATCGGTGGCAACTGCACGGTCAGCCTGGCGCTGATGGGCCTCGGCGGTCTGTTCGAAGCTGGGTTGGTGGAGTGGATGAGCGCCATGACCTATCAGGCGGCGTCCGGTGCCGGCGCGCAGAACATGCGCGAGCTGATCAAGCAGATGGGTGCCATCAATGCCGCTGTCGCCGATGACCTGGCCAATCCCGCCAGCGCGATCCTGGATATCGACCGTAAGGTGGCTGAAACCCAGCGTAGCGAAGCATTCCCGGTCGACAATTTCGGCGTGCCGCTGGCCGGCAGCCTGATTCCTTACATCGACAAGGAGTTGCCGAATGGGCAGAGCCGCGAAGAGTGGAAGGCGCAGGCTGAGACCAACAAGATCCTTGGTCGATTCAAGAGTCCGATCCCGGTTGACGGCATCTGCGTGCGCGTGGGTGCCATGCGCTGCCACAGCCAGGCGCTGACCATCAAGCTGAACAAGGATGTGCCGATCTCCGATATCGAAGGGCTGATCAGCCAGCACAATCCCTGGGTCAAACTGGTGCCGAATCATCGTGATGCCAGCATGCAGGAACTGAGTCCGGCCGCAGTCACCGGAACGCTAAGCGTGCCGGTCGGCCGTCTGCGCAAGCTCAACATGGGCTCGCACTACCTGGGCGCGTTCACCGTGGGCGACCAGCTGCTGTGGGGCGCCGCGGAGCCGCTGCGGCGCATGCTGCGTATCCTGCTGGAGCGTTGATGCGCTCTCGATGAAGTGCCAGACGCCGCGACTTGTTCGCGGCGTTTTCGTTTATGCGATGTGCCGCTCGGCGGCGCTGGTTGCAGTGGTCTGCCATTTCGCTACAGTGCCGGTCCTTAGTGCGTGGAGGTGACGATGCCCACAGGTGTCGGTGTTGCGGTCGTAGGTGCGGTCAGCCTGGTAGGCGAAGCACTGGTCGAGGTGCTCGAGGAGCGTGCGTTTCCGGTTTCAGAGTTGCATCTGTTGGACGACAGCGAGGGTGTCGGGCACACGGTGCCGTTCAAGGGGCGGAATTTGCGTGTTGGCGAGGCGGATCGCTTCGGCTTCAATCGGGCGCAGCTGGTGTTTCTGGTCGGTGCCTCGGCATTGCTGAGCGAGTGCCGCGTCAAGGCATTAGCAGCCGGCTGCCGAGTCGTCGATCTGTCAGCCTCGATTCCCGTCGAGCAACAGCTGTGCGTGGTGCCAGAGGTTAACGGCGGGCTGCTCGATTCGTTGCCCGATCAGCGCGCCATTGCCAGTCCACTGCCTGAAGCGGTCGCCCTGGCCATTGCATTGAAGCCGATCCGGCAACAGCTGGATTTGCATCGCGTGACTGTTACAGCCTGTCTGCCAGTGTCCAGCCGTGGCTCGGCAGGTGTGAAGGAGCTAGCCCGGCAGACATCCGAATTGCTCAATGCGCGACCTTTGGAGCTCCGAATATTCGGCCGGCAGATGGCTTTCAATATGCTCGCACAAGCCGAGGCGGTCGACGCGCAAGGATACGGAGCGCAGGAACGGCGTCTGGTTGAAGAGCTTCGTCAGCTCCTGGATATGCCTGAACTCGCCGTCTCTGTTACGTTCGTTCAAGCTCCGGTGTTCTTTGGAGAGAGCCTCATCGTCTCGTTGCAGGGTGGCGTCGAGGCCGATATGCCAGCGCTGTCTGCGGCTCTCGACGCGGCGCAAGGGGTTGAGCTGGTGGAGTCGGACGACTATCCGACGGCGGTTGGTGACGCAGTCGGGCAGGAGGCGATCTATGTTGGAAGACTTCGCAGAGGCATCTGTGATCCACGGGAAGTCAATTTGTGGATTGTGTCTGATAACGTGCGAAAAGGCGCGGCACTAAACGCTGTGCAGTCTGGTGAGTTGTTGATAAAAGACTATCTGTAAAAGATACTTACTGGTAATTCAAAGAATATTTCTAGCCGATGCGCTGAACGGCTTATCGCTGATGGGGAGCCACCGCCAGGTGGCGCGGGCAGTGACATAAGACCCTCTCGTAGTTCGAGAAAAAGATAAACAAGGGATTAAATAATGGTTCGGGTTCGCAATCTGGTGCTGGCAATCGCGGCTGCTACCGCGCTGACTACAGAAATGGCCCACGCGCTTGGGTTGGGAGAGGTCACGCTTCAGTCGTCATTGAATCAACCGCTGATCGCGGAAATCGAGCTGCTGGATGCAAACAGCCTGGCGCCCGGGGAGGTGATCCCGGTATTGGCCTCGCTCGAAGAATTCAATCGCGCCGGTATTGATCGCCAGTACTTTCTGACGGACCTGAAATTCACTCCAGTGCTGCGTCCGAACGGAAAGAGCGTCATTCAGGTTTCGTCCAGCAAGCCGGTACGCGAACCCTATCTCAATTTTCTCGTAGAGGTGCTCTGGCCAAGTGGGCGCCTGCTCCGTGAGTACACCCTGCTGCTCGATCCGCCACTCTATTCACCGGAAACCGCAGCGGCCGCAGCACCGCAGTTGCCCATTTCCGCTCCGTCCCGAACAGTAGAGCCAGTACGCTCTGCGCCAGCTCGTCCGTCTACAACGCGCTCGACCGCAGTTCAGCCGGTAAGCGCGCCGCAGAGCGGCGGTAGCGAGTACAAGACCTCTGCGCGCGACACTCTCTGGGAGATCGCGGAGCGCAATCGTCGCAATGGAACGGTTCATCAGGCGATGCTGGCTATTCAGGATCTCAATCCTGATGCTTTCATTGGCGGCAATATCAACCGGATGAAGAGCGGACAGGTACTTCGTCTGCCGGATGCCGAGCAGATATCGACCCGCTCTCAGGCCGAAGCGATCGCTCAGGTCGCGGAGCAGAATGCGGCATGGCGACAGGGTAGTGGTGGCGCGGTTGCAGGCGCTCGCCAACTGGACGCGACCCGTCGTACTGAAGCTGGAGCAGCACCGTCGCGTAGCGAGTCTCGTGACAGCCTCCGCCTGGTGGCGGCTGATGCGGGCAAGGAAACTGCCGGCTCCGACACCGGGTCTGCCGAAGGCGGTCAGGCCTTGCGTGACAAGCTGGCGGTGACCCAGGAGAGTCTGGACTCCAGCCGTCGTGAGAACGACGACCTCAAGGATCGTCTGAATGATCTACAGGGGCAGCTGGAAAAGCTGCAACGGCTTATGCAGCTCAAGGATGACCAGCTTGCCAAGCTGCAGGCCCAGGTCGGTGCCGAAGGCCAGGCGCTGGACGCCAACGCCAGCCAGCCTGCTGCCGCAAAAACAGAGCCCCAGGCAACTGAAGGTAGCACGCAAGAGCCGGCCCGCGCTGACGGTGACACCCAGGCTGATTCTGCTGTTGATACCCGGCAGGAACCTGCTCCAGTCGTAGCTCCGGCAACGGCCGAGCAGTCTGCGGCGTCCAAGCCTGCTGCAAAGCCAGCCAGCCCAGCGAAACCGGTCGCACCTGTTGTTGAGCCTGAGCCCAAGAGCCTGATTGACGATCTGCTGTCCAACACTTTGCTGCTCGGTGTTGTCGGCGGTAGTGCCCTGTTGCTGTTACTGCTGGGTCTGATGGCTCTTTCGCGCCGCAATGCGATGAAAGAGGCGGAGCTGCAGGAAAGTCTGATGGCGGATGACACGGTCGACGATCTGCGAGTGGAATCGCCAGCGTACGTCGATCTGGGACAGGAGCATCAACTTGAACCGACTTCCTTCCATGCCGACGCTCCGGCTGCGTCGGATGAGCTGACTTCCACTACAGGTGATGCATTGGCCGAGGCGGACATCTACATCGCTTATGGCCGCTTCAATCAGGCTGCAGAACTGCTACAAAACGCCCTTAATGACGAGCCTCAGCGGAGCGATCTCCGGCTGAAGCTGATGGAAGTGTATGCGGAGTTAGGCAATCGCGATGGCTTCGCCCGTGAAGAAGCTGAGCTACGTGAAATCGGCGGCGCTACCACCGAAGTCGAGCAGCTGAAGTACAAGTATCCCGCCATGGCCGCGGCGATCGGAGGCTCGGCAGCTGTCGCGGCCACTCATATGGACATGGACAGCCTCGACCTTGATGATCTGCAGCTCGACGAGCCGGCCGCGCCGGCGGCAGGGCAGGATCTGGACGATGCATTCGACCTCAGCCTGGATGACCTGGACATCGATCTGAACGAGGAGCGTCCGGCCGCACCTGCGGACGACTCTTTGGACTTCGACGACCTGACGCTGGATGAGCCGGCTACCGAGCGTGAGACCTCGCCTGCAGCCAGCGATTTCTCCTTCGATCTCGCAGAAGATAAGTCTGCGCAAGAGGCCGAGCAGGACGATCTTTCCGATTTCTCGTTCGATCTGGACAGCGACAAAGGAACGGAGCAAGCCCCCACAGAGTTTTCGCTCAATCTCGACGAGGAGCCGGTTGAAGGTCCTGCCGCGTTTGAAAGTGATGATCTCGATTTCGAACTGTCGGAGCCTGTAGCGAATCCGAGCGACGATTTGCCCGAAGGGTTCGATATTTCGCTGGATGAGCCCGAGTTTGAGGCGCAACCGGAAACCTTTGCCGACAAGCTGAACGAGGTGGAGGCTGATCTGGATGATCTGTCCAAGGAACTGGAGGAGCCGGCCACTGCTCCTGCTGACAACTTGGCTACGACTGACGCCGACGGCGGTGGGGAGGACGACTTCGATTTCTTCTCCGACACCGACGAAACTACCACCAAGCTGGATCTCGCCAGAGCCTATATCGACATGGGCGACGCTGAAGGTGCACGCGACATCCTGGATGAAGTGATTTCCGAGGGTAGCGATGTCCAGCAGCAAGAGGCGCGAGAAATGCTCGCCAAACTAGCCTGATCATGACCCAAGCAGTACCCCAAACGGCAGCCGAAATGGCTGCCGTCGGCGTTTCCAGGATCGCGCTTGGCGTCGAATACAAGGGATCGCGCTATCGCGGATTTCAGCGTCAGCGCGCCGGTGTGCCATCCATTCAGGAATCACTCGAAACCGCGTTGACCAAAGTGGCGGGTGGTCACTCCGTCACGCTGAGCTGTGCAGGTCGCACAGACGCGTTGGTCCATGCCAGCGGGCAGGTCGTGCACTTCGACACGCCGGTCTCGCGAACCATGCACGCATGGGTGATGGGCGCGAACATGAACCTGCCATCCGACATCAGCGTCACCTGGGCGAAGGAGATGCCGCGTCATTTCGATGCGCGCTTCAGCGCGATGGCTCGTCGTTATCGCTATGTGATCTACAACGATCAGATACGGCCGGCGCACATGGCCGAAGAGGTTACCTGGAACCATCGCCCACTCGATATCGAGCGTATGCGTGCCGCTGCCACGGCGTTCGTGGGAACACATGATTTCAGTGCCTTCCGGGCCAGGCAGTGTCAGGCCAAGTCGCCGATCAAAACCATTCATCACCTGGAGCTGCTGGAGCACGGTCGGCTGATCGTCATAGATGTTCGGGCCAATGCCTTTCTGCATCATATGGTGCGCAACTTCGCTGGCGTTCTGATGACCATTGGTGCGGGTGAGCGGCCAGTGGAATGGGCTGCGCAAGTGCTGGAGTCTCGTGTGCGCCGAACGGGCGGAGTGACAGCGCACCCGTACGGGCTCTATCTCATCGAAGTCGATTATCCCGAAGAGTTCGAGCTGCCGAAGCGCTATCTCGGTCCGCACTTCCTGTCGGGTTTGCCGGACGTTCGTCGCTAATGAATTAGGCGGGAGCCGTTTTGCCTATTCGCTTGCAGGTGGCAGGTCTTTTGTTACCATCCGGTTTCCTTTTTGGCAGGTAGCATCCGTTGTCAGTCGTTCGCAGCAAAATATGCGGGATCACTCGCGTCGACGACGCCTTGACAGCAGCCAAGGCGGGCGCCGATGCCATCGGCCTGGTTTTCTATGCCAAGAGTCCGCGTGCCGTCGATGTGCGGCAGGCACGTGAGATCGTCGCGGCATTGCCACCGTTTGTCACGACGGTAGGCCTGTTCGTCAACGCCAGCCGCTGCGAGATCAACGAGATACTCGACGCCGTTCCGCTGGACATGCTGCAGTTTCACGGCGATGAAACACCGGCGCAGTGCGAGGGGTTTCATCGGCCGTGGTTCAAGGCGCTACGGGTAGGGAACGGCGAGGATATCGAGGCTCAAGTCGCGCGTTATGCAAATGCCAGCGGCATCCTTCTGGATACTTTCGTGGCAGGGGTGCCGGGTGGGACGGGCGAACGCTTCGATTGGTCGCTGATCCCGGCGGCGCTGGCCAAGCCGCTGATTCTGGCAGGTGGACTGACCTCCGAGAACGTTCAGCAAGCCATTGCCCAGGTTCGTCCGTACGCAGTGGATGTCAGCGGCGGGGTGGAGGCGAGCAAGGGCGTCAAGGATGCTTCCAAGGTGATGGCCTTTGTCGGTCGGGTTCGATCGGCTATGTGACGCCTGGGCAGCCTTTGCCGTCCAGTAACGAGTCGCTGGTGAGACCAGTAGCGTGATTCCTTGCCTGAAGGAGTCGGAGTTTCGCGGCTGCGCCGATAGGCGCATCGCTCACGCGACCAAGAGCGCCTGATACGCGTGGTCGCAACAATGAATCTGCCTGCAGCGCGAGTGCGCTCGGGACTGAAGCTTTGGAGAACAAGAGCATGAGCAACTGGCTGGTAGACAAACTGATCCCTTCGATCATGCGGTCGGAGACGCAAAAGAGCTCGGTCCCCGAAGGCCTTTGGCACAAGTGCCCCTCTTGCGAGGCGGTTCTATACCGCCCTGAGCTGGAAAAGACGCTCGATGTTTGCCCCAAGTGCCAGCATCACATGCGCATCGATGCCCGTAGCCGGCTCGATATCTTCCTCGATGCCGAGGGCCGCGAAGAGATCGCTGCCGAGCTGGAGCCGGTCGACCGCCTGAAGTTCCGTGATAGCAAGAAGTACAAGGATCGCCTCTCTGCAGCACAGAAGCAGACCGGCGAGAAAGATGCGCTGATCGCAATGAGCGGAAAGGTCGTCAACATCCCGGTCGTGGCTTGTGCATTCGAATTCTCGTTCATGGGTGGCTCCATGGGAGCAATCGTTGGCGAGCGTTTCGTGCGGGCCGCCAATGTTGCTCTTGAAAAGCGTTGCCCGCTGGTGTGCTTCTCCGCGTCAGGCGGTGCCCGGATGCAGGAGGCTCTGATCTCCCTGATGCAGATGGCAAAGACTTCCGCCGTGCTGGCCCGCATGCGTGAAGAGGGCCTGCCGTTTATCTCCGTACTGACCGATCCGGTCTACGGAGGTGTGTCTGCGAGTCTGGCGATGCTTGGTGATGTGATCGTCGCCGAGCCCAAGGCATTGATCGGCTTCGCCGGCCCGCGAGTGATTGAGCAGACCGTACGAGAAAAACTGCCGGAAGGCTTCCAGCGCAGCGAGTTCCTGCTGGACCATGGTGCTATCGATCTGATCATTCATCGCTCCGAACTGCGTACTCGCTTGTCGCGCTTGCTGGCCCAGATGCAGAAATTGCCAAGCCCGGTGGAACCCGCCCAGGTAACGGCTACTGCATGACCGGTCGGAGTCTGGCCGACTGGCTCGCCTATCTTGAGCAGCTGCATCCCACTGCCATAGACATGGGCCTGGACAGGGTCCGAGCGGTGGTGGGGCGGCTTGGTCTGACACGGCCGGCTCCGCTGGTGATTACCGTCACGGGTACGAATGGCAAAGGCTCTACCTGCGCGTTCATCGCTGCTCTGTTGAGCAGTCAGGGGTACAAGGTCGGTAGCTACAGCTCGCCGCATCTTCTGCGTTACAACGAGCGCGTTCAGTTCGACGGGCACCAGGCCAGCGATGACCAGCTTTGCCAGGCTTTTTCCGCGGTGGAGGCGGCGCGAGGCGAGGTCTCGCTGACCTATTTCGAAATGGGCACACTTGCAGCCTTCTGGCTGTTCGAGCGGAGCGGGCTCGACGCCGTGGTACTGGAAGTCGGTCTTGGTGGTCGTCTCGATGCCGTCAACGTCATTGACGCGGATCTGGCGGTGATCACCAATATCGGACTCGATCATGCTGATTGGCTGGGTGATACCCGCGACAGCGTTGCGTATGAAAAGGCCGGGATCATGCGCGACGGAGTCCCCGCGCTTTGTGGCGATCTGGATGTTCCGGGCCCATTGCTTGAGCACGCAGAGTCCCTGAAATCACCGCTGTTTCTGCGCGGAAGAGATTTCGACCTGGCGCTTGATCCCCACTCCTGGCATTGGCGGGGCGTCGGGCCTGGTGGCGAGCCGTTGGAGCTGCATGACCTGCCGCTGCTGTCATTGCCGATGGAGAACGCTGCACTTGCCCTGCAAGCCTATGCCACGCTTGCCTTGCCATGGGAGCCGGCGGCGTTGTCCGCGGCGCTTCAGCGGACACGCGTTGTAGGGCGCCTCGATAGTCGGCAGATCAGCTGGCGCGGCCGCGAGATCTCGCTGCTGCTGGACGTTGGACATAATCCTCATGCTGCAAGCTACCTCGCGCAACGCCTTGAGCAGCGGCCAGTAGATGGTCGTCGCTTGGCTGTTTTTGGTCTGCTGGCGGATAAGGATCTCAACGGTGTGCTCGAAGCGATGTCCTCGTGCATCGCTGATTGGGCCGTCGCTCCACTGCCTACTCCGCGAACGCAATCAGCTACACAATTGGCTGCAGCGCTGCTTGAGCGGGGCGCGTCGGTCAGCCAGTATGCGAGCTTCGAGCAGGCGCTCGATGCTCAATGCGCGAAGGCCGAAGCCGATGATGAAGTAGTGGTTTTCGGATCGTTCTACTGCGTGGCGGCGGCGCTTGACTGGCTGGAACAACGGGCGGGGGAGAGTTGAATGGCGATGCTGGATAAGGGATTGCTGCAGCGTATGGTTGGCGCTCTGGTGTTGATTGCGCTGGCGGTCATATTCGTGCCGATGCTGTTCAATCGTGAGGACGATCTGCGCCACGTCACCGTCGATGCGCCCACCATCCCTGCTGCACCGGCACCGGCTGAAATCGAGATGCAAGAGGTCGAAGTGCCGGAGCCGGCGTCGGAGCCTGAAGGTTTCGAGATCATCGAGGAAGGTGCCGAAGCAGAAGCGGCATCACCCGTCGGTGAGCAGGCTTCGGAGCCGATCGTGCCGGTCGCTCCGAGCGAGCCTGCGCCAGTTGCGCAGCCGCCAGTGGAACAACCGCAGGCGGCGAAAGTCGAGCCACGGCTCGATAACGACAACCTGCCGGTCAGCTGGTCGATCCAACTCGCCAGCCTGTCCAATCGCGCCAGCGCCGAAAGCCTGCAGCAGACCTTGCGTTCGCAGGGCTACAACGCCTACATCCGCACTGCGGATGGTATGAATCGCGTCTTCGTCGGACCGCTGGTGGAGCGCAGCGAAGCGAATCGGCTTCGCGATGTGTTGCAGCGCCAGCAGAAACTCGATGGCTTCGTCGTTCGTTTCAAGCCGGAAGGAAGCTGAATCGTTGAAGCGCTGGCCGGGGTACTGACGACAGGCCCCGGCTGCGGAGTTGCCGTCGGGTAGTCAGCGCGTATTCCTGGCGCTCCTGCTCTGCTAAAATGCGCCGCCTTTTCCCCATTGCAGAAGACATCGTGGCATTCACCTGGGTCGATTGGGCCATCATCGCCGTCATTGCTGTATCGAGCCTGATCAGCTTGAAGCGTGGTTTCGTGAAAGAAGCGCTTTCGCTGGTTACCTGGATCGTTGCCGGTGTGGTCGCATGGATGTTTGGTGGTGCGTTGTCCCACCATCTCGCGGAATACATCAGCACGCCCTCGGCGCAAGTCATCGCAGCCTGCGCGTTGCTGTTCGTGGCTACCTTGCTGGTAGGAGCACTGGTTAATTTTCTGATCGGCGAGCTGATCAGAGTGACGGGGTTGTCCGGCACCGATCGCTTTCTCGGCATGGTGTTTGGTGCGGCACGGGGTGGTCTATTGGTGGTGGTGCTCGCCGGATTGCTGAGCCTGGCTCCGGTCGAGCAGGACCTCTGGTGGCGCGAGTCGACTTTATTGCCGCACTTTCTCCTGATCGCCGACTGGTCAAAGAACCTCATTCTAGGGTTCAGCGGCCAGTGGTTCGCCGGATCACTCAACCCGCCCGGTTGAGTCCCTTTTTCTACGGATGCTCGGCCTGCCGTCGTATCCGGTCTGCCTGTAATAACTGAGAGGTTCCTTGCATGTGTGGCATTGTCGGCATCGTCGGTAAGTCGAACGTCAATCAGGCGCTGTATGACGCGCTTACCGTACTGCAGCACCGCGGCCAGGATGCAGCCGGTATCGTCACGAGCCATGACGGCCGGCTGTTTCTGCGCAAGGATAACGGCCTGGTTCGCGACGTCTTTCAGCAGCGCCATATGCAGCGCCTGGTCGGCAACATGGGGATCGGCCACATCCGTTACCCCACCGCGGGTAGCTCCAGTTCCGCCGAGGCACAGCCGTTCTACGTCAACTCGCCTTACGGCATTACCCTGGCGCACAACGGCAACCTGACCAATGTCGATCAGCTGACCAAGGAGATCTACGAGTCGGATCTGCGCCATGTGAATACCAGCTCCGACTCGGAAGTGCTGCTCAACGTGTTCGCCCACGAACTTGCCGTGCGCGGCAAGCTGCAGCCGACCGAGGAGGACGTCTTCGCCGCGGTGAGCAAGGTTCACGAGCGCTGCCGCGGTGGCTACGCGGTAGTGGCGATGGTCACCGGTTACGGCATCGTCGGCTTCCGCGACCCCAATGCGATTCGCCCGATCGTGTTCGGCCAGCGCCATACCGATGAAGGCGTCGAGTACATGATCGCCTCCGAAAGCGTATCGCTCGACGTGCTCGGCTTTACCCTGATTCGCGACCTGGCGCCGGGCGAAGCGGTTTACATCACGGCTGACGGCAAGCTCTTCACGCGCCAGTGCGCGGATGCGCCGAAACTCGCACCCTGCATCTTCGAGTACGTTTACCTGGCGCGTTCCGACTCCCTGATGGATGGTGTCTCGGTTTACAAGGCTCGGCTGCGCATGGGTGAGAAGCTGGCGGACAAGATCCTGCGCGAGCGTCCAGAGCACGATATCGACGTGGTCATCCCGATTCCCGACACCAGCCGTACCGCTGCGCTGGAGCTGGCCAATCGCCTCGGTGTGAAGTTCCGCGAAGGCTTCGTCAAGAACCGCTACATCGGTCGTACTTTCATCATGCCCGGCCAGGCCGCGCGGAAGAAATCGGTACGGCAGAAGCTCAATGCCATCGATCTCGAGTTTCGTGGCAAGAACGTGATGCTGGTGGATGACTCCATCGTGCGCGGCACCACCTGCAAGCAGATCATTCAGATGGCGCGCGAGGCAGGGGCGAAGAACGTCTACTTCTGTTCCGCTGCGCCGGCGGTCCGCTATCCGAACGTGTATGGCATCGACATGCCCAGTGCCCACGAGCTGATCGCGCACAACCGCACCACCGAAGAGGTCGCCGAGCTGATCGGTGCCGATTGGCTGATCTACCAGGATCTGGAAGACCTCGTCGACGCCGTTGGTGGCGGCAAAGTCAAGATCGACAACTTTGACTGTGCAGTTTTCGACGGCAATTACATCACCGGTGATATCGACGAAGCCTATCTGCACAAGATCGAGCAGGCGCGCAATGATCTGAGCAAGGTCAAGACGAACGCGGTCAGCGCCATCATCGATCTCTACAACAACTGATTCATGCCGACGTGGCAGCCTCGGCTGCCCGCGGCCGAGGTAAGAGCTATGACGACTGAATGGGATGCCGGACGGCTGGACAGCGATCTTCAAGGCGTCGGGCTCGATACGCTCGCGGTACGCGCCGGACAACGGCGCACGCCGGAAGCCGAACACGGTGAGCCGCTGTTCTTCACTTCCAGTTACGTGTTTCGCAGTGCCGCCGATGCTGCGGCGCGCTTCGCCGGTGACGTGCCGGGCAATGTCTATTCGCGTTACACCAATCCCACCGTCCGTGCGTTCGAAGAACGTATGGCGGCGCTCGAGGGCGCAGAGCAGGCGGTCGCCACGGCATCCGGCATGGCGGCCATCCTCGCCACCGTGATGAGCCTGTGCTCGGCAGGCGATCACGTGCTGGTCTCGCGCAGCGTATTCGGCGCCACCGTTTCCTTGTTCGAGAAGTACTTCAAGCGTTTCGGTGTGCAGGTCGACTATGTGCCGCTCACCGATTTTGCCGCCTGGGAGTCCGCGTTCAAGGAGAACACCAAGCTGGTGTTCGTCGAATCGCCATCCAATCCCTTGGCAGAGTTGGTGGACATCGCCGCACTGGCGCAGCTTTGCCACGCCAAGGGCGCGATGTTGGCCGTCGACAACTGCTTCTGCACACCGGTATTGCAGCAGCCGCTGGCACTGGGTGCCGATATCGTCATTCATTCCGCGACCAAGTACATCGATGGCCAGGGCCGTTGCCTGGGCGGTGTGATTGCAGGTCGCAGCGAGCAAATGAAGGAACTGGTCGGATTTCTGCGTACCGCCGGCCCGACGCTCAGTCCGTTCAATGCCTGGGTCTTCCTCAAGGGATTGGAAACGTTGCGGCTGCGCATGCAGGCGCACTGCGCCAGCGCTCAGGAGCTTGCCGAATGGCTCGAGCAGCAGCCCGGTATCCAGCGCGTCTACTATGCGGGTTTGTCCAGCCATCCACAGCACGAGCTGGCCAAGCGTCAGCAGAAGGGGTTCGGTGCGGTGGTGAGCTTCGAGGTTGCTGGAGGCAAGGAGGCCGCCTGGCGCTTCATCGATGCGACTCGACTGATCTCGATTACGGCCAATTTGGGCGATAGCAAGACCACCATTACCCATCCTGGCTCGACCACTCATGGTCGGCTGTCCGCCGAGGATCGCGCGACCGCAGGCATTTCGGACAGTCTGATTCGGGTAGCGGTGGGGCTGGAAGATGTCGCTGACCTCAAGGCCGATCTGGCTCGCGGTCTCGCAGCGCTCTAGATCAACTCATCAGGATGCCGTGCCCGGCCTGCGCAAGCAGGTCGGGCACGAACGCTTGTGCCCTTTTTTCACTGACGCAGATCGATAGCCGGTGCGGGCTCGCCCCGTCCGTCGAACAGCTGCGCGGGATTCGCCGGCAGGATGCTGGGGCTGGCCGAATCCGTTTCGATGACCCGAATATCGCTGTATTTCTTCCCGGAAAGAGCCGCCAGGCCGGCACGGTCGCGAATGACCGTAGGTCGCAGAAACACCATCAGGTTGCGTTTGACGTGGGTTTCCTGAGTCGAGCGGAATAGGGCACCCAGAAACGGAATGTCTCCGAGTAGCGGCACCTTGGCGTTGGTGCGGGTGACGTCGTCCTGGATCAGGCCACCAAGCACGATGACCTGGCCATCTTCGGCAAGGATGGTGCTTTTGATGGCGCGCTTGTTGGTCACCAGGTCCACGGCCTGGGCCGTCAGGCTGGCGCTGGGCGCGATCGAGGAGATCTCCTGCTCGATCTGCAGGCGTAGCGTGGCGCCTTCGTTGATGTGCGGAGTCACCTTGAGGGTCACCCCGATGTCCTGGCGCTCGATGGTGGTGAAGGGGTTGTTCGCGCCCGCCGCATCGGTGGTGTAGGAGCCCGTCTGGAACGGGACGTTCTGGCCGACAAGAATCTCAGCTTCCTGGTTATCTAGCGTCAGCAGGCTCGGCGTCGACAGCAGATTGCTCTTGCTGTTGGACGACAGTGCGGTAATCAGCGCGCCGAAACTGCGAGTTCCAACGCCGATGATCGCGCCGTCGGGCAGGTTCTCCGGGATCTCGTTCTCGTTGATGGCATTGAGCACGCTGCCGACCGAAATACCGGTGTTGCCAAAGCTGACGCCACCGGCTCCACCAGTGCCTCCGCGCGCGTCGACCGCCCATTGCACGCCGAGGGCGTCAGTGATGTCGCCGGAAACCTCGACGATAGCCGCTTCGACCATGACCTGCGCACGGGGAACATCCAGCTGGCGAACGATGCTTTCCAGAGTGCCGATCAGCTCTGGATCAGCGAGAAGGACCAGCGCGTTCAGGCTTTCGTCGGCGCGGATCAGGATGTTCTGCGGCCGGGCAGAGGTGGCGGATTCGCCGCTTTCGGGGTTTTTCAGACCTTCGGAAATATCACCCAGGGTCTCGGCCAGGGATTTCGCATCGTTGTGGCGCAAACGGATAACGCGCGTGTTGGCCGAACGCGTGGTTGGCGTGTCGAGCGATTGGGCCAGTGCCGCCAGCTTGCCTCGGGCCTCGCTGGGGCCAATGAAGATCAATCGGTTGGTGCGTGAATCGGCGATGATCTGCACGCCGGAGGTGGTTTTCGCATCACCACGCATCAGCGAGTTGCGCAGCACTTCAGCGATATCCATCGCCCAGCCGTGCTGCAGATTGAGCACGGCGTAATCGTTGCTCTCAGCACGATCGAGCTGGCGCACCAGGTCCTCAATGCGCGCGATATTGGCGCTGCGATCACTGATGATCAGTGCATTGGCCGACGACACCGCAGCAAGATGGCCGAACTGCGGGACAAGCGGGCGGATCAGGGGTATCAGTTCGGCCGCGGAAGTGTGCTGCACCTGGATCACCCGTGTTTCCAGTTGGTCGCCGCCGGTAGGCCCGCTGCCCGCTTCGGCCTTGGCCTCAGCGTTCGGAACTACTCGGGCGACATCGCCCTGGGTCAGCACGCTGAACCCGTGCGTCGCCATGACCGAGAGGAACAGCTGGTACACCTCGCTCAGCGACAGCGTGGCATTGGATACCACGCTGACTTGCCCCTTCACTCGCGGATCGACGATGAACGTCTGTCCGCTGAGCTGGCTGATCTGATCGATGAAGGCGCGGATATCCGCGTCCTTGAGATTGATGGTCCAGCCGTCCTGTTGATTGGGGCTTGGCTCGATACCGGGTTCGACGGCAAGCAAAGGCAGAGGGGCGGCCAGCAGGCCGGTGGCGAGCAGGGCAAGCAACGGGCGCGAAAAAGGCTTCGGCATCGGTCAATTGTCTTCCGTGGGCTGATCGTTGGCGGGGGCGGCATCGGGTTGGTTGACGGCTTCTTCCAGCTGCTGACGCAAGGCGTCCATCTGCTGCTGCATCAGCTGCGTCTCCTCGTCCGGTGGCTCGGCATAGGGTGGTTGATCCTGATAGGGCGCTTCGGTCATCTCCTCGGGAATGTAGCTGGGCGAGCGTACCTGAGGAAAATGCAGCACTTCGACGGCGCCGTTGCGCGCCAGCTCCACGCGATCAGGGTAGACCTGATGCAGACTGACGCCACTGGCCAGCTCTTCGCCCTGCCAGTAGAGCCGTGGCGGCTGCCCGTCGACTTGAACAATGGCGCTGGAGCGCTGCGGATCCATGTGCACGAAGCTGCCGCGCAGGGTAAAGCCGCTGGCAGCCGCGGTGGGCGCGTAGGAGTCAGAAGGGGCCGCCGAGCCGAACAGTATTTCCAGCCGCTGCATATCGGGCTGGCCCAGATTGCCGGCTTGTTGTTCATAGACGTCGGTGGGGGTAGGTGCGCGAGACAGGTTCATCCATTGCTCGATCTGCATCGCGAGGTAGAGCGCGAACACGCAGAGCAGCACGGTACTGATGATGAGTGGGACGTAGCGGCGGTAGTTGTCCAGTTTTCCCGGCAGTGGCAAGCGAAATACTCCGTGGCGCTTTTGTTGTTCGGTTCCCTAGTACGCGGGTTGCCTCTGTCAGGCGATACAGCACTTTTAGAACACTTTCGCGGACGCCGCAGCGAATTTACAGGTGCTCTTGGCGAATCGATGGTGCAGGACCAAGGTTACAAAGTGACGCGGCAGCTCCTGTTGACCACGGTTCCGTAAAAAAAATTCAATGTTATTGTTGACTTAGCGTAGGGGGCTGAGTAAATTGCGCGCCTCGCAAGGCGATCGGCTGATTAGCTCAGCTGGGAGAGCACCTGCATCACACGCAGGGGGTCGGCGGTTCGATCCCGTCATCAGCAGATTTCGGACGAAAGTCCGGCCGACGCGCAGCGGTAGTTCAGTCGGTTAGAATACCGGCCTGTCACGCCGGGGGTCGCGGGTTCGAGTCCCGTCCGCTGCGCCATATCCCTCCGCTCACTTCCTTTAGAAGTGATGAGACAAGAGAAGCTGCCCAAGGGCAGCTTTTTTTGTGCCTGTCGAATAGCGATGTGATTGGTGAACCCTGCACTATCCAATTCCCGTCGGCGACCCGTTTCGGCGGAATCCTATGGCCTCTCGCATTTGCCAAACAGCGCGTCGAGCTCCGCTCCAGAGGCCGCGTTGGCAAAACCATCGAATCGTCCATGCTCGGTGATGGACCGAGCCGCCTGCAGAAAACCGGCCCATGCCGCTCGGGCCAAGGCGCCGCCGACGCTGATGCGCCTGACGCCGAGGTTTGTGAGGTCCTGAACGGTCAGGTCACTGTTCCAGCCAATCAATACATTGATCGGCTTTGGCGATACTGCCTCGACGACGGCGCTGATCTGCTCGCGGGTTCTCAGGCCTGGTGCATACAGGCAGTCGGCGCCTGCATCGGCATAGGCTTTCAGGCGTGCAAGGGTGTCGTCGAGATCAGGCCGATCGACGAAGAAGTTCTCGGCCCGCCCGATCAGCAAGGTTTCACCTCCGGTAGCGTCGATCGCCTCACGCGCGGCGCACATCCGTTCGGTGGCCTCGGCAAGCTCGCGCAACGGCTCGCGCGGGTCTCCTGTGGAGTCCTCGATGGAAATACCCGCGACGCCGGTTCCGACCGCCATGTGCACGCTTTCGGCCACGCCTTCGGGCGTATCGGCGTAGCCACTCTCGAAATCGGCGTTCACCGGCAGATGGGTGGCTTGGACCATATAGCGCATATGGGCCAGGACCTCGTCCCGCGGCATCTGTCCGTCGGCGCGGGCACACGACCAGGCGTAGCCGGAGCTGGTCGTCGCTAACGCCTTGAAACCGAGGCCTGCGAGGACGCTCGCGCTGCCGGCGTCCCAGGGGTTGGGCAGGACGAAGCAGCCGGACTGGTGCAGCGCACGAAAGGCAGCACGTTTTTGCGACACACTGGGATGGACCATGAACCCTCCTGGTTGGTGAGATGGGTGGGGCACGACGCATTCGCCGCAGCGCGTCGTCAAAGACTAGATGGGATTCAGCGTGCCGTGGTTTTCAGAACACGCGCTGCAGGGTGCCACAGCGTTACTGAATTTCCCTGTGGGCGACCGTGAAATGTGCCGCCGTGATATCCGCGCTAAGCGCTTCGCTGTGCTAAGACGTTGCGTGGAGGCTGACGAGGGCGGGGCGGCGCCGGCATCACCCCGTACATGCTCGCCTGACATTCCGTTTGCGCTCGCGTGTCCGGGCTTCTACAACGTAACGTGCAGCCACCAACCGCCCGGCAATGCCATAACGAGGATTTGATGACGACCGACAAGCAGCAATTTGCCAGCGACAACTATTCCGGCATCTGCCCTGAAGTCTGGGACGCCATGGCGAGGGCGAATCAGGGCCACGACAGGGCGTACGGCGACGACCAATGGACAGCCCGCGCGGCTGATCACTTCCGCGCATTGTTCGAGACCGACTGCGAGGTGTTCTTCGCCTTCAACGGTACGGCGGCCAATTCCCTGGCGTTGTCGTCCCTCTGTCAGAGCTACCACAGCGTGATCTGCGCCGACATCGCCCACGTCGAGACGGACGAATGCGGCGCGCCGGAGTTCTTCTCCAACGGCTCCAAGCTGCTGCTCGGCAGGACCGAGCAGGGCAAGCTGACGCCTGCTGCCATTCGCGAGATCGCCCTGAAGCGCAAGGACATCCATTACCCCAAGCCACGCGTGGTCAGCCTGACCCAGGCCACGGAAGTCGGTACCGTCTACCAGCCCGCCGAGCTGCGTGCCATCAGCGACACCTGCAAGGACCTCGGGCTGCACCTGCACATGGACGGCGCGCGCTTTGCCAATGCCTGCGCTCACCTGGGCATGTCGCCCGCCGAACTGAGCTGGAAGGCCGGCGTCGATGTGCTCTGTTTCGGCGGCACGAAGAACGGCATGGCGGTTGGCGAGGCCATCCTGTTCTTCAATCGCGAACTGGCCACTGATTTCGAGTACCGCTGCAAGCAGGCTGGCCAGCTTGCCTCCAAGATGCGATTTCTTTCGGCACCGTGGGTCGGGCTTCTGGAAAATGGCGCGTGGCTGAGATACGCCGAACACGCCAACCGTTGTGCCCAGCTGCTGGCCGAGTTGATTCAACCGTTGCCTGGCGTCGAGTTGATGTTTCCGGTGCAGGCCAATGGCGTCTTCGTCAGCCTGCCGCCATCGGCACTGGAGGCGCTCCGCAATCGCGGCTGGATGTTCTACACCTTCATCGGCGTCGGCGGTGCGCGCTTCATGTGCTCGTGGGACACCAGCGAAGCGCGGGTACGCCAGCTCGCCGACGACATACGGGCGGCCGTGACCGGCGTCCTGTAGCGGCTGGCTACGTGCCCGCATGCCAAGGGGCCCGATAGACACGGATAGCGGCTGGTTCGCGCAGCTGCTTAGAGTAGGGCCTGGGCGCTTCTAGATTCCGGCTTGCTCGAGCAAGGCGCGGCGGAACGCCTGTGCCACAGGCCCGAGTGGCTCATCCAGCCGGTGCGCCAGGTAGGCTTCGGATTGCACCTCGCTGTTCCTGCCAAGGTCGGGAATGGCGACGCGCGCCAGTCGCCCTGAAGCCAGATCCTCCTCAACCAGCCATGCCGGGAGCCGTCCCCAGCCGAGTCCGGCGCGAATCAGTGCGACCTTCGCTTCCTGGGTATTCACCCGACAGGTGAAGGGCGACAGAACGCCGAATGAGCGGCCCTCGGAAAGTGGCGTGGGATCGGCAAGTACGATCTGCAGATGGCCGGCGAGATCCGGCACGCCGAGTGGCGCACGGCTGCCGAGGTCGGCCAGCGGATGATCGCTGCGTACGACGGCAATCTGCGCAATCGAGCCAATCGCCTCCAGCGCCAGCCGGGGATTGCGAAAATCCTCGCCGACGATGATCGCGAGCGTGCAGCGACTCTCATCCAGCGCTGCGATGGGGCCACCCAGGGCCTGTGACTCCAGGCGAAAGCTGGTGGAAGGAAAGTCGACGCTGGTCCGGGTAATGGCCAGCGCCACCGATTCGATCGGAAACAGCGTATCCACCACCAGGGTCAGTTCCAGCTCGACACCGGCACCCAGCGCCCGCGCCCGAGCACGCATGGCGTCGGCGCGCAGTAGGATGTCGCGTGCGTGGGCCAGCAGTGCCTGACCTTCCTGAGTGAGGACGGGGCGGTAGCCGCTGCGATCAAACAGCTGCAGGCCCAGTTCCGTCTCCAGATTCGCGATGGCATGGCTGATGGCCGATTGCACGCGCAGCAGCCGTGCCGCGCCGGATCGAAAGCTGCCGCTGTCGGCCACAGTTACGAACGTACGAATCTGATCCAGTGTCATGCCATCGAGCATGATCTGCTCCATAGATCGAGTTGATCGAAATTTAATCACTCTGCGAGAGCGTTTTTAGTCATTAGCCTGGCTCCAGTCAATGCCATTGGAGGACTGCAGCAATGACGAACGTACTGGTGCTCTATTACTCATCCTATGGGCATGTCGAAGCACTTGCCCATGCCGTCGCCGAAGGCGCACGCGAAGCGGGTGCGTTGGCCGAGGTCAAACGGGTGCCCGAACTCGTTCCGCAAGAGGTCGCGCAGAATGCGGGGTACAAGATGGACCAGCCCGCGGATACGGCGACCGTGGCGGAACTGCCGAACTACGACGCCATCGTGATCGGCACGCCGACGCGTTTCGGCAACATGGCCGCGCAGATGAAGAACTTCCTCGATCGATGTGGCGGGCTATGGGCCGAGGACCAGCTGGTCGGCAAGGTGGGCAGCGTGTTCACCTCGACTGGCAGCCAGCACGGGGGCCAGGAGAGCACGATTCTGGCGACGCACACCGTACTGCTTCATCTGGGGATGGTTGTGGTCGGGCTGCCGTACAGCTTCAAGGGACAGCTGCGGATGGATGCCATAACCGGTGGCACGCCCTATGGCGCCTCGACACTGGCCGATGACGGCAGCGGCGGTGACCGCCAGCCGAGCGAAAATGAACTGCAGGGCGCCCGTTACCAGGGCTGGCACGTCGCTCGCGTGGCCGCCGCACTTGCCGCCAATCCGGTCGGGGTGCCTGCATGAATGTCGCCCGGCAGCTCCCCGCGAGGCTGGTCGTCTGGGTCGTGCTCGGCTGCGGAGTCGTGGCGGCTCTGCATTTGGGCAAGGCTGCCATTGCCACACCGTTGCTACAGGCGGACCTTGGGGTCGATCTCGCCGGAGCCGGCTGGCTGACCGGCATATTCGCGGTGCTCGGCTTGCTTGGGGGAGCGGCGGCCGGTGCGGTGGTGGCGGCAGTCGGAGATCGGCGGGCCCTGCTGTTGGGGCTCGGGGTAACCGCGGTTGCCGGCGTCGCGGGCGCCGCCGCGCCGTCATTCGCGCTGCTGCTGATTTCCCGGCTGCTGGAAGGACTCGGATTCCTGCTCATCATCGTCGCCGGGCCGGCGATTCTGGAACGCCTGACGACCGGCGCTGCGCGGGACAGCGCCTTCTCGCTGTGGAGTTGCTTCATGCCGAGCGGGATGGCGCTGGCCATGGTCGCCGGGCCGCTGTTCCAGACATGGCAGGGGTTGTGGTGGACGGGTTCGGCGCTGGCGGTAATCGCCGCGGTGGCGGTGGGCTGCTGCATACCCGCTGGCGTTTCGTCTGGCATACCCGGACGGCTACTGGGAAATATTCGGCGCGTGCTGTTTTCCCGAGCCAGCGTTTTGCTGGCGGTCGGTTTCGCGCTGTACAGCCTGATGTTCTTCGCCCTGTTCAGCTTTCTGCCGGTTCTGCTGATGGAGCGTATGGATATTTCATATCGGAGCGCGGGGCTGTTGAGCGCACTGGCCAGTGTGGTCAATGTCAGCGGCAACCTTGCTGCTGGCTATCTGCTCACGCGCGGCGCCGGGCGTGGTTCGCTGATTCTGTTTGCCAGCGGCGTCATGGGGGCGTCCGGGATAGGCATATTCCTGGGCTGGTTCGAACCGCAGGCGACCTTCCTGCTGTGCCTGCTGCTTTCAGCCGTGGGTGGGTTGATCCCGGCCACGCTGCTGGCATCCGCACCGTTGGCTGCGCGGGAGACCTTCCTCGTTCCAATTGCGGTCGGCCTGATGATGCAGGGCAGCAACCTGGGACAACTGCTGGGCCCGGTAGTGGTCGGCGGCGTGACCGCGGCTTTCGGTTGGAACGCCGCCGGCCCGGTCGTGTTGCTTGCGGCGCTGGCCGCTGGCTTGACTGCGCTTCTTTTGCCAGCAGCACTGCAGCGCAGCGAGCCGGCGAAGGAGGGTAGCCCTGAGCGTTCCAGAAGCGGCGACGTCCAGTGCTGATCCGATGCGTGCCGAGCCGCGCTTGGATAGCAGACACCATGGCAGAACAGGATGAGGCGATCCGGTGCCCTGAAATGGGGCTCGGCTGTGACCGGTACGTCACATTATGGTGCGCGGTTCCTGGCCGGAGGCGGGACGAGGGCTCGAAGGGTGGCCATGTGCCATCCATGGAGCGTTTCTTGCTGCGCATAGGTTTTCTGCCTTTCCTGCAGACCTCCGGGCGGCAGCCTCAACATTGTCGCGGCTCCGGGTCATGCAGGATAACCACTTCAAGCCCAGATCAATGACCCAAGAACTCTCTGCCAGAACCAACCGCCGGAGCAGTCTGCTCACCTGTGAGGTGCTGGACCGCTCGCGTGTGCTCGACACGCTGGTCAACAACCTCGAAGGCATGGCCTACCGCTGCCGCAACGACGCGCCCTGGACGATGATCTTCGTCAGTCAGGGCTCGCAAGGCTTGTGCGGCTACAGTGCTGCGGATCTGGTCGACGACAACGGCATCTCATGGGGCCGGATCACCCATCCGGATGACCGGCTTCGCGTCCGCCGCTGCATCGATAATGCTGTCGCCGGAATGGGGCGATTCACCGTGCATTACCGGATCCGCACCGCCGCGGGGAACCTCAAATGGGTCATCGAGCGCGGCGTCGCGGTGCCCGATGAGCAGGGCGAGATCGTGGTGGAGGGCTTCATCGAGGACATCACCGCCCAGAAGGCAGTGCTCGAAGCGCTGGAGCAGGCCGAACTGCGTTATCGCAGCATCTTCGAGAACGCTTCGGAGGGCATTTTCCAGTCCACCCGCGATGGCCGCTATCTGGCCGCGAATCCTGCGTTGGCGCGCATTTACGGATACGACAGTGCATCCGAGCTGGTGGCCGATCTCGCTGACATAGAGCGTCGCCTGTACGTCGAGGGTGGGCGTCGCGAAGTGTTCTGCCAGCTGATGGAGCAACAGGGCGAGGTGCTCAACTTCGAGTCTGAGGTCTATCGGCGCGACGGCACACGCATCTGGATATCCGAGAACGCGCACGTGGTGCGAGGCGCCAGCGGCGAGTTCATCTGCTACGAAGGCACCGTGCAGGACATCTCCGAGCGCAAGCATTATCAGCAGCAGCTCGAACGTCAGGCCAACCATGATCTGCTGACCGGCCTGCCCAATCGCATCCTGCTCAACGACCGCATCAAGCAGGGCCTGGCCCGTGCGGCTCGCCTGGGCTACTACCTGACGCTGGTATTCATCGACCTGGACAACTTCAAGTTCATCAACGACGGCCTCGGGCATGTCGCTGGTGACGAGCTGCTCAAGAGTATTGCGGCGCGGCTGGCCGGTAGCCTGCGCAGCTCCGACACCGTGGCGCGGGTCGGTGGGGATGAATTCGTGCTGGTGCTCAGCGATCACTACCGCATCAGCACAGTGATCTCGCTATTGGAGCGTGTGCTGAACGAAATCCGCCGGCCGGTCATGCTCGCCGGTCGTGAATTTCAGGTCGGCGCCAGCCTGGGTGTGGCGATGTTCCCCGACGACGGCGAGGATGCGCAAAGCTTGCTCAAACACGCCGATATCGCCATGTACGCGGCGAAGAAGCGTGGGCGCAACAATTTCCAGTTCTTCACCCACGATCTCAACCGGATCGCCGATGAGCGCCTGAATCTCGAAGCCGCCATGCGCGTGGCGCTGGAGCGCAACGAGTTGTCCGTGCACTACCAGCCGAAGGTCGATGCGACGCGGCGGATTGTCGGTGTCGAGGCGCTGGCGCGTTGGACCCACGCGGAGCTGGGGGTGATAGGACCGGATCGTTTCATCCCGGTGGCCGAAGAGAGCGGGCTGATCATGCCGCTGACCCTGGCCATCCTGCGCCGCGCCTTCACCGATGCTCGGCAGTGGAACGAGGGGCGCGGCACGCCACTGCTGGTTGCGGTGAACCTGTCACCGCTGCTGTTTCTTGGCGACGATGTGGTCGAACGCATCCTCGCGGTGCTCGACGAAATAGGGCTGCCGCCGACCCAGGTGGAGCTGGAAATCACCGAAACGGTATTCCTCGGAGACGGCACCCGTGCGGTTTCCATCCTGGCCGAGTTCAAGGCGCGGGGCTTTCGCTTGGCGATGGACGATTTCGGTACCGGCTACTCGGCGCTCAGTTATCTGCGGCGTTTTCCGCTGGACATCATCAAGATCGATCGATCGCTGGTCACCGGGCTCGAACAGGAGGAGGAAGTGGCGATGATCGCCCGTGCCGCCATTTCGCTGGGCAAGAGCCTGCACAAGACGGTGGTGGCCGAAGGGGTCGAGAACGCCGCGCAGTTCGATTTCCTGCGTCGCAACGGTTGCGACGAGTTCCAGGGCTACCTGCTCTCACGCCCGCTGCCGGCGGCGCAGATCACCGCATTGCTTGCGGACGGCGGCGTGATCCGCTTCTAGCTGTCGCCGGGGATGGCGCCGTTCTGCCAGAGCTGCATCAGTTCCTGTGGCGCTCGGTCCTCGGCGATCTGCAGGATCAGTTCGGCGTCGGTGTCCTCGCGTCGGTAGTGCAGTTCGACCCGGAAGAAGCGCTGATCGCCGGCACCGACGTTCTTGCTGGCGACCGGCAGGCAGCGTTCGACCACCGAGCAGAGGCCGCGGCGCTGCTCGGCATCGCAGTCGGCGAATTCGATCTGCCGGGGTCGCGCCAGACTTGGCGCCGCGACGAAACCGCCCTGGCGCGATACGCGCAACGAGGTTTCCGGTCCCAGTGCTGGCATCTTCATCTTGCCTCCTCAGCGCAGTGCTACGCCCACTGACGTCCAGGCTTCATACAGCGCCTGAACCTGAGGCGACTGACGACCGAACAGCCGCGCCGCGTGGTTCAGCGTCACACCGGCGAAGGTTGCGAAGTCCGCATCATTGGGCAGTTGTGGATCACAGATAGTGGCGTACCAGATTCGTCCGGCCTGCTCCCAGGCGTAACCACCCAGCGCCATGGCCGCGAGGTAGAAGGCGCGGTTGGGAATGCCGGAGTTGAGATGCACGCCACCGTTGTCGTCGCGGGTCTCGATGAAGTCGCGCATGTGCGCAGGCTGCGGGTCGCGACCGAGCAGCGGATCGTCGTAGGCGCTGCCCGGGTTGGCCATGGAACGCAGGGCTACGCCGTTGACCTTGTCGGTCAGCAGCTCGGCGCCGACCAGCCAGTCGGCCTCCGCCGCAGTCTGGCCGAGCGCGTGCTGTTTGGTCAGCACGCCGAACACGTCCGACACTGATTCGTTGAGCGCTCCTGGCTGGTTGAAATAGACCAGCCCGGCTTCGCTCTCGATCAGGCCGTGGGTCAGTTCGTGGGCGACCACGTCCAGCGAGCGGGTGAAGCGCTGGAACAGCTCACCGTCGCCATCGCCGAACACCATCTGCTCGCCGTTCCAGAAGGCGTTCTCGTAGCCCTGGCCGTAGTGCACGGTGCCGATCAACGGCATCCCCAGGTCATCGATCGAGTCGCGCTGGAAAACCTGCCAGAAGAATGTGTAGGTCGCGCCGAGCGCGTCGTAGGCTTCGTCCACCGCGGCGTCGCCGGAGGCCGGCTGACCTTCGCGACGCCGCAGGTTGCCCGGCAGCTGCATCTGCTGCTCGGCGTCATGGATTCGTCGTTGTGCGTGGCCGGGCGTGCGCAGCTCGCCAAGCTCGGCGATGGCTGTGGGTCGTGGCGGGCCGGGGTTGGGCAGCAGGCTCTGCACGTGGTGCAGCGTCTGTTGAGCGCAGCCGCGCTGGTAGGGCGAGCCGCGGTCGATGATGCGGTCGAGAATGTATGGCGGGATGAAGGTGTGAATCGGCACCGGCGGTACTCCAAGGCTGACGCGGCTACGACCAGCATAGACCGCTGGAGCGCGATGGATCGACCGCCGATCCAGGAGGCGCGACGAGATGGCGCGGCACGCGCGGCGCACCCTTGGCGCGTTCTGCTGTCACTTGTGCTGGACCCCGTTTTTACCGTCATCGACGACGCGGGCGCTCATTTGACGAGGAGTTGTTGCCCATGTTCGGATTGGAAGCACTAGAGCTGGCGCGCGTCCAGTTCGCTTTCACCATCACCTTTCACATCATCTTCCCGGCGATCACCATCGGGCTCGCCAGCTTTCTCGCCGTGCTCGAGGGGCTCTGGCTGAAGACCCGGCAGGAGGTCTATCGCGACCTCTACCACTTCTGGCTGAAGATATTCGCGGTCAATTTCGGCATGGGTGTGGTGTCGGGAATCGTCATGGCGTACCAGTTCGGCACCAACTGGAGTGCCTACTCCGAGTTCGCCGGCAGCGTCACCGGGCCGCTGCTGGCCTATGAGGTGCTGACCGCGTTCTTCCTGGAGGCGGGTTTCCTCGGGGTCATGCTGTTCGGCTGGAATCGGGTTGGCGAACGCCTGCATTTCTTTTCCACGCTCATGGTGGCCGTGGGCACGCTGATCTCGACCTTCTGGATTCTGGCGTCCAACAGCTGGATGCACACGCCGCAGGGGCACGAGATCATCGACGGCATCGTGGTGCCGGTGGACTGGCTGGCGATCATCTTCAACCCGTCGTTCCCTTATCGACTGGCGCACATGGCGGTCGCCGCATTCCTCGCCACGGCGTTCTTCGTCGGCGCGTCGGCGGCCTGGCAGCTGTTGCGCGGCAAGGACAACCCGGCGATCCGCAAGATGCTCTCGATGGCCATGTGGATGGCCCTCCTGGTGGCACCGGTGCAGGCGGTGATCGGTGATTTTCATGGGCTGAACACCCTCGAATATCAGCCGGCGAAGATCGCCGCGATGGAAGGGCACTGGGACAACTCCGAAGGCGGGCCGACGCCGCTGTTGCTGTTCGGCTGGCCGGACATGGAGGCCGAGGAAACGCGCTACAAGATCGAGATTCCTTATCTCGCCAGCCTGATCCTCAATCACAGCCTGACCGAACCGATTCCGGCGCTGAAGGACTTCCCGCCCGAGGACCGGCCGAACTCGACGATCGTGTTCTGGACGTTCCGCATCATGGTCGCGCTCGGCCTTCTGATGATCGTCACCGGTATCTGGAGTCTGCTGTTGCGGCGGGGCGACCGGATGTACAGCTCACGCGCGTTCCTGCGGCTGGTGTTGCTGATGGGGCCTTCCGGGCTGATCGCCATCTTGGCTGGCTGGTACACCACCGAGATCGGGCGTCAGCCCTGGGTGATCTACGGCCTGATGCGTACCGCCGATGCCGTATCCAATCACGGCGCCGGCCAGCTGGGGCTCACTCTGGCGATGTTCGTGGTCGTCTACTTCGCCGTGTTCGGGGTGGGCATGGTGTACGTCCTGCGCCTGGTGCGCAAAGGTCCGGTGATCAGCGAAGGGCGCGAGAAAGGTACCGGTGGGCCCGGCGAGGCGCGCACGCCGATGCGACCGATCTCCGCGGCGGACGAAGCCCTTCCCGAGGGACAAAGCGATCAACTGGGCGAGAGGAACTGAGCCATGGGTATCGATCTTTCACTGATCTGGGCGGTGATCATCATCTTCGGCATCATGATGTACGTGGTGATGGACGGTTTCGATCTCGGCGTCGGCATCCTCTTTCCCTTCGTGCAGGACGCCTCGGAGCGCGACGTGATGATGAACACCGTCGCGCCGATCTGGGACGGCAACGAGACCTGGCTGGTACTCGGCGGTGCCGGGCTGTTCGCCGCGTTTCCGCTGGCCTATTCGGTGGTGCTGTCCGCGCTCTATCTGCCGATCATCTTCATGCTGATGGGGCTGATCTTCCGCGGCGTGGCGTTCGAGTTCCGCTTCAAGGTGGTCCGCGAGCGCCAGCATGTCTGGGACAAGGCCTTCATCGGCGGCTCGCTGGTCGCGACCTTCTTCCAGGGCGTGGTGCTTGGCGCGTTCATCAGCGGGTTGCCGGTCGAGGGACGTGCCTATGCTGGCGGAGCGCTGGACTGGTTGACGCCGTTCTCGCTGTTCTGCGGGCTGGCGCTGATCGTTGCCTATGCGCTGCTCGGCTGTACCTGGCTGATGATGCGCACCGCCGGCGACCTGCAACGGCGCATGCACGACATCGGCATACCGCTGGTGTGGGCGGTGCTGGTGGTTACCGGCATCGTCAGCCTGTGGACGCCGCTGACCCATCCGGATATCGCCGAGCGCTGGTTCAGCATGCCCAACCTGCTGTATTTCATGCCGGTTCCGGTGCTGGTGCTGCTCTGCGCATTCGGACTGCTGCGCTCGATTCAGCGCTACGCCAACTACACGCCATTCCTGCTGACGCTGGCGCTGATCTTCCTCGGCTATAGCGGTCTGGGCATCAGCCTCTGGCCAAACATCATTCCTCCGTCGGTGAGCATCTGGGAGGCGGCCGCACCGCCTCAGAGTCAGGGCTTCACGCTGGTCGGAGCACTGCTCATTCTGCCGCTGATCCTGATGTACACGGCCTGGAGCTACTACGTGTTCCGCGGCAAGGTCAGTGCCGAGGATGGGTATCACTGATGGCTGATCTGGATAACAAGCCGCCCGCACAGCCTGAGCAGCGGCCGCTCTGGAAGCGCATGAGCTGGCTGGTGCTGATCTGGAGTGGAAGCGTGCTGGCGCTCGGTATCGTCGCCTGGCTGCTGCGCCTGGCGATGAATGCGGCGGGCCTGTCTTCACCCTGAAGGCGCGCCCCGCTTTGGGGCGTACCGCTCGCGCATGCCCCGTGATCTGGCCGCGGGCGGGACTCGAAGCACGTCACGATTCCTTCATTTGCCGGTTGTAGCCTGCTGGCATGAACCTTGATGCACAGACAGGCATCAGGCCTTGGGCAACCGCCGACAATTGAGGAATCTAGCGATGGACGACTACCAGGACGAACTACTGGAATGGCATGCCGCTGAGCAGGATCACCCGGACTGTGCCGAGGATGCGGTCGAACTCTGAGCGCCGCTCGCGTATGCGCCGTTTACGCGCCGCGCCGCTGCGCCCGGCGATAGTCTCCCGGCGTCTGCCCGCTCCAGCGCTTGAAGGCACGCTGAAACGCTTCGGCTGAGGAAAAACCAAGCAGCCAGGCGATCTCGCCGAAAGCGGATTCGGTGTCGCGAATGTAGGCCATCGCCAGGTCGCGGCGGGTGTCGTTGAGGATCGCGCGATAGCTGCTGTCTTCCTCGGCCAGCTTGCGTCGCAGTGTCCAGGCCGGCATTTGCAGACGTGCAGCGATCTGTTGCAGGTCCGGCTCCTGGCCCTTGAGCATCGGCCCGAGAATCTGTGCGACCCGCTCGCGCAGACTGCGGGTGCGGGTGCGCCGTTCCAGTTCGGCTTCACACAGCTCCAGCAGATGCCGCCAGGTGCCGGGGCAATGATCCGGGTTGCGCAAAGCCAGGCTGCGCTGATCCAGCTGCAACTGATTCGCTTCGGCGCCGAAGATTACCGGCCGGCCGAACTGCTCGTCGTAGCGCGAGGCGTAGTCAGGGGCTTCGAACTCGATGTGGATCGCCATCGGCACCAGCGGCTGACCGCTCAAGCGGCTGAGCTGCGAGATCCAGCTGGCGAGCACGGTATCGACGACGAAGCGGTTGTAGGCGTTGTAAGGGCTGATGGAATAAAAGCGCAGCCAGGCGCCTGACGCATCTTCGTGAAAACTCGAACTGCCGCGGTAGTTGGATGCGTACAGCGCCTCGTAACGGATCAGCGCCCGTGCCGCTTCGCGCACGGTGGGCGCCTGAGCGGCGGTCAGCCCAGCGAGGCCGAGGTGCCCGGGCTTGCGCAGGCGGCCCATCTCCAGGCCCAGAGCGGGATCGCCAGCCAGCTGGATTGCCGCATGCCCGAGCCGCATGTAACGGGGGATCGAGAGGCGGGCATGCGGCTCAGCGAGCCGCTCGCCATCCAGTCCGTAGGCCAGCAAAAGCGGCTGAGGGTCATGGCCGTACAGCTGCAACGCATCGTTAAGGCTGTGCAGAAAGCCGACCGACAGATCGCCCAGGCGCACCCGTTGCGCATTCATGGGGTGCTGCCGAGCCATTGATTGCGTACCTGGACCGGGACGCCGTGGCCCGGGGGCGCCGGGCGGCGCGGCGAGCCGAGCAGATTCCAGGGCAAGGCGAGGGTATGCACGGCCATGTGCGGTCTTGCGCTGAGCGCGTCGGAATGTGTACTGCCACAGCTCGCCTGCGGATCTGCCAGCGCGCCGGGTACAGCCAGCAGTTTCGCTTCGGCAGGCGGTTGCTCGAGGTAGGCATCGCAGCCCAGCAGCACTGCCAGCGAGCCCGCCGGTGTTTCAATCAGCCGTCGACGCTCGGGGATGGGGGCAACGCTGTAGCGGCGTTCGTAACGGCTCAACGCCTGCTTGTACTGCAGCGTTCCGAGGGGCTTGCCGCGACCGTCAAAGGTCAGGCTTACCTGGCGCAGCGGGCCATCGCCGATCATCAGCTGATCGTTCTCCAGATAGGGCTCCGGCAGCACGATCGAGCCAGCCACCAAGGTAACGCCGAACTCTCTGGCGAGGCCGCCGAAGACGTTCTGGTATTCCTCTGCCATCTGTCGGGCCTTGAGTCGCAACACCGCACCGGTACGCCGATCGTCGCCCTGATTATCCGGCAGGGCGCGCAGATAGCTGCCGGGATTGCTGAGCGCCATCCACTGCATCGCATCGCGCAGGGTGCGGGCCTGCTGCACTTCCGGCTTTTCGCCCAGGGCGAACAGGCCAGTGCCAACGTGTTCGGGGAGCACCACGACGGTTCGCTCGCTGAGCATTCCGGCTTCGGCCGCCTGCTTGAGGTAGGTGCGAAACTTGAGTTGCAGCCGCTCGCGGCTCTGGTAGTCGGCTGGCTGCAGCCGCGTCTCGATGCCCAGCAGGTTGCCTGCGCTTCCGGCCTGCCCGTGGTTTTCGATGGGTAGCGTACGCAGATCGGACAGCAGTGGGCCGCTACGACGGTCTTGCGTCCAGTCGAGGTAGACGGCAAATGAGGCTGCCGCGAGGACGAGCAACAGCACGATATTGATTGAGGTGCGCATGTGAGGCAGGGCAGTGAGGGATTGCGTCAGCGTAGGTAACGCGGCGCCTGTTGCCAAGCTTTTTGCGCAGAAGGATCAAAAAGTTGTCACTTTGGATCATTGAGTACGGCACCTTCGCTGTTTATCGTCGCTGCATACCGACCGTAGCCCCATGAGGCTCGGCACTCGTCATGATGAGGATGCTTCGATGACCGCTTTCCCGAAACTGCTGGCTCCGCTCGATCTGGGCTTTACCACCTTGCGCAACCGTACCCTGATGGGATCCATGCACACGGGCCTGGAGGAAATGCCCAACGGCTTCGAGCGGATGGCGGCATTCTTCGCCGAGCGCGCTCGCGGCGGCGTCGGCCTGATCGTCACCGGTGGCGTTGGCCCCAATGAGGAAGGCTCGGTGCGCGCCGGGGCGGCCAAGCTGTCCACGCCGGAGGAGGCCGAAGAGCACAAGATCGTTACCCAGGCGGTTCACGAAGCTGGCGGCAAGATCTGCATGCAGATCCTGCATGCCGGGCGTTACGCCTACAGCCCGCAGCTGGTGGCGCCGAGCGCTATCCAGGCGCCGATCAATCCGTTCACCCCGCGCGAACTGGACGAGGAGGGCATCGAGAAGCAGATCCGCGACTTCGTCAACTGCGCAAGCCTGGCCCAGCAAGCCGGTTATGACGGCGTCGAGATCATGGGTTCGGAAGGCTACTTCATCAATCAGTTCCTGGTGGCGCACACCAACCACCGCACCGATCGCTGGGGTGGCAGCTACGAGAATCGCATGCGCTTGCCGGTGGAGATCGTGCGCCGCGTGCGCGAAGCGGTGGGCAGCGACTTCATCATCATCTATCGCCTGTCGATGCTCGACCTCATCGAAGGCGGCAGTGTCTGGGAAGAGGTGGTGCAGCTGGCCAAGGCCATCGAGCAGGCGGGCGCCACGCTGATCAATACCGGCATCGGTTGGCACGAGGCGCGGATTCCGACCATCGCCACCAAGGTGCCACGCGCCGCGTTCACCAAGGTGACCGCGAAGCTGCGGGGCGAGGTAAGCATTCCGCTGATCACCACCAACCGGATCAATACCCCGGAGGTCGCCGAGCAGGTGCTGGCCGAGGGCGATGCGGACATGGTCTCCATGGCGCGGCCGTTCCTCGCCGATCCGGAATTCGTCAACAAGGCCGCCGCCGGTCACAGCGAGCGCATCAACACCTGCATCGGCTGCAACCAGGCCTGTCTGGACCACACCTTCAGCGGCAAGCTGACCACCTGCCTGGTCAATCCGCGTGCCTGCTACGAAACCGAGCTGAACTACATCCCCACTACCGCGGTGAAGAAGATCGCCGTCGTCGGTGCCGGGCCTGCGGGGCTCGCCGCTGCGACCATCGCAGCGGAGCGCGGTCATGAGGTGACGCTGTTCGATTCGTCTGCCGAAATCGGCGGGCAATTCAATGTTGCCAAGCGGGTGCCGGGCAAGGAGGAGTTCTACGAAACCCTGCGCTACTTCAAGAACCGCCTCGAAGAAACCGGAGTCGAGGTTCGTCTGAACACCCGCGCGACGGTGGAAGCGCTGCTGGCCGGTGGCTTCGACGAGATCATCCTGGCGACCGGGATCGCGCCGCGAGTGCCTGCAATTCCCGGGGTCGACCATCCGAAGGTGATTGGCTACCTGGATGCGATTCTGGAGCGCAAGCCGGTCGGCCAGCGCGTCGCGGTGATCGGCGCAGGCGGTATCGGCTTCGACGTGTCGGAATACATCACCCACGACGGCGAATCCACCAGCCTGGATCGTGAAGCCTTCTGGAAGGAGTGGGGTATCGATCTCGGGCTGTCGGTGCGCGGCGGTATCGCCGGCATCCAGCCGGCTCCGCATGCGCCCAAGCGTCAGGTCTATCTGCTGCAGCGCAAGAAGTCCAAGGTGGGTAACGGGCTGGGCAAGACCACTGGCTGGATCCACCGTACCGGACTGAAGAACAAGCACGTGCAGATGCTCAATTCGGTGGAGTACCTGCAGATCGATGACGCCGGACTGCACATCCGCGTGGGCGAAGGCGAGCCGCAGGTACTGCCGGTGGATACGGTGATTCTCTGCGCCGGGCAGGAGCCGTTGCGTGAGCTGCAGGAAGGGCTTGAGGCCGCTGGCGCGCGGGTGCATCTGATTGGTGGCGCGGACGTCGCCGCCGAACTGGACGCCAAGCGCGCGATCAATCAGGGCTGTCGCCTGGCTGCGGCGCTCTAGGCCAACGGCACATCCGCAAAGAGGATCACGCATGGAAACTGCAATCGCGCTGCAACCGGGGGCTGCCAATAGCCTGCAGGCCTGGCACCGAATGATCGCTGAGCGAGACCTGAGCCGGCTGCCAGAGCTGCTGCATCCGCAGGCGGTGTTTCGCTCGCCGATGGCTCACACGCCGTATGAGGGGGCAGCGACGGTGAACCTGATCCTCAACACCGTGCTGCAGGTTTTCGAGGACTTTCGCTACCACCGTGAGCTGGCCAGCGCTCAGGGTGCGGATGTAGTCCTCGAGTTCAGCGCCCGGGTGGGTGACCGTGAGCTCAAGGGCATCGACATGATCCGCTTCGATGACGAAGGGAAGATTGTCGAATTCGAGGTCATGATCCGGCCCATGAGTGGCTTGCAGGCCCTGGGCGACGAGATGAAGCGACGTCTCGCTGCCTACCGCGGCAAGTGATTTAGCTAAGCTCATCGCAAATCCGCTGGGCGCCTGGTCGAACGGCGTCCGATGCGGCGACTCCCTGCCAACCCAGTCACATTGCCTGCGCGAACATTTCCCCTAAACTTGCGGCACCAACGGGACGACGGCATCGGATGGCCGCTCGTTTCGCTAATCGCTGGCTCGCAGTTGCGGGCGATAAAGGAAATCGAGCATGCAGAACAAACCGCAGATGGTCGAAGCCGTCCTGTTCTTCAATGAGGGCTCCATCTGCAAGGAAATGCTGTATCCCGAGTTCGAAGCGGTGCTGGATGGGGTGGTCGCTCTACCCGAGTTCGCAGACCGCCAGATGCATGCAGTCTACGTAATGATCAATCCGCGGCTGCAGGTGCGCGCCGCGGTGTTTTTCTGTCTCGACTTCAATGATGACGGCTCTGCCGACGCCGGTTGGAACATTCCCCTGCGTCAGTTGGCCGAGCGTACCGGGCGTGGTCCGGACATGGGGGCCGGACCGATTCGCCTGGCCTGCCGCAGCCAGTGCCCGGTCTCCTGGCACCAGATGCACATGTGGGATCCCAAGGTCGGTCCCGAACGCAATGATCTGGTTGTGTTGCGCGAGACCATCAAGCGCAACCAGCTCGGCCTGCTGGTCGAAGAGGAGACGCCTCAGGCCGTACCTGCGGAACGTCTGCAGATGGTCGCCGAAGACACCTGGTATGCAGCCGAGGCCGGCAAGGAAGCAGCCGCGAAACGTTCCGAAAGCCATGAGCGTGAACAGCGGCAGAAGGCTGCGCTGCTGATCAAGCAACAGCGCCAACGCATTACCAACCTCGAGCGTCTGCGCGAAGAAGACGCGCTCAAGCTCACGGCTGCCGCGGAGAAGGAACGCAAGGCACTGCAGGAGGAGATCCGCACGCTGCAGCAGAAATTGCAACAGCAGACCGAGCTGAACGCCAGCCTGCATGCGCAGATGACCGCCCAGGGCGAGAGTTTCCAGAAAGCGCGTGAGGAAATGAGCAAGCAGCTGCGTACGCTGGAGGTCAGCGGTCGGGTTGAGATCGGCGCCGCCCGGGAGCAGTTCGAGCATGAAGCCCAGGCCCGTATCGCGGCGGCGATTGCGGAGTACAAGGAGCAGGTGGCGATCCGCGATGTCGAGCTGGCCTACCGCAACGAACTGGATGCACAGCTGGAAGAGGAAATCCAGCGGCTCAAGACCGAGTGCGAAACGCTGCGCCACAGCGGTGACCGGGTGCTGGAGGAACTGTCTCGACAAGGGGTCGTGTTCATGGCCTACCACCCGGGTGCCGGGCATCTGACGATCGCATTGCAGGACCTGGCCCGCTACCGCGCCAATCCTCTGGCTTATGCGGCTGCCAAGTGCTTTGTCTCCGAGGAGCAGTACCGACAGTGGCTGGAGCATTATCAGAAGCCGGCCTGCGTCGCGGCGCTTTCCAGCGGTGAGCGTTGCGCGATGCCCCTGGACAAGATTGATGCGCCGAGTCGCTTCGTGATCGGCGAATCCAACTGCTGCGCCCGGCACCGCAAGGAAGACCGGCAGCGCACCGGCAGCTGAGCGGTTTGTCCTCCGTTCAATCCGATCTCGGCTTCGATGCTCCGCTGATCCTGCAGCCGCTGTCATTGGACTGGCTCGCGCGCAGCGGGGTCGAGGTTGCGGTGCTGCGGCTCGATCTGCTGGATCCCGAGCTGTCCGGCAACAAGTGGTTCAAATTGGTAAAGCATCTCGATGCAGCGCGTTCTGTCGCTGCGCCGGGGCTGATCAGTCTCGGCGGCCCGCACTCCAATCATCTGCATGCGCTGGCTGCAGCCGGCCGCCGACTCGGCCTGCCTACTGTCGGCCTGCTGCGCGGCCATGAGCAGGTAACGCCAACGGTCGCCGATCTACGTGGCTGGGGCATGCAGCTGCATTGGCTCGGCTACGCAGGGTACCGGGAGCGCAATCTGCCTACCTTCTGGACGCCATGGCGAGCGCGATATCCAGGTTTCTACTGCATCCCTGAAGGTGGCGGCGGTTTGCCCGGCGCCCTGGGGTGCGCCGGACTCGTTCCGAGAGTGGAGTCCGCGCTCGCGTCGCTCGGCTGGAAGGACTACGACGCGCTCTGGCTGGCCGCCGGCACCGGGACGACGCTGGCAGGTCTGGTCATCGGCGAGGCAGGTAGGCATCGGGTGTTCGGCGCGCTGGCAGGGCCGCCTTCCCACGCCGTCGATGCCGGCGTCGCCAACTTGCTCGCGCAAGCCGGTATGGCGTCCAGCGGCTATGAACTGCTGGACGCCAGTCGTGGCGGATTTGGTCGCTTCGACAGGGAGTTGGCGCAGTTCATTCTCGATACCGAGCGCCAGGGTGGCGTGCCGCTCGATCCGATATACACTGCAAAGACCATGATGGCATTGCGCCTTTATGTCGAGCGCGGTTATTTTCCCGCCGGCACGCGGCTGATATTCGTCCATACCGGTGGACTGCAAGGGCGCCGTGCTGCTCAGGGCCAGCTGCAGAAGCTGATTGACGGATAGACGTTTGGATTTTCTCGGATGAACAAACCGCTGCACCCCGATCAGCTGCGTAATCTGGTCCCGCTCAATGGCTTGTCGCCACGCCAGTTGTGGGAGCTTCGCGTGCGCATAGTGCCCCTCGCGCTTGCGCCTGGGCAGTTGCTCGACCTTGTTGATGAGCTGAGTTCGAAACGTCATTACCTGATGTCGGGCAGCCTGCTGTTGACCGATCACGACGGGCAGCCAACGCGGCTGGTGGCGGGCACATCGGCTGCTCTACACAGCCTTGCTGCGGGCCGCCTGCAGGAGGCGAGGGCGCTGGATGACTGCCAGCTGCTGACGGTGGACAGCGCGGAGTTGGAGCGGCTGCTTTCCTGGCGCCAAGCCCTGCAAGATGTGCTGCTGCAGCTGTCGATGGAGGGCGAGGACGGGGAGTGGCTGGAGCGCCTGCTGGAGAATCCGCTGTTCGCCCAGGTTCCACCGGCAAATATTCGCAGCATGCTCAGCCGCCTCGTGGAGATCGAAGTATCCGCCGGGCAAACCCTGCTACGTGAAGGGGAAGCCGGGGACTGCTGCTATTTCCTCAAGAGCGGCTGCGCGCAGGTCCTGAAGGCCGCCGGCAGCAGCGAGCAGCTGTTGGCCGAGCTGGAACCCGGAGCCTGTTTCGGCGAAGAGGCGCTACTCGAAGAGCGACCGCGTAATGCCAGTGTCGCGATGGTTGAGGACGGTCGGGTGCTCCGCCTGGCGCGGGCGGACTTTCTCGAGCTGCTCAAGGCACCGGTGGTTGGCGAAGTCGATCTGGATGGCGTGGCTGATCTGCTGGCGTGCGGTGCGCAGTGGCTGGATGTGCGTCTGCTTGATGATTACGAGCAGGGCCATGCCATGCAGGCGCTGCACATGCCGCTGCACCTGCTGCGTTTGAAAACCCGTCTGCTGGACCCGCAGCGGCCCTACCTTTGCTATTGCGAAAGCGGCAAGCGCAGCGCCAACGCGGTGTTCCTACTGACGCAGCTCGGCTTCACCGCCTATGCGCTGCGTGGTGGACTCGACGCACTTGGTACCGAGGACCGCGCTGCACTGCTTTGGGAGTGTGGCACGGGTTACCTGGCGCGCTCCGACGGCCGAATCGACCGCAGCCTATGATCCGCACCGCCCCATCCCGACCTTTGTCAGACGGCCGCCCTGCGAAGCGCAGTGTGCCGACGAATCTCGCGTCGGGCGCTGCGGGCCAGGCGCACGCTGAGCAACAGAGCTGCGCAGCTCAGGCCGGCGATCAGGCCTTGCCATAGACCGGCAGGCCCACTGGCGGCGCCGAGGTGGTCGGTCAGGCCGAGCAGATAGCCCAACGGCAAACCGATCCCCCAGTAGGCGAAGAGGGTGTAGACCATCGTCATGCGGGTGTCCTGATAGCCGCGCAACGCGCCAGCAGCCGTGACCTGAACCACATCGGAGAACTGGAACAGCGCGGCGTAGAGGAACAGGCTGGCAGCGACGGCGACCACGGCCGGATCCGGGGTATAGATTCGCGCGATCTGCTCGCTGAACAGCAGCATGGCGCTGGCGGAAAAGCAGGCATATACCAGGGCGGCGCCGATCCCGACGCCGGCGACAAAGCGAGCGTCGCGTGGAGCGTTGCGGCCCAGCTCCTGACCAATACGCACGGTCACCGCCATACCCAGCGACAGTGGAATCATGAAGATCAGCGACGTGAAGTTCAGTGCGATCTGGTGACCGGCGACGACCGTTGCCCCGAGGGCGCCGATCAGCAGGGCGATCACCGAGAAGATGCTGGCCTCGGCAAACACCGCGACCCCGATTGGTACGCCGACCGAAAGCAGATGACGCAGCATCGGCCAGCGTGGCCATTCGAAGTGGGAAAACAGCTGACTGGCCTGATAGGCCGGTGCGCGCTTAACCCAGACGCTCATCGCCACCAACATGAACAGCATCACCAATGCCGTGGAAACGCCGCAACCGACACCGCCCATCGCCGGCACGCCGAACTTGCCGTAGATGAACACATAGTTCAGCGGAATGTTCAGCAGCAGGCCGAGGATACCGATCACCATGCTTGGCCGCGGATGGCCCAGTCCGTCGCTGAAGCAGCGCAGCACCTGATACAGCGCGACCGCCGGGAAGCCGCAGGCGACGGCGCGCAGGTAAGCCATGGTCGGATCGACCAGCGCTTGATCGACGCTCAGCAGATGCAGGACGGGCTCCGCGTTCCACATCAATGATGCACTGAGCACACCGATGCCGCCGCCCATCCACAACGCCTGGCGAACCAGCGGGCCGATTTCGCCATGCCGCCCTGCGCCGAAGCGCTGTGCGACGTTCGGCGTGGTCGCCAGGGTGATTCCGCAGACGAGCAGATAGACCGGCACCCAGATCGAGTTGCCTAGCGCGACGGCGGCCAGATCCTGCGGGCTTACGCGTCCGGCCATAACGGTATCGACGAAACCCATCGCCGTGCTGGCCAGCTGGGCGATCATCATGGGTAGGGCAAGGGCAAAGAGGGTGCGCAATTCGAGGCGGACCCGTCTGAGTCTGAGCTCAGTGGGCATTACAGGGCGTTCCGGTTGTATACAAGAAGCGCGCTAGTCTACGCCGCGTGGCTACGCTCAGGAAGGCGGCAAAGCAGTGGCAAGCCGTCTAGAATGTGCTCCCCCTCACCGGAGCCGTGCAATGCATATCCTCGCCGATGAAAACATTCCGCTGGTCGATGAGTTCTTTGCCGGTTTCGGCGAGATTCGCCGCATGCCCGGCCGCAGCATCAATCGAGCCGCGCTGGAGAATGTCGACGTGCTGCTGGTGCGCTCGGTGACGCGGGTCGACCGCGAGATGCTGGAAGGCAGCGCAGTGCGATTCGTCGGGACCTGCACGATAGGCACCGATCATCTGGATCTGGATTATTTCGAGCAGGCCGGCATCGAGTGGGCCAGCGCACCGGGGTGCAACGCGCGGGGCGTGGTCGACTATGTGCTGGGCAGTTTGCTCGCGCTGTCGGAGGTGCGCGGTGAAGCGCTGGCCCGGCGGCGCTTCGGTGTGGTCGGTGCCGGTGAGGTGGGTGGGCGGCTGCTCGAAGTGCTGCGCGGGCTTGGCTGGGACGTGCGCGTCTGCGATCCACCGCGGCAGGTCCGCGAGGCAGGCGATTTCGCCTCGCTGGATGAGATCCTCGCGGAGTGCGATGTGATCAGCCTGCACACGCCGCTGACCCTGGGGGGCGACTGGCCGACCTTTCACCTGTTCGATCAGGCGCGACTGTCGAGGTTGCGACCCGGTACCTGGCTGATCAATGCCAGTCGGGGGGCTGTGGTGGACAATGCCGCGCTGCGCGACCTGCTATTGCAGCGGCCGGACCTGGAAGCCGTGCTGGATGTCTGGGAAGGCGAGCCTCAGGTCGACGTCGCACTGGCCGGCTTGTGCCGTATCGCTACGCCGCACATCGCCGGGTATAGTCTGGATGGCAAGCTGCGTGGTACGGCGCAGATATACGCGGCGCTTTGCGCTGCGCGTGGTGTCGAGCCGGCTATCGAACTGGCGCAGCTGATGCCCGGCCCGGCACTCACCGAGCTGGCGTTTGCATCCTCCGCAGAGCCCGCCGAGATGCTGGCCACACTGTGCCGGGCGGTCTACGACCCGCGACGCGACGATGCCGACTTCCGCCGCAGCCTGCTTGGCGATGAGGCGCAGCGTCGGGCCGGGTTCGATCTGCTGCGCAAACAGTATCCGCCGAGGCGCGAGATCGATGGCCTCAAGGTGCGGATCGGCGGGCACAACCCGGCGCTGGCTACGATAGTCGAGGCGCTTGGTGCGCGATTGCTGGGCTAGCCGGCGGTTCGAGTGCAGCCCGGATGCAATTTCCATCCTGCTCCGCTAGCATTACCCGTCCTCTGCCTTGTCCCCCCGCGATGGTGTTATGAGTTATCAGGTTCTTGCACGAAAATGGCGTCCGCGCTCGTTCCGCGAAATGGTCGGCCAGACGCATGTGCTCAAGGCCCTGATCAACGCGCTGGACAACCAGCGCCTGCACCACGCTTACCTGTTCACCGGCACGCGAGGCGTGGGCAAGACGACCATTGCGCGGATCATCGCCAAGTGCCTGAACTGTGAAACCGGGGTCAGCTCGACGCCCTGCGGTGTGTGTTCGGTATGCCGGGAAATCGACGAGGGGCGCTTCGTCGATCTGATCGAGGTGGACGCCGCGAGCCGTACCAAGGTCGAAGACACCCGCGAGCTGCTGGACAACGTGCAGTACGCGCCGAGCCGCGGGCGCTACAAGGTTTACCTGATCGACGAAGTGCACATGCTCTCGTCGCACTCATTCAATGCGCTGCTCAAGACCCTCGAGGAGCCGCCGCCCCACGTCAAGTTCCTGCTGGCGACCACCGATCCGCAAAAGCTGCCGGTCACCATCCTCTCGCGCTGCCTGCAATTCTCCCTGAAGAACATGCCGCCCGAGCGGGTGGTCGAGCACCTCACTCATGTGCTGGGCGTCGAGAACGTTCCCTTCGAAGACGATGCGTTGTGGCTGCTGGGGCGTGCCGCCGATGGCTCGATGCGCGATGCGATGAGCCTGACCGATCAGGCGATCGCCTTCGGTGAAGGCAAGGTGCTGGCCGCCGATGTGCGCGCCATGCTCGGCACCCTCGATCATGGTCAGGTCTATGGTGTGCTGCAGGCATTGCTTGATGGCGATGCCAGAGCGTTGCTCGAGGCCGTTCGCCACTTGGCGGAGCAGGGGCCGGACTGGGCTGGCGTGCTGGCCGAAATCCTCAATGTGCTGCACCGCGTCGCCATCGCCCAGGCGCTGCCGGAGGCAGTGGACAATGGCCAGGGCGATCGTGATCGCGTGCTGGCGTTGGCTCAGGCGCTACCGGCCGAAGATGTGCAGTTCTACTATCAGATGGGATTGATCGGCCGGCGCGATCTGCCGCTGGCGCCTGATCCTCGCAGCGGTTTCGAAATGGTGCTGCTGCGCATGCTGGCATTTCGTCCTGCAGGCAGTGATGGCGCACCGCGAACACCGCTAAAGACACTGGGAATCAGCCCGGCCACAGCTGATTCCAAGCCCGCAGCGGTGGCCGATTCCGCTCCCGCTGGCGTGTCTTCCACTCCATCCGCTGCGATTGCCGTAGCAGCTGCGCCAGAGCCCGCCCCCGTTGCGCCGGCCGTTACCATGCCAGTGAACGCGCCGGCTCCCACGCCCTCGGCAGTGACCCCGGTCGCCACTCATGTGGTGGAAGCGCCGCAGGCCGCGCCTGTCATCGATGTGCCGTGGAATGAGCCGCCTGACGTACCGCCCGTCGCGGTCGAGGCTGATGCCGTTTTACCCGAACCTGTACCGGTGGACGGCGCTGCCGATCACGTGGCGTCCGTGGTACAGGTCGAAGAGCCGGATGATGACGAACCGCCGCTGACGGACGAGGACTACTTCGAGGTCGAGAACCAGGCCGAGGCCTATCTGGACGAACTGGAACACTCAAGGGATGAGCCGGAGCCCGTCGAGCCACTGCCTGCGGTAGAGCCTGCGACCGGGCTGGCTGCCGAGTGGCTGGAGCTGTATCTCAAGCTCGGCTTGTCCGGTCTTACCGGCAGCATTGCCGCCAACTGTACGTTGATTGCCGTGGAAGGCGACCGTTGGCTGATGCATCTCGATCCTGCGCAGAGCGCACTATTCAACCCCACGCAACAGCGACGACTCAACGACGCCCTGAATCAATACCACGGGCGTACGCTACAGCTCGAGATCGTGCTGCAGAAGCCGGAGCAGGAAACTCCTGCGCAGGCCGCTCAGCGTCGCCGTGCCGAGCGGCAGCGTGCAGCGGAACAGTCGATTCACGCAGATCCCCTGGTCCGGCAGCTCATGCAGCAGTTCGCCGCTGTGATCCGCGAAGGCACCATCGAACCCGTAGAACACTCCGAAACCTGATTAATTGAGGTGATTCCCATGATGAAAGGTGGCATGGCCGGCCTGATGAAGCAGGCGCAGCAGATGCAGGAAAAAATGCAGAAGATGCAGGAGGAACTGGCGAACGCCGAGGTGACGGGCCAGTCTGGCGCCGGGCTGGTCAGCGTGGTGATGAACGGTCGCCATGACGTCAAGCGCGTCAGCCTCGACGACAGCCTGATGCAGGAAGACAAGGAAATCCTGGAAGACCTGATCGCTGCCGCCGTCAATGACGCGGTACGCAAGATCGAGCAGAACAGCCAGGACAAGATGGCCGGCATGACCGCCGGCATGCAGCTTCCGCCAGGCTTCAAGATGCCTTTCTAACTCGAACGGCCAATCGGCGCGCATGGGCGCGCTTCTCGAAGGGCGGGGCATCGTCATTTACGCGCAGTAGACTCCGATGTCCCGCTTTCTTGCCTCTGGTCCTGCAAGCCGCCTGAATCCCTGGCACTGTGCTGCCCCTTTGCATAGCGACGCTTAATTTATGAGCTTCAGTCCCCTGATCCGCCAACTCATCGACGCCCTGCGCATTCTTCCCGGCGTGGGCCAGAAAACTGCACAGCGCATGGCATTGCAGCTACTGGAGCGGGATCGCAGCGGCGGCTTACGCCTGGCGCAAGCGCTGAGCAAAGCGATGGAAGGGGTCGGCTACTGCCGGCAGTGTCGTACCCTTACCGAAGACGACCTGTGCCCGCAATGCGCCGACCCGCGACGCGACGATTCGCTGCTCTGCGTGGTGCAGAGCCCGGTGGACGTTTTCGCCGTCGAGCAGACGGGCTTTCGCGGGCGCTACTTCGTGCTCAAGGGGCATCTGTCGCCGCTCGATGGTTTGGGTCCTGAAGCGATCGGCATTCCCGAGCTTCTGGCGCGTGTTGCAGACGGTGCGTTCACTGAAGTCATTCTCGCGACAAACCCGACGGTGGAAGGCGAGGCAACGGCGCATTACATCGCGCAGATGCTGATTCCAAAGGGGCTGACCATCAGCCGAATCGCTCACGGCGTTCCTCTGGGCGGCGAGCTGGACCTGGTCGACGGCGGAACCCTGGCCCACGCACTGGCCGGCCGCAAGACAATCCGCCTATAACCCGAAGTACTGACGATATGCCACCTCGGTAGTGCAGTTTTCTGGATGATTCAGGTAAAGTTCTAAGCCATCAACGTTAGATAACTAAAACGAATATAGTCCTTCGTTCTGGTTATATGTGCTGGCTATCCGAATCGAGGTCGAAATGAAAGCAAAGCATTGGCTGGTTCCAGCTCTGCTGCTGCTGAGCGCGTTTGCTCAGGCGCAGGAGAAGTTCAAGGTTGGCTACATCCGTGTGATGGACGATGCCCAGGCCATGGTTGCACACGAGGCCGGTCTGTATAAGAAGCATGGCCTTGACGTCGAGCTGATCGAGTTCAGTTCCGGTACCGACCTGATCAAGGCGATCGTCGGCGGGCAGTTGGATACCGGCGTCCTCGGCTTTACCAACGCGGTGGCCTGGGCCTCCAAAGGTGCTGACCTCAAGGTGGTCGGTGGTGCTCAGCAGGGCTACCACTCCATCGTGGCGCTTGAGGGGTCGGGTATCGAGAAGGTTGCCGACCTGAAGGGCAAGATCCTCGCTTCGCAGAAAGAGGGGAGCACCGCCGATGCAGTGCTGCGTGGCGTGACCTTGAAGAATGCCGAACTCAAGCCGAGCGACGTCAACATCATGGGTGTCAGCCCGGCCGTTGCGGTGCAGTCGCTGGTGTCCGGGCGTGTCGATGCGGCGTTCCTGTTCGAGCCGTATGATCGCATCGCGCAGCTGGTTGCCCCGGTTCAGCAGGTCTACGAGATCGGTGAAGTGTGGCCATTCCCGTGCATGGTGGTGATCACCTCCGGCGATACCCTGGCCAAGCGCAAGGATGCCGTCTGGAAGTCGCTGGACGCCCAGCGCGATGCCATCGAAATGCTCGACAAGCAGCCTGCCGAGGCAGCCAAGCTGATCGCCGACTACTTCATCGCCGAGCCGACGCTGAAGACGCTCAAGCGTGGTGAGCTCGCTCGCGAGGTTGTCATTGAGGAGGCGATCGGAACCCAGACCTTCAGCGCCAAGCTTGGCAAGGACGATCTGGCGCGCATCCAGGAGCTGGCGGACATTCTGCAGGAGCTCGGTTCGCTGAAGACCCGCGATGGCAAGCCGTTCGACACCAGTGCCATCGTCGATCTGTCCTGGCAGGAAGCTCGCGAACTCTGATCGCTTGACTCTGGTTTGAAACTACACGGGCCCGGCCTTTGTGCCGGGCCGTTTGCATCGCCCGCATTGCCGGGCAATTTCGTTTCTGGATTTGCGAATTTTTATGCAACTCAGGTTTGAAGAAGTAGACAAGCGCTTCGGGCAGCTCGAAGTCATCAAGGGCTTCAGCGGTGAGTTCGCCCAGGGTGAACTGGTGGCTCTGGTTGGACCTTCGGGTTGCGGCAAGTCGACCCTGCTGCATCTGGTTGCCGGGCTGGAGAAGCCCAGTGCGGGCCGGGTGCTTGCTGACGAAAAGCCGATCACCGAGCCGAGCCCTCGACGTACGCTGGTGTTCCAGGAGCATGCCCTCTATCCCTGGCTCAGCCTGCAGGGCAACGTTGCCATGGCGCTGGAACTGCAGGGCGTGGCCAAGGCCAGCGCGTCCGAACAGGCGCAGGCCTGGCTCGAGCGTGTCGGCCTCAATGGATTCGAGCATTACTACCCGCACCAGGTTTCCGGCGGCATGCGCCAACGCACGGCCCTTGCCCGTGCATTCATCGCCAAACCCGAGGTGCTGTTGCTGGACGAACCGTTTGGGGCCCTCGATGCCCTGACCCGAATGGCATTGCAGGACGTGTTGCGTGAACTGATTGAGGAGCATCAGCCGACGGTGCTGTTGGTCACCCATGATGTCGATGAGGCCCTTTACCTGGCCGATCACGTTCTGGTGTTCAGCGCGCGGCCGACTCGCGTGCTGAAAACCTTCAACTTCACCCATTGCGAGAAGAGCCACGACCTGTCCGACTTCGCTGCCGAGCGTAAGGAAATTCTCAGTCTGCTGGGTATCAAGACGGAGGTAGCGCATCCATGAGTCAGGCTCGCCGTCTTACTGGCCCAAAGAAGTACCTTGCGGTCGTTCTGGCCATCCTGTTCATTCTTCTGATCTGGCAGGCCGCAGCATGGAGTTTGCCGGCCTTTCTGATGCCAGGTATCCCGACCGTCTTCGAGCGTCTGTTCAGCACTATCCAGGAGCCGGAGTTCCGCGAAGGGCTTTACGGCAGTATGAGTCGCCTCGGCAGCGGCTACAGTTTTGCGCTGCTGTTCGGGATCGGTTTTGGCCTGGTGGGTGGGGTGCTGTTCTTCTTCCGCGAGATCCTGCGCTCGGCCATCGTCATTCTGCAGTCGATTCCGTCGATCGCCTGGGTGCCGCTGTTTCTGATCGTGATGGGTTTCGGCAATCTGCCGATCATCGTGGTGGTCGCCCTGGCCGCTTTCTTCCCGATGGCGCTGTCGGTGATGAATGCCACCGAGAGCGTGCAGCCGGTGCACGTCGCTGCGGCGCGGGTCATGGGTGCCTCGCGCTGGCAGCTACTGCGCCGCGTTTATCTGCCCGCCGTGATGCCAGAGCTGATCACCGGCGCGCAGCTGGCCTTCGGTAACGCCTGGCGTGCACTGATCTCCGCCGAGATGCTGATTGGTTTCGGCCAGGGGCTCGGGCGTTCGCTCGCGTACTCGGGCGAGATTGCTGACATGGTTGGCGTGATGATGAACATTCTGGTCATCGCCATTCTCGCCACGCTGATCGATCAGGTTGTATTGGAGAAGTTCAAGCAGCGGATGCTTCGCTATCAGTACGTCTGAGGCCATTGCATGTCTGTTCCCTCGCGCATTGCCATATGGCTCGTCCTGTTGATGCCGGTCGCGTCGATGGCCGAGTCGTTGCGGGTGCAACTGCCCGAACGCCGGGTGCTGTCCAGCAGCGAAACGGAGAGTTTCGAGTCGGCGCTGATCGAGCAATTGGCCGAAGCGCTTGGGCGTTCCGGGTTTTCCGTGGTCAGCGCAGATGACGCTGAAGTGCGCCTGGTCGCAGGCGATCGGGTCGGCCCGGCCACTTACTATCATGCTGTGCCTGCCGCGCTAAGCGCGACGGAAGGTGAGTTGCTTGCCTGGTCCGATCTTCAGGGGCAGACGGTTTGCGTCAATCACGCGAGTCCATATGGAGCGTTGCTTAGCGAGCGCTTCGCGGCGGTGCCTCGGGAATATCCGAGCGCGGCGCATGCGCTGATCGGACTCAAGCTTGGTGAGTGCGCTGCGGTTGTCGAAGATGATGTGCTGCTGACGGAGATCGCCACCTTGCCCGAGTGGCGGCGCTACAAGCACCTGTTACCGTCGCTTTTCGATGCCGGGTGGCAGCTAAGCCTGACGGTCGCCGATGACGCTAACCTGCAGCAGCAGATCAACGCGCTCTTGGCGCAATGGTCAGCAGAAGGGCGGTTGGCGGGGCTGACCCAGCAATGGGTCGATGAGGTGGCGTTTCAGGCATACGTGCTGGCCGATACCCTGGACTGCCACTGATTCGGTAATTCGGCTTCGATGGCCAGGTTCAGCGTTCGTTCTCGAGTATCTGCGGCAGCATCCGCTGCAAGCCCTCCAGTTTCAGCGGCGCACGAATATGCCCGCGCAGGCTGCCATCCGGTGCGACCAAGGCCAGATTTCCGCTGTGACTGACACTGTAGTCGCCTTCTGTTTCGCGCGCCGGAACGAAAGGGAGACCCAGTGCCCTGGATAGCCTTAGCAGTTGCTCCATGTCGCCGGTCAAGCCGCTGAAGCCGGCGCGGTAGTAGCTCAGGTAGGCCTTGAGTTGTTCCGGCGTATCGCGCGCGGGATCGGCGCTGACCAATACCACCTGCAGCTGCTCGCGAGTCTCGGGCGGTAGCTGGCTGAGCAGCCGACGCATGTCGCTCAGCGTGGTCGGGCAGATGTCGGGGCAGGCGGTAAAGCCGAAGAACAGGATGTGCCAGCGCCCCTGCAGCGACGAAGTACTAAAAGGCTGGCCGTCCTGGTCGATCAGCTCGAGCTGGGGAATGGGCCGTTCACGCGGCAGCAGCAGGATATTCGCCTGGTCCAGCAGTGCATCGCGATCAAGTGCGAACCCGGGAGGAGTACAGGCCAGAACTAGGATAAGCAGACTGCACCTTAACGTCATTAACACGGGCAGATCCTTTACCTAGCAGCGGCGCGGAGAATTCGCCGTCAGCGGTCGCTTAGGGCGAAGGCGGTCAGAGTGAACGTGGGAATGCCAATGTCCTGAAGTTTCTGCGATCCGCCCAGTTCGGGCAAATCGATGATGGCAGCGGCCTCATGAATGCTCGCGCGCATGCGCCGCACAAGCTGTGCAGCGGCTAGCAGCGTGCCGCCGGTCGCAATCAGGTCATCGAACAACAGCACCGAATCGCCCTCGCAAAGGCTGTCGGCGTGAATCTCCAGATGCGCTTCGCCATATTCGGTGCTGTAGGCCTGCGAGAGCACGTCGGCCGGCAGCTTGCCCTGCTTGCGAAACAGCACCAGAGGTTTGTTCAGCTCATAGGCGAGAATCGAGCCGACCAGGAACCCTCGTGCATCAAGCGCGCCGATATGTGTGAAGTCGGCCTCCACATAGCGCTGAATGAAGCTGTCAGCCACCATGCGTAGCGCCTTTGGCGACTGGAATAGCGGGGTGATGTCGCGAAACACCACACCCGGGCGGGGAAAGTCCTGCACCGGGCGGATCAGGGTCTTGATGCTGAACTCGTCGAAGATCATCGGATCTGCTACTCCAAACGCGCTGACTCAGACATCCATTGCGCCGCCGGCTAGGGCGCACAGTCCGATGGAATCCAGAATGCGTACTTCCTTGCCCTCGGCCTCGAGTAAGCCACTCTGCTGAAAACGGGTGAATACACGGGAAACGGTCTCGACTGCCAGCCCCAGGTAATTGCCGATCTCGTTGCGCGACATCGGCAGGCGGAACTGATTGGCCGAGAAGCCGCGTGCGCTGAAGCGTGCAGAAAGGTTGATGAGGAAGGTCGCGATGCGCTCATCGGCGGTCTTTTTCGACAGCAACAACATCATCTGCTGATCATCGCGGATTTCGCGGCTCATGATGCGCATGAGCTGGCGGCGCAGCTGCGGCAGCAGGACGCTCAGTTCGTCGAGTCGTTCGAAGGGAATTTCGCAAACCGAGGTGGTTTCCAATGCCTGCGCGGTGACTGGATAACTTTCGGTATCCATGCCGGAAAGACCGACCAGCTCGCTGGGCAGGTGGAAGCCGGTGATCTGCTCCTCGCCGCCATCGGTAACGCTGAAGGTCCGCAACGCGCCGGAGCGTACGGCGAATACGGAACTGAACACGTCGCCCTGGCGGAACAGGGTTTCGCCTTTCTTCAGGGGGCGGCCGCGTTTGACGATGTCGTCCAAAGCGTCCATGTCCTGCATGTTCAGCGACAGGGGCAGACACAGCCCGGACAGGCTGCAATCCTTGCAATGAGCTTGCCGCTGCGCACGGACCTTGATCGATTCGGACATAGAGGGCTTCCTGGAAACCTAGTTATAGCGCGCAAGGTTAACTCAGGACGTCGGCGATGGCCAATCGGCTCAAGGGTCGCAGGCAATGATTTGGACGATAGTCTGAGGCGCTCTAGATCAGGCGCGACTGGCCTGGCTGACCTGCTCGGGGAGATAGTGGTCGAAGAGCATGCATATCGAGCGAACCAGTAGCCGGCCCGCAGGCTGAATCAGCAGATGGCTCTCGGTGATCTCGATCATCCCATCAGCGGCCATCTGCTCGAGCATCGGCCAGGCTTCGGCGAAGTACTGTCTGAACTCGATGTCATGCTCGCTCTCGATTTTCGTGAAGCTCAGCTCGAAATCGCAGATCAGAGACTGGATGACGGTGCGGCGGATATGGTCGTCCTGTTTGCAGCGTAAGCCTCTGGCGGTGGCTAGCTGATGCTGATCCAGTTGGTATTGATATTGTTCGATGTCGCTGGTGTTCTGGCAGTAGAGATCACCGATCTGGCTGATGGCCGAAACGCCGAGGCCCAACAGATCGCAATGGCCATGGGTGGTGTAGCCCTGGAAGTTGCGCTGCAAGCTGCCATCTTCTTGCGCCATGGCCAGTTCATCGTCCGGCAGGGCGAAGTGGTCCACGCCTATGTAGCGGTATCCCGCGTCGGTGAGCAAATGAATGCTCTGCTCCAGCATGGCCAGCTTTTCGGCGGGGGGCGGCAGGTCGTTGGCGTTGATACGGCGCTGCGGCGCGTATTGCTCAGGCAGATGAGCATAGTTGAACAGCGAGAGCCGGTCCGGCTGCAGGTCAATGATCGCCTCAACGGTTCTGGCGAAGCGAGCTGGCGTCTGCAGCGGCAGGCCGTATATCAGATCAATGCTCAGCGAGTGGTACTGCAGCGTGCGGGCCGCCTCGATGATGGTGCGTGTTTGCTCCAGGGTCTGCATGCGATTGATGGCGCGCTGAACCTCCGGGTCCAGATCCTGCACGCCGATGCTGATGCGGTTGAAACCTAGTTCGCGGAGCAGGCCGATGGTTGGCCAATCCGCTTCCCGGGGGTCGATCTCGATACTGAAGTCGCCATGATCATCGTCCTGCAGGTTGAAGTGCTGGCGCAGATGGCCCATCAGCCGACGCAGTTGATCATGGCTGAGAAAGGTAGGTGTGCCGCCGCCAAAGTGCAGCTGCTCGACCACCTGGTCCTTGCCCAGATGGCAGGTGATCAGCTCGATTTCTTTCTCGAGGCGTTCCAGATAGGGCTGTGCGCGTGTCCGGTCGTTGGTCACCACCTTGTTGCGGCCGCAGTAGTAGCAGGCGTTGGCGCAGAATGGCAGATGGACGTACAGCGACAGCGGGCGTGACGCCTGGCGGCTGCCGCGCAATGCGTGCAGCAGGTCGAACGAGCCGACCTTTTCATTGAACTGGGCCGCGGTCGGGTACGACGTATAGCGCGGGCCGGCCTGATCGTAGCGACGGATCAGGTCGGAATCCCAGCGAATGGAGTCGAGCATGTGGCGTTCCCGGTCATGACGGCGGTCGCTGGATTCTAGGGGCAGGGCATTGCGGCGGACTTGACCTGTATCAAACTTGATCCGACCCTAGCGCGCTGGGCCAGATCGGCGCCGACATCCGGAAGGATCGCGCTGATTGGCGGTCAGATGATCACGTCAGCGTCTTATGCTTCAGCAGCGCCTTCATATCGCCAGAGGAGAGATTCATGCACAGCCGCCAGCAGGAAATCGCAACCGCGCTCAACGTCTGCGCACCATTTACCGGGCCGGAGTCGGTACAGGCCGAGATTGATCGTCGGGTGAGCTTCATCCAGACCTGCTTGCGCGAGTCGGGCCTGAAGACCTTGGTGCTCGGGATCAGTGGTGGCGTCGATTCGACCACGGCGGGTCTGCTGGCCCAGCGGGCGGTCGCCGGCATGCGCGAAGCAGGGGAAGGCGACGACTATCGCTTCATCGCCGTGCGCCTGCCTTATCAGGTGCAGCATGACGAGCATGAAGCGCAGCTGGCGGTGGATGCGATCAAGCCCGACGAGTGCCACACCGTGAACATCGGCACCGCGGTGCTGGGCCTGGCTGCCGCCACGCAGGCGCTTGATCCTTTGAGCCCGGCGCAGCGTGATTTCGTGCTGGGCAATACCAAGGCGCGGATGCGCATGGTTGCTCAGTACACGATCGCCAACGCGCGCCAGGGCCTGGTCATCGGTACCGACCATGCGGCAGAGGCGGTGATGGGCTTCTTCACCAAGTTCGGTGATGGCGCGTGCGACCTGACGCCGCTAGCGGGTCTGGTGAAGGATCAGGTTCGACAGATAGCCGCGGCATTGGGCGCTCCCGATCAGTTGGTGCACAAGGTGCCAACCGCGGATCTCGAAGAGCTGTCACCTGGCAAGCCCGATGAGGCCGCTCATGGTGTCAGCTACCGCAACATCGATGATTTTCTCCAGGGTAAGCCGGTACCGGACGAGGCGGCCCGGATCATCATCGATACCTACGACAAGACTGCTCACAAGCGCCAGTTGCCCAAGGAGCCCTGAGCGCTCGAAAGCCTTTCGCTAGTGCGCGTGTGACTCGTGAGATGGCGCTGAGCCATGCCCCATCAGCCACTGCTGATGAGGGCCTGGCAGCGTCCAGATACCGAACAGAATCACCATTACCCCGCCGACGACGCGCACGCCGCGCTTGCGCAGCAACGCTGTCAATCGCTCGGCAGCAAGGCCGGTGGCAAGCAACACCGGCCAGGTGCCGATGCCGAACGCCAGCATCAGCAAAGCGCTATCCAGTGCATCGCCCTGGCTGGCTGACCACAACAGGGTGCTGTAGACCAGGCCGCACGGTAGCCAGCCCCACAGCGCCCCCAGTATCAGGGCGCGTGGAACGCTCGTTACTGGCATGAATTTGCTAGCGATAGGCTGGATATGACGCCAGAGTCCGCGCCCTAGCGACTCGATGCGTGTCAGCCCGCTCCACCAGCCGGCGAGGTACAGGCCCATGGTGATCAGCAGAAGTGCGGCGACGACTCGTAACGCCATGGCCGCTGGACTGTTGGCAACGGCCAAGCCCGCCAGGCCGATCAGGAATCCGGCAACGGCATAGCTTGATACGCGTCCGAGGTTGTAGGCGACCAGGAGGCGCAGGCGCCTGCCGCGCTGATCCGGTGGAATGGCCATGGTCAGTGCACCCATCAGGCCGCCGCACATGCCGAGGCAATGGCCGCCACCCAGTAGTCCCAAGACCAGTGCAGACAGCAGCAGGGGCAGCAGTTCAGTCACCTTTGCGTTGCTCCGGCTGATCTTCCGACGATTCCACTGCATCGGCTGCGGAAGGCTTCTGCGGCTCGTCGTCGAACAGGATGCTGTGCGCCGGTCCGTCGAGATCGTCGAACTGCCCGCTGTCCACCGCCCAGAAGAACACCCAGATTGCGACGGCCACCAGGACCACGGCAACAGGGATGAGAATGTACAGAGCGGCCATTAGGACCTCCAGGATCCGAAGCGAAGTCTTTAGCTGCGTAAAGTGCGCCGCTGCGCTAATGACGTGCGTTGCAGCAGATTCAGCCGTGACTTGCCGGTTGACGTGTCAGCCGCAAGGCGTTCAAAACCACCAGCAGCGAGCTGAGCGACATCCCCAGCGCAGCCCATAGTGGGGTGACCCAGCCAAAGGCGGCGAAGGGCAGAATCAGGCCATTGTACAGGCTTGCCCAGGCCAGGTTCTCGATGATGATGCGGCGGCTGCGGCGTGCGACGTCGAATGCCTGCGCCAAGCTGCCTAGGCGATTGGATAGCAGCACCGCATCAGCACTGGTCTTGGCCAGGTCGGTAGCCGAGCCCATAGCGACGCTGATATCCGCTGCGGCAAGCACCGGGACGTCGTTGACGCCGTCGCCGAGCATTAGCACCCGATGTCCGGCGGCCTGTAATGCCTGCAATCGGGAAAGCTTGGCAGCAGGGGTCATGCCGCCTTCGGCCTCATCGATGCCCAGTTCCCTGGCAATCTGGCCGACCATCGGTGAGCTGTCACCGGATAGCAATAGCGTCTGCCAGCCACGGGCGCGGCAGGCCACGAGGAGTGCCGGGGCATCGTCGCGAAGCCGATCATCCAATACCAGCCAGGCCAGCGGGCCTTGATCGTCGCCCAACAACAGCCATTGCCCCTGGTCGCCGGGAATAGCGGGTGCCGGTTGGGCGAAGCCTTCGGCGACGAAGCTGGGCTGACCGATCCGCAGGTTGCGACCTTCAACGTTGCCTTGCAGGCCCAGGCCCGGCACCGTTTCGACCGATTCCGCCGCCAGCGGCGCACGTCCGAAGGCGCGGGCAATCGGGTGTTCGGAGCGGTTCTCCAGGGCTGCGGCCAGCGCCAGGCAGGCATCGGCATTCAAAGCTCCGAGCGGGTGCACGGCGCTAAGTGTCAGGCGGCCCTCGGTCAGGGTGCCGGTCTTGTCGAACACCACGGTATCGATATGATTCAGGCCTTCGAGCACATGCCCGCGGGTCAGCAGCAGACCGAGCTTGTGCAGCGTACCGGTGGCCGTTGTGAGTGCTGTGGGTGTCGCCAGCGACAGCGCGCATGGGCAGGTCGCGACGAGCAATGCAAGAACGATCCAGAACGCGCGTTGCGGATCGATCTGCCACCAGACCACCCCGACGACGGTTGCAACGAGCAGCACCACCAGCAGAAACCACTGCGCGACGCGGTCGGCCAGCTCGGCAAGCTTCGGTTTGTCTGCCTGAGCACGCTCCAGCAGGCGGACAATGGCGGATAAACGGGTGTCGTCGCCCAAGGCCTGGACTTCCACGGTCAGCGGGCCTTCGACGTTCAGCGTGCCAGCGGTTACTACATCGTCCACGCCGCGGGGTAGGGGCAGGTACTCACCGGTCAGTACCGATTCATCGACGCTGGACTGACCGCTGATGATGAGGCCGTCTGCCGGAATCAACGCACCGGGTTGCACCAGTACGCGGTCGCCGAGCTGCAGCTCGCTGAGCAGGATGCGATTGCTGTGACCGTCTGCGTCGAGTTTCAGGCAGGACGCAGGCAGCAAATTGACCAGTTGTGCGGTGGCGGCTGCGGTGCGTTCGCGCGCGCGCCGCTCCAGGTAGCGCCCGGCCAGCAGGAAAAGGGCAAACATGCCCACCGCGTCGAAATAGAGTTCACCCTGGCCGGTGATGGTGGACCAGATGCCGGCGATGTACGCACCGCCGATCGCCAGCGACACCGACACGTCCATGGTCAGGTGGCGGGTGCGCAAATCGCGCAGTGCTCCTTTGAAGAAGTCGGTGCAGCAGTAGAAGACGATCGGCGTGGTGAGCAGCAGGGCGGTCCAGCGAAGGGTGACGAAGAAGCTCTCCGACAGGTCCAGGTTGAACTCGGGCCAGGTGGCCATGGTGGCCATCATTACCTGCATCCACAGCAGCCCGGCTACGCCCAGCTGGCGCAGCGAACGGCGGTTCTCGCTGGCCAGGCGCTCGGCAGCCTGGTCGGCCTGGTAGGGGTGTGCTGCGTAGCCGATCCGTCGCAGCTCGCCGAGCAGCTCGCTGAGCGGCAGCTGTGCGTCGCTCCAGCGTACGTTCAGGCGATGATTGGACAGGTTGAGGCTGGCCTCGGCCACGCCGTGCAGGTTGCGCAAGTGGCGTTCGATCAGCCAGCCGCAGGCGGCGCAGCTGATCCCTTCGATCATCAGCGAAGTGCTTGCCAGATCGCCCTGGTGCTGTACGAACGGCTGTTGGACGTCCTCGCGGTCGTACAGCGCCATCTCTTCGCTCAGTTCCTGAGGGAGAGTCTGCGGGTTGATGGCGGTGTCGCTGCGGTGCTGGTAGTAGCTCTCCAGCCCACCCTTGACGATGGCTTCAGCGACGGCCTGGCAGCCTGGGCAGCACAAGGCCCGCGTCTCACCCAGCACGCGGGCCTGGAACGGCCTGCCGGCTGGCACCGGCAGGCCGCAGTGGTAGCAGGGGAGAGGCTTTGCCATCAGCAGCTCAAGGCTTCAGTTCGAGGGCGCGGCCGGTTTCGATGGTTTTTTCCCCGTACAGGCGCCAGTCCTGATCACCTTCGCGACCTAGTAGCTCGATGAAGCGGCGGCCACTGATCGATTCCTGCATCTGGCCCTGATAGATGCCTTCACCCTGCGGCTGCAGGATGATGCGACGGTCGCGCTCGGGTTGGGTCGGAGAGATCAGGTTAAGCACCAGTTGTTGCGGGCGGCTTGCGCCGCTCAGATGCACTTCGGCCAGGCCGCGTTCATCATTGAGGGCGATGCGTGCCTGCATCTCCAGGCGCTCTGCCAGTTTCTCGCGCTCCAGCGACTGGTTGATGCCCTTGCCGGCGTCGTAATAGTTGTCCGCGACCAGGGTGTCGGCATTCTTGATCGCCAACGTCAGCAGGGACAGACCCAGCACCACAGAGCTCAGCAGGATGGCGATGACAAACCAGGCCCAGAACTGGGTGTACCAACGCGTTTGTTCGTTATCAGAGCGCATGCATTACCTTACTTAGCGGATGCTCGGGCCGATGAAACGGCTGTCTGCATCGTCGTTTATCGAGTCGTCGTCTACCGAGCGAATGTGAAAGACGATTTCATTGGTGCTCGAGGGCAGCTTCTCGGCGGCGATGGACAACTCGACCGGGATCGTGACGAGCTCGCCGCCCTCGGCGCGGATCTCGCTACGGCCTTCGTAGACCAGACCGTCGAGGCCGGTCGCTTCGATCACGAAGGTCTGTTCTTGCTGAGCCTTGTTCATCACCTTGAGGGTGTAGACGTTCTCGATATTGCCCTGCTCGTTCTCGCGGTAGAGCACGCGATCCTTGAGCACGTCGAGTTTTACCAGCGGGCGATCATACACGGCGTAGGAGAACAGCCCCATCATGGCCAGGAGCGCGACGGCGTAACCGATCAGGCGCGGGCGCAGCAGATGAGTCTTCTGGCCGGACAGATTGTGTTCGGTGGTATAGCTGATCAGGCCGCGCGGGTAGTTCATCTTGTCCATGATGGCGTCGCAGGCGTCGATACAGGCGGCGCAACCGATGCACTCGATCTGCAGGCCGTCGCGGATGTCGATGCCGGTCGGACAGACCTGAACGCACATGGTGCAGTCGATGCAGTCGCCTAGGCCCATTGCCTTGTAGTCAGCGTCTTTCTTGCGCGGGCCGCGCTTCTCGCCGCGACGCGGATCGTAGGAAACGATCAGGGTGTCCTTGTCGAACATCACGCTCTGGAAGCGCGCGTACGGGCACATGTAGATGCACACCTGCTCACGCAGGTAGCCAGCACTGCCGTAGGTGGCGAGGGTGAAGAAGCCGATCCAGAATGCCGCCCAGCCATTGACGTTCAGGGTGAGCAGGTCGGGCACCAGATCGCGGATCGGGGTGAAGTAACCGACGAAGGTGATCGCCACGAGGATGCCGACCGCGAGCCAGATGGCATGCTTGGCAAGTTTGCGAAAGAGCTTGTTGGCGCTCATCGGCGCCTTGTCGAGCTTCATCCGCTGATTGCGGTCACCCTCGGTGATCTTCTCGGCCCACATGAATACCCAGGTGAACACGCTCTGCGGGCATGTGTAGCCACACCAGACGCGGCCGGCGAAGACGGTGATGAAGAACAGGCCGAAGGCGCAGATGATCAGCAGCCACGACAGCAGCATGAAATCCTGGGGCCAGAATGTCGCCCCGAAGATGTGGAATTTGCGCTCTGGCAGGTCCCACCAGACGGCTTGACGGCCGTTCCAGTTAAGCCAGACGGTCCCGAAGAAGAGGATGAAGAGTACTGCGCCGCCAACGCGTCGCAGGTTGCGGAACAGGCCGCTGAAGGCTCGGGTGTAGATCTTTTCACGCGCGGCGTAAAGGTCAGCTGACGCTCCGGCCTTGGACGGGGGGGTTACATCACGAACGGGGATCTGCTCAGTCATCGAGTGCGTACCACGGCGGAAGGTGGGTGTCCTGGCCGATGCGTGCCGACCAGGATCATTTTTCTGTCCAGCTGCGAATGGTACGCCCGGAGCGTTGGGGTCGGGTGCGACAGGTCGTCACCCCGACCCTGTGTATCACTGCTCCGGCTGCTGCGACAGGCTGTAAACGTAAGCCGCCAGCAAGTGCACCTTGTCGTTGCCAAGGATTGCTTCCTGGGCCGGCATGCGGCCATTGCGACCGTAGCGAAGGGTTTGCTGGATCTGGGCAAAACTCGAACCATATAGCCAGACATTGTCGGTCAGGTTCGGCGCGCCCATGGCTGCAACGCCCTTGGCTTCCGGTCCATGGCAGACTACACAGTTGGTCGCGAAGATTTTTTGACCCTGCTCAATGTCGACGCTGATACCCTCTGGGGTATCACGACCGGACAGGCTGCGCACATAGCCGGCAACGTTGCGGATGCCTTCTTCGCCGATCACGTCCCGCCAGGCCGGCATCGCCGCCTGGCGGCCGTGCAGGATAGTGGTCTTGATGGTTTCCGGCTCGCCGCCCCACAGCCAATCGTTGTCGGTCAGGTTCGGGAAGCCGTAGGCGCCCTTGGCATCGGAGCCGTGGCAGACCGAGCAGTTGGAGGCGAACAGGCGACCGCCCATCTTCAACGCCTGAGCATCCTTGGCGACTTCCTCTACAGGCATGGCGGCGTACTTGGCGAAAAGCGGACCGTACTGCTCGTCCGCCTTGTCCATCTCGCGCTGCCATTCCTTGACCTGAGTCCAGCCACCTTCATAGCCCGGCAGGATGCCTTTCCAGTTGCCCAGGCCGGGGTACAGCACCAGGTAGCCGAGGGCGAAGATGACGGTGCCGACGAACAGCATGAACCACCATCGCGGCAGCGGGTTGTCGTATTCCTCGATACCGTCATAGGAATGGCCAACGGTTTCTTCAGTGCTGTCAGGGCGTTGGCCCTTGCGAGTTGCCAGTAGCAGCCAGACCAGCGCGGCAATGGTGCCGAGGCTCAGCAGGGTGACGTACCAACTCCAAAACGAGGTCATTTATTTCTTACTCCTGGAAGCTTCTTCATCACGCTTCTTGGCGTCGGTCTCGTCGTCCGCGAAGGGCAGGTTGGCGGCTTCGTCGAAGCTATTCTTGCGTTTGCTGCTGTAAGCCCAGAGCACCACGCCGATAAAGGCGACGAATACCAGAATTGTGCCCAAGCCGCGAAGAGTCCCGATTTCCATCATGCGTTACCGTTTGTTGGTGAGTGCAGTGCCGAGTACTTGCAGGTAGGCCACCATGGCGTCCATTTCGGTCTTGCCACGGACGGCATCCTTGGCGCCGGCGATGTCTTCTTCGGTGTACGGCACGCCGAGAGTGCGCAGTGCCGACATCTTCTTGGCAGTGTCCTTGCCGTCGAGGGTGTTCTCGACCAGCCACGGGTAGGACGGCATCTTCGACTCGGGCACTACGTTGCGCGGGTTGTACAGGTGCGCGCGGTGC
>LNAP01000116.1_pt1 | contig 81354 bp, 79 predicted proteins | sample 602601 | NCBI WGS metagenome assembly LNAP01 (sample SAMN02440304, study PRJNA202911) | soil metagenome | biome: Subtropical and temperate rainforests or woodlands; isolation source: soil samples (1 kg each in a 20% v/v slurry with milli Q water) were... ...
CTCCTGCTCAAAAATTGAGCAGAAGCAGTTGAACACCTGGGTCAGTTTTCAGTCGGCAGAACAGCCTCTACTGGGTCAGTTTTCGGTCAGCGGCAACAGGAGTAAGGCAATAAGAGAGTGTCCGCGACAGCTGAGAGGCCCATGTCGAGTACAATAAGTGCTGGGGCGGGGTGTCCATCGAAGCCAGTGTTTTGCCGTGGTTCCGCATCCAGTGTGCAGTAATCAAAAACTGCACCGCTATAGATTCGTGGAACCGAGTCACAGTGGGAATGCCAGCGAGCCAGTTTACCGCTAGCCACAGCATCATCCCGAAAGGTCGTATTGATCGTCCCGCATCCCGACGCTGAAGCGACCGCGAGCACCAACAGAATGCACCTGAAATTCATTGATTCAAGTCCTTTAGAAGAATTTTGGATTGTAGACGAGTGGGTGGAATCGCGAATTCTCAGTTCATAGGTTTCGACACCTTTCGCGCATCAGCAAATTGTGTCGCGGCACTGGAGAGGGTTATGGCGACGATAAGCGTCAAGCTCAAGTCAACTCGCCGCCGGTGGGTTATTCCGTGGTGAGTTGCGCCGCCTACTTGATCGCCGCTGCCAAGAATGCCGGTTTGCCACAGGGTTTAGTTGTAGCAATTCTGTATGTGCAAGCTCCCGACGAGATAGCGCGTATGGCGACCTGAACGGCGAAGATGAACTAGTCCAGGTCAACACTCGCGAAACTTGTAGCAGAACTGCTTGTGGCGGATGCTGAGCTGGAAAGGCGTGAAACTTTGAAATTTTTGCTGGAACGGGCCCGTACATTTGATCTCTTTCGAAGTGGTCTTGGGCTAGCTTTATCGCCGATTGGGGGCATCGGCGGTGGAATGGGTGGAACCCTGCATAGCGTTCTGCCGTGCGATGTATTCGCGTCGAAACTGATGAAACAACACGCCCGAGGACGAATAATCAATGCCCAAGAAACTTCAGGAAAGCAAGACAGCGACGGCTGCTGAAATTGAGCGCTCCATCCAGGCACTGAACAAAGTGGCTGAACGCCTCTGGGGCGATGGTCGGGAGGCTGAGGCGAAAGCCCTGCTCGATGCCTTGGATGCTTTAAACAGGGCGCTCGACAGGATCAGGATTGGAGAGAGCCGCAGGGTTCTTCATTGAGCATTTAGAGTTTTACATGACGCCTGCTCGTTCAATGGGTATCACGATTGCGCTGCAGCCACTCATCGACGACCTCTCCAAGCGTTTTAGGTACGCCATCACGTATCCAGGCCATAAAGCCTTTATCAAATTTAAACTTCGCGCCGCAGTGCTCCACCATGAATCTACGGACGTTCTGTGTGTTTCGGTAATTCTTGCAAACTGGCGTATCTCTTGTGAGCTGATCACTGTGCCAATTAAAACTCATGGGCGCGGGCTCCATGCTGAGTGGTCTAATTTGTGAGTTCATGGCATGGGATGCTTGGCGTCTTGCAAGCGGTATCCACACGTCCACGTAACCCTTCTCTCGGGAGGGTTCGAAATCCGGACTGTACTGCTCGAACTCAGGCGCGTCGGCAAGCTCGTATTCGGATTCAGGCAGCCAGTGATTGAAAATCGTGAAGAACGTCTGATGGATCGTCGAGATGTGGCCTTGGTGTCGAAAAACCACATAGTCTTGCCGCGGCACCCTGAAATACCGAAAAGCCGAAGGAAGACCGTCAACGCAGGACACCTCTGTGCCGGCAATGTACTCAAAACTACCGTCCAGTTCAGGATTACAACACAGGCCATAGCTCCAGCTGTTTACCTGATCTAGAACCTGTCCCAGGTAGGGGGAGAACGCTTGCCATAGGCCGACGATGCCTTCGTTCCTATCGAAGGTAAAACGATCCCCAAGACCCGCTATGAAAAACGCTGCTCTGGTTTCAAAACGGGGTTTGGAGAGTGTTACAAGTTTCCTTTCTTTCATACGTAATGGCTCCACCAGCGAGAGATGTGCATCCTCGTGCCCACGCACCTGCTTCGGAGTGAACCCAAACAGATCGCAGAAGGCGCGCGTAAAAGCTTCATGGGAGCCATAGCCAGCATCCAGCGCTACTTGCAGGATATCCGGTGCGCCTCGACGCAAGGTCAGTGCCGCTTGGCTCAAACGCCGTGCACGGATGTAACGCATCACCGACCAACCCGTCGACACTGCAAACAAACGGGCCAGGGCAAAGGGAGACATGTTGCAATGGCGCGCGACACGTCCCAGATCGAGTTGGGATCCCAGTTCCAGCTCGATGTACCACAAGGCCCTTTCGATACTCAGCATGACGAATCTCGATGAATGCTGAAGCGACGTTATCAAATGAATGGGGACAGTATTTGATCGTTATTGCGGTTTCCGCTTTCCACGCTAGGGCATATGAACGACCTCCACGTCTGCCTGCGTGCATATCAAGGACGAGCCATAAGGCTACTGCCTACACTGGATTAACTCACTCATCGAAGGATATGGAATGCTCATCGTCTTCAGCGGCCTTCCCGGCACCGGAAAAACGACTATCGCCAATGATCTCGCCGCGACAACAGGCGCCATGTACCTGCGGATCGATACTATTGAGCAGGTGATTCGAAACTCGGGCGCTCTTGCGCAAGATGTGGGGCGCAGTGGTTACATGGTCGCCAATGAGCTTGCGCGGAGTAATCTTCGTTTGGGCCGCACGGTCATTGTTGATTGTGTCAATCCCGTCCTCGAAAGCCGAATCGCGTGGAGCGAAATCGCCTCACACGCTGGTGTCCTATTAGCAAATATCCAAGTGGTCTGTTCCGATAAAGATGAACATCGACGCCGGGTCGAAACAAGGATGGTTGATGTTCCAGGGCTGACTCCACCAACCTGGCAATCGGTACTGGATCATGAATATGAGCCATGGGATGAAGCTTCGTTTTGCATAGACACAGCCTTGGTCTCTCCGGTGCAAGCGGTCTCGATGATCATCGACCGATTCCTGTCCCGTGAGTAACGTCGGCGCGCGGCGCAGTCCACTCAGAACTCCGTGTCCAGCGCCAACGCTCCCTGAATCCACCGATCCAAACTCCGGTTTTTTCTGTACCTGCCGTTCATCCATTGCCCGGCACTTGCAGTTGCCCAGACATCTCTGATGTTTAAGCGTGGAAATCCCTCGCGTCAGAACGGAGAGCCAACATGGAAATCGACGAGAATGCCCCTGGGAACAAATCCCAGCAGGACGTAACCCGTGGCACCGATAATGAAACAGGCCACGATCCCAAGAAGGACGGCCCCGAGGTTCCATTGCCGGCGGATGATGAGGCTCCTGTCGAGGAGGATATGTCTGATGTGGAGGCCGCCGATTCGGTGGCCAGTGAGCATCCCGACGCTTAGCTTTCGTCCTTGCTGATTTATGGCAAAAGCGGGCGACTTATGAGTCGCCCGCTTTTTGTAGGTCTCAGTTTCTAAAAGCAAGGACTCGGTCCGGTTGTCTACCGCTTGCGCAGACATCAATCCGGGGATCTGCTTGATCTTGCGCGAAAAAATGATGCTGGTATGGTGGCGCCTCGTTTAAATCAGCGTTCAAGAGGGATCTTCTATGCACTCATTTTTCGCCAAGACCTTTGGGGGTCTTACTACCAGCTACTACATCCGCCAATTCCTTTTTGGGCTGGTGTTCGCTGTGATGATCATCTCTTTGGCGGCCAATGGCCCTGGGGGAATCGGTGCCAAGCCTGGGCTGATTGTGTTGGCGGTCATCAACTCATTGCTCTATCCGTATTCTCGGTTCGTCTACGAAAGCGTTGTTGGCTACATCATGGGTAACAACGTTTTCTTCGTGAATGCGCTGTTCATGCTGATAGTGAAGGTTTTCACCATGGCGATGTGCTGGTCGTTGGCGATTTTCATAGCACCGGTGGGGCTGGCGTATCTGTTCTGGCGTAATAGCCGGTCGGCGGTTGAGTAAGTCAGCAGTTCAGTGCGTTCGCAGTGATAACTGACGAGAATGGCTAAAGGAAGCCCTACATTGAATCGTAGGGCTCCCTATGACTTCTTTGTTGACACGGTTCCTGTCTTGCGGCCCTGGGTTGTTCAAGTGACGCAGCAAATATTTTAAGAGGCCATCTCTTGTCGAACGTAGAATCTCGCCTGCATGAACTAAAGCTCAATCACATCTACGACGGCTTCAAACAGCTGCTCCCCATTTCTCTGTTCGTCGTTGTATTCGGCGTCGCCTTTGGCCTGGCCGCAGCGCAGTCGGGGTTGAGTGATGTTTCAGCCGTGCTCATGAGCACGCTGGTATTCGCCGGCGCTTCTCAATTTGCTGCGCTGGATCTGTGGGGCCAACAGGTCCCGGTCGTTCCGTTGATGATCACCGTCTTTGCCATCAACGCCCGGCACCTGTTGATGGGCGCCACGCTCTACCCATGGCTACGGGAGCTGCCGGTTGCCAAGCGTTATGGGGTGATGCTGGTGGTCTCGGACGCCAACTGGGCCATGGCGATGCAAGCGTTCAGCCGTGGAAAACCTGGGCTGGGGCTTTTATTTGGCGGTGGCATCGCGCTCTGGGTTGCCTGGATCCTGGGCAGTTGGCTGGGGCTGCACTTTGGCAGCGCCATTGAAGACCCGGTCAGTTTCGGGCTCGACATGGTGATGGGGTGTTTCCTGTTGGCGATGGTCGTGGGCGGGAAGAAGAACCTGCGCATGCTCATCATCTGGACGGTGGCGGCCTGTTCATCGCTGTTGGCCTACTGGTATCTGCCGGCTAACAGTCATGTCGTGGTGGGGGCTTTGGCGGGAGGTATTCTGGGCGCGTTGTGGATGGAGAAAAAACAATGAATATCGACACGGCGGGCCATGGCACCCTGATGATCATCCTGATCATGGCCATCGTGACGTTGGCGACCCGCTGGGGCGGTGTTTTCGTGATGTCATTCGTGCCGATCAACTATCGGGTGCAGCAATTCATCACGGCAATGTCCGGCTCGGTATTGGTGGCCGTGCTCGCCCCGTTGGCGATCGAGGGTGATAACGGCGCGCGCCTGGCTTTGCTGAGCACCGCAATCATGTGATCGTGAAGAAACCTCTGCCGGCGATTGCGGCCGGGATACTTGCAGCCGCTTTGGTCAGGCAGTTCTGAAACCATGTCGCCCGCTCACAAGCGGGCGATGAATTCCAAGTAACACAGGTCAGAAGTTCAGGGCCAATGCCTCCCCAAACGAGTGGTCCTGAACGCCGGCCATGAAGTGTAGTGGCATCTTCTGTTTCGCCTCGACCGGCGCAATGTCAAAACTACCGACTATTTGACTGTGAAGTGCACGTAGCCGTATCGACTCTTCTTCCTTTGCCTTTGCCATTCTCGCGTGGTTCGCTGCGATTTCATTGAGAGTTGACACGGTACATCTCCGGTGACTGACCAGCAGTGATAAGACGGCCGCCGCGTCAGGGTTACGTCGCCCTGGGGCTGCCATGACAAGTCGGTGCAAACCCTGAGCCAGACGTGGCGGCGAAATGCGCGTCACCTTCCATTAGCGACGAATGGTGGGCACCGGGAAACTCTAACCGCCCACAGATGAATATTTAAAGACGCGGGCGACTTCTCAAGCGTCTGTGTCGGCGCCATAGCCGGCCGGCATGCCTGCCGTCTTGCTGAAGAACGCGACCACGGTGATGCCGATCAGGCTGGTGGCAAGCGCCAGCAGCAGGATCACCTGCTGCGTTCCGACGGGCGCTGCCAGCAGTGCGACCAGCAGCCCCGCCAAGGGCTGTGACAGGTTGTTGAGCAGGGTAATGACGCCGACGGTCTTGCCAAAATCCTTGGCTGGAATGACCTGCTGGCGAATGCTGCGCATGTAGACGTTGAACATCTTGTCGAAGCCGACGATCAGCAGAAATCCGACGACGTAACCCCACACTGTCGGGCTGAATGCTGTGATGAAGGCGCCGGCGGCGATCAGCGTGTAAGACACACTGCCCAAGACTCTCAAGGGCAAGGTCACCCGCGCCAGGAAGAACAGAATGATGATAGTGGTCACGGCCCCGGCTGCCTGTAACCAGGCGTAGTAGTCCTTGCCGGCGCTGTACTCGCCGATCACCATGGCCGCCGAGGTGGCGAGGGTGACGCCGATGATCAGGTTGACCCCTGCGGCCAGGCCGATGATTTTTTTCAGCTCGGCCAGGTTGCGGATGTGACCGAAGGCAATGCGCAGCGGGTTCAGCCAGACGTCGTGATGTTGCTCGAAGGTTTCCAGCGTAACCGCGCTGGTGCGCTGCCAGAACAGCATGGCCAGGTCCGCCAGCAGGAACAGTACGGCAATCGCCAGCACCACCCAGTGCCAGGCCCATACCTCCAGCATCAGCGCGGCGATCAGCGGGCCCAGCACCAGCCCGGTCTGGTCGGCGATCTGCGAGTACGACAAGGTCTTGGTGTAGGTGTAATGCTTGAAGATGTAGGGCATCACCACTTCGCGAGCCATGATGCCCTGGGTGGTCAATACACCGCAGACCGCCGAGAGGGCGACGATCCAATAAATGCCGCCAAAAATCATGAAGAGCACCACGGCGGCGATGCACATCACGGCGCGATAAACCTGGCTGATGTGCAGGATTCGAATGGGCGAGAACTTGTCGCACAGCGCCCCGCAGATCGGGAACGACAGAAAGCGTGGCAGGGATTCGACGAAGAAAGCCATGCCCGCCCAGGAGACGCTTTGGGTGGTTTGGAAAACAATCAGCGGGACGATGAACAGCAGTATCTGGTCGGCCAGCCGTGAGAGGAACATTGAAATGAAAAAGGCCAGGTAATCCTTGCGCATGGGGTTCTCGTGTCGAAGGGCGGACGGGCGAGGCTGGGGCTCAATAGGCCGAGCCGGAGGCGTCATTCAGGTTGTGGCGCTCGTCACCCTTGAGGGGCGGGTTGAAGACGCTGATCAGGATCAGATCCTGGTCTTTCCCGCCACGCAGGTAGTGGCGGTCGTGTTGATCGAGTACGTAAATATCGCCGGGGCGGATCGGATATACGTTGCCTTCCATGTCCTCGACTTCGCCTTCCCCGGCAATGCAATAGCATGCCTCGAGATGGTTGCGGTAGTGCAGCAGCGATTCGGTTCCGGCACGCACGACGGTATGGCAGACGGTGTAACCCATGCCGTCCTTTTCAGTGAGTAACCGGTGGCTGGTTCCGGCTCCCCATTCAACGAAGTGGGCAGTTTTTTCGATATCGGATTTGTTTCGTACAAACATACCTGGCTCCTTGAGTTGGCTTTATGCCGTGGCTATCGCTTGGGTTCCGGCGGGCCCTTCGATGATAAAGTCGGCGAACCCCTGCATCGCGCTATCCCAGTGAACATCCCGGTGCACAACCATGGCTTGCAGGTCGCGCCAATGACGATGGAGGGCGTTGGCGCGGGTCATGGAGGAGGCGCCCGAATGTTCCACCAGCCGCTGAACCGCCTGAAGGCAAAGTCGTGCCACATAGCTGCGGTCGCGCTTGAGGCTCAATAGCTCATCCGTGGACAGGGGCCGTCCGGCCAGGCCGGATTCATGCAGCCTGCAAACCAGTGTGGTGTACAAGGCTGCCGCTGCCGATAGCTGCGCCGCACTGTGGGCCAGCCTTTCTCTCGCCGGCGCCGCGATCGGGGCGTTCTGCTGCTTCAGCGATTCGATGTGGCTTGCCAGGGCTCCTTCGGCGCAGCCCAGCACAGGCCCGAGAATGGATGTGGTGATAAAGGGCACGATCGGAACGCTGTACAGATAATTGCCAGGCGCTTCCAGTGCTCGATGTCCAAAGACTTCCTCAAGGCTGAAAACTTGTTCGGACGGTATCAGCAGATCGCGGATCAGCACGTCGTGAGAGCCCGTGGCGGCCATGCCGCAGGCGTCCCAGGTATCGAGTATTTCCACCTCGCGAGTGGAGACCACCACCAGCGTCCGTGCTGTGCTCGTTGTACCCTCTCGATCAGTCAGGGGCGCGTTGAGTAATAGCCAGGTGGCCTGTTCAATGCCTGAGCTGAAACGCCAGGTGCCATTGACGTGAACGCCGTCGGCTTCCAGCGATAAGCGACTGCGGGGGCCTACTGAGGCCGAAGCAAACAGTTGCGGCCGATCATCCTGATACAACCGGTGCTGGCAAGCCTGACTCAAGCGCCCAGCAATGGCGGCATGTCCGCCTACCAGGCTGATCATCCAGGCTGTGGAGGCGCAGGCCCTGGCAGCCAATCTTGAGGTCTCCATCATGTCGGGCCAACCAGGGCCGTTCAATGGCGCCCGGCGAGGGGAGAGCAGTTCAAGCAAACCATCACTAAACAGCTCATCGAAAGTGGACTTGCTCAGCCTTCGATTCCTTTCAGCCTCTGCCGCTCGCTCGCGCCAGCCTTCCAGACGACGCTGAACCCGTTCCATTGGTGTTCCCAGGGGCGCTTGGTCGAGGTTGTGGACACTGTGCTCACGCATCGCAACGCTCTTCTTCGAAAGGTATTGGGGCGCCGCACAAAAAACCTATGGCTGAAGCTTCGAAGCAAAACCCGTCCGGCTGATTCACGGGCCCGAGCAAGCTGACGAATTGCTCGAGTCTGGCCTTGTCATCCGACGCGACGAACTCATAGAAGTTTGTGCTGTTCCACAGCAGATAGACGTACTTGAAATGACTGCAAAGCGCTTCGAGCAGCTCGTGCATAAGCACTTGGCCGTTTTGCATCTGTTCGAGCATTTGCTCGCGTTTCCACTCGATTTCTTCTGCTGTGAAATATCGGGTCTTGAAAACTTCGTCTTTTACTCGCTCACGCTCCAGATACTGCTCGACGTCCTGGTGATTGAGCTTTTCAAGGAAAAAAGCCAGGGCGCCGGGTTTGAGCAACGGCTTGATGTGCCCGATCTGAGCCTTGCGATCCCGGTTATAGAACTGAAAAGCCGCGGTTTCATAGACATAGTCGAATCCCTCCTGAAACCGTTCATAGGGCGTTTCAGCGAACAGGCGAGGTTGAAGCGTCAGGAACGATTGCGGATAAAACAGTGAGCGTGCCGGGTCGGCATGACGTTGAAAATGCGCTTGATTGGCCTTGTTGGGGGAGGTCGTGAAGGTGTTGATCAAACCTTTGGCGTGGGCGGCGAGTGCCCGCCCGTTGCTGCCATCGAACGCATCGATCTCGAAGAAGTTGAATGTTTGTTCGTCGTCGGTACGCAGGGTTTGGGACAGTCGTATGAGTGCAACACCAACCCTTGCCATTTCTTCAAGGATGTACGGGACACTCGCCAGAAAGTGCAGGAACAGCGGCCCGGCCTTCGCAACTAGGTGATCGTGGTAGGCCACGACGTCGGCATCAGCGATGGCGTGCCTGAGATGACTACTCAACGACTGCGCCGGCACTTGTGTGGCGCCGGTGGCCAAACGGTGAAAGTGTTCGGCAAGTTGCAACATCGAACTGCGTTTCAGGTCATCCTCCAGGCTGGAAGGAACCGCCGGTTGTGTAACGTCCATTTTTATCGCTCCCTGAATATCAGATCAGTCCTTTAGCGGTGATCTTTCCCGAGTCGGTTTTCGGCAACGTATCCATGAATACGCAATGAGTGGGCACCATGTGCCAGTCCAATACCGCTTTGCAGTAATCGAGCAGCACCTGCTCTGTCGTGTCCTCATGGCCGGCCCTTAGCACGACGCAGGCCTTGGGGACGAAACCTGCGGACTCGTCCGCCACGGGAACGACCACGACCTGGGCAACTGAAGGATGGGATGCCAGGTATTGCTCGATCTCCCGAGGATTCACCTTCCAGAGATTGCGGGCGAACAGGTCGTCTTTTCGACACACGTAATAAAGATATCCTTGAGCATCCCGGCGAAAAAAATCGCCGGTACGGTAGTATTTTTCCCGACCGAAACAGTTGTATTTGAATGCCTTCGTGGTGGCTTCAGGCATCTTCCAGTATTCCAGCATCAGGTATTCGCTGCTGACCAACAGTTCTCCGACCCTATCCGGTTCTGTAATCGGTTCGTCATGTTCGTCAACGATCACCACGCTCACACCGTTGAGCGGTTTGCCTACCGAACCTGGGCGCTGAGTAATCTCGGACGGCGGAAGATAGCTCACTCGCTTGCATTCAGTGAGGCCATAGTTGGAGAAGATATCAACAGTGGGAAGTGCATGTTTTATCTGTTGAATGTGTCGAGGGTAGAGCGGCTGACCGCTGCTGGACATATAACGAAGTTTGGGTAGGCGCTGTTGCCAATGAGCGCCCATGTCGGCCAGCAGGAAGAGTACTGGGGGAAAGACATGAAGGCCCGTGACCTGTTCGCGCTCGATCACTTCAAGTACATCTTCGGCGCAGGTCGCGGCCTGGCTTTCAATGACGGCGGTACCGCCGAAGAACAATGGCATCATGATATTGTAAACGCCATAGTCGGAAGCCAGGGTTGAATAACTGAGGATGGTATCTGCTTCGGTATTACCTAGATAATCAATGACACTGGATGCCGCCGCAATCATGATTCGGTGATTAACCACCACGCCCTTGGGGTTGAATGTGGACCCGGAGGTATAAAAGATAGACGTCGGCAGGTTTTCATCAATGTTGGGGAAGGCCGTTGCAAGGTCGTCGGGGTTCAGCGTATGCAGTGCTTCCTCCAGGCTAGACACTTGTGCCGGGATGTTCTGCGTTTGGCCAAGGACAATAATTGTCTCAAGGCCTGCCTCTGACGCCAGCGCCTGCAAATCCTCACTGCAGTCAGTGATCAATACACGGGCGCCGGTGTGCTTGAGCTGATAAAGCAGCTTGCTACGATTGTAGGTCGGATGCGTGGCGGCGGTAATCGCGCCTGATTTCAATACACCCAGAAAAGCGGCAATCAGGTCGGCGCTGATTGGGGCATATAAGGCAACACGATCACCGGGTTTGACGCCGCGCTTTATTAACAATGCTGCGATCAATGTGGCGCGCTTTTCCAGGGCATCGTATCGGGTGCGTATACCATCAATGACCAACGCGGATTTGCAGGGTGTCCGTCTAGCATTGTTTTCAATGAACTGATGGAAAAGAGGCATAAGCTGTCCCTGGCGTGAACGGCAACTTGTTTCAATTAACGAGTGCGATTCTAAAGAATCCGTGCACGCTCAATGTGCGAGAGAAATGGACATGCTCGCCCAGGGTCGCAAAGGCGCTCGGAGGCTGTGGGGAACTCAAAAGTGGAAAAGGACATGAACTGTATTCTCCTTGTTATTGTATTGTCATCCTTGATGATCGTGAGTCTGCAAAGCGGTTTGATAGTTTCACCGTAAAGTTTGGCTGTCAAGATCGCTAGGCGGTGTAGATAAGCAGTTTTTTGTCACGGTGTTGTGACATTTTTACTGTTCGGGCGAAGTAGGAAGTCTCTGAAAATTGGTTCGGTAATATAAGAAAGATTTTTCCTTCAACTTAATCAGAAACGAGAATGTGCGTTAGAGATAGAATCGCATCTCAGCACCCTAAGCTGCCGATTTCTGTAAGGTGTGGCCTTGTGTAGATTGGGCATCCGCAGAACGTATTCGCCTTTGTGGCGTCTACAATTGCAGGGGATATCCCTTTTTCAGTGAGAACCACCATGTTCAAATCGCGCTCGTTGATTGTTGCGGTTACCTGCTTCGCCCTCGTGGCGGGTTCTACCGCTGTAGTGGCGAACCCGGGTAACGACAAGGGGAACGCCAAATTCGATCAAGGCCAGGGTCAAGGACAAGGAAACAAAGGCGGGCAGGGCAACAAGGGCGGTCAAGGCAATTCAGGTAGCAATCAGGGCGGCAAAGGTAACCAGGGCGGCAAGGGCAACCCATCGGGTGGTGATTGGCACAACGGCCCCAGCATCGACCGCGGCGGCATTCTCGGCCTGGTGAGCGGTCACCGTGATTATTGGAGCCCCGGTCCGCCACTGCCGCCGGGTATCCAGAAAAACCTCGCCCGAGGCAAGCCGTTGCCACCGGGCATTGCCAAAAAGCTGGACGGGCGCTTGCTGGGACGCCTGCCGCACTATGACGGGTACGAATGGCAGCAGGTGGGCACGGACCTGATTCTGGTGGCGATTGCCACCGGCATCATCTATGAAGTGCTTAACGGTGCGTTCGACTAAAGCGCCAATGGAATAAATAGCAGCCTCATTCGGAGTGATGCTAGTCAGTTAAGCGAAACGCCTGTGGGAGTGAGCAAGCCCGCTCCCACAGGTTTTGCATCAGCTTTCAAGTTGTCGCAGGCGCTTGTACAAGGTGTTGCGGCTGACCCCCAGCCGCCGCGCCAGGTGCGAAATGTTCCCGCCCACCGCCTGCAACTGACGGTTCAGGTCCTCGACATCGTTCAGGTCGACCGTCAGCGGCTCCGGTGTTTCCACCGGCTCCATTTCAAGATCAATGAAGAAGTCGTCTGGCAGATGTTCCGGGCGGATCGGCTGCTCTTCGGCCATCGCCAGGGCCACTTGCAGCACGCTGCTGACCTGGCGCAGGTTGCCTGGCCATGGATGGCGTTCGAACAGATCCAGCACTTCGCGGCTCAGGCCGGCCCATTGTGTGGGTTCACGGTGGTGCTCCCAAAGACGTTTGAACAGGGCCTGTTTGTCATTGCGTTCGCGCAGGGGCGGCAGTTCCAGGGTCAGGCCGCCGATGCGGTAGTACAGGTCTTCGCGGAACCGGCCCAGTTGTACCTGTTCGCGCAACGAGCGGTTGGTGGCGGAGATAATACGAATGTCCACCGCAAACAGCTCGGCGCTGCCCACCGGTTGCACGCAACGCTCCTGCAACACTCGCAGCAATCGGGCCTGAGTCGGGAGGGGCATGTCACCGATCTCATCGAGGAACAGGGTGCCGCGGTCGGCCTTGCGGATCAGGCCGATACTGCCTTTTTGATTGGCGCCGGTGAAGGCGCCTTTTTCATATCCGAACAGTTCCGATTCCACCAGCTCGGCGGGAATCGCCGCGCAGTTGACCGCAATGAACGGCTGCTTGCTGCGGGAGCTGGCCTGGTGAAGGGCTTTGACGAACACTTCCTTGCCGACCCCGGTTTCGCCGTGGATCAGCAGTGGAATGTCCTTCTCCAGCAAGCGCTCGGCCTGGCGTACAGCTTTTTCCACGCGGCTGTCGCCGAAGTGCAGGGTATTGAGGCTGATCACGTTCGCGGCGGGGGCGGACGAGGGCGCTGGCTCGCTGAAGACCCGGGCCTTGACCGTCACCTGTTGCGGGCGTCTGAGCAAACACTGGAAGCGATTGCTCCCCGACGCTTGCAGGGCGAACGGCAGGCCGTCGGGCTGGTTCAGCAGCTCCAGCAGCGAAACCTTGAACAGGCTTTCGATGCTCACCCGTGACAGGCGCAGGCCCAGCAGATTGTCGGCGCGGCGGTTGGCGGAGAGCACCTGGCCGGTTTCATCGAAAATCAGCAGCCCGGCCCATTGGCTGTCGAGGTTGTTCAAGCCGGTGTTGAAGGTCAGTTGGAAGTGTTCACCGCGAAACAGGTTGAGGATCAGCCGGTTTTCCACGGTCTGGCTCATCATCTTGACCATGCCCAGGGTGTGGGAGGGCGGCAGGTAGCTGTCGCTGGAAACGTCCAGCACTGCGATGACCTTGCGCTCGGCGTCGAAGATCGGCGCGGCGGAGCCGGTCATGAAGCGGTTGGCCTTGAGGAAGTGTTCATCGTGTTCGATGTGCACCGCCTGTTCACAGGCCAGGGCGGTGCCGATGGCATTGGTGCCGCTGCAGCGCTCCATCCAGCTCGCCCCGGCGCTGAAACCATGGGCCAGTTTCGGTTCGATAAAGCGCTGGGTCCCCCACGAGGTCAGCACCTGGCCCTGGTTGTCGGCCAGCATGATCAGGCAATTGGAGTTGCTCAGGATATTCTCGTAATACGGCAGGACTTCCTGGTGGGTGGTCTGCACCAGCGAATGCTGGCTTTCCAGCAACTGGGCAATGCCTTCGGCGGGCAATTGATCGAAGGCAGGCACACTCTGGTGATTCAGGCCAAAGGCGCGGCAGCGTGACCAGGAGGCCTGGATGATGGCTTCGTGGGACAAGGCTGGAGCAGGTGCGGCCATGGGGCACTCTCGCAGATGTTGTTTTTATTGTTGTGATAAGTCTCGCACATCCTCCTTGTGCTGGGGCATGCCTGAATGTCACTTGATACACGAAACCTGTGGGAGCGAGCCTGCTCGCGATAGCGTTTGATCAGTAGCATTGATGGGCCTGACACAAAGCTATCGCGAGCAGGCTCGCTCCCACAGGATCGAAGTCAGGCCGGCCGAAAACCTTTATTCAGTGTTGTTCAAAATTGTTCATTGTCAACCAGCAATCTGTTCAGTTGTTCAGTCATGTTGTTCATTTTCGTTCATCAACGAACGCTCTTTTCTGAAGGATAAGAGAAAAAATCAACAGGATCATGAGCTTGTGATTTCTGGCACGGCTTTCGCTTTTAGACTCGGGTCGCTTGACTCCAAATAATAAAAAGGCCGAGCCATGTCATTAACGCTTGAGCACATTTGTCGCACCGTCGAAGGCCAGACCTGGATCGACGATGCCAACCTGAGTTTCGAACCCGGATCGTTCAACGTTCTGCTGGGCCGCACGCTGTCCGGCAAGACCAGCCTCATGCGCCTGATGGCCGGTCTGGACAAGCCCGACAGCGGTCGCATCCTGATGAACGGCGTTGATGTCACCCAGCGCCCGGTGCGCCTGCGCAACGTGTCGATGGTCTATCAACAGTTCATCAACTACCCGACCATGACTGTGTTCGAAAACATCGCCTCGCCGCTGCGCCAGGCCGGTGTGTCCAACGAGGTGATCCAGAGCAAGGTGCTGGAAACCGCGAAGATGCTGCGCATTGAGAAGTTCCTGCAGCGTCACCCGCTGGAGCTGTCCGGTGGCCAACAGCAGCGCACCGCTATGGCCCGGGCGCTGGTCAAGGACGCCGAACTGATCCTGTTCGACGAGCCCCTGGTGAACCTGGACTACAAGCTGCGTGAGGAACTTCGCCAGGAAATGCGCGAACTGTTCCAGGCCCGCCACACCATTGCCGTCTACGCCACCACCGAACCCAACGAAGCCCTGGCTTTGGGCGGCACCACGACGATTCTGCATGAGGGCCGGGTGATCCAGAGCGGCAAGTCGGCCTCGGTGTATCACCAGCCGCAAACCGTACTGGCCGCCGAGCTGTTCTCCGAGCCACCGATCAATCTCATGCCGGGCCGCATCGCCGGCAATGAAGTAAGTTTCGCCAATTTCGTGCACTTTCCGCTGAACGTCGATCTGCGGCCGGTGGGCGAGGGTGAGTTCCGCTTCGGCGTGCGGCCCAGTCATATTTCCCTGGTGCCGAGCAACGACGACGACCTGGAACTGGCGGTGACCGTCGAGGTGGCCGAGATCAGCGGTTCGGAGACATTCCTGCACGTGCGCAACGAGCATTTCCTGCTGGTGCTGCACTTGTCCGGCGTCCATGAATACGACGTGGATGAGCCGATCCGCATCTACATTCCGACCCACAAACTGTTTGTCTTCGATGCCCAGGGCAAGCTGGTCCAAGCCCCAGGCCAGCGTATTGCGAGGGTTGCCTGATGGCTGAAATTCGTTTGCAGAACCTCGCCCACAGCTACACCAGCACCCCGGCGGGCCCAGAGGATTACGCGATCCGCGAGATGAACCACATCTGGGAGCAGGGCGGCGCCTATGCGTTGCTCGGGCCATCGGGCTGCGGCAAATCCACCTTGCTCAATATTATTTCCGGACTGCTGAGCCCCTCCGAAGGCCAAGTGATGTTCGACAGCAAAGTCGTCAACGACCTGACCCCGGAGCGCCGCAACATTGCCCAGGTGTTCCAGTTCCCGGTGGTGTACGACACCATGACGGTGTTCGACAACCTGGCCTTCCCACTGCGTAACCAGGGCATGGCCGAGGCGAAAATTCACACCAAGGTGCAGGAAATCGCCGAGGTCCTGGACCTGCAGAACCTGCTGGACAAAAAGGCCCGCAACCTCACCGCCGACGAAAAACAGAAAGTCTCCATGGGGCGCGGGCTGGTGCGCGACGATGTGTCGGCGATCCTCTTCGACGAACCGCTGACGGTGATCGACCCGCACCTGAAATGGAAGCTGCGGCGCAAGCTCAAGCAGATCCACGAGCAGTTCAATATCACCATGGTCTACGTCACTCACGACCAGTTGGAAGCTTCTACCTTCGCCGACAAGATCGCGGTGATGTATGGCGGTCAGATCGTGCAGTTCGGTACGCCTCGGGAGTTGTTCGAGCGTCCGAGCCACACCTTTGTCGGCTATTTCATCGGCAGCCCGGGGATGAACCTGATCGAGGTCACGGCACAACCCGGCGGCGTCGGTTTCGCTTCCACCCACTTTCCGCTGTCCGAAACGTTGCAACGCGGTATTGCCCAGGCCGAAGGCAAAAGCCTGAAGGTCGGTATTCGTCCTGAATTTGTCCATGTCTGGGACGGGCCTTACGACGATGCGATGCGGGCCGATGTGGTCCACGTCGAGGACCTGGGCACCTACAAGATCCTCACCCTCAACCTCGATGGCGCGCCGATCAAGGTGCGCCTGGCCGAAGACAAACCGGTGCCCGAAGGCACTGCGTACATCAGTTTTCCGGGCCAATGGCTGATGGTGTATGCCGATGAATACTTGCTGGAACCGTTGAGCGAGGTGCAGCCATGAACAAGGTGCAGAACAACAAGGCCTGGTGGCTGGTGTTGCCGGTGTTCCTGCTGGTGGCGTTCAGTGCGGTGATCCCGATGATGACCGTGGTCAACTATTCGGTGCAGGACATCTTCGACCAGTCCAGCCGCTATTTCGTCGGTGCCGAGTGGTACAAACAGGTGCTGCTCGATCCACGGCTGCACGACTCGTTACTGCGCCAGTTCATCTATTCGGCGTGCGTACTGCTGATCGAGATTCCGTTGGGCATCGCCATCGCCCTGACCATGCCGACCAAGGGCAAATGGTCGTCCCTGGTGTTGATCATCCTGGCGATCCCGCTGCTGATTCCATGGAACGTGGTGGGCACCATCTGGCAGATTTTCGGCCGCGCCGACATCGGCCTGATGGGCTCCACGCTCAACGCCATGGGCATCAACTACAACTATGCGGCCAATACCATGGACGCCTGGGTCACGGTATTGGTGATGGACGTCTGGCATTGGACGTCCCTGGTGGCGCTGCTCTGCTATTCCGGGTTGCGGGCGATTCCGGACGTGTATTACCAGGCCGCGCGAATTGACCGGGCCTCCAACTGGGCGGTGTTCCGGCATATTCAGTTGCCGAAAATGAAGAGCGTGCTGCTGATCGCGGTGATGCTGCGTTTCATGGACAGCTTCATGATCTATACCGAGCCGTTCGTGCTCACCGGCGGCGGACCGGGTAACGCCACCACGTTCCTGAGCCAGACCCTGACTCAGATGGCCATCGGTCAATTCGACCTGGGCCCGGCGGCAGCGTTTTCCCTGGTGTACTTCCTGATCATTCTGTTGGTGTCGTGGCTGTTCTATACCGCCATGACTCATTCCGACGCCAACCGTTGAGGCCCGCGCCATGAGCAAGAGAAAGCTGATTCCGTTGCTGATCTACATCCTGTTCCTGCTGGTGCCCATCTACTGGCTGCTGAACATGTCGTTCAAGAGCAACACCGAGATCCTCGGCACCCTGACGCTGTGGCCCCAGGATTTCACCTTCCAGAACTACAAGGTGATCTTCACCGACCCGAGCTGGTACACCGGTTACCTGAACTCGCTGTACTACGTCAGCCTGAACACGGTGATTTCCCTGGCTGTGGCGTTGCCGGCGGCCTATGCGTTTTCCCGCTACCGGTTCCTGGGGGACAAACACCTGTTCTTCTGGCTGCTGACCAACCGCATGGCGCCGCCAGCGGTGTTCCTGCTGCCGTTCTTCCAGCTGTACTCGTCCATCGGGCTGTTCGACACTCATATCGCTGTGGCCTTGGCCCATTGCCTGTTCAACGTGCCGCTGGCGGTGTGGATCCTCGAAGGGTTCATGTCCGGGGTGCCGAAAGAAATTGACGAGACTGCCTACATTGACGGCTACAGTTTCCCCAAGTTTTTCGCGAAGATCTTCATCCCGTTGATCGGCTCCGGCATCGGCGTCACGGCGTTTTTCTGCTTCATGTTTTCCTGGGTCGAACTGTTGCTGGCGCGCACCCTCACCTCGGTGAATGCCAAGCCGATCGCGGCGGTCATGACCCGTACGGTCTCGGCATCGGGTATCGACTGGGGCGTGCTGGCGGCGGCGGGGGTGTTGACTATCCTGCCAGGCATGCTGGTGATCTGGTTCGTACGCAACCATGTGGCCAAGGGCTTTGCCCTGGGCCGGGTCTGAGGAGACGATGATGGAATGGATGAACTGGACCGGCCCGACGGCGGCCTTCTTTGGTGTCATCGCCTTGCTGCTGGCAGGCATGACTACGTGGGAACTGCGTTCGCCGAGTATCCCTCGGCGCGGTTTCCTGCCGATTGCCACCACCCGTGGCGATCGGTTGTTTATCGGTCTTCTCGGTAGCGCCTACCTGCATCTGCTGGTGATCGGCGCCACCGACTGGAGCATCTGGATAGCGTTCGCGTTGTCTTTGGTGTGGCTGTTGGCAGTGATGCGGTGGGGCTAGTCGAAGGTTCGACGATCAGGCTCTTAAACCCAAACAGGAGGTCTCTATGTTCGATAAAAACAATAAGCTGCGACATAGCGTTTCATTGGCAGCCGTGCTGGCACTCAGCGGGTTGAGCGCTGCGGCCTGGGCCGACGCCTATGAAGACGCGGCGAAAAAATGGATTGGCAGTGAATTCAAGCCGTCTACCTTGACAGCCGAACAGCAGCTCGAAGAGCTCAAGTGGTTCATCAAGGCGTCCGAGCCATTTCGCGGCATGAAAATCAACGTGGTGTCGGAAACCATCGCCACCCACGAATATGAATCCAAGGTGCTGGCCAAGGCCTTCAGGGACATTACCGGGATCGAGCTGACCCACGACCTGTTGCAGGAAGGCGACGTGGTGGAGAAGCTGCAGACCCAGATGCAGTCGGACAAGAACATCTACGACGGTTGGGTCAATGACTCGGATCTGATCGGCACGCACTTTCGCTACGGCAAGACCGCATCGATCACCGATATGATGGCCAACGAAGGCAAGGCCTACACCTCGCCGACCCTGGACCTCAAGGACTTCATCGGCACTTCGTTCACCACCGCGCCGGACGGCAAGCTCTATCAACTGCCGGACCAGCAGTTCGCCAACCTGTACTGGTTCCGCGCCGACTGGTTCGAGCGGGCCGACCTGAAGGCCAAGTTCAAGGAAAAGTACGGCTACGAGCTGGGTGTACCGGTGAACTGGTCGGCTTATGAAGACATTGCCAAGTTCTTCACTGAAGACGTCAAGGAAATCGACGGTAAGCGCGTCTACGGTCATATGGATTACGGCAAGAAGGATCCGTCCCTGGGCTGGCGCTTTACCGATGCCTGGTTCTCCATGGCCGGTGGCGGCGACAAGGGCCTGCCCAACGGCTTGCCGGTGGACGAGTGGGGGATTCGCGTCGAGAATTGCCATCCGGTCGGCTCCAGCGTGACCCGTGGCGGCGACACCAACGGCCCCGCGGCTGTGTTCGCCACCACCAAATACGTGGACTGGATGAAGAAGTACGCGCCACCGGAAGCGGCGGGCATGACCTTCTCCGAATCCGGCCCGGTGCCGTCGCAAGGCAACATCGCCCAGCAGATCTTCTGGTACACCGCTTTTACGGCCGACATGACCAAACCGGGCCTGCCGGTGATGAACGCCGATGGCACGCCGAAATGGCGCATGGCGCCGTCGCCGCGCGGACCGTATTGGGAAGAGGGCATGAAGCTGGGCTATCAGGACGTGGGCTCCTGGACGTTCCTCAAGTCCACGCCTGAGAAGCAGAGGCTGGCCGCCTGGCTCTATGCGCAGTTCGTGACGTCCAAGACCGTATCGCTGAAGAAAACCATTGTAGGTTTGACGCCGATTCGTGAGTCGGACATCAACTCTCAGGCCTTGACCGATCTGGCGCCGAGACTCGGTGGGCTGGTTGAGTTCTATCGCAGCCCGGCCCGTGTGCAATGGACCCCGACCGGGACTAACGTGCCGGACTATCCACGCCTGGCTCAGCTGTGGTGGAGCCACATCGCCGAAGCCGCCAGCGGCGAGAAGACTCCGCAACAGGCACTCGACGGGTTGGCCAAGGATCAGGACGCAATCATGACCCGCCTGGAACGCTCCAAGGCCCAGGCCACCTGCGCCCCGAAAATGAACCCTGAGCGCGACGCGCAATACTGGTTCGACCAACCGGGCGCTCCGAAGCCGAAACTGGCCAACGAGAAGCCTAAGGGTGAAACCGTGAGCTACGCCGAGCTGCTGAAATCATGGGAGGCGGCGCGTAAATAAGCTGGACCTGCAATGAATGAACGGCACCGTAAGGTGCCGTTTTTTTTTGCGGCCGGCCCCTCGACGCGCAAAACGGTGGGAGCAAGGCTTGCCCGCGATGGCGGTGGCACATCCCGCATTAATGCCAACTGACCCGCCGCCATCGCGAGCAGGCTCGCTCCCACAGGGGGATTGGGTGGCGGATTTGAATCAGCCCGCCTTGGCCGGGCTGATAGGAGGGTGTCCGGCCACTGGCGATGGCCCGGCTTTCATCAGGGCCTCCAATGCTTGGCGGTAGGTGCTGCCCGCCAGATTCATGCTGTTGTTGTGGGTTGCGCCTGGCACCAGCAACAGACGCTTTGGCTCCAGGGCGGCGTTGAATAATTGTTCGCTCAAGCGTGGCGGGACGTAGCGGTCGGCGGCGCCGTGCACCACCAGCAACGGCATGTTGATCTCGCGGATCTTGTCGATGGAGTCGAACTTCTGCGACAGCAGCCAGCGCACCGGCAGGGAGGTGTTCGCCATGGCGGTGGCGACATCGCCCAGGGAGGTGAACGTGGATTCGATGACCAGACCTCGGGCGGGCACGAGGCTGCCGTCTTTCGCCGCCTTCTGGCCAAGCTCCGCGGCGAGGTCTACCGCGACGGCGCCACCCAGTGAATGGCCGTAGATCAGCCGCAGGGCCGGGTCCGGTTGCAGCACTTCAAGACGCTGCCAGGCAATGCGCGCATCTTCATAGACGCTGGCTTCCGACGGCAGATCGCCCTGGCTTTTGCCGAAACCACGGTAATCGATGGCCAGCACCGAAAAGCCCAGGGCCCTTAACTGCCGAATACGAAACAACTGACCGGTCAGGTTCCAGCGCACCCCGTGCAGGTACAGAATCGCCGGCGCGTTCTTGCGTTCGGCCGGCCACCACCAGCCGTGGATATTTTCCCCGGCCTTGAAGCTCTTGGGCTTGAGGTCGAACTCCTGCACGTCGCCCGGCAAGCCGCTGAACCAGGTTGCCGTACCTGGCTCGATCCGAAACACCAGTTCACGTTCCTTGTGCTGCAACACGCCACAGCCCACCGGCAGCCCGACCACCATCGCGCTCATGCACAGCAAAGCCAGCCAGCGTCGCCCAAGACGGGAGATAAGAGACGAAGACATCGATGCGATTCGCTACTCAAGATCAAAGCTGCCTTTTAGCAGATTCTGCTCAGAGTACGCAGGGATTTCGGACGGTGTGCCCGTGGCGAGGGAGCAAGGTCCTGATTCTTTCTGATCACGCCCAAGTCGATGTCGGCGTCCGGGAGACGCAGACTCATTGATTGCGCGAAGCGATCAACCAGCGTGCCTCGCTGATGCGGCGGGCTTTGGTGACTGAGATGATCTTGTGGGGAGGGAGTAAATCCCCCCACAAGATAAAGCCTTCATGGCAGCGGGGGAATTACGCACTCTCAAGCTGAGCTGGCTCAAATGTCCGCTCAGTCTTGCCATACCCCACCTTCGGCACTCCCGCCAGGCGCTGATGCAGCACCTGGGTCAACGAGCAGCCAGGAGCCAGGTAGGCGTCGCCGAAGTCCCCATCCAGTTGCACCGGATGAACAATCACCTCCAGCAAACCATGGTCCGGTGCTGCGATGTGCTGCAAATCGGCTGGCGTGCAGACATAGTCAGCCGTCGCGCCGCATAAACGACGCAGGCGGCGGTTGAGCAAGGCCTTGAAGATGCGCTTGGGTACAGTCAGGTTTGCTCCTAGGTTACGCGCCAGGCGAATGGGCACACCTTGGCGCGCAGCGAAGCGCGCGACCTGTTCTCCGATGGGCCAGATGTTGTGCACGTGCTGATGCGAGTCCAGGTGGCTTGGACGCAATCCGTGATCCAGGCAGCGTTGCCATTGCGCCTGAAGTTCGTCCTCTATTGCCGCGATGTCTTTTGAGCCCAGACGTAGGCAATAGCGTGACAGACTGAAGTCGAACTGGCCGTGTGCATCGCAAAATGCCGGGCGCGACTTTATGGCCTGGCTCAATGGCTGCCCATGGCTGAGATTGAAATGCAGGCCGATGCGCCCGTTGAGCCGGGGCTGTCGGGACTGTACGCACGCCTGCTTGAAGCCCGGCATATTGGCCATTATGGTCGCGGAACTGATGAGGCCTGCTTCGAAGGCTCGAACGATTATCGTGTTTTCACTGAAGCACAGTCCGAAGTCATCAGCGTTGATGATTACTTGGTGGGGCATGGGAGATCTCCTTTTCCTTGGGGATAGAAGGTGAATCTGTTGCGGTGGTTTTTTGGGGCGGGTGTTTGCGAAGCCAGGGTTTAAGACTTTTCCAGAGCCGCAAGGCGAGCCCGAGGATCAGGCCATCGGGTTGCCACGAATAAAAACTCCAACGCCAGTGCTCCAGTTGTCCGGTCATGCGTTCGTGCAATTGATGGCTGGAATTATCGAGACTGACCCGTGACGCATCTATCCACCGCCAGTTTTCGTCCAGCCCCCAGCGGATCCATTCTTCGAGCAATACACGGCCGCTGCCCAGGTCGGCATGCTGCGGCAGGAACGCCAGGTTGTAGTCATACAGTCGCCCCTGGTCCAACAGACCGAGGCGATAGCTTATGCACTCGCCGTTCAGTTCCAGCATCACTATCCGCACCAGGCCTTGGGCGGCGAGGGCGGTGAAGGCGTGATTCATCCACTGACGGCGCCTGGGGTCGGCGAAGATCCCCACACCTTCCTCGCCTTTCCAGCTGGCGGCCTCGACATCGGCAATCGCCCGCAACAGCTGCCCCATGCTGATAGCGTCCGGCGTCACTCGACGGATTTCGGCGCCGCAAGCGGCGATTCGCTTGCGCGCCCGGCGCAATTTGTAGCGTGGATCGCCGGAAACTTCCTGATGGTCGCTGTCGCTGATCAGGTGCACCGGAACCCGGCAACTGAGCCGCCGCTCTCCGGTGGAACTCAGTGCCATCCAGGCGCTAAGAACGCTTTGCTCGCCAACCGGCTCCACCACTTCATTCAGTTGCAGCATCGCGTGGGGCACATGCTGACGGATCTGCATCAGCGCCTGGCCCATGCCTTCGGCGTCCAGGCGCGCCATCAGAGCAATGCGGTCGGCCAAGGGGTAACCCAAGTGATGCAATACTCGGAACCGCAGTCCGCTGATACGCTCACGTCCCGAAACCAGGGGCAGGCATAGAGACAGGTCCTGGTCCTGCCAGCCCAGTAGCACATGCAATTGCTGATCGGGCAACAGGGCAAATTCCGCCGCTTGCAGCCAGGCCAGGGTGTTGAACGGTGTTGCGTCGGACACCTGGGATCGCAGCTGTTCGTAAGCTGAAACAGGAAAGTCCGCCGCGCCCAGAGAGCGACACCATTGAAAGCGGATCGCCATGGACGTCAGGCCGCCGCAGTGGATGCAACCGGCTTGGCCGGTTTACGAAAAGAGTCCAGTATCGAGCCGGTGTAAAACGTGTCACGGAAGAAACGCCAGCGGCCGAACAGGCAATACATATGGGTGATCTGGCCGCGCTCCTGATAGTCCATGCGCAGGTGCAGCTTGGCGGCTGGAATGTTCCGCCGCTCGAAGACGTCGACTACTCTGTTGCAACCCTGCCTGGCCATGGCTTTCCACAGATCCAGCTGGATATCCACCGATAGCTGGGTCCCCCAGTAAGCTCGGTACAGTTCACCGCCGAACTCGAAGAACTCACCCGGTTTGACCGGGAACCAGCAGCGAAAGAAATGGCGGTCGAAATAGTCCCGTGTACTGCCCCAGATGAAAGCGACGGTGTCGCCCTTGTCGTCCAGGTACATCAGTCCGGTGTGGCCTTCGGCAGCCAGTTCGCGCATGGTCTCGACACGGTCGCCAAAGTACCTGGCGAAGGCATCGGCATTGCTGGTGGTAATGGGTTCCCGGCGCAACGGCGTATAGGGCCTGAGGTTGTTAGGCTGTATTGGGCTGACCAGATCGCGTTCCATCCACACCAGTTGCTCGTGGAAATATACGTAGTGTCTGCACAGCTGCTTTAGAACGGCGCGCAGGCCTTTTTTCTGAATGAGATCACGCAATTTTTGCAGAACGTTCATGGTACCTCCTGACGGGGGGCGGGTTGGGGAGTGGCCCCCATCGCGAGCTGGCTCGGGATGGGGTTTTGGCTGACGAGCGCACTCATGCTGATGTCCCCATCAGCCTCCGGCGCATCGGCAGCAAGTCGCTGGGCAGGATGATCTGTGTCTGCCACGGCGCCACACCGCTGAGACGGCAAGGAGCGATACCCTTGTAGCCGGATCGCCATGGACATCAGGCCGCCGCAGTCGATGCAACCGGCGGGACCGGTTTTTGAAAAGCGCCCAGTGCCGAGCCGCGGTAAAACGTGTCGCGGAAAAACCGCCAGCGGCCAAACAGGCAATACACGTGGGTGATTTGGCCGCGCTCGCGATAGTCCATGCGCAGGTGCAGTTTGACGGCTGGAATGTTCTGCAGGTCGCAGACGTCGACTACCTTGTCGCTGCCTTTGTCGGCCATGGTCTTCCAGAGGTCCAGCTGTACGTCCACGGACAACTGGCTGCCCCAATAGGCGCGGATCATTTCCCCGCCGAACTCGAAGAACTCGCCCGGCTTGACCGGGAACCAGCAACCATAGAAGTGGCGGTCGAAATAGTCGCGTTGACTGGCCCAGATGAAGCCGATGGTATCGCCCTTGTCGTCCAGGTACATCAGGCCGGTGTGGCCTTCGGCTGCCAGCTCACGCATGGTCTCGACACGGTCGCCGAAGTGAGTGGCGAAAGCGTCGGCGTTGCTGGTAGTGATGACTTCCCGGCGTACCGGTGCGTAAGGCTTAAGCTTGCAAGGTCGCACAGGACTGACCAGATCACGCTCCATCCATATCAGTTGGGAGTGGAAAAACACGTAGTGTCTGCACAGCTGTTTGAACACAGCGCGCAGGCCTTTCTTCTGGATGCGATCACGCAATTTTTGCAGGGACTTCATGGTGCCTCCTGACGGGTGGCTTGTTGGGAGAAAAGGGGCGTGTTCCAGTCCATGGCAAAACAGGGTGTCTCCGGGTAGGAGAAACCCGATCTGATGGGTTTGCATCGGCACCGGGCCGACCCCATCGCGAGCAGGCTCGCTCCCACATTGGAGGTGTAGCGGCCGCAGCTCTTGTGCTCGGCGGCGAGCCACTGTGGGAGCGAACCTGCTCGCGATGACGATCTGCCTGACGACGGCGTTCATGCGGATTTCCCCATCAGCATCTGCCGCATCGGCAGCAGGTCACTGGGCAGGATGATCAGCGTCTGCCATAGCGCCACGCCACTGAGGCGGCAGTACATCGCCAGTAGCGCGACGGTCACGGCCATATAGGCGATCGAAGACGCCGCGGCGGCCCCGACGATGCCGTAACGCGGAATCAGGATCAGGTTCAATGCCAGGTTCAATAACGCTCCCACACCCATCAGCAGCGAAACCGTGCCGGGCCGGTTCTTGCCCAGCAGATCCAGGCGCAGGATGCTCGCGTAGCACAATCCGAACAGCCCCGGCAGCAGCGCCAGCAAGGCGGGATAGGCTGGTTGGTAGGCCGCGCCGAACAGCGTGACGATCAGCCATTCACCAATCAGTGCCATGCCCAGGCAGGCGCCGAGCATGACCGTGGCGGTCAGGCGCAGGGCCAGAGGCGTCAGGCGTTTCATGTCGGAGTCCTGCTGCAGCAAACGCTTCATCAGCGGCGTGGTGACCGCCTCAGGCACAATCAGCAGCAGTTCGGCGGCGGCGCTGGCCATGGCGTAATGGCCCAGGGCAGTGCTGCCCAGCAGGGCGCCGATGAACAGGTAGTCCGAGCGCAGTACCACTTGCTGGAACAGTAAATCGGGGTGGCTGCGGGCACCGTAGCGCAACAGCTCCTTCTGGTTGGAGCGATCCCATTGCAGGGTGAACCTGTGGTCCCGCCGCAGCCAGACCCAACCGGCCAATACCACCAGGCTCAGACCCGCCAGCCAACTGATCAGTGCGGCCTCCAGGGCGGTGTCTTTCCACATCCAGAACAGCGCCAGAAACAGCAACAGTGGCGCCAGGGATTCCATCAGCCGCAGGGCATTGAAGGCGCCAACGCCGCCGGACGCATTGTGCAGTGTCAGCAGGCCGCTCTTGAGCACCGTCAACGGCACGGCCAACAGCAGCAGCCACGCCAACAGTCCCAACTGTGTGGTGATGTCCAGTTCGCCGCCGAATTCGCGCACCAGTGCCACCACCAGCACCGTCAATAACCCGGCCAACAGGCAGCCGAAGACCAGCACCTGGCTGAGCAGCAGGCCCATCGAGCGTTGTTGAGCCGCTTGATAGCCCACGGCCGAATTCAAGCCGCCACTGGTGACGGCGCTGATCAGGTCCGGCAGGGTGCTCAGCAGTGCGAACAGCCCGCGTTCACTGGGCCCCAGGATCCGCGCCAGCAGCACATTGCGCAGCAGGCGCAGGCCGATCATCGCCAGGCGCGTGCCCATGCTCAGCGCCAAGTGCTTGAGGTAGTGGCCGCGGCTCATGGGCGTGTCCCCCGGCGAATGCGCCAGGCCAGCAATTCAGGGTGCTGGGCATTGCGTTGGCTGACGCCGAAGCGTGGCAGGTTCAATGGATCGCCGTCGGTGCGATACAAGCCGGTTTCGGTGCCCAGGGCAAATGGGAAACCGTGGGCTGCCACCTGTTGACGCACGCGCTCATCGTGATCGCCGTTGGGGTAGCAATATACCGGCAGCGGCTGGGCGCAACCGTTCTCCAGGGCAGCCCGACTGCGGCTCAGCTCTTCGTGCAGACGCTGATCATCCAGCGCGGTGAGAATCGCGTGGCTGGCACCGTGGGGGCCGAAGCGGATGAGCCCGGAATCTTCCAGCATTCGTACCTGGAACCAGTCCAGGGCCTGGGGCTGGGCGCCCGTGGGACAGGCGTCGGTGAGGTCGTTCAAGACCTGCGGGTCAAGGCTCTTGAGGCTCTGCAGATAATGCATCAGCGACAGGCTGCGGCGCTGCTCATCCAAGTCATCGAGCATCACCGGCAATGGCCGGTCGGCGTGCTGCAAATGCTCGATCAACGAGTGTCGCGCCACTTGGCCATGGCTGCCCCACAGGGTTTCGCCGATGCTTTCCCACCAGAAGTGCTGGCGGCTGCCGATGAAGTCGGTGGACAGGAAAATACTCGCCGGCACCTGGTATTGGCGCAGCAAAGGAAAGGCATTCATCGCGTTGTCGCGCCAGCCGTCGTCGAAGGTCAGCGCCACTCGCGGGCGATTCGGGACGCTTTCAGGATCGGCCAGCAGCAGGCTCATCAAGGGCACGCATTCGAAATAGCGTTGCAGCCAGATCAGCAAGCGCTCGAAAGCCTCAGGTCCCACGCACAATTCGTTGCGATGGGGCAGCTCGGCGGCGCGGTCATTGTTAAGGACCCGGTGCAGCATCAGAATCACGCCGGCGCCACGCAACGGACCACGGCCCAGGGACGTGTTCAGGTACAGCCAGCCGCCGGTGCGCTTGCAGACTTGTTTGATGGACATGGGCCGTCTCCTTAGCGGTTCTGCTCGGGGTTCCATTGGCTATAACGATGACCTCGCAGAAACTGCCACAGCCCGATGCTCATGCCCGCCAGCGTCACCAGCACGAACGCCGCCAGGCGAAAGGGCCTGGGCAATCGGTGGCCTACGTCCAGTAAGCCGATCATTGCAATGGCGTAGCCGAGCAGTTGCGCCACCAGGCTCAGGCGATAGAACAGATGTTCATTCCACAGCCAGGCGTTGCTCAGCAGCAGCGGCAATAGCAACACCGGCGCCAGACGGCGGATCAGTTTGTGACTGATCAGGCCGATGGCGTAGAGCCCGTGACGAAGAGGGTTGAGCAACTGCCGACGCTGGGCCAGGCTTTGCAGGCCGCCAACGGTGACCCGCTGGCGACGGCGAAACTGTTTGTCGGCTTCGTCCACGCCCTGGTCGGTGACCCGGGCCAGTGGCGCATACACGATGGACTTGCCCGCCGCCGGCGCACAGGTGCTGAGGAAGAAGTCGTCGTTGACCTGCGCCGGTATGGGTTCAAACAGTTCGCGCCGCAGAGCCAGCAAGGCGCCGTCGGCCGAGACCATGCAACCTGTGCGGCTCTCTACCTGACGCAGCCAGCCTTCGTAGTGCCGATACAGGCTATCGCCCAGGCTCAGGCCCTTGCCCGGCACGGGGATTTCCATGTGCCCGGCACAGGCGCCGACTTGCGGATCGCCCAGCGGGGCCAACAGGTGGCCAAGGGTATCGGCGGCCCATTGGTTGTCGGCGTCGGTGAACACCAGGATCTCTCCAGTGCTGTGGGCCACGCCGGTATTCAGGGCGGCGGCCTTGCCCTGGCGCGGCAGGTCGAGCACGGTGATGCGCGGGTCGATGACCCGCCGAGCGCAGGCCACTGTGTCGTCGGTGGAGCCGTCGCTGGCCAGGATGATTTGCAGCGAGCGCGCCGGGTAGTCCTGGGCCAGCAAGGTGCGCAGTTTCTCTTCGATGTGCCGTGCCTCGTTGTGGGCGGCAATGACAATGCTGACGTCCATCGGCAACGCCGGCCCGTAGCGCCGGAGCGGAAAAAGTGGCGCCAGCAGGCTCAGCATCGACGGATAACCGAGGTAGGCGTACACCGGCAGCAACAGGCACGACCAGTAAAGAAATTCAGCCACGGGCAGGTCTCCTGACGTTCCAATGACATAGGTTGAGAAGCAATGCGGCGCCGGTCAGGTGCAAGCGCACCCCGTGCAAGGCCCACAGTTGCAGCGTCAGGCGCAGGTCACGCCCGCTTTGACGCAGACTGAGGAACAACGCGGGCAGAGAGGTCAGCAACAGCAGCATCAGCGCGATGCGCGGCTGGCCCTGGAACAGAGCGACCAACGCCAGAAAGTCCAGGCCCCAGGCACCGATGGACAGCGCCGGAAAACGCAGCAGGCGCAGACTCGGACCATGGCTGCGCAGCAACTGCAAATGGCTGCCCTGGCGCCACAGTTCCTTGCTCATCCACTCCCGCCAACTGCCTTCGTAACCCCAATGCAGGGCCACGTTTTCATTGACCAGCAGCAACTGCGCCCCGGCGTTGCGCAGGCGCAGGGAAAAATCCTTGTCTTCGCCCGTGCGCAGGGTTTCGTCGAACCCCCCGACCTGCTCAAACCACTGGCGACGCAACAACAGGTTGGCGCTGGGCAGCCACTGCACCCGGTGCAAGGGACGCGAGCCTGGTCGTTGGCTGCGGCGTTGCCAGGCTTGAGCGAACCAAGGCGCCTGAGCGGGGGTGTCCAGGTCCAGGCCCAGCACATCGCCCTGGCCTTGGAGTTCCAGCAGCAGCTTGAGCCAGTTGGCCGGCATCTCGATGTCGGCGTCGATGAACGCCAGCCATTCCCCATGGGCGATGGCCGCACCGCGGTTGCGCAGGGCGCCGATGTGCACGCCGGGCACGATCAGCACGCGCGCCCCCAGTTCGTTGGCAATGCGCGGCCCATGATCGTCCGAGCCGTTGTCCACCACGATCAACTCACAGTCCAATTGCGCCTGGCGAGCGGCTTCCTGCGCCGCCAGCAACGTACGGCCAATGTGTCGGGCCTCGTTGAACATCGGGATCACAATGCTGATACGGCTCATGGACGGGCCTCCTGCGGTGTTGCCTGTTCGGCGTCGTAGCGCAACACGCTGGTGATGGCGAGCATGATCCACAGCAACTTATGGTTGGGGGCGCTGAGGAACATCAAAAACAGCGCCAGCGACAGGAAACTCATGCCCAGGTGCGTCAGCAGGTCCGCCTGCACCCAGTCCCGACGTTGCAACCAGAGCTGGCGGGCGCGCCACAGGTTGTAGAGGCCCAGGCCGATCATGCCGACGAACATCAGCCCGCCAGGGATGCCGATCTCGCTGAAGATTTCCAGGTAAGTGTTGTGGGCCCGGCGATACAGATCCCCCAGCTTGCGATTGGCCGAGAACGCCTTGGCGTAGCCCGTGGGGGCGTAGTGCAGCGGGAACGTGCCCGGGCCGCTGCCCAGCACCGGGTTCTCGCGGATCATTTTGCTGCCGACCACGATGTACGAGGCACGACGGCCCAGGGATTCGTCTTTGTGGGCACTGGCGCCGGCGCTGAGGATGCTCAGCGACTGGATACGCGCCACGTAGCCGGCCGGCATCACCGCAATCACCAAGGGAATCATGATTGCCAGCCCGAGCATGGCGAAGCCCAGGTGTCGCGGGCGGATGCGCGGCATTTGGGCACGATAGTGATAGAGGCCAATCACCAGGCTAAGCAACAGCACCACCAGCCCCGAGCGCGATTCGGTCTTGGTCATGCCGCCCAGCAGCAGGATGAAACAGCCACCCCAGAACAATCGGTGTAGCAGGTTCGGGCTGCGCAACACCAGCAACAACGCCATCGGCACGGTAAAGGCGATCAACAGGGCAAAGGCGTTCGGGTCTTCCAGCAGGCCGGATGCGCGGCCCTGGTCCTGGTATTTGACCGAAAACATTGCCAGCACGCAGGTGGTGGTCACGCTCAGGGTCATCAGTCGGCAGAACAGGTCCAGGTTCAGCTCGCGCCCGATCAGCAGGGTAATCACGAACAGAATCAGCCCTACCATCAGTTCGCGCAGATGGGTCATGGACAGGCCCAGGTTCTGCGACAGCATCAGGCTCAGGCCATAGAGCATCATGAAGGCGATCAGCGGCCGCCAGATATTGCTGCGCAAGCGTGATGAGGGAATCTGGCGCAGGGCCAGTTGCAGCATCAGGATCAGAATCAGCGCCACGCCGAAGAATTTGCTGCCCGAAAAAGCGTTCTCCTTGAACAGACCTTCGAACGGCACCAGCGCCGCAATGCCCAGCAAGCCCCAGCCGGGTTTGCGGTACAGCACGGCGACGCCCACCAGGCCGAGCACCGCTCCCGGCGCCAGGAAGGGATAGGGGCTGGCCAGCAACGCCAGGCAAACCAGGCCCAGCAGACTGACGATCGAGAGCGGGACAATCATGGACGAGCCTCCCGTGCCGTGCGGATATAGAGCTGCGACCAGCGTTCGGCCAGGGCGCGCAGGTCATAACGGTCCCGTTGGGTACGGCGCGCGTTATCGGCCAGAATCCGCGCCAGGGGCGGTTCGCCAAACAGTGTTTCGATCTGCCGGGCCAGTTCGGCGCTGTCGGCCGGCGTCGCGAGCAGGCCGTTGTGGCGATCCTGCAGCACATCGGGAATGCCCCCCACTCCGAACGCCACCACCGGCACTCCGGCCTGCATCGCTTCGAGCAGAATCATCGGCGTGCCTTCTGTGCGCGAACTGATGACCAGCGCGTCGAGCTGACTCCACCAGGGGTTCATGTCGGTCTGATAGCCGGGCAGCTCGATGCGAGTAGGTAGGCCCGCGTCGGCAATGCGCTTGAGCAAGGCCTGACGTTCCGGGCCGTCGCCGAGCATCACCGCGTGCAGCGATGCATGCCGCTGGCACAGGGGGATCATGGCGTCGAGGAACAGGTCCGGGCCTTTCTCGTGGCTCAAGCGACCGACGTAGCCGACCCGCCAGCGCAGCCGGTCGTCACGATGAGGCAGCGGTGCTGTGATCGACGGCAGGCCGTTGGGGATCACGTCGAGTTTTTCCGCGCGCACGCTGGCCTGGCGGTGCAGCACGGCAATGCTTTCGGCCACGCAGACCACGCGCTTGACCGAGGCGGTGCGGCACAGTTGCAGGCTCAGCCACGTGTAGAATCGCTGCTTGGTGCTGCGAGGCGTAAAGCCGTGCTGAGTGATGACCAGGGGCAAGCGCAGCAGCGTGGCCGCAGCCCAGCCGAACAGCAGGCCCTTGAAGTTATGGGTATTGATCAGCGGCTGCTCGTCCCGTCGCTGGCGCAGGTGCTGCAACAGCTCGGCCCAACTGGCGCAGTGGCGGCAATCGACCCCGGCCTGGCGAAAGCGCGTGATCAAGGTCGGCGGCGCCGCCAGGAACAGCACCTGGTGCTGCCCTGGCGTGGCCAGGCAATGATCGAGCAACATCCGCTCGGCCCCGTAGAAGCCGCCGCTGTCGAGCAAATGAATGATCGGCAGGGCGCTGCTGCGGCAGGTCGGGCCAATCGGCGCGTTCAATTGCGCACCCAATGGACAAGGCTGGGCAGGCTCCAATTGCGGTGCGGGTTGACCTGTTCGGGGTTCTGCTCGTTGATCACCAGCAACACCGGTACATCCAGTTGCTGGGTAATCTGGGCAGGGTGCTTGAAGCGATGGTCGAAGAACTCACGCACATAGACCAGGGCGATCGCCAGGAGCAAGCCGCTGAACAGACCGAACGCAATAATCAGCATCGGCTTGGGAAACGCCGGGGCGGTCGGTTCGAACGGCGGGCTGAGGACGCGAGCATTGGACAGGTCGTTGTCCAGCGCGCGGGCGGTGCTGCTCTCGGCGAACCGCTGGGCGTAGGTGGAAAATGCCGCATGCAGGGCATTGATCTCGGTGTCCATCTGCCGCAGCTTGCTCTGGGTTTGCTGCAACTGATGGATACGCTCCTTGAACTCGGCGATGCGCGCGGTTTTCTGGTCGATCACCGAGCTGACGACTGCCAGGTCGTTGGTGCGTTCCTGGATGCGGTTGCTCACCACTTTGAGAAACTGCTGGCGGGTGCGCGCGATCTGCTCCCGAGTCAACAGCATCGGCTCGCTGCCGGGCTGGAAGATCGCCAGATCATTCATGTAGCGGCTGACCTGAGTGGTCAGTTGCTCGCCCAGTTGTTTGATTTCCCGGTCTTCGAAGGCGATGTTGTCCATGGTGGTGGTGAAGGTGAACGGGAAGGTGTAGTCGTTGAACCGTGAGTTGTTCGCCGCTGCCAGGCTGGTCTTGAGGTAATCCAGCCAGCGTTGGCTTTGCAGCAGACGATCGCGGTACAGGTTCAAGGCCTGTTCTTCGGTGTTGATGGCGTTCAGGCGGAAGGTGATCTCCTCTTTGGGATCGGAGGAGCTGACGTCTTCAAGCAGCGCCAGGCGGGTGCCCTCCAGTCCGTCGAGGCGAGTCTGGTACTGGGTTTTCTTCTGCTCATAGAAGGCTTGCGGCAGCTCGATCGATTGCAGGTCCTGGCGACCGGAGAGGTAGTTCTCCAGCAGTTGCGCCACGAACCGGGTGCCCTGGGCCGGGTCGCCGAAGCTGTAGACGATGGAGATGACGTTGGAGCCTGGCAGGGTTTCGATTTTCAGGTTGGCGATGGCTTCGTCGGTCAGCATGTCGAGTGTGGTATCTCGCACCGGATCGACTTCCAGCCCCAGGCCGTCGCGCAGCGGGTTGACGACGTACTCGCGCAGCGGCGTGGTGACATAGTGCTTGAGCGGCTCGCTCACCCATTTGTTGAAGATGCCGGGGCTAGGGGTGTACTCGCCCTGGTCGCGCAGGGTGCTGATGGTCTGCCGGATCAGGGCCGGCGAGCGCAGGATATTGCTCTCGGTTTCCATGTCCGCCAGGGACGGTGGAATGAAGGTGGCGTCTTCCTGGTTCAGCGACGTGGTGGCGTCGCCCTGGGAGAGTTTTTTCGACTGGACGATGACCTGGGCGGTGATGTCGAAGCTCTGTTTGAGCATCAACGGCAGCGCCAGGGCGATCACGGCGAAGATCAGGAAGACGCGCTTCACCCACTGCTTGTTGGCGAAGAAAATCCTGAAGAACTCATGCAGATAGTTTTCTTTGGGGTTCATGATCAATTACCTGCTGCCGAAGAAGTAGCGCTGCCGTTGTTGTCGGATCTGCCGTCGTCGCCTTTGCTGTCAAGGCGGTAGCCGAAGCTGACCCCCATGCCCTGGAACAGCACCACGTCGGCCAGTTGCCGAGCCATTTCACCGGCTTTGGCCAGCCCGGTCTTGGGCACGAAAAGCATGTCTTCGGGCTGCAGGTAGGCGATCTGCGAGGCGTCACCGCTCAGGGCTTTTTCCACGTCATAGTGGCGGGCTTCGACCTGATTGCCGTTGCGGCGCATGATCACCACCGAGTCGAGTCGGGCCTTGACGTTGGTGCCACGGGCCAGGGTCAGGGCCTCGAGGACCGAGATCGGCCGGCGGATCGGGTAGGAACCGGGCTGGGCCACTTCCCCGAGGACATAGATCTCGTTGCCAGCGGTGGATTTGAGCAGCACATCGACGGACATGCGCCCCGGCAATTGGGCGTAGCGCTCGTTAAGGTAGGTTTCCAGTTGATTGACGGTCATGCCTTGCAGCGGCACGGCACCGATTTCGGGGAAGCTTGCGTAACCATCCCGGCCCACGGTGATCTCCCGACTCATGCCGGTGCCCGGGTGGGTCAGGGTGTTGCGCAGTTTTGTCTCGTTGCTCAACGGGCTGGTGACATGCACCGTCAATTGATTGCGGTTGGGCTGGAACAGCATTTTGCGGTCATAGGCACGCTGTACCTCCAGGCGTGCTTCATCCGTGGTCAGCCCGGCGATTTTTACCGAGGTGTTGGCCCCCGGCAGTTCGATACTGCCGTCGGGCATTACCTGTTGTGCGCCGTTGAGCTGGCTGGCGGCGGTGAAGTTCAAGGCCACCTGGTCACCCGGCTGGACCCGGTAGGCATCCGGCCCGCTGGTGCTGATGTGAAAGATCACATCCAGCACATCCTGGGGACGCAGGGTCTGTTCGACCCGGGGCATGTCGGTGGCCTGGGCGTTGGCCGGTGCCGCCGTAAGGATCTGCACCGGCATGGAGCGGGTTTCGGTGTGGCTGGTGCAACCGGCAAGCGGCAACAGCAGCAGGACAAGCAATCTGGCGTTCATCTCGTCATCCTTTTTGCAGGCTTACAGGTTGTTGTAGAGCCACTTGGGCATGTAGTACTTGCGGCGGTTGAACACGCTGCCCACCACCTTGGCGCCGGCCTGGGTCAGACGCAGGCGAGCGGCCTGGGCCACCTCCCAGCGGGTGTCTTCACCGCGCACCACCAGCACCACACCGTCCACCTGGGTGCTCATGACCAGGGTGTCGCAGGCCGAGTACACCGCGTCAGCGTCGATCACCACAAAGCGATACTGCCCGGCCAGTTGCTTGAACAGCGGGCGAAGCTGCTCGGGGTTCAGGCGCTCGGCATTGCGCCCCAGACGACCGTTGGGCAGCACGTCGAAGGGCAAGCTGGAGGTCTGCACCACGCAGTCCTGCAACAAGGGCGGTGCGAGGCTGTTGAACAGCAGGTCGCTGAAGCCGCGCTCCTTGTGCAGCGACAATTGCTGGCTGAGGTTGCGCGGCGACTGGCTGGCGTCCACCAGCAGTACGCGGCCGCTGCTCATCTGCGCCAGTTGAGCGGCCAGGGCCATGGCACTGGTACTGGTTCCGGTGCCGGTGTTGGCGGCCGTCAGAAGCAGAATCCGTATGGATGGGTCAAGCACGGTTGAGGTCAGGTTGGTCTCGCTCGGGCTTGCGATGCTCAGGATATTGGTTGAACCGTCCATTTAACTCGCTCCGTGGCCGCTGAAAACTTTGAAAGGGGTGATCATCAGGATCTTCAAGTCCAGCAACAGGCTTTGTTCGGCGATGTAGCTGAGGTCCAGTTCCACGCGCTGGTCGAAGTCGATGTTGCTGCGCCCGGAGATCTGCCACAGGCCGGTCAGGCCGGGGTAGATGCTCAGGCGGACAAGATGGTTGTCCTTGTAGCGGTAGGCGTTGAACGAGGTCGGCCGCGGGCCGACCAGGCGCATGTCGCCGGTCACCACATTGATCAGGTTGGGTAACTCGTCGAGGCTGCTGCGTCGCAGGAACCGGCCGACGGGGGTGATGCGCGGGTCGTTGTCGATCTTGAAGTCGATGGCATCGGCGCCGTGCTTGTTGAGGTGGCGCAGTGATTCTTTGAGCGCCTCGGCATCAGCAACCATGGTGCGGAACTTGTACATGCCAAAGACCCGACCGCGGTATCCGGTGCGTTTCTGCACAAACAGCACTGGACCGGGGCTTGAGAACTTGATCAGCAGGGCCAGGCCCAGCAGCAGCGGGCTGAGCAGTACCAGGATCGACAGCGCGCCGAGACAGGCCACCACCCGATTGGTGCGCGAGACCGTCCAGGGTCGACCGCCGTCGCGACCAGTCAGCCAGCCGCGGCCCTGACGATGGATGGCCGCGTCCAGGCGTCGGCGGTGTTCGGGATCGACACGCTTGTCGCCCCCGCGGGCGGTGATAGGGATGCATTGCTCATGTCGGGTCATAGACTCCTCCGCTGAAGGTTGGTCGCATGCGTTGGGCTGCAAGCGGTGTCGGCGATAGGCAGGGCGTAGTAATCGAGGAACCAGGCAATGAAGCGCCCCAGGCCCTCGTCCAGCTCGATGCGCGGCTGAAAACCGGTGGCCCGCGCCAGGCCGCTGGCATCGGCGCAGGTGTTCAACACGTCCCCTGGTTGCAGGGGCAGCAGTTCGATCCGGGCGGTTTGCCCCAAGTGCTTTTCCAGCAACGCCACATAGGTGCGCAGCGCTACCGGGTGCTGCCCGCCGATGTTGTAGATCCGCCAGGGCGCTGCGCTGGTGGCCGGGTCCGGTTGATCGCGATCCCACTGTGGCGTGGCATGGGGCGGGCGTTCGATCAGCCGGGCGATGCTTTCGACGATGTCGTCGATGTAGGTGAAATCGCGCTGGTGCTCGCCATGGTTGAACAACTGCAACACGCGGCCTTCGGCGATGGCGCGGGCGAACTGGATCGGCGACATGTCCGGCCGGCCCCAGGGGCCGTACACCGTGAAAAACCGCAGGCCGGTGCATGGGATGCCAAACAGATGGCTGTAACTGTGGGCCATCAACTCGTTGGCTTTCTTGCTGGCCGCATACAGCGACAGCGGATGGTCCACGCCGTCCTGTACTGAGTAAGGTGTGCGCTGGTTGGCGCCATACACGGAGCTTGAGGAGGCGTAGATCAGGTGCTTGACCGGATGGCGACGGCAGCTTTCCAGAATGTTCAGGAACCCGCTGAGGTTGCTGTCGACGTAGGCCCGTGGATTCTCCAGGGAATAACGCACGCCGGCTTGGGCGGCGAGATGAATCACCACGTCGGGGCGGTGTGACTGGAACAACTCATCGATGGCCGAGGCGTCGGTCAGGTCCACCCGGGCCAACGCAAAGTCCCCCGCCTGGTCCTTCACCCACGCCACGCGGTCGTGCTTGAGCTGCGGGTCGTAGTAGTCGTTGAAATTGTCCAGCCCCCACACCTGATGGCCGTCGCGCAGCAGCCGCAGCACGCAATGGGCGCCGATGAAACCGGCCGCGCCGGTCACCAGAATGTTCACGCCCGTGGCCCCTGGGTCAGGCTGCTGGGCACGGTGTGACGCAATCCGATGCCGCGATACAAGAGGCCGGCGGCGGCCAGGTGTTCGGGGTTGTACAGGTTGCGGCCATCGATGATGACCCGGGCGCGCAACTTGTTGGCCAACAGAGCGAAATCCACGACCCGGAAGTTCTTCCACTCGGTGCAGATCACCAGGGCGTCTGCATCCTCCAGGGTGTCGTCGCGGGTGGCGCACAGGTTCAGGTCTTTGCGGTAGCCGTAGAGGCGGCGGCATTCGGACATGGCTTCCGGGTCGTAGGCATGGACCCGAGCGCCTTCGCGCCACAGCGCTTCCATCAGGTAGCGGCTGGGGGCTTCGCGCATGTCATCGGTGTTGGGTTTGAAAGCCAGGCCCCAAATCGCAATCGACTTGCCGGCCAGGCCGCCGGAGAACTGTTGCGTCAGTTTCTCGAAGAGAATGTGTCGCTGGCTGTCGTTGACGTCGGTGACACTGCGCAGCAGGCGCAGGGGCATGCCGCTCTGTTCGGCGGTATGCAGCAGGGCGCGCAGGTCCTTGGGAAAGCATGAACCGCCGAAGCCGCATCCGGGGTAGATGAAGTGATAGCCGATACGAGGGTCCGAACCGATGCCCTTGCGTACCGCTTCGATGTCGGCGCCCAGCCTTTCGGTGAGATTGGCCAGTTCGTTCATGAAGCTGATGCGGGTGGCGAGCATGGCGTTGGCCGCGTACTTGGTCAGTTCGGCGCTGCGGTTGTCCATGAACATCAGCTTTTCGCGGTTACGGCAAAAGGGCGCGTACAGCTCGCTCATCTGATCGCGGGCCAGCGGGTCGGCGGTGCCGATGATGATCCGGTCCGGGCGCATGCAGTCGGCCAGGGCGCTGCCTTCCTTGAGAAACTCGGGGTTGGACACCACTCGCACGTTCAGCTGTTTCAGGCCGCGGCGAGCCAATGCCTGATGGGCACATTCGGCGACCTTGTCGGCGGTGCCGACCGGCACCGTGGACTTGATGATCAAGGTGCGGTCGCTGTCCATGAAGTCCGCGATCTGGCGGGTGACCGCCAGTACATGGCTCAGGTCTGCCGAACCGTCTTCATCGGCTGGCGTGCCGACGGCGATGAAAATCAGTTCGCCGTGATTGACCGCATCGCTGGCCTGATCACTGAACAGCAGCCGGCCACTCTTGATGTTCTCTTCGAGCAGTTCGGACAACCCAGGCTCGCTGATCGGTGGCACCGCTTGCTGCAGCTGACGGATCTTGTTGGGGTCAATGTCGATGCACAAAACACGGTGACCGACGTCGGCCAACGCAGCCGCTTGAATCAATCCCACATACCCCGTACCAAATACGCTCACATCCATTTTTGGCGTGCCTCGCAAGACGGTTGATGTAACTCGGATGAAACTGTTTAGAGGGGTATAGCGCAGCTTCAGAAAAGCGTGTCAGCAAAATGACAGTTGTCACTGTTGGCAAACTCGACAGAACTTGGCCTTTTGATATCAAGTCATTGACTGGTTTAGAAAAGTGCCGTTTTTAAAGGGCTGTAACGGCTTTTAACTAGGCGATGAACGGTATTTATCCATAGATTTTTACGTTTAACTGGCTTCAAGTGTGTCATTTTTGGGCTAACTTTTTTTTGACGCATTGGCCGTTCGTCTCTTTTCTTGCGCTTTGCAAAGCCGCTGCTAACGTGCAGAAAACGACCCTCTATCCAACGCCGCCCTATCGCCGAGAAACACATGCTCCGATACCTCAAGGAACTGTTGCTGGTGCTGTACTTGATCAGGGGATATGACTATTACCTTGATCGTCTGAATGCCTTGGGTTTGGGATTTGCCACGTTGCTGTTCGGCGCGATGTTCGTGGTGTTGGTGGTGGCGCTGTGGATGAGTGCGTACATCCGCCAGACCTTCGTGCGCCACTTGTTTGCCTTGGCGATGTTTGGTTCGGCGGTGTTTTTCGAGGTTTACACGAGGGTGACCGACAGCTACCTGACGTACAGCCAGTTTGTGTCGCTGGTGTATTCGGGTGGTTTTATCGGGGAGGCGGCTTCGCAGTACCGCGAAGTGATTGTCAGCGCCGCCACCGGTGGCCTGTTGCTGGTGCTGGGACTGGGTCTCAAGCCTCGGCGGTCGGTGTCATTGCCCGGTTATTTGCCAATCGCCGCGCCTGTGTTGGGCGTGTTGTTGCTCAGTGGTGTTCTGTTCTTCCGGGCGGGCGAGGGCGCGCGGGGGCTGCCGGTGATGTACACACCGCTGGCCTATCTGAATCTGTTCGTTTACGAAGCCCTGCAAAACACCGTCGGTCCTCGGGAGCCGATCCGCCTGACGCGGCCAACATCGCCGATCGAGCATGATATTGTGCTGATTATCGATGAAAGCGTCGCTGGGAATTATCTGGATATCAATACGCCGTTCGGCGTGCACACGGGCCTCAAGACCCCGCCCGATGGGGTGCAGGTGTTCAATTTCGGCTACGCGGCTTCCATCGCCAACTGCAGCGCCGACACCAACGTCACCTTGCGTTACGGCGGCACCCGGGCCGATTACGTGCGCATCAACAGCACGTTGCCGTCGATCTGGCAGTACGCTAAAAACGCCGGGTTGCGCACGGTCTATATCGACGCCCAGCGTACCGGTGGTCACCTTCAGAACCTGATGACCGACACCGAAAAAAACGATATCGACGACTTCGTGCAGTTCGACCGCACCCCGGTGTTCGAGCGAGACATGGCGGTTGCCGCGCAACTGATCGAGCGGCTGGGCAATGACCGGGCCGAGCTGGTGGTGGTGAACAAGCTCGGTGCGCATTTTCCCGTGCACGACAAATACCCGGATGAGTTCATGAGCTATCGTCCCGCACTGCCGCGTGGGCGCTTTCTCGAAGTCGCCGATACCGGCCAGCGTGACGGCTTTGATGGCCGGACCCATGACTGGGAGCTGTACCGCAATGCCTACCAGAACACTTTGCTGTGGAATGTCGGAGAGTTCTTCAGGCGGATCTTCCAGCAGGCCGATTTAGGCAACGCCGTGCTGATCTACACCTCCGACCACGGCCAGGACCTTCACGAGCGCGGCAACCCTGGGCTCAATACCCACTGCGGCGGTGACCCGGTGGCGGAGGAAGGGCTTGTGCCGCTGGTGGTCATAGAAGGCGCGCGCTTGCAGACCCTGGATTGGCAGCGGGCATGGGCACAGAACAAGGACCGCTCCAGCCACTACAACATCTTCCCGACGCTGTTGCAGTTGATGGGGTACGACCCGGCCGGTGTTGAAGCGACCTATGGGAAATCCCTGAGCCAGCCGACCGAAGACGCCTTTACCTTCAACTACCGCTTCAATGCGCGGCTGGGGGCGATGCCTGAATGGAAACACATCGACCTCAAGCACATTGTCACACCAGGCCCGGTTCAGGCCGAGATGGCGGCGGGTCAGGCGGGATCGATGTTGAAAGTGCCGCCGTCATCGCGAGCAGGCTCGCTCCCACAGTAGTCCGAGTTGTCCGCAGGTCTTGCATGCCGCCGCAAATCCCCTGTGGGAGCGGGCTTGCTCGCGAAGGCGGTGTGTCGGTCGGGATCGATGTTGAATGTGCCGCCGTCATCGCGAGCAGGTTCGCTCCCACAGTAGTCCGAGTTGTCCGCAGGTCTTGCATGCCGCCGCAAATCCCTTTGGGAGCGAGCCTGCTCGCGAAGGCGGTGTGTCGGTCGGAATCGATGTTTAATGTGCCGCCGTCATCGCGAGCAGGCTCGCTCCCACAGTAGTCCGAGTTGTCCGCAGGCCTTGCATGCCTCCGCAAATCCCTGTGGGAGCGGGCTTGCTCGCGAAGGCGGTGTGTCGGTCGGGATCGATGTTGAATGTGCCGCCGTCATCGCGAGCAGGCTCGCTCCCACAGTAGTCCGAGTTGTCCGCAGGTCTTGCATGCCGCCGCAAATCCCCTGTGGGAGCGAGCCTGCTCGCGAAGGCGGTGGGTCGGCTTGCAGCATAGAACCTCCCACAGTAGTCCGAGTTGTCCGCAGGTCTTGCATACCCCACAACCCTGCGGGGAGGGGGCTCACTGGGTTGTGGCGATCGGGCCGAGTCGGGCCGGGTCGTGCAGTAGGGAGAATCCCAGCTCGCGCAATGTGCGGCCGATGAAGCGTGAGCCCACGTCATTCAAGTGTGCGTCATCGCGGTACAGCAACTGCCCGTCCATGATCGGGCTGCATAGCCCCGCTGGGCAGATCACTTGATTGGGGTCGATAAAGCGCACCTGGGGCAGTCTGGCGCGTATCCCCTCCCAATACGGCGCGGTGACGTCCAGCGGGGCCGAGCATGGGCGATCGGTGCCGAACATCAAGCGGCGCACGGGGCAGGTCGCTGCATTGTCGATGTTCTGGTTGCGCAGAATCACGATGACCTGGCCGGTGTTGTTCGCCACGTGCTTGATGCTCGCTTCGATAATGTGCGCAGCCGACGCATCTCTGGGCCAGGCGCCGGCCAGCACGACGTATGGGTAGTGGTTCTGCTTGATCAGCTCGAACACCCGGTCGTTGCGCGCCATGCAACGGTCGCCATACGCCTCGGACACCTCGGTGGCATAGCCGAAAATCGGCGGGCAGGCGTCCAGTGTGTAGTCCATTAATCTGATGCCGTTGGGTTTGGCCAGGATATCGACCATGCCCGTGAAATGATTGGCGAACGAGTCACCCACCATCATTCCGTCCAGTTGCTCCTTGTGTGCACCGAGCTGGCAATCCGGATCAGGTTCGGCGCTGTACCGCGCACTGGGCATATGGCAACCGCTGCGAAGCCTGTTCGGTTTGCTCAGCGCCATGGCCTCGAGCCTCGACACTTCAGGCGCAAAACGCTGTGGGAAGCCATTCCATTGCAGGCTCAAGGTCGCCAGGACGGCCAGCCCCAGGGCCGGGACCATGAATCGGCGGACCAGTACGCGGGGAAACTGCAATTGCGCGCCAGTGCGCCGAAAGGGAATTTCGACATACCGCCAGGACCACCAGGACAACAGAATCGACACCAGCACCAGTGACATGCCCACAGAAAGGGTTATCTCGATGCCCAGGTAATTCAGGTAGGCAATCAACGGCCAGTGCCATAAATACAGCGAATAGGAAATCAGGCCTATGAACACCATGGGCCGGTTGGTCAGCAGGCGGGAGCGAGCCTCACCGCTGCCGGCCAGAATCAGCAGTGCCGCGCCCAGGCAAGGTATCAACGCATTGACGCCGGGGAAGGGGGTGTCCCGGCTCAGGGCAAACAAGGAAAAACCAATCAGCCCATACCCCGCCGCTGTATAAGCCAGCACTTCTATCCTGCCGAGTGTACGTGGCTGATAAAGATAGATACCCAGTGCTCCGCCTAGCATCAGCTCGAAAAACCGTGTGGGCAGCAGGTAATAGGAGGCCGTGACGAAGACGTTCGTGGCGTATTCAGAAAGCCCCACCGCCGCCACGATACCGACGGCCAGCACCGGCAGGACATAACGCGGTGTCAGGCGATAGAGCACCAGGATCAGCAGCGGCCAGATCACGTAGAACTGCTCTTCGATCCCCAGGGACCAGGTATGCAGCAGCGGTGCTTCGCTGGCATCGGCGGCGAAATAGTTGCCGTACTTCATCCAGATATAGATATTCGAGACCCCCAGCAGGGAGAACAGCGCACTGACGTTGAGCCGCGTCAGGTCGGCGGGGGAAAGGATGAAGGCCCCTGCGATCACGCTCGCCAACAACACAGTGACCAGTGCGGGCACGATGCGATTGATGCGCCGCTGATAAAAGCGCTTGAGCGAAAAGGTGTTGCCCTTGATCTCGGAAAACACCTGGGAAGTGATGAGGAAACCCGAGATGACGAAAAAAATATCGACCCCCACGAACCCGCCTGGCAGCAGGTCGGCGTTGAGGTGATGGATGAGTACGGCCAGCACTGCAATACAGCGAAGCCCATCGATATCGAGGCGATATTTTGTTTGAGGCATGTCGGCGATCGTCCTTGAATAGGAGGCAATCCAGGTGCGTCATGTTTATGACGAATTGGCCGACTGCATGTAAACGGCACGTATTAGTCATTGATTGATAGCTGGAAATTTATGCTTTGCAAGGCGTCGGGCAAAACCAGGCGGGGCAGACGACCAGCGGTGTTTGCCCGTCGCCTGAGCGCATCCTTGGTCTGCCCGTCACCCAACTCCGCTATCCTGAGCCTCACGTTTACCCATGAGCCTTTTCATGCTTGAAGTTCGCGACGTATTTAAGAGCTATGCCACGCCGCAAGGGCCATTGCCGGTGCTGCAGGGTATCGACCTGACGTTGGCCCCTGGCGACAGCCTGGCACTGATGGGTGAGTCCGGCAGCGGGAAAAGCACCTTGCTGCATCTGGTTGCCGGTCTGGACAAGGTCGACCGTGGCAGCATTCGCTTTGGCGAGCGTAGGCTCGACGGCATGAGCGAAAGCCAACTGGCAAGCTGGCGACGTACACAGATCGGCCTGGTGTTCCAGCAGTTCAACCTCATCAGTAGCTTGCCGGTGGAGGATAATCTGGCGTTCCAGGCGCGTCTGTGCGGTCGCTATGACCCTGCCTGGCAGACCCATCTGGTGCAACGGCTCGGCCTTTCGCAACTGCTGCACCGCTATCCCGAACAGCTGTCCGGCGGCCAGCAGCAACGGGTGGCATTGGGGCGGGCACTGGCCTCGCGGCCGCCCTTGTTGCTGGCCGACGAACCCACCGGCAGCCTCGACGAAGCCACCAGCGACGAGGTGTTGCAACTGTTGCTGGAGTTGCTGGACGGCAGCCCGACGAGCCTGCTGATGGTGACCCACAGTCCCCGGGTGGCGGCCCGTCTGAGCCGTCGAGTGGTCTTGCAAGGCGGACGTCTGGCGCAGGTGGCCCAAGGGTGATGATCCTCCGCCAGACGCTCAAGGCCTTGCTCAGCCATTGGCGCCAGCACCCGGTGCAGTTTTTCAGCGTCCTGACCGGGCTCTGGCTCGCCACCAGCCTGCTCACCGGCGTGCAGGCGCTCAACAGTCAGGCCCGGGACAGCTACGCACGAGCCAGCCAGTTGATTGGTGGCGAACCCCAGGCCAGCCTCAGTGCGCCCGGCGGCGGCACCTTCACTCAACAATGGTTTGTCGATCTGCGTCGCCTGGGATGGCCGGTGTCCCCCGTGTTGCAGGCTCGGGTGACGCTGCAGGGGCACGAGGATCAGCGCCTGCAGTTAATGGGCATCGACCCGGTGTCTTTGCCCCCCGGAGCGGCAGTGGCGGGGCAGGTCCGGGAGATGGCAGACGTGGTGGAGTTTTTCACTGAGCCTGGCCGCACCTGGATCGCTGCGCAGACCTTGCAGGCCTTGGGGCTGAGCGAGGGGGACCGGCCCCGGACGGTCGATGGACAATCCCTGCCACCGTTGCTTGTCCAGGCGGACATGGCGCCCGGCGTGCTGCTGATGGACATCGGCTTCGCCCAGCAGGTACTTGGACGGCCGGACCAGCTGTCGCGCTTGCTATTGCCTGCCACGTTCAACGCGCCCTTGCCGACGGCGTTCAACGGCCGGCTGCAGTTCAAGCGCGCCGATGAAGAAAACAATCTGTCACGCCTGACCGAAAGCTTTCACCTGAACCTCGACGCCTTGGGGGTGCTGTCCTTCGTGGTGGGGTTGTTCATCGTTCACGCCGCCATTGGCCTGGCGCTGGAACAACGCCGCAGCTTGCTGCGAACCTTGCGGGCCTGTGGCGTCAGTGCGCGGTTGCTGGTCACCAGTCTGGCCCTCGAACTGGGCGCCTTGGCCTTGCTCGGCGCAATCGCAGGAGTGCTCAGCGGCTACTGGCTGGCGAGTCTGTTGTTGCCCGATGTCGCGGCGAGCCTGCGCGGCTTGTACGGCGCCGAAGTGGCCGGCCACCTGAACCTCAGCCCGTGGTGGTGGCTCAGCGGCGTGGGCTTGGGCTTGCTCGGTGCGTTATTGGCCGGCGCCGACAGTTTGCTGCGGGCGGCGCGCCTGCCGCTGTTGGCGCTGGCCAATCCCCAGGCTTGGCATCAGGCCCATGCCCGCTGGCTGCGGCGCCAGGGGTGGGTGGCGACATTGGCGGGGTTGCTCGCGGTATCGGCGTTGATCTGGGGTGACAGCCTGGGCAGCGGTTTTGTCTTGATGACGGCGTTGTTGCTGGGCGCTGCCCTGGCTTTACCGGTGTTGCTCAGTGGCACGCTGAAGTTGCTGTTGCGCCGCAGTCGTTCGGTACTTGGGCAATGGTTTCTCGCCGACTGCCGTCAGCAATTGCCGACGCTGAGCCTGGCACTGATGGCGTTGCTACTGGCTCTGGCGGCGAATATCGGTGCCGGCAGCATGACCGCAGGTTTTCGCCAGACCTTCAGTAACTGGCTCGAGCAACGTCTGACCGCCGAGCTGTACATCAATCCGCAAACCCCGGCCCAGGCGGGCGAGCTGCACGTCTGGCTCAAGGAGCAGCCGGCGATCAGCACGATATTGCCCAACTGGCAGGTCTCGATTCCTTTGCAAGGCTGGCCGACGGACATCTACGGCATCATCGATCACAGCGCCTATCGTCAGCATTGGCCGTTGCTGGAGTCGGTTTCCGACAAGCCTTGGGAGCAACTGGCCGGGGGTGACACGTTGATGCTCAGCGAACAACTGGCCCGGCGTCTCAACGTGAATATTGGCGATCGATTGACGATCCCGACGCCCCAGGGACCCTGGACGCCGCGCCTCGTCGGGATCTATGCCGACTACGGCAACCCCAAGGGCCATGTGCTGGTCAATGCCGACCACTTGCTGCGGCATTGGCCGCAACTGACGCCGAACCGCTTCAACCTGCGCATCGAACCCTCCGCGATCCCTGCGTTGCTGACGGCGTTGCAGGCCCGGTTCAGCCTGGATGACAGCCGAATTGTCGATCAGGCGCGGCTCAAGGGCTGGTCGACGCAAGTATTCGAACGCACCTTCGCCGCCACCGCCGCCCTCAATAGCCTGACGCTGGCGGTGGCCGGGGTGGCGTTGTTCATCAGCCTGCTGACCCAGAGCCAAAGCCGCCTCGGCCAGTTGGCGCCGCTGTGGGCGCTGGGGGTAACGCGCCGGCAGTTGATGTTGCTCAATCTGGGCCAGACCTGGCTGTTGGCGCTATTGACCCTGGTACTGGCCTTGCCACTGGGCATCGCCTTGGCCTGGTGCCTGGACGCGGTAATCAATGTGCAGGCCTTCGGCTGGCGCCTGCCGTTGCGGGTATTCCCGTGGCAATTGGCGCAGTTGCTGGGCCTGGCGATGCTTGCCACGCTGCTGGCATCGGCCTGGCCGCTGTATGCGTTGTACCGCACGCAACCGGCGGATTTGCTGAGGACCTTTGCCCATGAAGATTAAACTGGGCTTGATGCTGATAGCGCTACTGCTCTGCGGTTGTGATAACCGGCAACCGCCGCCGAAGGGCTTCGCCGGCCTGGGTGAGCAGGCCGGCGCATTCACGCCCGTGGTGCCGGGGCGGGTATTCAGTTTTCCCGCCGATCATGGTGTTCATGAGGGGTTTCGCATCGAGTGGTGGTACGTCACTGCCAATCTCAAGGATGCCGAGGGCCGCGATTACGGTGTGCAATGGACGCTGTTTCGCAGCGCCCTGAACGCCGCGCCCCAGGCCAGCGGCTGGCGCAACCAGACGATCTGGCTCGGTCATGCCGCGGTCACTTCCAGCGCCGTCCACCATGCCGCCGAGCGCTATGCACGGGGCGCAGTGGGGCAGGCCGGGGTGCAGACGACTCCTTTCGACGCCTGGATCGATGACTGGCGGTTCGCTACACAAGCGTCGGGGGCCGATCCATTGGCGGACATGCAGCTCAAGGCCAGTGGCCCACACTTCAGTTATGAGTTGCGCCTCACGTCGACGCGTCCGCTGGTGCTACAGGGCGATAAGGGGTTCAGCCAGAAATCCGAACAGGGCCAGGCGTCGTACTACTACAGCCAACCGTTCTTCCAGGCCAGCGGCCACGTGGAAATCGATGGCCAGCGTTATACGGTCAGCGGCCCGGCCTGGCTCGACCGCGAATGGAGCAGCCAGCCACTGACTGCGAACCAGACGGGCTGGGACTGGTTTTCCCTGCACCTGGACAGCGGCGAGCATGTGATGCTCTACCGCATGCGCCACAAGGATGGGGCGCCATACCTCACGGGCACCTGGATCGATGCCCAAGGCCAGGCGCAGACCCTGCATGCCGGTCAGATCAGCCTTGAACCACTGGACACCGCCGAGGTTGCCGGGCGCTCGATGCCGGTGCGCTGGACGATCAGGATCCCCGGCAAGCGACTCGACATCACCACCGATGCCTTGAACCCCAACGCCTGGATGAACCTGCGCATTCCCTATTGGGAAGGGCCGGTGCACCTGAGCGGCAGCCACAGCGGCAACGGTTACCTGGAAATGACGGGCTACTGAGAATCGCCGGAACTCCCCGGGAACGTCGACCCTCATACCTTATGAATGCCTCTGAGGAGTCCGTCATGAGTGATGACCTCACACTTCCCTCGCTGGCCGACTGGCAGCGCTTGTTCGACGACAAGACCTACTGGCAGCAGTCGCCCGACGTCCATTTCACCGAGCTGATGCGGGTGGCCGATGACCTGTTCGGCCAGGGCGCTATCGACCTGGCACAGTGGCAGGAACTCAAGGCCAAGGCCGAACAACTGCACCATCGTTCACCCGACGCCAACGTCGCTGAAGAAGTCGCCGATCCTGACGCCTGACGCGCAGGCCCGAAAAACCAAGGAGTTCGCCATGAAACCCAGTGATCAAACGTCGCACAATCCAGACGAGCCGGCGATGCCGGGTGAGGTGGAGCGTGACAACGACGCCCTGCGCCCCAACGATCCGGCTAAACGCAAACAGCAGGAAGGCGATACTGAAGCGGGGGAGACGGATGCACAAAAGACCGCGCGACAGGGCTGAGGATTGATAGACCGCGCGGTCTTGAAAACGCATTTGTTAATGCTGCTTTACTTGCCCGGTCTTGTTCGGCGTAGCGGATATGTTTTTTTATACTGCTGTTGGATTTTGTATAGCTGTTTGTATAGCTGTTATTGATTGGGCGTTAATAATGACGACTAAAGATAAATAATTATTTAAACAAGCTCCCGGACATATTTTGCAAGTTCCACTATTATTATGCCCGTTCGCCCAGTGTCAGGCTCTTTACCAGTGCATGGAATGCCGAGGCCGTCGCACTGGGCGAACACCATCCTGAATCAATATCTATCGACGATTATCCAGCGACCGGTGAACGCCAGTCATCGGAGCCCGACGTGCCGCTGACTTCGTGGGTCCAGGTGATCTTGCGGTAGGTGAAGTGCACATCTTCCAGATGGGTGAAGTGCGCGTTCGCCGGGTCCTGGCAGTTGAGCATGTAGTCCTTGATATCGACGATGATCGCGTCCTCCAGAGTGGTGGTGTAGTAATGCTCCTGGGTGCCGGCCGCCGAGGTGCGGTACCACTGGATCTCGACTTTGGTCAGGCGTTCTCCGCAGGTCAGGGCCGCCAGCAGCAGCGGCGAGGCCTTGTCGAACACCTTGGTGATGACCAGGGGTTTATGCACGCGCTGGCCGGTTGGCTGACCCGACTGAGAATCGCGGGGGATGATGACCTGGTGCTCGAAGCCTTGCACCATGACTTGATCTTCATGACCTTCCTGGTAGGTGTTGCCCACCGAGTCGGCCGTAAAGGCGCCAGCAGTGATCAGACCTTGTTTGGTGCCTTCGATGGACATGTAAGCGGGGGTAGCCAATGGATGCTCTCCTTGCGGGATAACTAAAGGGACCTGGGAAGGGAATCGTCCCCAGGTGGCCTGACGGTTATCAAGAGCTATGCCATCTTCTATAAAAACTATGTATATCAATAAGTTAGGATCAGACGTCGATCCATGAGCGCTCCGGCTACAGAGGAATGCGCGCGGGGAGTTGCGTAGTTGGCAAGCCGGATGCGCAACTTCTTACGCATTCGGCTTTCCGGTTTTTCCTACATTCCCAGGGCGGACATGCACTCATCCATCGAGCGCTGTTGCGTTTCGGCATACAACTGCAGCTCATCGATGGTCGGTTGTCCCAGCGCTTGCTCGAATGCCTGGCGATTGGACTGTCCGGCGTAGTGAATTTGAGCGGCATCGCCGAGGTTCGATTGGAAGATGCCGGCGGCGCTCACGGGCAGGAAGTCCTCGTACACCAGGGGTTCGGCGCGCAGGTATTGCGCTTCCAGCAAGCGTTCCAGCGAGACCGGTTGCTTGATCGTGCCTTTGGCAGCGAGGCCCTTTGGCGTCACGAAATAGCGAAAGTACGCCAGTGCCTGCCGACGCAGCTCATCGTGGTTGTCAGGGAACTGGGCAAAATGCTCGGTCATCAGTGCGTTGTAGCGTTCGGCGTTGGCTTCGTTGGGAAACGCCCCCAGCGCATCCCGAGCGGCGTTCAGCAACTGATCGTAGAGTGCGCGACCTTTCGGGGTGAGGGCGGCGCCCCGTTGCTCGATTTCGCCGAAGCGGGCGCTGTGGCTGCCTTGGGAGTGGGGCTGGTCGGTGAACGCTACAGGTTCGTCGAGCGCCTTGAAGCTGGTCTGCCGCAGCAGGATCGGGCAATGCCGACGGGGCGGGCCTTCGACGACTGCCTTGGGGGTGATGCCGTGCACGGGCATCTGGGCCTGCACGATGTCGATGTCCAGGGTACGTGGCGTCAGGTGATTGATGTGCGGGCCCTTGAAAGCCACCACGTCGGCGATCAGCCGATGCTGGGCGCTAAGTTGCCGATATTGCTCGGCCGTGACGGTGGCGCTGTGGTGCCAGCGAAAGGTTTCCAGGGCCTGTAGGACGAAGTCATCAGTCTGTGGTTCGGTCAGACCCCCTTGGCGTTCGGCCAGGTCGATGAGCTGGAGCGCCTCGGAGGTGAAGATCTGGCGCTTGTTCAGTACCGATTCGGCAAAGGCCCGAAGCTCGGCGTTTTCGATCAGCTCCAGACGCAGCAACGAGGTAAACACCCGGAACGGGCTGACCTGCAAGGCGCTTTCATGCACGGCTCGAAATGCCGTGGAATGCACAGGCACCCCGGCGGGCGTGAGGTCGTAGTAGCCCACCGGGTGCATGCCCATGACCGCGAACAGACGCCCCAGGGTTGCCAGTTCTGCGGCGGTGCCGACACGGATCGCGCCGTGGCGCTCCAGGTCCAGGCGCTGGAGTTCGCCAGTACTGCGCAAGTGTTCGGCCAAGTGCGGGTCGTTGACCAGCACCTGGGCATTGGTCTGTTCCACCAGGTTCATCAGTGCCCCGTACAACGGCACCTCGTCGCGGTACATGTCGGACATCGCCTTGGAGAAGCGTTGGCGGATCAGGTCGGGACTGACGAAGCTCATTGTGAGAATTCCTGGCGCAAGCTGTGGGAAAGTGGGAGGAAAGATCGCAGCCTTCACCAGCGTCGACAAACGAAGAATCTTCAGGACTTCATTCTGTCAGGGACTGATCAGCTCACTTCACCGTCGCTCAGGCAGCCTTGAAGAGCGGCATCAAGGTCACTGGCCCAGGCCCTTGAGAAAGTCGCGATACAGCGCGGCGGTTCTCCCGGGGCGCTCGACCATGGGCATGTGGCCTACCCCCTCCCAGATTTCCACACGCAAGTCGGCGATGCCCTTGCTCCACACGGGCACGCTGCTGACGTCGATCAGCCGGTCCTTGCGACCCCAGAGCAGCAGCGAAGGCGCGCGGATGTCGGGCAGGCGCGGCTCCATCGGCGGGCTGGCGCGAAAATCCACGAAGATCTCTTCCAGTTCATCCCGGCGTTGCTCATAACGCTCGGCCAGCGCCGCCAGCACCACACTCGGCACCCATGGCGGCGAGGCCATCGTCATCGCGTAGAACGGAGCGAAATCGTCCCGCGAGCGCACCAGAAACGGGTTGTGGCCGGCTGCCAGGTGCCGCTCCATGTCGCTGGGTTCGGGCGCGGTGACGCCGGCCGGGTCGATCAGGGCCAGGGTGAGTATCCGGTCCGGGGAAGTCGCCGCCAGCCAGGCGGCGAGATGACCGCCCATGGAGTTGCCGATCACATGGACCTTGTCCAGGCCGCAGGCATCCAGCAGTTCGATCACCCGTCGGGCCTGGGTCGGGATGTCATAACCGCCGCCGGCCTTGAAGCCGGTTTCGCCATGACCGGCCAGGTCAGGAATCACCACCCGGTAGTCGCTGACAAAATGCCGGGCAAAACGCAGCCAGAGGTTCTTGTCGGCGCTGTAGCCGTGCAGCATCAATATGCTGCCGGACGCTTCGTAGGGCCCGCCTTGCCAGGTCGACACGGTCATCTCGCTGATGGGCACCGTGATCTTGTGCAGTCGGTACAGACGCGCTTCCAGGGCCATGCCCATGTCGTACAGCACATGGCCGATGCCTGGATACGTCAGCCAGCTCCAGGCGATAAACACGGCGAGGACTACCCACAACACCAACATGCTTTGCCCTCCAGGGTCAGGACAGAATGTGATCGGCCAACCGGAGCCGACGAGTCAGATAGTGATAAGTGAAGCTGAAACCGGGGAACATCGCGACGACGTGGCCGCTTTTGCTTTGATACCAGCTGTGACAGCCGCCGGATTTCCATACAGTGCGTTGCATTTCCCGGTGGATCATTTCGGTGTAGCGCTGTTCGGCGGCAGGCTGCACTTCGATGCTGCGCAGGTTTTGCCGGTTCAAGGTGCGGATGCAGTCCAGGATGTAGTTCATCTGCGACTCGATGATGAACAGTGCCGAGGTGTGACCGATGCCGGTGTTGGGCCCGGTCACGATGAACAGGTTGGGGAAGTCCGGCAGGCTGGTACCCAGGTAGGCGCGCGGGTATTGGGCCCAGACGTCGTGCAGTCGGGTGCCGTTGCGGCCGGTGACGGGATAGGAAATCACCCCGTCGGTGGCGTCAAAGCCTGTCGACCAGATGATCAGGTCCAGCGGGATGTGCTGGCCGTCCCGGGTGATGATGCCGGTTTCATCGAGGGCGGCGATGCCGTGCTCCTGGCCATGCACGCTGACGTTGGCCCGGCACAGGGCCGGATACAACGTACTGGACAGGATGACGCGCTTGCAGCCGATCAGGTAGTCAGGGGTCAAGCGACGACGCAGAACCGGATCCGGCACTTGGCGCTCAAGCATGTTCAGGGCCTGGCGCTGGACCATGCGAACCGCCGGCCGTGAATATTTGAACGCAATCACCCGGGTTTCGAATTGCCAGTAGATCGACCAGCGCAACAGGGTGCGCATCGGCGCCAGGCTCAGCAACCAACGTTCGAGACGGTTGAACGTGCGGTCGCGGCGTGGCAGTACCCAGTGGGGCGTACGCTGAAACACGTGCAGATGGGCGACTTCTGGCGCAATGGCCGGGATGACTTGGGCGGCGCTGGCGCCACTGCCGACGATGGCAACGCGTTTGTGGCGATAGTCGTAGGTGTGGTCCCAATCATTGGTGTGAAACGTCTTGCCCTGGAAGCGATCCCGGCCTTCGAAATCAGGGATCACCGGTTGGCTGAGGGGGCCTGTGGCATTGATCAGGAATTGCGCATGAAAGGTCCCTAGGCTGGCGGTGTCGACGATCCAATGTCGGGCATTGTCGTCCCATGCCACCCGCTGCACATTCGCGCCCAGTTGTACCTTGTCCTGCAGGGCGAAGCGTTCGATCACGTGCCGGGTGTAGCGGTGCAGCTCCTCCTGGCCGGCGAACATCCGGCTCCAGTCGTAAGCGGCGAATGAGAGCGAATACAAGGGCGACGGCACGTCTACCGCCGCGCCGGGGTAGGTGTTCTGGCACCAGGTGCCGCCGAAGAAATTCCGTCGCTCCAAGAGCAGGAAATCCGTTATGCCCTCTTTGAGGAGATTGATTGCCGCGCACTGGCCCCCGAACCCGCTGCCGATGATCAACACCTGATAGCTGCGCATGGGCCTCCTTTCTGGTGGTGGTTGCCGATTCCCTTTGTCATGTATAGCCAAAATCCGAGCGGAGCCGTGCATTTGATGGCGAATAAATAACCCTTCATCGATGGTGGCTATTTGATGCTGCCCTGATAGACTCCAAATAACCCTATCCCACAACCCGGGAAGCCCTCGGTGCAGAGGCCTCTATGCAAAGAACGGGACGAAAGGGACTGTCATTGGCCAGGAGGCTTTACACCTCACGAATCCTGGGCCTGATGCTAGGGTTGTTGTTGGTGAGTGTCGCCGTCTATCCCCTTGACCCGGCACCTTGGGTCTGGTGGGCCATGCTGTTCAACGGCTTGTTATGGCCGCATGTGGCCTATCAGTGGGCCCGTCGCGCGGCGCAGCCGTACCAGGCTGAACGCCGAAACTTGCTGATTGACGCCTTTCTTGGCGGTTTCTGGGTCGTTGCGATGCAATTCAATCCGCTGCCCACGGCCGTTACGCTGGCAATGATGGCGATGAACAACGTCTCCATCGGGGGCTTGCGTTTTCTGTTCGCCGGGGCGGCGGTCCAAGTGACGGGCATCGCCCTGGGCCTGGCGATCTTCCCGTTGACCAGTGTGCCGATGACCAGTTCGGCGCAGCTCTATGCCAGTTTGCCTCTGTTGTGCATATATCCGCTGGCGTTGGGCTGGATCTGTTTTCGCCAGACCGCCATCCTGGGCCGGCAAAAGCGCGAGTTGTTGGCCCTGAGCCGTACCGACAGCCTGACCGGTCTGCTCAATCATGGGGCGTGGAAGGACCGGCTTAACGAGGAGTTCCAGCGCTGCCTGCGACAGCCACACGATGGGGCTGGTCACGGCGTGATTGCGCTGATGGACATCGACCACTTCAAAGCCATCAATGACACCTACGGCCATGGTGCTGGCGACATCGTGTTGCGTCAGTTGGGCAAGATGCTCAAGCAAAACCTGCGGGCCACCGACATTGTCGGACGTTATGGGGGGGACGAGTTCTGCGTGATTCTGCCGGACCTGACGTTGCACAATGCCGTGCTGGCCATGGAGGCCCTGCGTGAGCGGTTCGCCCTGCTCGGCTACGAGCAGGCCCCCGCGCTAAAGGGCAGTCTGAGCATTGGCCTGGCCGCCTTCAACCCGGCCTATGGCGACGCCACTCTCTGGCTCAACGACGCCGACCAGGCGCTTTACGAGGCCAAGACCGGCGGGCGCAACCGGGTCGTTTGCCATCGGCAGTGCCAGATGCTCGAGGAACCGGCGGTTTCTTTCTGACCCAACCGAGGAAGAGGGTTTATTTGTGCTAAACACAAACAAGTCCTGTTCCAGCCGCACTGTGTTCCGGCCTGAACTATCCCCCTAGGATTACTTCACTCAACCACTTGTGAAGGAATCCCTCATGCAACGTTTTACCCGTCGTTTGCTCGCCGCTTGTGCGTTCTCCGGTATTGTCGCCAGCACCGGCGCATTGGCTGATGCCCATCCCACCATTCGAGCCATGGCTGGCGCGGAGCCGGTCAACCAACTCCCGGCCGGTAAAACCGCGTTACTGGTAATCGATTTTCAGAACGAATATTTCACCGGCAAAATGCCCATCCCTGACGGCGCTGCTGCGTTGGCCAATACTCGCGAACTGATTGATTTCGCCGATGATCACCACATGCCGGTGTTCCATATCCAGCACGTTGCGCCGGCCGGTTCGGCGGTGTTTGCCGAGGGTGGCGAAACCGTGAAATTCCATCCGAACATGCAGCCCCGGGCCCAGGATGTGGTCTTGCAAAAGACCACTGTCAGCGTCTTCGGCAGTACCGACCTGGACAAGCGTTTGAAGAGCGCTGGTATCGAAAACCTGATCATCTCCGGTCTCATGACCCACGCGTGCGTGGCTGGTGCTGCCCGTGATGCGGCGCCGCTTGGCTACAATGTGTTGGTCGCCTCCGATGCATCGGCTACCCGTGCGATCACCCGGGTCAGTGGCGAAGCGATCGACAAGGACGCCTTGCACAAGGCCGCACTGGCCGAGGTCGAGGATACTTTCGGTGATGTGATGACCACCGCCCAGATCATCAAGCTGCCGGTACGCTGAAAATGAATCAGATGCTCGCCATGCGCGTGTTTCGCTGCATCGTGGAGGCTCAGGGGTTTTCAGCCGCGGCCGAACGACTGGACACCACTCATTCGTCGGTGTCGCGCAACTTGCAGCAATTGGAGTCTGTGCTGGGCGTGCGTCTGATCAATCGCAATACCCGACGCATGAGCCTTACGGCAGCAGGCGAGCGCTACTACGCCGCTTGCGTGGATATTCTGGATCGCGTTGATGCCGCGTCCCAGGCGGTGACCCTGGAACAGGAACGGCCCTCCGGGCTGCTGCGCATCAGTTCACCGCTGGTGATCGGTACGCTGGAGCTGGCCCGTTGGTTGCCGGGGTTCCAGGAGCGCTATCCGGACATCCAGGTCGATCTGTCCTGCTCGGATCCGCTTGTCGATCTGGTAGCCGATGGGGTCGATGTGGCGTTACGGATTTGCGGGCCGCTGGCCGACAGCAGTCTTGTCGCGCGCTTGCTCAGCGTTTCGCCGCTGGTTCTGGTGGCGGCACCGGCCTATGTCTTCAAGCGCGGGCTGCCTCGCGGCGTTGCTGAACTCAACGACCATCGGCTGCTGACGTATGCCTCGGCCACGCAGTGGGTGCTGGTGGGGGAAGCAGGGGAGTCGAGCACGGTGGATTGCGCCAGCAGCTTTCATACGGACACCATCACCGCCTTGCACGCCTGCGCTCTGGCGGGCGGGGGCATTGCCGCGTTTACCCTGGCGACGGTGCAGGATGACTTGCTGACGGGAAGACTGGTGCGGATTCTGCCTGAGTACACGCTTGGGCAGCGGCACTACTATGCGCTTTACCCGCATGCGCGGAATTTGCCGGCCAAGGTTCGAGTGTTTGTGGATTACATGGCGCAGTATTACGGCGCCAGGAACTGATGGACCTTGGACTGAACAGCGCCGGGGCCTGAAAAGCCCGGACAACGTTGCGACGATTTGAAAGATGTAGCTGAGCCGTGGCGAGGGAGTTCCCTCGTCACAATGGGGCAAGCCACAATGAATCAAACAGCCTTGGTGTGATCGGCTGGCCCGCGCAACGTCGCAATATCCCGCTTGGGCGGCATGCCAAACAAACGGCCGTACTCACGGCTGAACTGCGAGGGGCTTTCATAGCCCACTTTGAAGGCCGCACTCGCCACGTCCATATGTTCATTGAGCATCAAGCGCTTCGCTTCGTTCAACCGTAGCCACTTCTGGTACTGCAGCGGACTCATCGCGGTGAGCTGGCGGAAGTGATGGTGGAAGGTGGGGGGGCTCATCTGCACACGCGCCGCGAGGTCCTCTACGCGGATGTGTTCGGTGTAATTCAATTTCAGCCAGTCGATGGCTTTGGCGATCCGGTAGCCCTGGCTGTCCACGGAGGCGATCTGACGCAGCCGCGAAGCCTGGTCGCTCATCAACAACCGATAATGAATTTCCTGTTGGATCAGCGGCGCCAGTACAGGGATCGCGTCAGGCTCATCCAGCAGCGCCAACAAGCGTGCGAACGGCGCCAGAAGCTCAGGTGTTGCTGTACCAATGCCTGCGCCAATTCCGATGGGCCGGTCTCTATACGGCGTCATGCCGCTCTGGGCGACCAGATCGGCGACCATGCGCAAGTCGAGCTTGAAGACCAGGCCCAGGCAAGGTTGCTCCGGGCTTGCCACCATCACTTCAGAATTGGCGGGGATGTCCAGCGAAGTGATGAGAAATCGTGTGGTGTCGTATCCATACGCCTTGCCACCTACCCATACCTGTTTCACGCCTTGGGCCACGAGCACGATGCTCGGCTCGATCATGCAGATGACGGGACGCGCCGGGGCTTCACGTCGAAAGAAACTAAGGCCGGCCACCGGCATATCAAAGTCCCCCGTCTGTGGGGTCCGGGCGTCAATGATTCCGGCGAGCGTCTCTTGCAGGGATTTGCGTTGGGTGGTCATGGCGGGTTCGGGGGTTGTCCAGGGCTGATAGCTATAGGCAGAACATTAACTCGCCAAGCGAAGCGCTGCCTACATGAAGTGGGCGAACTCATAGGATCGGGCAAGAAAAGCAGCGTAATGCGCTACCTGAAATCCGGGTTGGGCGCTGAAAATTTGATCCGACCTGACTCAGGAGATCATTACTCAATGCATGTTCGAGCCTACGCGGGCGACACCCCTCGAATCACTCAAACAGAAGGACTATCCAGTGAAAAGAATGCTGCTTGCCCTCGGTCTGCTTATCGTCTCTTGCTCATCCATGGGGGCTGATATGTCCAACGGTGCTGACAACTTCTACAAAAGTGACAAGGTGACAGTGGAAAAGGTCGCCTTCAAGAATCAATACGGGATGGAGGTGGCAGGTAATCTGTTTGTCCCAAAGGGACTGGACCCGAAGGCGAAGAGCGCCGCCATCATCGTGGGTCATCCCATGGGCGCGGTGAAGGAGCAGAGTTCCAATCTGTACGCGACCAAAATGGCCGAGCAGGGTTTTGTTACGCTCTCCCTGGATTTGTCGTTCTGGGGGGAGAGTGAGGGTACGCCGCGCAATGCGGTGTTGCCGGACATGTACGCAGAAGACTACAGCGCTGCGGTGGATTTTCTCGGCACCCGGCCGTTCGTCAATCGCGAGCGCATCGGCATCATCGGTATCTGCGGCAGCGGCGCTTTCGTCATCAGCGCAGCCAAGATCGACCCGCGCCTGAAGGCCATCGCGACGGTCAGCATGTACAACCATGGCGACTTGTACCGCAAAGGCCTGGGTAACTCGACAACGGCGGAACAGAAAAAACAGTTCCTGGCCACGGCAGCCGAGCAGCGCTATGTGGAGTTTATCGGTGGGAAAACCGCGTACACCTCTGGCTCACCGCTGAAATTGACGGGCGATGCCATCGCGGATGAGTTCTTTGACTTCTACCGGACCCCGCGTGGCGAAGTCACTCCCGCCGGCGCTTCGCCGCAGACCACGACCATGCCCACGCTGTCCAGCAACGTCAAGCTCATGAACTTCTACCCGTTCGATGACATTGAAAGCATCTCGCCGCGTCCTTTGCTGTTTATCACCGGCTCCGAGGCGCACTCGCGTGAGTACAGTGAAGATGCCTACAAGCGGTCTGCGCAACCCAAAGAGTTGCTCATCATCCCGGGAGCCAACCATGTGGACCTTTACGACCGGGTGAACCTGATCCCGTTCGACAAGTTGGCCGGGTTCTTTCGCAACAATCTGAAGTAACTCCCTCAATCACGCCATCACTTGGCACCTCTTGTCCTGCGGCAGCGATCTTCGGTGCCGCAGTTCGTCCCCTCGAGTCTTCAGTGGACCCGACGCTCAAGAAACACAGGATTCATATCCCATGACCGATAGCGTATTGCCCATCTCCCAAGACCGCCCCACGTGGAGCGCGGTGCTTGCCATGTCCCTCGCTGCGTTCGCCCTCGTTGCATCGGAGTTCATGCCGGTCAGCCTGCTCACGCCCATTGCGGCCGATCTTCACATTAGCGAAGGGCAGGCCGGTCAAGGCATCGCCGTGTCTGGCGCCTTTGCCCTGATCACCAGCCTGTTCATTGCATCGATTGCCGCTAGGGTGGACCGTAAAAGTTTGCTCCTGCTGCTGACACTGTTGATGATCATTTCTGGAACGGTGGTCTCATTGGCACCCAATTACGCGGTATTCATGGCCGGACGCGCACTGATCGGCGTTGCGATTGGCGGCTTTTGGTCGTTGTCAGCCGCCACGGCCATGCGGCTGGTGCCGGATCACCAGATCCCACGGGCCTTGGCGATCGTCAATGGCGGCAACGCGTTGGCGACGGTGGTGGCGGCGCCGCTGGGCAGTTTTCTTGGGCAGATAATCGGTTGGCGTGGCGCGTTCTTTTGCATTGTGCCTGTCGCCGCCACCGCTTTGGTCTGGCTGCTGTTACGCCTGCCCTCCATGCCGGCACAGACGAAGCAGGGCAGCGCCAACGTGTTCAAATTGATGGCGCGAGCCCCCATAGCCTTGGGCATGCTGGCTGCCAGCGCATTCTTCATGGGTCAATTCATGTTGTTCACCTATCTACGACCGTTCCTTGAAACGGTGACGCAGATGAGCGTGTCTTTGCTTTCGTTTGCATTGCTGGTGATTGGCGTGGCCGGTTTGCTCGGTACCTTTGTGATCGGTGCGTTCTTGAAAAATGGCCTGTACCGGACGCTCATCGTCATCCCGTTGCTGATGGCAGCGATTGCACTTGCCCTGGTGGGGTTCGGGGCGTCGGCAACCATCACGATTATCCTGCTGGGGCTTTGGGGTTTAGTGGCCACCGCTGCCCCCGTCGGCTGGTGGACCTGGCTGGCGCGAACGCTGCCAGATGATGCCGAAGCAGGGGGTGGATTGATGGTCGCGATCATTCAGCTTGCGATTGCGGCGGGTGCCACGGTGGGCGGCATCCTTTTCGATCTGAGCGGCTATCAGGCGACTTTCGAAGCCAGCGCGGTTGTGCTGGGTGGTGCAGCCGTTCTCGGCATCCTGGCTGCACGGGCCGCGGTTCGGGATTGCCCAGACATCCGCGCCCGGGCGCAAGCCAAGGCCGTTTGAGCAGATGACCGTTGAGCGCCTGCGGTTGGTGGCACATTGATATATTGGTAGGCTAGGGGATCGTTACCTATCGAGTGAGTCAGTGTGACTACCGAGCGAATTTTCCAGTTGGAGCAAGCCCTTATGGCCGTGATCGCTGCGGCGGGAAAGATGGGGGTCTGCAGTGATGAACTGTGCGCGCAGGCGGTGGGCGGGTTGATGTTTGAACACCATTGGAGCTGGGCAAACGCACAGTACGCACAAGGGGCGGCCGACGAGATCGACAACGCGTTGAGCCTTCTCGTAGGGAAACCGCCGGTGGAAAACAGGTCGCCGGCGATTGAGACCGGCGCCAATGCGTTGCTCAATCCGCCAGCTAATTCGCGGTCTGTCAGCTTTATTTGATACGAGTGTGCGCCCATTTGCGTATGCGCCCTCATCGCGAGCAAGCTTTGCTCCCACAGGGTAAGTGCTTGGAGGTTAATGCTGCGAGCGATACTCAGGCGCGGCTTCCAGCGAGGTCTTGTGAGCGTTTTCCTTGGACGTTTGCCCCTGCGTATCGGGCAGCGAGGCGACATGAACGGTACGGGCCGGGATCGCAAACCGCACACCGATTCTGGCGAATTCTTCCATCATGCCCAGGTTGATCGCCTGTTGGACATCCATGTAAACGTTGTAGCTGGGGTCCAGCACGATGTACACCGTTTCGAATTCCAGTGCGCTCTCGCCGAAACCGCGAAAGTGCGAGCGGTCGAAGCGGGTCTTTTCCTGAGCCTTGATGATGTTTTCGACGATGACCGGCACTTGCCTTAGCTGTTCTGTCGAGCAGTCATGGGGCAGGGCGAATTCAAAGACGATCCGTCGTTCCTGAAGCCGTTTGTAGTTCTGAATGGTGGTGCTGATCATTCCGGCATTGGCCATCACGATCTGCTCGCCACCCAGGCTACGGATCCGCGTGGTTTTCAAGCCGACATGTTCCACGGTGCCGGCCAGGGAACCGACGACAATGAAGTCGCCGACCTCGAACGGTTTGTCCACGGCGATGGACAGCGAGGCGAACAGATCACCGAGGATGTTCTGCACCGCCAGCGCCACGGCGATACCACCGACCCCGAGGCTGGCGATAAAGGCGGTGATGTTCACGCCCAGGTTGGAGAGCATCGCCAGGAGCACCACGGCCCAGAGAAACACCTTCGCGCCCCACAGGCTCAGGGTGGCCAACGCGCTTTTCTGGTGGATGTCGGAATGGCTGTGGCGGGCGAAATAGTGCAGCAACGCCAGGGCAATTGCCCGGTTGGCCCAGAGCCCCACCTGCAAGGCTGCGACCACGAACCAGAGGCTGCTGACCCGGTCCAGCCAACGCTCCGGCAGGTCCAGGACGCCGACGCCAATGAGGATGGAGGCCAGTAACAACAGCGTATTGCTGGTGCTGGACAGGACTTCGACGGCGATGTGGCTGACGTACGCATCGGGTTTCTGTGCCCGGGCCTGCACTTTTCTCAACAGCAAGCCGATGCCGGCCCTGACGATGATAAAACTCACCACCATCACACCCAGGGCCAGGAGCCAGTTGGCGATGGAGATGCCGAGTAATTGGGTGTCGGTAAGGAACTGGAGAGAGCTTGAGTCCATGTGAACGGTCACCTGTGCCATTGCTGTTCAGGTTTTGGCCCTTGCCGACTTTGGTGTGAGAACCTGGGCAGGGCATGAACCTGGTTAGTTCGCGCAAAGCACGGGCCGTTCAATTTTGTTCTGCGCGAGCAGTTGCGTAGGAGAGTGCTGGCGGCGTAGTTTCCTGGGCAGAACCTCTGTCAGAGCAATGCCATGCACATGACCGAACTGAGCAATGAGGAGTTGGAGCCGTTGCGCCAGGCGCTGATCCTGGCGGGTCTGCCTGTGGACGACCTGCACCAGCAGGGCCGACGTTTTTTCAGCTTCAGGCAAGCAGACACTCAGACAGCGTTTGGCGGGATCGAGGGGGAGGGCGCGGACCGATTGTTACGCTCTCTGGTGGTCCCTGAGGGGCTGCGGGGGCGCGGCATAGGCGCAGCGATGCTGGTCGCTCTGGAAGACTTTGCGAAAAACCAAGGCGTAGAACGCCTTCACCTGCTCACTGCCAGTGCTGCTAGCTTCTTTGTCGCCCAGGGGTATCAGCCGCGTGACCGGTCGCTGGCGCCGATGTCGATCAGCGAAACGGCCCAATTCAGATCATTGTGCCCGGCCTCGGCGGCCTACCTGAGCAAATGCCTCATCTAACGCAGTAGATGCACGGCCAGGCCGGTCAGTCCGCATCCCAGTAGCACCTGGATGACGCCGCGTTTGTAGCGAAACAGCGCAATGGCGGCGGCGAGCGCGATGATTGCCGACGGCCAGTCCAGCGCACCGGAAAAACCGCTGGGCCAAAGCACGTGGTAACCGAAGAAGCAGGCCAGGTTGAGGATCACCCCGACCACGGCGGCAGTAATCGCCGTCAGCGGTGCGGTGAATTTCAGCTCGTTATGCGTCGACTCCACCAATGGCCCACCCGCGAGGATGAACAGGAATGAGGGCAGGAACGTAAACCAGGTCACCAGCGTGGCGGCAACCGCGCCAGCGAGGAAGGCCTGTTCAGGGCCGAACACCTGCATCACGTAGCCACCGACGAAGCCGACGAAAGCGACCACCATGATCAACGGGCCGGGAGTGGTTTCGCCAAGGGCCAGACCATCGATCATCTGTGTCGGGGTCAGCCAGCCGAAATGTCCGACAGCGCCTTGATACACATAGGGCAGAACCGCATAGGCGCCACCAAACGTCAGCAAGGCCGCCTTGGTGAAGAACCAGGCCATTTGCGTCAGGGTGCCTTCCCAGCCGAACAACAGGGTCAACACACCCATCGGCAAGGCCCACAGCAGGGCGCCGATGATCGCCAGCCGGGCCAGTCGCAAGGCGCTGAAGCGGGCATGCTCCGGGGGCGGGGTGTCATCGTCGATCAATGCCGGGCCAAAGGATTGATGCGTGGCGTTGTGGCCGCCCAGGCTGAACTTTTCCGGTGCCCAGCGGCCGCCGAAGTACCCGATGACCGCCGCTCCCAGCACGATCAGCGGGAAGGGGAGATTGAAAGCGAATATCGCGGTGAACGAGCTGGCGGCGATGGCCCACAGCCAACTGTTCTTGAGCGCGCGCGAACCTATCCGGTGGGCGGCATGCACGACGATCGCGGTCACGGCTGGCTTGATGCCATAAAAAATCCCGGCCACCACCGGCACTTCGCCAAAGGCGACATACAGCCAGGACAATGTGATGAGAATGAACAGCGAAGGCAGCACGAACAGCGCCCCGGCAATGATCCCGCCCCAGCTGCGGTGCATCAGCCAGCCCAGGTACGTCGCCAATTGCTGCGCCTCGGGGCCTGGCAGCAGCATGCAGTAATTGAGAGCATGCAGAAAGCGTCGTTCGGAAATCCAGCGCCGGCGCTCCACCAGCTCCTGGTGCATGATCGAGATTTGTCCTGCCGGCCCACCGAAACTGATAAAGCCCAGCTTGAGCCAGAACCAGAACGCCTCGCGCAAGCTGATGGCCGAGGGGCTGGACAACGGGTCGTCGACGGTCGGGATGGGTTTATTCATGGTCGGCCGGTGCTTGGATGGCAAAGGCGACCTACGTTATGGGGCGTTACGCAATTTTGATAGTCCTGGCAAAGCGATTCATGAAAAAAACCGGCTTTCCGGGATTGTCGCCATTGGGGGGGATTTTCCGGCCAGAACGGGTGAATTTGACAGGGCCATGCGCAGGATTTTGGATCCATTGAGCCACCCATCGGCTATGCCACACCGGCAAATTGCCGCCCCCCCAGGCGGTAGGCTAAGCTCACGAATATTGGGGGCTTTGAGGGTTTCGCTCATGCTTTGTCCCCCTCAGGAATTCGCTTGCCTATCCCCCATTTTGATCCGTTCCATGTCCCCGGCGGTGCCCTCAAGCGCCTGCCGTTGCTCAAGGCAGCGGTGGCGTTTATCGCGGCGGTCTGCCTGTGCCTGTGTGGCCTGCTTTTTTTGCAACTGGAACAGTCTCGTCGCTACGACCTGGAGTCGGCGCGCACCGCCTCAGCCAACCTCACCCGGGCCATGGCCCAACAGGCTCAGGACACGTTCCAGCAGACAGACCTGGTCCTGACCAGCCTGGCGGACTGGATAGAGAGCGACGGTTTCGGTCCGGCGCTGCAACCACGTCTGCAGAAAACCTTTGCCCGGCGCGTGCAAGCCCTGGAGCAATTGCATGGCCTGTTCCTGTTCGACAAGCACGGTCATTGGGTCATTACGTCCTTTGAACAACTGCACAGGGGCCCAGGGGTAGCAGATCGGGACTACTTTACGTTCCATCAGCAGAACACCGCCCTGATCGCTCATATCGGGCCGGCTATCCGCAGTCGACAAAATGGCGAGTGGATCATCCCGGTGTCGCGGCGCTTGAATGATCAGGACGGCAATTTCCAGGGCGTATTGTTGGCCGGGATCAAGATGTCGTACTTCGATCGATTCTTCGAAAGCTTCAGCCTCGCTGATCAAGACGAGATGGTCCTGGCCTTGTCCGACGGGACCTTGCTGGCCCGGCGCCCCTTCGACGAGGCGAAAATCGGTCGATCCCTGGCTGAGGAACCGGTCTTTCAGCATGAGTTGTACAGCGAAAGCGCCGGTACCGCGACCATCCGCTCCGCTGCCGATGGCGTCCTCAGGCTCTATGACCACCAGCATTTACAGGCCTATCCGCTGGTGGTTACCGCCGCGATGTCCGAACAGGCGATCCTGGCGGGGTGGCACGACAGAGCCTTCAAATCCAGTCTCATCGTAGCGTTGGTGGTGTTGGGTATCTGCCTGTTCGGCTGGGTATTCGTGCGCCAGTTGCGCAACAGCGAACGGATCGAAGCGGACCTGCGCAAGGCCCAGGAAGCGTTGGAGCTGATTGCCACCCATGACAGCCTGACTGGGCTTGCGAACCGTCGGCTGTTCGAGCGGGCCCTGGACATCGAGTTCGGCCGGGGCGCCCGCCAGCGCAGCCCCTTGAGCCTGATCATGCTCGATATCGATTTCTTCAAGCGTTACAACGACACCTACGGCCACGTGGCCGGGGATCATTGCCTGGCAGAAATGGCGAAGGTGCTCAAGGGCTGCTGTCATCGCAAGGCTGACCTTGCCGTGCGTTATGGCGGCGAGGAGTTCGCGGTGCTGCTGCCCGATACCAACCTGCAGGGGGCCTTGGCCCTGGCCGAGCAGATCCGCCGCAGCGTTATCGACCAGCACATCACCCATGCCGGCTCTCCTACCGGCTACCTGACGGTGAGCCTGGGGTGCTACGCGTTCGTGCCCAGCAGTTTGGACAGCATTGAAGTGTTCCTCCAGCGGGCCGATGCGGCGCTTTATCAGGCCAAGCACAGCGGACGCAACCGAGTGGCGGCGTTATCGATGGAAGACGGGTTTGATACGCTGGCGCGCTCGGATCGTTGAGGTCGCAGAAATCATCAAAATCGATGGCCGGGAGATCGTAAGTCGTTGCAACCACCACGGTGGCTTGTCGGTCACAGCTAGTGTCCTGGATCTGGAGCCCTGGCCTGATGAAAAACCTGCGCATAGCGACCTTCAATATCAATGGCATCCGGGCTCGACTGCCCAATCTGCTGGAGTGGCTGGAGCGGGAGAAACCCGACATTGTCTGTTTGCAGGAACTCAAGGCAGCGGACAAGGATTTCCCCACAGCGCAGCTGGAATCGGTCGGTTACGGATCGCTCTGGCACGGCCAGGCGTCCTGGAATGGCGTTGCGATCCTGGCCCGTGATGCGCAACCGCTGGAGAGCCGCCGTGGCTTGCCCGGTGGCGACGATGACCGCCACAGTCGTTACCTGGAGGCAGCGGTGCATGGCGTGCTGGTGGGTTGTCTTTATCTGCCTAACGGCAACCCGCAACCTGGGCCCAAATTCGATTACAAACTGGCCTGGTTCGAACGGCTGATCGCTTATGCCCAGGGGCTGCAGGCCAGCGATCATCCGGTGGTGCTGGCGGGTGACTACAACGTGGTGCCCACCGATCTGGACATCTACAACCCGCGTTCCTGGCTCAAGGATGCCCTGCTGCAACCCGAAAGCCGCGAGTGTTATCAGCGGCTGCTCGACCAGGGTTGGACCGATTCGTTGCGCCACCTGTACCCGGACGAGCGGGTATACACCTTCTGGGATTATTTCCGTCAGCACTGGCAAAAGAACTCCGGGCTGCGCATCGATCACCTGCTGCTCAACCCGGCGGCCAGTCCTTACCTGAGCGAGGCGGGCGTGGACGCATGGGTCAGGAATCAACCGCATCCCAGCGACCATGCTCCGACCTGGATCCGGCTCGCTTCGCGAAAACGTCGGTGAGGGAGCGAGGTCTGCGGTCGGTTATTGTCTCGCAAGGGCGAATGCCTTATATCTGCACCCCAGCAGCGGACTTTTTGTAAGCCCTGCACTGGACAGGAAAGGACATCCTCATGAGCCAAACCCGACTGAACGATTCGGGCCGTTATCTGCAACGCCTGGGCTTCGACACACCGCCAGCCCCGACCCTCGACACCTTGCGCCTGCTTCAACGACGCCACACCGCCGAGTTCCCCTTTGAAACCCTTTCGACGCTGCTGGGCCAACCCGTGCCCATTGACCTCGAATCAGTGGAGCGAAAAGTCTTCGAACAAGGCCGCGGCGGCTACTGCTATGAGCTCAATCAATTGTTCCTGGCGCTGCTGTTGGAACTGGGCTTCGAAGCCCGAGGCATCACCGGACGGGTGGTGATGAATGCCCCCGAGGGTGCCTGGCCCGCCCGCACCCACCGCCTCAGCCTGGTGACGCTTGACGGCGTGCGTTACACCACCGATGTCGGCTTCGGCGGCATGGTGCCTACTGCGCCGCTGCTGCTGGACAGCCGTGACACCCAGGCCACGCCCCATGAACCCTATCGCATCGAGGCTCACCCGGACGGCTATCTGCTGCGTGCCTGTGTGGCCGACGAATGGCGGCCGATGTACCTGTTCGATCTGCAGCGCCAGGAAGACATCGACTACACCGTCGGCAATTGGTACGTCAGCAACCACCCAGAGTCGCCGTTCATGGGCCGGTTGATGGTGGCTCGCACTGGCGATGGATTGCGCAAGACCCTGAACGGCAACAGCTATGCCTTGCACCGGATAGGCGAGCAAAGCGAGCGCCGGACAATCACCGACGCCGACGAACTGATCGACCTGCTGGAAAACGAGTTTGGTCTGCGCGTACCGCCACGTGAGCTTTTACGGCCCGCCGTGGTTGGGCTTCTGTAACGAAGTGGGGTGGCAGGGGGACGCAAGGATCCGCGGGAGAGGATGGCTGTGCGCAACAAGTTGTATACAACTCTATGGACATTTGTCCTGAGTTTTGAATACAGTGTGCGCATAACAAAAAACAGGGAACTCCCGAACCATGAAAACGCCCCATGTTTCACTCCCACGGCCCGAGGACGAAAACCTTGGCGTCGGCGCGAATATGGCTTACGGCCTGCAACATGTGTTGACCATGTACGGTGGCATCGTCGCTGTGCCACTGATCATCGGTCAGGCCGCCGGTTTGTCACCGGCGGACATCGGCCTGTTGATCGCGGCGTCATTGTTCGCGGGGGGGCTTGCAACATTGTTGCAAACCCTTGGCCTGCCGTTTTTCGGCTGTCAGTTGCCTCTCGTGCAGGGCGTTTCGTTTTCCGGGGTCGCGACCATGGTGGCGATCGTCGGCAGCGGCGGAGAAGGGGGGTTCCAGGCCATCCTCGGAGCGGTGATCGCCGCGTCCTTGATCGGCTTGCTGATTACCCCGGTGTTCTCGCGAATCACCCGGTTCTTTCCGCCGCTGGTCACTGGCATCGTCATCACCACCATTGGCCTGACCTTGATGCCGGTAGCCGCTCGCTGGGCGATGGGCGGCAATAGCCACGCCGCCGATTTCGGCAGCATGGCCAATATCGGTTTGGCCGCCGTCACCCTGGTTCTGGTACTGCTGCTGAGCAAAATGGGCAGCGCGACGATCTCGCGGCTGTCGATTCTGCTGGCAATGGTCATTGGCACGGTCATCGCCGTATTCCTGGGTATGGCGGACTTTTCATCCGTCAGCCAAGGCCCGATGTTCGGTTTTCCCACACCTTTCCACTTTGGCATGCCGACTTTTCATGTCGCGGCCATTCTGTCGATGTGCATCGTGATCATGGTGACATTGGTGGAAACGTCCGCCGATATCCTCGCGGTGGGCGAGATCATCGACACCAAAGTCGACTCCAGGCGTCTGGGTAACGGCTTGCGGGCCGACATGCTGTCGAGCATGATCGCGCCGATCTTTGGCTCTTTCACCCAGAGCGCCTTTGCCCAGAATGTCGGGCTGGTGGCGGTGACGGGGATCAAGAGCCGTTTCGTGGTGGCAACTGGCGGGGTATTTCTGGTGGTACTCGGCCTGCTGCCGTTCATGGGCCGAGTGATCGCGGCGGTGCCGACTTCGGTGTTGGGCGGTGCCGGTATTGTGCTGTTCGGCACCGTGGCTGCCAGCGGCATCCGGACGCTGTCAAAAGTCGACTACCGCAACAACGTCAACCTGATCATCGTCGCCACCTCTATCGGTTTTGGCATGATTCCCATCGCCGCGCCGAATTTCTACGATCATTTCCCGAGCTGGTTCGCGACGATCTTCCATTCGGGCATCAGCTCTTCGGCGATCATGGCAATCGTGCTGAACCTGGCCTTCAATCACTTCACCCGGGGTAACTCGGATCAACAGTCCGTATTCGCCGCCGGTACCGAGCGGGTGTTGCGTTATCAGGACCTGGCGGCGCTGCGTGAAGGCGACTACTTCAGTGACGGCAAGCTGCACGACTGCGATGGCAACGAGATTCCGGTGGTGGCGGAGGCAGCCCATGTACCGGTAGAGCATGGCCCGGTACGATTGAAAAGCAGCGAGCACGTCTAGCCTCGTGACGACGGCGCTTGCTCGGCTTTATGTCTCTTAATAAGGAAAGGCCTGTGATCGAGGATCACAGGCCTTTCTTTTTGCCTCAGAGACTGATCACCAGCGCCCGTAATGACCGCGCGGTGGGCCGTAGTAATAGCCCCGTGGTGGCCCGTAATACACCGGCGCCGGACGATAGTAGACAGGGCGCTCGATGTAGACCGGCTGTGGCTGGTAGTAGACCGGTGGCGGCTGGTAGTAGACCGGTGGCGGCTGCTGCACATAAACCGGTTGTGGCTGGACGTACACCGGTTGCTGCACGTAGACCGGACGATCACGGTTGATGATCGCTGAGCCGACGATGGCCGAACCAACGATTGCGCCAAACACGGCGGGCCCCTCCCAACCACCTCGACCATGGGCGGATGCCTGGCCGGTGACCGCGAGAGCCCCCATGAGCAGGGCGATGATGGGGAGTTGACGGTTCATAACGATTCCTCGTTTTGGCCCCGGCGCCTGTGGTCTGCAACAGACCCGAATGAGGGTCGCGGGGATACTTGCTCTGACAGCGATTTTTTCAGAATTTGCCGTGCCGTTGGGTAAATATTGTGTAAGGTCTGTAGCGGTTTCTTTACTGCAAGGAGTCACGCATGCAGATCAACCCCAACAAAGACACTCAACTGTGCATGTCACTATCGGCGCGCCCTGGGAACTTCGGCCTGCGCTTTCACAATCACCTGTATGAGCAACTGGGGCTGAATTTTTACTACAAGGCATTCAGCAGCCAGGACTTGCCCGGTGCTGTAGGCGGCATCCGCGCCTTGGGCATCCGCGGGTGCGGGGTGTCGATGCCGTTCAAGGAAGACTGCATCGCCCTGGTCGACGAACTCGATCCTTCCGCCGCCGCGATCCAGTCCATCAATACCATCGTCAACACCGATGGCCATTTAAAGGCCTACAACACCGACTACATCGCGATCGCCCAATTGCTGCAAACCCATGCGGTGCCCAAGGATTCAACCTTTGCTCTGCGAGGTAGCGGCGGCATGGCCAAGGCCGTGGCCAGCGCCTTGCGCGACGGTGGTTACTCAAACGGTTTGATCGTGGCCCGCAACGAAACCGCCGGGCGAGCCTTGGCCGGCTCCCTGGGTTACGAGTGGCAGGCTGAACTGGGGCAGCGACGGCCGCAGATGCTGATCAACGTCACGCCGATCGGCATGACCGGTGGCCCGGAAGCCGATCAACTGGCGTTCGAGCCCGAGACCATCGCAGCGGCCGAGACGGTGTTCGATGTGGTGGCGATCCCGTCGCAAACGCCGCTGATCGTGCGCGCCCAGGCTGAGGGCAAACGGGTCATCACCGGGCTCGAAGTGATTGCGATCCAGGCCCTGGAGCAGTTTGTCCTGTACACCGGCGTGCGGCCCAGCGCGGAACAATTCAAGAAGGCCGTGGCGTTCGCTCGATCCTGATTACTCCAGTCGCGCCAGCCGTTCTTCCAACGCGGCGATCCGCGCTTCGAGTTCTTCGATGCGCTCCAGCGACACGCCGCTGCCGGCACCACGCTCCACGGGATGCTGGCGGGCGGCGAGGATCGCTTCGATATCCGCCGGGTCGCCCATGGCGTGCATGTAACGGTCTTCCCGCTGGCCGGGCTGACGCGGCACCAACAGCGCCAAGCCACGGGCGATCAGCCGTTCAAGCTGATGCACCACCTGTTCGGTGTCTTCGAAATCGTGCATCCGCCCGCTACGGGTCAGCAGTTCATTGACTGTCTGCGGGCCGCGCAAGAACAGCAACCCCATCAGAATCACTTGGGCCGGCACCAGCTCCAGGGCCTTGTCGACCCGATGCTCCCAGCGGTCGGCGCGGCTGCCCATCACCAGTTTGGTAAAGCCGCGACCTTCCAGCGCACGCAGGCTCTGGCCGACCTGGCCCGGATTGAGGTTCATGACCGGCTCACGGCTGGTCTTCTGGTTGCAGGCCAGCACCAGGGCGTTGAGCGTCAGCGGGTAGGTCTCGGGGTTGGTGGCCTGCTTTTCGACCAGCGCGCCGAGAATGCGGATTTCCGTGCTGTTGAGCCGCGGTTCTTCGGCCGGGCTTTGTTCTTCGATACTCATCGCGCGTTCCCTATGCTGTGGAAGCCGCCTAGCCTAATCCTTGCGCAATAAAAGACAAGGTGCGCAACAAGGCGTGGCTATAATCGCACCCGTTTGATTTGTCCTTTCCTGCCACCTGCATGAGATCGCCATGACTATTTCCCTGTACGCCGCTTCCATCCCGGTTTTCAAGCAGATGCTCAACGCCCTGAGTGATGTCCTGAACAAGGCTGAAGCCCACGCCACTGCGAAAAACATCGACCCGAACGCGTTCCTGCAAGCCCGCCTGTACCCTGACATGTTCCCCCTGGTACGCCAGGTGCAGATCGCGGTGGACTTCGCCAAAGGCGTGTCCGCGCGTCTGGCCGAGCTTGAAGTGCCGAAATATGACGACAGCGAAACCACCTTTGCCGAACTGCAAGCCTTGATCACCAAGGTATTGGCGTTCATCGACGGCATCAGCCCCGAGCAGATCGACGGCAAGGAAGGCATCGAAATCGTCACCCGTCCGGGCACGCCGAAGGAAAAACGCTTTACCGGCCAGAACTACCTCCTGACCTATGGTCTGCCGCAGTTCTTCTTCCACGTCACCACCACCTATGCGCTGCTGCGCCACAATGGCGTGGAAGTGGGCAAACGCGACTACATGGGCGCGTTCTAAACCCGCCAGCATGAAAAAGCCCGGGACGGTGTGGGCCGTCCCGGGCTTTTTTATGGCGGTCTGTTTACACGGTGGCTGTGCCATCGCTATCGCGAGCAGGCTCGCTCCCACATTGGATTTGTATCTGCCACAAACCCTGTGGGAGCGAGCCTGCTCGCGATGACGCTCATTCCTCCAGCCCAGCTGTCAGGCCACGCGTTCGCGCTTCTCTTCCTCACCCAAGCAAGCCGCCGCGGTGAACAGCACATCGGTAGAGGAATTGAGCGCAGTCTCCGCCGAATCCTGCAGGACACCGATAATGAAGCCCACGGCGACCACCTGCATGGCGATGTCGCTGGGAATGCCGAACAGGCTGCATGCCAGGGGAATCAGCAACAGCGAACCACCGGCCACGCCGGACGCGCCGCAGGCACAAATGGCCGCGACGACGCTCAGCAACACGGCGGTCGGCACGTCCACCACGATACCCAGGGTATGTACCGCCGCCAGGGTCAGTACGGTGATGGTAATGGCGGCGCCGGCCATGTTGATGGTCGCGCCCAGCGGGATCGATACCGAATAGGTGTCTTCGTGCAGGCCCAGGCGTTTGCTCAGTTCCAGGTTCACCGGGATATTCGCCGCCGAACTGCGGGTGAAGAACGCGGTAATGCCGCTCTCGCGCAGGCAGGTAAAGACCAGTGGGTACGGGTTGCGACGCAGCTTCCAGAACACGATGAGCGGGTTCATCACCAGCGCCACGAACAGCATGCAGCCAATCAGCACGGTCAACAGGTGAAGGTAGCCCAGCAACGCGCTGAAACCTGAGGTTGCCAGGGTCGAGGCCACCAGGCCGAAGATCCCTAGCGGGGCGAAGCAGATGACCACGCGCACGATCACGGTCACGCCGTTGGACAGATCCCCGAGCACGGTACGGGTGGTTTCGCCAGCATGCCGAATGGCAATGCCCATGCCGATGGCCCAGGCCAGAATGCCGATGAAGTTGGCATTCATCAGGGCGCTGACCGGATTGTCCACCACGCTGAGCATCAAACTCTGCAGTACTTCGCCGATGCCGCCGGGGGCGGTGACGGCGACGTCATGGGACACCAGGACAAGGTTGGACGGAAACAGGGTACTGGCAACCACCGCGACCACTGCGGCGGCGAAAGTGCCGAGCAGGTACAGGAAGAGAATGGGCCGGATATGGGTTTCCTGACCGTGCTTGTGGTTGGCGATCGACGCCATGACCAGCACGAACACCAGGATCGGTGCCACGGCCTTGAGCGCTGACACAAAGACCTTACCGATGAAAGCGGTGGACTTGGCAAGGTCCGGTGCCAGCCACGCCAGGATGATGCCGGCGATCAGACCGATGACGATTTGCGTCACCAGGCCGGTGCGTTTGAGGCGGTGTAGAACGGAAGGAGACAAAGCAGTCATAACGGCATCTCTGATTTTTTTTGTGTGCAACGGTCGACCCCTCAGGGCAACAGGCGGGCAGGCCACGTGAGCGGGACCGAAAAGAAAGTACAGCGTTTGCAGGCCGCGGACTTTATCACAGCCCGCGGAAAAACCTGACGGACCTGTGACGATCCGTCGCTTGGGCGTTCACACGCGTTTGTCTGAGGGGCGCATTCTGTTAGGCTTTGGGCCAATCCCCTTTCTACTCTGCCAGCGACCCTTTTGGGCTGACGCTGGTGTCGTTGTTTTGCTGGAGTTCTGCATGTTGTCTGTTTTTCTGTTGTCGGCGGCTGGTTTTACAGTGCTGACCACCGAATTCATCATCGTCGGCCTGTTGCCATCCATTGCCCGTGACCTGCAAGTCACGATTGCCCAGGCCGGGCTGCTGGTAACGCTGTTTGCATTTACCGTGGCGGCATTCGGGCCGTTCCTGACCGCCTGGTTCGCCCGCTTTGAGCGGCGCAAGCTGTTTATCAGCGTGTTGGTGATGTTTGGTCTGGCCAACACACTGGCGGCGCTGGCCCCCAATATCGGCGTAATGGCCGTCGCCCGATTGATCCCAGCCTTGGGGCTACCGGTGTTCTGGGCATTGGCCAGCGAAACGGCAGTGGACATTGTCGGGCCGCAGTTTGCCGGGCGGGCCATCGCCCGGATCGGGTTCGGTATTGTCTGTGCCACGGTGTTCGGTATTCCGGTAGGCACGCTGATTTCTGATGCGTTCGGCTGGCGCAGCGCCTTTGCCATCCTGGCGTTCGTTGCGTTCGCCAAGGCTTTGCTGCTGTTTGTCTACCTGCCCAAAACCAATCTGCATCAGCACCAGGTCAGTTTGCGCTCGCAACTCAAGATATTGCGCAGCCCGTTGATGCAGGGCCATGTGCTGCTGTCGATCCTGGTGTTCAGCGGCATGTTCACCGCGTACACCTACCTGGCCGATATCCTCGAGCGCCTGGCCGGGTTCGACGGCACACTGGTGGGCTGGTGCCTGATGGGCTTCGGGGCCGTGGGGCTGGTGGGTAACTCTCTGGGCGGCCGCGCGGTGGACCGACACCCTTTGATCGCCTCGATGGTGTTTTGTCTGTTCCTGATCGGCGGCATGGTGGCGCTGGTGCCGAGCATTCATTCGACCGTCGGGCTGGCGGCAGCGATGGGCATCTGGGGAGTGACCCAGGCGGCCCTGTTCCTGGTCAGTCATGTACGACTGATGAAGGCCGCGCCTGAGGCTCCAGCCTTTGCCGCATCGCTGAACATCGCCGGGGCCAATCTGGGAATTGGCCTGGGGGCGATGGTCGGTGGGCGCGTCATCGATACCCTGGGCCTGGGCAGCGTTGGTTTTGCCGCGTCCGGGTTCATCCTCATATCGATCCTGCTGGCGTTGTTGCTGATGACCTTCAAGCCCCGTGCCGCCTGCGCGCAGTCCTAAGCGCTGAACAGCTCGCGTCGGGCCCCTTCGGCGATGGCGACGATGCCCGGATGGCTGACCTTGCGCTCTACGGAAATGGCATAGAACGACTCGCTGACCGCATCGGTCTGGCCGATCACCTGCACGCCGTACTGACGCTGAACTTCTTCGGCGATCACGCTCGGGCCGATGAAAATTCCGCTGCCTGATTGCCCGAAGGCCTGCATTAGCGCGCTGTCGTCGAATTCGCCGACGATGCGCGGCTGGATCTGTTGCTCGGCGAACCAGCGTTGCAAGCGGCTGCGTACCACGGTTTCGGCACCTGGAATCAGCAGCGGGGCGTCCTGCAGGCTGCGGGGGAAATCCTGCCCATAGCGCTCGGCCAGCGCAGCGGTGGCAAAGAAGCTGATCCCGCACTCTCCCAGCTTCTGGCTATAACCCTTGATGTCCAGGTGGGTCGGCATCGGGCTGTCGGAAATCACCAGGTCCAGGCGCTGGATCGCCAGGTCCGCCAACAGCCGCTCGAGTTTGTCTTCGCGGCAGGTGATGCGCAGCGGCTCACTCAGCTCCATGGTCGGCGCCAGCAGTCGATAGACGATGGACTTGGGCACCACGTCCGCCACCCCGACCCGGAACAGCGTCTGCTGCTCATTGGGTTGCGCCCGGAGCATAAGCTCCAGTTCGCCACCCAACTGGAACATGTGTTCGGCATAGGGCAGCGTCTGGCGGCCAGCCTCGGTCAGTTCCAACTGTCGCCCGACGCGGCGAAACAACTTGATGTTAAAGGTTTGCTCGAGCAGCGAGATCTGCCCGCTGATGGTTTGTGGTGTCAGGTTCAGTTGCTCGCAGGCCCGCACAATGCTGCCGGTCTTGGCCACCACCCAGAAGTAATGCAACTGTCGGTAATTGAGCATAAGGCACACCGATTCGTAAAAATCGAAGTATAACCGCTGAAAATACGAATTTTCCTGAAGTATTCACCTCTCTAGAATGCCGGGCCATCGGTGAGCCACCTTTGGTGCTCTGTTTAACCCTGAGAGGCATTTATCCATGACGTACAAAACCCTGGGTTTGGCGGCCTTGTTGGCAGTGTCTTCAATCGCCCTCGTTGGCTGCGAACAGGCCGAAAAAAGTGCCCAGCAGTTGATGGGGCAAGCCGCTGAAACGGCCAAGCAGGCAATCGATGACACCCATAAGGCTGCGGAACAGGCGATCAGCGAGGCCACTGGCGGGTTGATCAGCCCCAAGAAGAAGCCGGCGGATGAGGCTGAAGAATCCGAAACCTCCACCCAAACCATTTAACCCCGTCATATCGAGTCAGGACTGACCCATGGATTATCTTTTACAACTCGCTGCCAGCCCCACTGCATGGATCGCGCTGGCGACTCTGGTCGTCATGGAAATCGTGCTCGGCATCGATAACCTGATCTTCATTTCGATCCTGACCAATAAACTGCCCGAACAGCACCGCGCCAAGGCGCGGCGTATCGGCATTGGCATGGCGCTGATCCTGCGCCTGGGCTTGTTGAGCACCATTGCTTTCATCGTGCAGTTGACTGAGCCGGTTATCGAAATCCTCGGTCAGGCATTCTCCTGGAAGGACATGATCCTGATCGCCGGCGGCCTGTTCCTGCTGTGGAAAGCCACCACCGAGATCCACCACAGCATGGACCCGGCACCGAATGATCCGAAATCCGCCACCTCCGGCGTGACCCTCGGATTTGCCGCTGCGATCGGTCAGATCCTGATGCTGGACCTGGTATTTTCCATCGACAGCATCATTACCGCCGTGGGCATGACCGAGCATCTGCCGATCATGATCATCGCCGTCGTGATCTCGGTGTTGGTGATGTTGCTGGCGGCCGAGCCGCTGGCCAAGTTCATCAACGACAACCCGACAGTGGTCATGTTGGCGCTGGGCTTCCTGATCATGATCGGCATGACGTTGATCGCCGAAGGCTTTGGTGCTCATGTGCCCAAGGGCTATATCTACGCAGCCATGGCGTTCTCGGCAGCGATTGAGGTGTTGAACATGATGTCGCGTCGTCGTCAGCAAAGGGCGTTGGCTGACAAAGCCTGATTACAGGCACTCAAAAGCCGCCCGGGTCCATGCCCGGGCGGCTTTTTTTTTGGATTTTTGAAGGGCGGCGGGCCGGTCAGTGTGCGGCGGCGTGGCGCCTGGCCGGTTTTGGTGCTTTTTCCGCCCGCGCTGGTCGTGGCGCAGGATGATGGCGGCGTGCAATGCGCAAAACGCCCCACAGCATGGCTGTGGCGACGCTTAACCAGCCGAATATCAGCATCAGGATTGTTGTGGTCAGGCTCATCTGTGCCTCCTTCTGCCCAAGTTCAGGGCGACGCACTCGTTACAATGGACAGTCTAGTCGCTAAAGTGTTGCAGGGAATCGATCGGTATTGATGACAGACGGACCGCTTCGTTCTATCGCCGCGATGGGACTGCTGTTTAAGGCTATACCCACGTCTGTCTGCACCTTATGATCGACGGCCCTTGCCTGGCCCGATGTCGGGTGCCTTAACAAGAGAGTCCTAATGTTTCCGGTAATTTCCTCTTTTCGATCACTGGTACTGGTGACGGCCTGCCTGGCGGCCCTGGCGGGTTGCGCAGGCAGTGTGTCGCCGCAGATTCAGCGCCTGCCCGAGCGGGTGGAACTCAACAGCGTGCCGTTTTTTCGCGGTGAGATGTACCAGGGTGGCCCCCAGTCGCTGGCCAGCCTCTTGACGCTGCAAGGCACGGTAATCACCCCGGGGCTGCTGGAGAAGCCTCTGCATCTGCCGGAAGGCGAGGCTCATCTGCAGCAGAACCTGCAGACCCTGGCGCGAGAGTATGGGCTGGTGGTGTACCCCCTCGACAGCGAACTGCCGGCACTGTTGGAGCAAGTCGCGGCAGGTTATCCCGTGTTGGTGCGCTATACGGAGGGGTCGGCTTTCTGGTCTGGGCCCAGGTACGGCATTCTCGTCGGTTATGACCGCCAAAAGCAGACGGTCTTGCTGCGATCGGGGATGAACCGGCGGCTGCTGATGAGCTTCAGTGGGTTTGAGTCGGCTCTCAAGGATGCTGGAGGCTGGGCGGTACTGGTCCAGCGACCTACGCAGCTCCCGGCCAAGGTAGACTCTCAGCGCTGGCTGAAAGCTGCGGGCGAACTGGCCGGGGCAGGGCAGGAGCAGGCAGCGGCCCGGGCGACTCAAGCCCTGAGCGGCGCACACTGATCTCACCCCCGTTCGTCACTTGTCGGGCACCACCCGCCATGCCAGAGGCTCCTAACCTCAGGGCCGGAATATCCGGCCCATGCTTGCGAGGAGAAAAGCATGGCACAGTCGAAAACACCTACGGGGCCACATTCTTCCGAACATTCTTCTGGCGATGATTTGGGGTTTGATCCCGACTCGCCGGATCTCGGCGATCCTCAAGTCGATCCGATAGGCCCCGCCAAGGCGCCTCTGGACGAAGAGGATGAGCAGGAGGAGCCCGGTTCCAGAGCGTATGACCCGTTGGGTGATCTAAAACCTTGAATAAAACAAAGCCCCGATGAGTCGGGGCTTTGTTTGCCTGGTTAATTAATTCGACGCTTCGACTACACCGGTTTGGCGGCTCTTGAGGTTCTTGGCCGCCTTGTATTGAAGGGCCGCGGCAGGGACGCTGGCGCTTTTGCCGGTTTCCACCCAGCTACGGATCCGGCTGGCATCGGCGAAGTGGGTGTATTTCCCAAACGCATCCAGCACCACCAGGGCCATCGGTCGATTGCTCATTTTCGTCACCAGTACCAGGCAGTGGCCGGCCTGATTGGTGAAGCCGGTCTTGGTCAGCTGGATGTCCCAGCCAGCCTTATGGACCAAGTGGTCGGTATTGCGAAAGCCCAGGCTATAAACCGGTTTGCGGAAGGTTACGGTCTTTTCCTTGGTGGTACTCAGTTCGCTCAGCAATGGATATTTGCGTGCCGCGATCAGCAGTTTGGTCAGGTCCCGGGCGGTGGATACGTTGTGAATCGACAGGCCTGTGGGCTCGACATAGTGGGTGCTGCTCATGCCCAGCGCCTTTGCCTTGGCGTTCATGGCCGCGATGAACGCTGCGTACCCGCCCGGGTAGTGGTGGGCGAGGCTGGCGGCGGCGCGGTTCTCCGACGACATCAGGGCAATCAGCAACACGTCCCGGCGTGACAGTTCGCTGTTGAGCTTGACCCGGGAAAATACTCCCTTCATCTCCGGTGTATTGGCGATGGTCATGGAGATGTATTCATTCAGATCCTGCTTGGCATCCAGCACGATCAGTCCGGTCATCAATTTGGTCACCGAAGCGATGGGCACCACTACGTCGGGATTGCTGGCATAAACGACTTTATTCGTCTGCAAGTCCAGCAGTATCGCGCTGCCCGAGGCGACTTGCAGTTTTGAGGTGTCTCGCGGGGTGGCGATGGTTTCCTGCGCCTCGACATTCTGCGTGATAAAGGTACCTGTGAAAGCGAAGAACAGGCTGAGGATAGAAAGACGGATTTTCACGCGAGTAGACTCGATAGAGTTGAAGGTGCCGTGCAGCAATGGCTTGTTAAAAAAGCGCTGCATTTTATGAGTATGGGCGACGACAGCGCCATATGCCTGTACCGCCGGGGCTTGCGATTAAATAAAGTTTAATGAAGGGCGCAAAAACTCCTGTGGGAGCGAGCCTGCTTGCGATAGCTGTGTGTCAGTGCTGAGACAAAGCTATCGCGAGCAGGCTCGCTCCCACAGGGATTGGAACTGCGCTGAAAAGGCGTATCAGCTATGCAGCGTTTCCGCCGCATACAAGGTGTTTTCCAGCAGACAGGCACGGGTCATCGGACCTACGCCGCCAGGGACTGGAGTGATCCAGCCTGCACGGGGCAGGGCGGTTTCGTAGATCACGTCGCCGACCAGCTTGCCATCGTCCTGGCGGTTGATGCCCACGTCGATGACGATGGCGCCTTCCTTGATCCACTCGCCCTTCACCAGGCCAGGCTTGCCAGCGGCAACGACCACCAGGTCGGCGCGGCCGACGTGTCCAGCCAGGTCCTTGGTAAAGCGATGGGTTACGGTGACGGTGCAGCCGGCCAGCAGCAACTCCATGGCCATCGGACGGCCAACGATGTTGGACGCGCCAACCACCACGGCATCGAGACCGTACAGGTCCACGCCGGTGCTTTCCAGCAACGTCATGATGCCTTTGGGGGTGCAGGGGCGCAGCAGCGGGATACGCTGGGCCAGGCGACCGACATTATAAGGATGGAAGCCGTCGACATCTTTGTCCGGGCGGATGCGCTCCAGCAGTTTGGAGGCGTCGAGGTGTTCAGGCAGGGGCAGTTGGAGCAGAACGCCGTCGATGTTCGGGTCGTCGTTCAGGCGATCAATCAGATCAGCCAATGCTTGCTGAGTGGTTTCGGAAGGCAGGTCGTAGGCCTGGGAAAGGAAGCCGACCTCTTCACAGTCTTTACGCTTGTGCGAGACATAAACCTGAGAGGCAGGATCGCTGCCGACCAGGATCACCGCAAGGCCGGGCGTGCGCAGGACGTTCGGTGACTCGTTGGGCGATCTGCTGGCGCAGGCTGGCGGCGATCGATTTGCCGTCGATAAGTTGTGCAGTCATTGCGCGTGGTTAACCATCGAGAGGGGAAAAAAAGAGAACGCATTCTCGCATGCCGAGGCGTGAGGGCAAAGGCGCTTGGTCTGCAAATTCCCCTAACCCCTTTAATTAAATGAATTTTTTTTAAAAAAGAGTTGACGACCTATCAGGCCGTCTATAACATTCGTCGCACTTGTCGGGCACAGCCTAGCACTGGTTAAGAAGGTGGAGCAGAGTTGGTTGTTTTAACTCGGTAACACTGAAAGCACTTAGTTTGTAATCGTCCAAGAATACAGATTAAAAAGGCGCCCGTAGCTCAGCTGGATAGAGCATCCGCCTTCTAAGCGGATGGTCGCAGGTTCGAGTCCTGCCGGGTGCGCCAATTAGGCAGCTTTGGCACAAGTAAGGCAACAAGGCAATATGGTGGGCGTAGCTCAGTTGGTAGAGCACGGGATTGTGACTCCCGTTGTCGTGGGTTCGATCCCCATCGTCCACCCCATATTCTAGAAAGGCGCCAGATTAACAGTCTGGCGCCTTTGCTTTAAAAGCTTGATACGCGGATGTGGTGGAATTGGTAGACACACTGGATTTAGGTTCCAGCGCCGCAAGGTGTGAGAGTTCGAGTCTCTCCGTCCGCACCATACAAGTCGCTATTTAAATAGCAGAGAACGGCGCAGTACCTGAAGAGGGCTGCGCCGTTTTTGTATTCATGATTTTTTTGTCGCCGACCCTGGTTCAGGGTTGTGCGGGGTGCCCGGGTCGTCACGATTGTGTTTCCTGATGATGCGCGGCATGCCCGTTGGTCTCCTCGCGAGACCGGATGCCGGGCGCGCGGGTTTGCTGCTCCTATATATAGAAGCATTGACCCAGAGCCTTGCAGTGATCGACTGTATTTGCAATCCGGGTGAGGCATGACCGTATGTCCGCTCCTAAATTCGGCGCCTGTTTCCAGCCCTTTTTCAGTAGGGTGACTTCTTGAGTTTGACCTACTAGAATGCATGCCCTTGATTCTGGGGTCGGAAACGCCCGGCCAACGTCTGTGCAACGAGGAATATCCATGCAAGTTTCTGTTGAAAATACTTCTGCTCTTGAGCGCCGCATGAGCATCACCGTGCCGGCTGAGCGCATCGA
>LNAP01000675.1_pt1 | contig 81115 bp, 82 predicted proteins | sample 602601 | NCBI WGS metagenome assembly LNAP01 (sample SAMN02440304, study PRJNA202911) | soil metagenome | biome: Subtropical and temperate rainforests or woodlands; isolation source: soil samples (1 kg each in a 20% v/v slurry with milli Q water) were... ...
ACTACTTTTAATTTAAATGCTTTTGAATATTTAGACATAAAAACTGCACCTTAATGAGTTGGACAAAGTGTCCAACTTTTGGGGTGCAGTTCATTTGGCGGGTTTTTTTATTACTATTATTGGGTTTTTGGCTTAGTTTTCTGCTGGTTTGGATTTTTTGCGTCGAGCTGAAAAGAAACTGGATAGCAATGCGCCACATTCAGCAGCCAATACGCCACCTGAAATTTCTGTATGGTGGTTGAGTTTAGGTTCCGCCATCAGGTTTACCACGCTGCCGCAGGCCCCGGTTTTAGGGTCGCTCGCGCCGTAAATCAGTTTGGCAATACGTGCATGTTGAATCGCACCGGTACACATTGCGCACGGCTCCAGTGTTACATAGAGTGTACAACCTACGAGGCGGTAATTACCCAAATGCTGCGCCGCATCACGCATTGCGCGTATTTCGGCATGTGCTGTCGGATCATGTGTGGTGATGGGCGCATTGCTGCCGCACCCGATAATTTTACCATCTTTTATTACAATAGCGCCGACGGGCACTTCACCTGCCGCACCTGCCAGCTGCGCCAAATCTAGGGCAATCTGCATGAAGTCGTTATCGGTCATTGCCGGATTCGGATTTGAATGCTGATTATGCATCAGGCGATTGTTTCTGACTCCAGCGTATCAGTACATAGATAACGCCCAGTACAAAGGCGCCGCCTACCCATACACCGACTTCTGCAAAAGTTGGGGATGCATCCTGTACTGGCATCACGATGAGTTTGCGCAGAAACAGTACCAGTACCACTTCAACAAAGGTTTCAACCAGAAGTTTGCTGCCTTGCAGGTAGCGTATTTCAGCTGAGATCAGTGCTGAAATTGACCATAGCAGCATCAGTGTGCCCAGTGCATGCAAAAAGCCGTGAACCAGGTTGTGTGCATAGGCTGCGGCCTGTACGTCTTTGAAGAATAACCAGGTGAACATAATGACAGAGGTGGCGAGCGCCAGGCCAATGATGATATGGGCAAAGCCGTTTAGCCAAAGCATGGCCTTGACTGCGATTTTGTTCAGCGCTGCAAATTCAGCAGGTAATTCGTTTTGTATCATTGTAGTAACCTTATTTTTCTTGATCATAATTTTAGCTGACATCCGTGTGATTCAAAGTAACTGAGTTAACTTATTTGCTTAACCTTCATTTGGTTAAAGTAACATGTCTTCTAAATTAAGCCGTTGCAATTCTCTGATTAACCATTGCTGTGCTTTGCCGCCATTGCTGCGCCACGCCAGAAAGCTGGTGACCTCTGGCTTGGGTTCTGCTACAAGTTTTATTACCAAGTTACCATTCGCAGCATGCTGTTCAGCCAGCATCTTTGGCAGGTATCCTACACCGAGGCCTGCAATCTGCGCCTGAAGTTTTGTCATCATATCAGGTACCGTCAGTACATCTTGTCCTGACAATATACCTGAAGTGCGCGGTGCCAGATTCCTGGAACTGTCAGCGGCTGAAACTGAGCGGTAACGCATGATATCCTGATTCTGCAATGGATCAGGCAGCTTGGCAAGAGGATGCTGCGGCGCAACTGCGTAATGAAATTGCAAGGTGCCCATTGGTTTGGCAATATAACCGCTGCCGGTAGGGGCGTCTCCAGGTGCACCTAGAGCGATATCGGCGCGGCCGCTTAACAGGGCATCCCAGCTTCCACCATAAACTTCGCGTAACAGTTTCAGGCGGGTGCCAAAATTCTGCGCATAGAACTTATCCAGCGTCGGGTAAATCGCAGCAATATTGAATATGTCACTGACTGCAATGGTCAGTTCGGTTTCAACGCCGCTGGCAACGCGTTTAACACGCAGTTCAAGTTCATTAGCCGCATTGAGCAGATTGCGGCCTTCACGCAGTAATTCTGCTCCGGCAGCTGTGAGCTCAGCACGATGTCCGCTGCGGTTGAATAAGGTGACGCCTAAATCTTCTTCCAGTTTGCGTACCGTATAGGTGATTGCTGAAGGTACGCGAAATAGCGATTCGGCTGCTGCCGCAAAGCTGCCTTTGCTGGCGATAGCATCCAGCACTTCTAATGACTCCAGCGATAGTTTTACGCTCATGATAAGTCCATCAGTTTTTTTGAACAAAATATGCAAAACAATTTGCTATTAGTATATTTGTATTAGTAATAATATGCTTAAAATTATTCAATATGCTTGAATAAGAAAGGATAAAAATGCAAAATTTGCAGATAAGGAAAAGCGGAGATCGTGGTTATGCTGACCGCGGCTGGCTGCAAAGCTATCATTCTTTTTCGTTTGCGGAATATTTCGACAGAAAACATATGCGTTTTTCAGCGCTACGTGTGATTAATGATGACATTATTGCGCCTGGCCAGGGCTTTGGTATGCATCCGCACAGAGACATGGAGATTATCACCTATATACTGCGGGGAGAGCTGCAGCATAAAGATAATATTGGTAACGGTTCAATTATCAAGGTGGGTGCTGTGCAGCGTATGACCGCAGGTACGGGAGTTGTGCATAGTGAGTTTAATGCTTCAGATACTGGTGATGTTCATCTGTTGCAGATATGGATTATGCCGGACAGCTTGAATCTGGAGCCGTCTTATGAAGAAAAACATTTCAGTGCTGAACAAAAGTTAAACCAGTGGTGTCTGATTGCCGCACGCAACAAGCAAGACTCTGAATTGCCAGAGACTATATTGACAGTACATCAGGATATGCAGCTCTATGCTTCCGTATTAGATGCTCAAGCTAGCCTTGCTTATACTGTAAACGATAATCGCAGTGCCTATTTGCATATAGCGCGAGGTAAGGTAGAGATTGATGGTCAGCAGTTTGAATCCGGTGATGCGGTGATGCTGGATGGCAGTGGCGAGTTGCACATAAAAGCGAATGCTGAATCAGAGTTACTATTGTTTGATTTACCTTTGCATCGCCCGCTGGGTGCAAAAAATTAGCAATGTTACTAATATCAGCAGAACAAGCAAAACAAATTATTGCAGTAAATATTTAGGAGTAGTCAATGTCATTGAATTTATTCAGTCCCGCAAAGTTAGGCTCAATTAATCTGAGTAACCGTATTGTGATGGCGCCGCTAACACGTAACCGTGCAGGTGAAGCCGGTGTGCCACAGGCAATAAACGTAACTTATTATGAGCAGCGTGCCACAGCCGGTTTAATTATTACTGAAGCGACGCCGATTTCTGAGATGGCACATGGTTATCCACTGCTGCCCGGGATTTATACCGATGCGCAAGTCGCCGGTTGGAAAAAGATTACAGATGCCGTGCATGGCAAAGGTGGCAAGATTGTGATTCAGCTCTGGCATGTGGGGCGCATTTCACATCCAAGTTTATTGCCAAACAATGCATTGCCGGTCGCGCCTTCTGCGATTAAACCGGCAGGTCAGGCATTCACCTACCAAGGTTTGGTCGATTACGTTGAGCCGCGCGCGCTCGATGCAAGCGAATTGCCGGGTATTGTCGCCGATTATGTACATGCAACTAAATGCGCACTTGCAGCTGGTTTTGATGGCGTTGAAATACATGCTGCCAATGGCTATCTGCTGGATCAGTTCCTGCGTGACGGCAGCAATAAACGTATTGATAATTACGGTGGCAGTTATGAAAATCGGGCACGTTTCCTCATGGAAGTAACTGAGGCTGTGGTGGCTGTTGCCGGCGCAGATAAAGTAGGTGTGCGCCTGTCTCCGGTTAATCCATTCAACGATATGCAAGACAGTAATCCGCAGGCGCTGTTTAATTATGTAACGGAGTCATTGAGTCGATTTAATCTGGCTTACCTGCATGTGGTCGAAGGCGGTATCCATGGCGGTGGAGAGTCGGCTCCATTTGATTTTGCTGCAATGCGCAAGCTGTTCAAAGGCGGTTACATTGCAAACCTGGCTTATGATAAAGCGCGTGGTAATGCTGCAATCGCGAGCGGCCATGCTGATGCTATCGCTTATGGCGTGCCTTTTATTGCTAACCCGGATCTGGTTGAGAGATATAGAGTTGACGCGCCATTAAATGAAGCTGATTCAAGCTCCTTTTACGGTGGTTCAGAAAAAGGTTACACTGATTATCCATTTTTAGGGGCTTAAAATCATGCATAAACCTGCTATTACCCAAGTGGCTATTGATACCACGATTGCTGCTCGCTGGAGCGGACGTGCTTATGATGCTGCAAAATCCGTATCACATGCGCAGTTAGTTGCGTTGCTGGAGGCTGCACGCTGGGCGCCTTCCTGCTTTGGTGATGAGCCTTGGCGTTTTGTGGTGTGGAATAAGGCAGCTAACCCGCAAGCCTGGCAGCAGGCGTTTGACTGTCTCGTGCCCGGTAATCAGGCTTGGGTGGTTGATGCGCCAGTACTGCTACTAGTGTGTGCTGACAGCTTGTTTGGACATAACCAGAAGCCAAATCGCTGGGCACAATATGATACAGGCGCTGCGGCTGAAAACTTATGTCTGCAGGCTAGTAGCATGGGCTTGATGGCACATCAGATGGGTGGTTTTGATGCGAACCTGACTCGTGAGAAATTTAATATTCCAGAACAGTACACGCCGATGGCGATGATCTCGGTTGGTTATCCTGCTGATATATCTACCTTGAGTGGTGATACGCTTGCGCGTGAAACAGCTGCACGTACACGTAAACCGCTATCAGCATTATTTTTTGATGCAAGTTGGGGGCAGGGCGTAAAAGACGTTATCTAACACAAAACTTAACGAAAGATTAGTGTTCTGATAAACTGCTAGCTTCGTTCAATTAAAGGCAAAATCATGGCAGTTGTAGCACTTACCAAAGAAAACAATCCTTTTGTGATTGTTGATTTCTGGGCAAAGTGGTGTGATCCATGCGTTGCATTTACACCAACTTTTGAAGCAGCAGCTGAAAAAAATCCTGATATCGTGTTTGGTATGGTGGATACAGAAATTGATCCTGAAATTGGTGAATATTTTGAAGTTACCCAGATTCCAGGTATTTTAATCATTCGTGAACAAGCGGGCATTCATGCACAGGTAGGCGAGATCGGGGCGCCAGCTTTCGATAAAATGATTGAATGGGCGCGTGAGTTTGATATGACACCGGTGCGTGAATATTACAAACAGCAGGCTAAGGCATCTAATTAATAGTGATTTAGCTAATAGTTTTGGTTTTAGAACAATAAAAAAGCGGCTTAAAGCCGCTTTTTTATTGTTCTAAAACCACGAATTAAAAGCCGCCGCTAGTAAATAATCTATATATGTAGAAGGCACCTACTGCCATCATGGCATACATCGGTATGTCTCCGGTTCTTTTAGTTTCAGATTTATTCGGGGTGCTAAGCCAGCGATTAAGCAGCCATAATCCGAGAAGGGCAACTGCAGCTAGCAGCATATTTGCTGTTGAATCAATAACGTCGCCCAATAGCTTGGATAACCAGCCATTCTCACGAAACAATTCAAAAGTAATGCCAAAAATACCTACAAGCATTAATCCCATGCGCAGTATCGCAAGTATGGAGCTCAGGTGGCTTTCGGGAGTGATGTTGGCATTTTTACTGTATTTATTTGTATCCTTCTTGGCCATAATTAGATTCCTTTTTTTGCTTAATTTGAAGCTAAAAACTTAGCAGGGTCTACAGATTTACCCTGCTGGCGGATTTCAAAATGTAATTTTACAGTATTGCTATCAGTATCGCCCATTTCGGCAATTTTTTGGCCTGCACTTACCTGCTGCCCCTCTTTAACTAATATATTGCTATTGTTGGCATACACAGATAGATAGGTATTATTATGCTTCACGATGACCAATTTGCCATAGCCGCGTAAATCTGAGCCGCTGTAGATTACTTTGCCAGGCGCAGCGGCCAGAATTGGCTGGCCTTTGCTTCCCGCAATATCGATACCTTTGTTACCGCCATCATTAAAACCTGCAATGACTTTGCCTTTGGTCGGCCAGATCCAGCTAATGCCTCCAACTGGTTCAGCAGCAGGCTTGGCTTCCGGTTTGGCTTCTGGATTAGATTCTGGTTTTGCTTCGGGTTTTGTTTGAAGTTTTTCATTCGCTTCAACTGCCGCTTTAGTATTCGACTCTACTTTAGCTGTGGTAGTGGGTGCTGCGGTCGGTTTTGTTGTTGGCAGTGCTGTTTTTAAGGCCGCCTCGCTGTAAGGCTCGCGAATAGCCTTAGGCTCATTGATTGCAATAGTTGCAGGTGCGGTAACTGCTGGAGATGTGGCCGTAATGTTAGTGGCATTTGTGGTGCTGTCAGTACTGATCGGGTAAGTAATCACACCATCTTCTTGTTGCGCAGGCTCTGGTTGCTTCACTTCCGCGCTGCCTGATTTATCTTTCAGGTCTGCCAGTTTAAGTGTCTGGCCAATCTTGATGACATAGGGCGCTTCAATATTATTGGCACGCGCGATGTCTTTATAATAGTAGCCGTATTCCAGGCCAATGCTGAACAGGGTGTCACCCTTTTTAACGGTATGCGTGTCTGGGCGCCAATCGCTGCCATTTTTGCCGTTAGCAGGTTTGGTTGATACTTTACTGGCAGGGATAGATTTGTTTGCGACGGTTGGCGTACGGTCTATGACCGGTGCCGGGGTGGTGCTGCAGCCAAAGGCTAGCAATGTTAGCAAAGCTATAAAAGCGTGACGCAAAGTTGACATTGTTAACTGGTGCCGCCCAGTAAGGGCACGAATTTTACCGGCTCCAATTTGGTCTGGCGGTATTCAGTTTGAGACAAACGTTCAACCAGATATAAAATCTGCTCATCGGTACCTACTGGGATTATCAGGCGCCCATCAATCGCAAGCTGGTCCAGCAGATCTTGTGGAATATGGCTTGCAGCTGCAGTGACTAAAATGCCGTTAAATGGGGCAATCTCGCTTAGGCCGATGTTGCCATCAGCATGCGCCAGTTTTACGTTAATGCATTTGAGTTCGCGCAGGTGGCCGCGCGCTTTCATCACCAGTGGGCGAATACGCTCCACAGAGTAGACTTCTTTTGCCAGCTTTGACAATACCGCTGTCTGGTAACCGCAGCCAGTGCCGATTTCGAGAACCTTTTGTAAGGGTTGGCCGTTACGTAGCAGCTCGGACATCCGCGCCACAATATAAGGCTGTGAAATGGTCTGACCAAAACCGATAGGCAATGAAACATCTTCATAAGCACGAATCGACAGTGCTTCATCTACAAATATATGGCGCGGTGTATTGCCGATTGCCGACAGCACGATTTCATCTTTGATACCCTGTTCACGCAATCGCGATAGCATACGATCGCGCGTGCGCTGAGAGGTCATGCCGATGCCAGTTTGTGATGATCTGATGAGTGCCACTTTTTAAATTACCTAGTCTTGCTAGCTTTTTAGCCAGTTTTTAATGTCATGCAGTTGTGAGTGATTGGTTAAATCTACCTGAATTGGTGAAATTGACACTTGATTGTTTGCTACTGCGTAGAAATCAGTACCTTCGCCGCCGTCATTAGGCTGTCCGGCTGCACCGACCCAGTAAACTGTTTCATTACGTGGTGTTTTTAACTGCACTACCGGTTCGGCTTTGTGACGTTTGCCGAGTCGCGTTACGGTGCGTCCCTGTAATTCGTCATATGGAATATCCGGTACATTTACATTCAGTAATGTAGGGGAGTCGAACCCATTTTTCTGATAGTGTAATATTAGCTCTACAGCAATGCGCGCTGCGGTTTCAAAGTGCGTGGAGTTATGCTGTGACATGGAAATGGCAATCGATGGGATGCCCAATAAGTAGCCTTCCATCGCAGCGGCAACGGTACCTGAGTAAATGGTGTCATCACCCATGTTGGCACCATCGTTGATACCGCTGATCACCATGTCCGGTAATGTGTCCATCAAGCCGGTGAGTGCGATATGTACGCAATCTGTGGGGGTGCCATTGACATAAAAGAAGCCGTTAGCAGCTTTTTTGATGCTTAGCGGCCGATCCAGCGTGAGTGAATTGCTGGCTCCACTACGGTTTCTTTCCGGCGCTACTACGGTAATATCAGCAAATTTACTAATGTGTTCCGCCAAAATGTTCAGACCCGGGGCGAAATACCCGTCGTCATTGGAAAGCAGTATTTTCATGCCAGACCTGCAAAGAGAGTTTTCAAAGTTAAATTATAGTAGAAGAAGGTAGGTTTGGCGCGGCACCGGCAATAAAAACTTGGGTGTCATAAATTTCACTAACAAATTTATTTGCGGGTAAGGCGTGCATAAAAAATAGCGCAGCTGAAAAAAGTGACTGACAATATTACTTCAATGACCGCAAGTTTTGCCGATAGCCCGCCGTCTGACCAGGCGCGTACTACGCCCTCGGTAAAGTAAATCAATATGAACATGCTCGACCATTGGTAGGTGTAGCGCTTGCCGCGCAGAATGCCAAATAGCGGCAGTAGCAGAGGTGCTGCTTTTAACATCAGTAATGAGCCGCCGGGTTTTAACGGTGCCAGCACGGTTTCCCATGCCAAAGCGAGCAGAATCAAACTGATCAGGCTAATGGATGCGCCGAGCTGCAGTTTTTCTTTCATGGTTTTGCCGCCTTTGCCATCGCCACTAACGCAGCGCGTGCTGACTGTGCGTCGTGAATCTGCTGTTCAAAATCAAAGCGCAATATTGTTGATGTGTCACCGACACGGGCGCTTACATCAAAGCCATCGCAGTCTATGCCCAGCATGTGTGCATGATCCGCATCAACATGATGGAAGTGCCTGCAGTAATTAAGCAGATTTTCGGCATGATCTGCATTCATGTGTTCGATGATTGCTGTTTCCTGGCTTGCCAGCACTGAGGACTCACTAGCAATGCCGCTGAATAGGTCGGCATCTGTAAGCCATGACATTTTGCCAAAACCGCCGATGTAACGAGCCTGATGGATATGAATGCGGTAAAAAGAAAAATCGTGCATGTCAAAATAACTGGCCGCTTGCGGCAGGTAGCGCAAATAACGGGCGCGCAGATCAGCATCGACATCTTTATAGATTCTTACAGCCTCACCTAATACGGTCAGTCTGGCATTGGCCTGTAAATCTTCACCACCAGCAAATACCAGTAATGAAACTTTCGGGTTGATTGTAATGTTCTTGGTGTGCTCGGCGATATTACTGATGAGTATGATCGGCTGGCAATTATGATCCAGAACAAACGGCGCCACCGAGCCAAACGGATAGCCTTCAAAGCGCGTGGAGTGCGTTGATAGTATGCCGCTACGCGTGCTGCGGAGAAATTTTCTTGCTTCTATACTTAGGTTCATAAGGGATTCATACCGCCAATTTTAACGCAGTTTCGGCCAGGCGCTTACCAAGTGCCAGACATAATTGCTTTTCATCTTCGCTAATCGGTCTGTCATCCATCGCGCCGCCGATATGGCTTGCGCCGTAGGGAGTGCCGCCAGATGTGGTGCCTGATAGCGCTGGTTCTGAATATGGCAAGCCGACCATCACCATGCCGTGATGCATTAATGGCAGCATCATGGTCAGCAGCGTGCTTTCATTGCCGCCGTGCATGGAGCCGGTTGAGGTGAATACCGCAGCAGGTTTGTTGATCAGTGCACCTTTCAGCCAGAGTGCGGTGGTGCCATCCAGAAAGTATTTCATTGGTGCTGCCATGTTGCCGAAACGGGTAGGGCTACCGAGCGCAACGCCTATGCACTCTTCAAGGTCTTGCAGTTCAACGTAAGGGTCGCCGCTGCTTGGAATGTCAGATTCTGTTGCTTCGCAATTTGCCGATACTTTAGGTACGGTGCGGATGCGTGCTTTAGCACCGGCTACGCTTTCAATACCGCGCGCGATGAGTTGCGCCATACTGCGTACGGCACCGCCTTGGGAGTAGTAGAGCACTAGTATTTCGTTCATTTCTTTCTTTTATCCTTAATGCGCTGTTTTTTAGCGTCTAGCTCGAACAGCCCTATGGTATCGATGAGGTCACTGAACTTTGCGTAACCATAATTACGTGAATCAAAAGCCGAATAATTTTTAACAATATGCTTTTTGATTTCACCGGTGTTCGCATATCCATCATCTTCAGAAAGTGATTCGATTGCCGACCGGATTAATGAAACTAGCTTAGTGTCACTTGCCAATTGTTTTGATGTTTTTTTAACGACGGGAGCCAGCAGGGTGGTTTCATCATTTGGAGTATTTGCAGCTTTTGTCTCTGGGGCAGGTTTAGGTTTGTCTAACTTGACACTCGGTTCCTCTATGGTAGCCAAGGCGGCATCCGATAGTTTGTTCTGAGATAGTATTTCTATATATATGAATTGATTGCAGGCTGCTCTTAACGACTCGGGAGTTTTTTGTTCTCCGAAACCATAAACCAGTTTGCCTGATTCACGGAAGCGTATCGCTAATCGCGTGAAATCACTATCGCTTGAAACAATACAGAATCCATCCAAGGGTGCTGTGTAGAGCAAATCCATTGCATCAATAATCAGCGCACTATCGGTCGCATTCTTGCCTTTAGTGTTGGCGTATTGCTGCATGGGCTGAATTGCATGCTTAGGAAGAATTTCTTTCCAGCGGCTTAATTGTTGTTGCGTCCAGTCGCCATAAATACGCCTGACACTGGCATCGCCGAATTTGGATATTTCTTCAAATAATTCATCAATGATTGGAATAACGTTGAACGTGTTATCCGCATCAATCAGTACAGCAAGTCTAGGATTGCTTTTATCAGCACTCATGTCGTTGCACCCCAATAGTATTTGAAGCGGGAAGTATATAACACATTAGCTGCTCTAATATTTCTTACGGGGAACACTTGTGTGGCAAGCTCTCCCCGTATGTTATTTTTAGATTCTGCCTACAAGCTCTGTTGCTTTACCGATATAGGTCGCCGGTGATAAAGCGAGCAGATATTGTTTTGCATCGTCTGGAATGTTCAGGCCGCTGATGAACGTGTGCAGCGAGGCCTTGTTGATGCCGCCTTTGCCGCGCGTGAGTTCTTTCAGTTGCTCGTATGGATTTTCAATGCCGTAGCGGCGCATTACGGTTTGAATCGGTTCAGCCAGTACTTCCCAGCTGTTATCGAGGTCTTCTGCCAGACGTGTTGGGTTCACTTCGAGCTTGTTCAGGCCGCGCAGGCATGAATCGTAGCCGAGCAAGGTGTAACCGAAAGCCACACCCATATTGCGTAACACGGTTGAGTCGGTTAGGTCGCGCTGCCAGCGTGAGATCGGCAGCTTTTCCGCCATGTGGCGTAATACAGCATTGGCTAGACCTAAGTTACCTTCAGAGTTTTCAAAGTCGATTGGGTTAACTTTGTGCGGCATGGTAGATGAACCGATTTCACCGGCTTTTACTTTCTGCTTGAAGTAGCCAACAGAAATATAACCCCAGATATCGCGGTTGATATCAATCAGAATTGTGTTGATGCGCGCCAGTGTGTCGTACAGTTCAGCCATATAATCGTGCGGTTCGATCTGAATCGTCATCGGGTTATAAGTCAGGCCTAATGACTCAACGAAACGTTTGGCGAAGCTTTCCCAGTCAAAGTGCGGGTAAGCAGACAGGTGCGCATTAAAGTTACCGACGGCGCCGTTAATCTTGCCGAGGATTTCGTTGCTGGCAAGCTGTTTTTGTTGGCGCTGCAGACGGTACACCACATTGGCAAGCTCTTTACCCATGGTAGTCGGTGAGGCTGTCTGGCCGTGAGTGCGTGACAGCATCGGTTGGTCCGCCAGCTGGTTTGACAGTTCAGTCAGACGTGCGATCAGATTGTTCAAAAACGGCAGCATGACGCCATCGCGTGCAGTTTTTAGCATTAAGCCATGTGACAGGTTATTGATGTCTTCAGAGGTACAGGCAAAGTGGATGAATTCACTGGCTTTTTTAATTTCCGGATTACCGTCGAATTTTTCTTTGAGCCAGTATTCAAGTGCTTTTACATCGTGGTTGGTACGGGCTTCAATGGCTTTAACCTGTGATGCATCTACTTCGCTGAAATTGGCAATCGCTGCATCCAGCTCATGAATTGTTTCTGCACTGAACGGTGCGATTTCTGTCAGTTCCAAGGCGCTGGAAAGTGCTTTCAGCCACTCAACCTCCACCCATGCACGGTGTTTAATCAGTGCATATTCACTAAAGTATGGACGTAAGGCGTCAAGTTTTGATTGGTAGCGGCCATCTAATGGAGATAGCGCGTTGAGCGTAGTAAGCGACATAGCGGGGTCTTTCAAACAGCAATAAATAATCCGCTATTTTACCTTAAATTTTAGTCGCTTACTCTTTGCACTTTTGATTGGATAGCAAAACACCAGGAAGGTAACGTTGATTTATTTATAGAGTTGTCATTGAACTGTCATTGCGAGCGAAGCGCGGCAATCCAGAATCTCTTTAAAAAAAACACTGGATTGCCGCGCTTCGCTCGCAATGACGATTAAATCAGCATCTTTCTAGACTGCCAGCATATCCACAAACTCATTCACCGGCATGGCTTCCAGCGTTTTTTGCTCTAAACATAGAGCCAGAATGTCAGCTTGTTTTTTAGCATCAAAACGGCGCGCCAGATTAATCTTGAACTTTTTCACCAACTCAGGAATGCCTTCACCGCGGCGGCGTCTATGGCCGATCGGATACTCCACGGCGATATTTTCAGAGCTGGTACCGTCTTTAAAGAAGACCTGAATCGCATTGGCAATCGAGCGTTTTTCCGGGTCGAGGTAGTCGCGTGTGTATTCAGCTTTTTCCACACAGACCATTTTGTCGCGGATTGCATCAATGCGTGGATCAGCAGCGGCTGCATCTTCATAATCCTGTGCGGTCAGATTGCCTTTTAATAAGCCAATGGCTGACATGTATTGAATACAATGGTCGCGATCTGCCGGGTTGTCGAGCGGGCCGGTTTTGTCGATGATGCGGATTGCCGATTCGTGCGTGGTGATCACGATTTTATCAATCGCGGCAATCTGCTCCATGGTTTGCAAGCGGTTGCCAATCTGTTGGTTGAGTTGCAGCGCACATTCCACTGCGGTTTGCGCGTGGAATTCTGCCGGGAATGAAATCTTGAACAGTACCTGCTCCATCACATAAGAACCATAAGCACGCTGGAACTTGAACGCATTGCCTTTAAACAGCACATCGTAAAAGCCCCAGGTTTTCGCCGTAAGCGCTGACGGGTAACCCATCTCGCCCTGCATCGTCATCCACGCCAGGCGCACTGCGCGCGAAGTTGCGTCGCCTGCTGCCCATGATTTACGTGACCCCGTATTCGGGCTATGACGATAAGTACGCAGGCTTTGTCCATCAACAAATGCGTTGGAAACCGCGTTGATGATGTCTTCCTTGTTGCCGCCCAGCAGTTTGGTGACGACTGCGGTTGAAGCGATTTTTACCAGAATTACGTGGTCAAGACCTACGCGGTTAAAGCTGTTTTCCAGCGCCAGCACACCTTGAATTTCATGCGCCTTGATCATGGCAGTCAGCACGTCTTTTACGGTCAGCGGCGCTTTGCCTTCAGCGACGTTTTTGCGTGAGATGTAGTCTGCCACGGCCAGAATGCCGCCTAGATTATCAGACGGATGACCCCACTCCGCAGCCAGCCAGGTATCGTTAAAGTCCAGCCAGCGTATCATGGCGCCAATGTTGAACGCAGCCAGAATCGGGTCGAGCTGGTACGAAGTGCCAGGTACTTTTGCGCCATTCGGCACCACTGTTCCGGCAATCACTGGTCCTAATAATTTGGTGCAGGCCGGGTAATCCAGCGCTTCAAAACCGCAGCCTAGGGTATCCATCAGGCAATTGCGCGCGGTATCAAAAGCTTCATCGCTTTTGATTTCATATTCGGCGACATAGTTGGCGATATCCACGATGACTTGATCGGGAGCGGGGCGAACGTTGGAAATGTGTGATGACATAGTTTAGCTCTTAAATAAAAAAAGTTTTAAATTAGCCGCATTACAAAACAAATAAATAATGAGCTAAGAGTTTGGTATTAATAAAAATATCGATTACTTCTTAACCGTCATTGCGAGCCGTAGGCACAACAATCCATGCTTATAATTTCTGGATTGCCACGGGCTTACGCCCTCGCAATGACCTAGCCGCGCTGATTTAACGGCACATATGGGCGATTTTCCGGCCCGGTATATTCTGCGTTCGGGCGAATGATTTTGTTATCAATGCGCTGCTCAATGACATGCGCTACCCAGCCAGTAGTGCGAGATATCACGAAAATCGGTGTGAACATACCGGTAGGAATACCTATCATGTGGTAGCTTGATGCACTGTACCAGTCCAGATTGGGGAACATTTTTTTCTCGCGCCACATCGTGGTTTCAATGCGGTCAGAAACATCAAACAAGGTCATGTTGCCGTTGTCTTCACACAGCTTGCGGCTTACCGCCTTGATGGATTCGTTTCTCGGGTCGGCAATCGTATAAACAGGATGACCGAAACCGATGATGATTTCCTTGCGTGCCATGCGTTGCATGATGTCGGCCTCGGCTTCGTCAGCATTTTTGTAGCGTTCGATAATTTCCATGGCAGCTTCATTTGCGCCGCCGTGTTTAGGGCCGCGCAGCGCGCCAATGGCACCGGTGATGCAGGAGTACATGTCAGATAATGTGCCTGCTACCACGCGTGCGGTAAAGGTTGACGCATTGAACTCATGCTCGGCATATAGCACCAGTGAGGTATTCATGGCGCTAATGTGCAGGTCAGATGGTTTTTTGCCATGCAGCAGATACAGGAAATGTGCGGCGATGGAGTCTTCGTCCGACTCTACAGCTATGCGTTTGTTGTTGTGACTGAAGTGGTACCAGTACAGCAGAATTGAACTGAAGCATGAAATCAGCCTGTCGCCCAAATCCTTTGCGGCTTCAATGTTGCGGTCAGCCGCTTCCGGTTCCAATGTGCCCAGCATGGAACAGCCGGTGCGCATTACATCCATCGGGTGAGCATTAGCCGGGATATGTTCCAGCACCTTTTTCAGTGCATCCGGCAGGCCACGCAGTTTTTTAAGTTTCTGGTGGTAGGCCGTGAGCTGTGCCTGTGTAGGTAATTCACCGTGAATGAGCAGGTAAGCGACTTCTTCAAACGTGGCGTGTTTTGCCAGCTCGATAATGTCATAGCCGCGGTAATGCAGGTCATTGCCGGTGTGGCCTACGGTACAGATGGCAGTAGTGCCAGCGGCAACGCCCGCTAGTGCTACACCTTTTTTCTTTTTAGGTGCATCAGTGTGAGATGGTGGCGTGGTAGTTGTCATGCTATTTCTCTCCCTTAAATAATGCATCTAGTTTCTGTTCGTAGCTGTGGTAATTCAGGTGCTCGTAAAGTTCGGCGCGTGTCTGCATCAGGTTTACTACATTGGCCTGCGTGCCATCATGGCGCACGGCTTCGTATACTTTAAGTGCGGCCTGGTTCATGGCGCGGAAAGCCGATAGCGGATACAGCACCATGCTTACATCGGCACCGCGCAACTCATCCACCGTGAATAAGGGTGTAGAGCCAAACTCAGTAATATTTGCCAAAACCGGCACTTTTACTGCGGCGGCAAACTGCTTATACATGCCGAGTTCGGTGATCGCTTCCGGGAATATCATGTCAGCACCTGCCTCAACACAGGCACAGGCGCGGTCAATCGCGGATTGCAGGCCTTCAACCGCCAGTGCGTCGGTGCGCGCCATGATCACAAAATCCGGGTCGGTTTTTGCATCTACGGCTGCCTTGATGCGGTCTACCATTTCTGCTTGGCTTACAATCGCCTTGTTCGGGCGGTGGCCGCAGCGCTTGGCCTGCACCTGATCTTCGATATGCACAGCTGCCGCACCGGCCTTGATCACGTTTCTGACGCTGCGCGCAATGTTGAAAGCGCCGCCGAAGCCGGTATCGATATCTACCAGCAATGGGGTTTCGGTCACTTCGGTGATCCTGCGCACGTCAATCAGCACATCTTCCAGTGTGGAAATGCCAAGATCTGGCATGCCCAATGAGCCGGCAGCAACGCCACCGCCAGACAGGTAAATCGCTTTGTAGCCGGTTTGTGTTGCCAGTAGCGCGTGGTAAGCGTTGATGGCACCGATGATTTGCAGCGGCTTTTCAGCATTTACTGCGGCACGGAAACGTGCGCCTGCGGAGGTCAGTTTAGTCATATGGGCTTAGTCAAAATAGTTAGCTAAAAAATGATAAATTGGCTTGTTCGGAAATCGCAACGCCGGTGACTTTGGCTTTCTGCAATATTTCCCAAAAATAACGATAGGTCGCACGGTCGTGCAGTTCGCCTGCATATTGAATCGGGCCCCAGTCTGCAGCTTGCGCAGCCAGCAGAATATTCGCTGCGTCGGCCACTTCATCAAAATTCGGTTTCATTGCATCAACAATGGCCTGAATCTGCGTCGGGTAGATGCTCCACATGCGTAAAAAGCCGAATTCATTGCGCGCACGGCTGGCATCGCTGAATGTGGTTTCCACGTTTTTAAGGTCCAGTGTCACATTGTGCGCAGGCACTACGCCGTTAGCCAATGCGGCTGCTGCAACTTCTGCTTTGGCGCGAGCTAATAATCGATGCTCAAACTGTCCCGGGCTGCGCATGGCACTGGCCAGAATCGCGCCGTTATGCGCACTTACAAAGTCCATTAGACCAAAGTCCAGCACCTGCAGCCAGGGCAAGGCGGCGATTTCGTGTACCTGTTTCAGCGCGCCGTGGGTCTCGATCAAAATATGTACCGGAATCTCGCGTTCTATGCCATGAAACACCGCCATTTTTTGAATGTAGGCGATCATCTCTTTAGCTTGGCTGATGTCAGTACATTTTGGAATGGTGATGTAGCTCAGTACTTTGCCCGCACCTCCGACTAGGATATCCACATCCTGTTTCCAGGCTGGATGCGTGTAGTCGTGAATACGTGCACCGGCCATGCGATGTTTGTTGGCTTCGGAATTCAACACACGCACGATCATCTCGGCGTGGTCACGTTCCTGGCCTGATGCAGCGCCGTCTTCGCAGTCACAGGTGATGTCAAATACCGGGCCTATGCTGTCTTGCAAAGACAATGCTTTCAGGATCAGCTTTTCGCTGCCGGCAAAGTGTTCACAAGCCGGAATCAGCGGGAATGGTTTTTCGCCTCCAAAGAGGGCTTCGTTTGGGTGCACTGCCATTTATACGTTTCCTTTACGTGGCATTAATACGGTGTAATCAAGGTCTAGTACAACATTCGGGTGGTAACTGTTTTGCGGTTTCAGTTCGCTGATTTCTGCCGGTGTGGCATTTTTAATGCCCACCATGCGCAGCCGCAATGCACCTGCGTCATTCCTGTTTGGCAACTCCCAGCGGTCGAGTACTTCGGTGTAGCTGTAAATGGTGTCACCGGCAAAGCATGGGTTGGCGTGGGCGCCTGCATTGATGGCAAGAATGGTTAACGCATTTTCTAAGCCCCCAAAACTTAATGCGCGGCAGGTGGAAATCACCACGCCGCCATACACTAAGCGTTTGCCGATTTTTTCAGCAACAGCATCCATGGTATTTACTTGAAGATTTGGGATGTATAGGTTCTCGAAGTGCAAACGCGCATTATTTTGATATAGACGAGTTGCTAGAGAGTGGTCGCTATCGTTAATTATCATCCCAGCGCTATGATTGATACGCTCGCCCGCCTGATAGTCTTCCCAGAAATATTTTCCGCCTGTAGCCGTTGCATTGAAGCTTTCGGCAGAAAAACTGTGCGGGATACTCAGGTTTGCGGCGCTGACAAATGCCGGTAGTTCCGGAATCACGGTTTCGGGTGCGGGTGCGTCGAGATCTTTTTTGTGCACCATGACCCAGCGTACCCAGCTTAGTACCGGCTGATTGTGTTGGTTAACCGAGGTCGAGCGCACGTAAACCACGCCGTTTTTGCCGCTGGAATTCTGTTTGAGTCCGATTACGGTGCTGGATGTGCTTAAAGTATCGCCGACAAAAACCGGCTGCATAAAACGCACGTCGGCGTAACCCAGATTTGCGACTGCATTCACTGAGATATCCGGCACGGTTTTGCCGAAGGCAATATGAAAGGCCAGCAAGTCATCAATTGGCGCGGTTGCATATCCTAGCGATTGTGCAAATGGTTCGCTGCAATGCAGCGGGTTTCGCGCACCGGTGAGTGCTATGTTCAGCGCGGCATCACCGGCGCTAATTGTGCGCGGCGTGGCGTGCTGAATCACTTCATTCAGCGTGAAATTCTCAAAAAAACGGCCAGCGTTAATTTTATTAGGATTTTTTTGAGAAGGCTCTGTTCTGTCTGTATTTGGCATTTAGATGAATTCTTCTTCAAGTTCGGCAATGGCTTCATGCAGTTTAATGAGGCGCTGCGCAGCTTTAATATGATGGTGCTCAACCAGTTTGTCATTGACCACTACCGTGCCGTGGCCAGTTTCGTTAGCTTCTTTCAGGGCTTTGATAATCAGCCTTGCATTGGCTACCTCAGTGGCTTTGGGAGTATAAGCATCGTTACAGTAGGCAATCTGTGCCGGGTGCACCAGTGATTTGCCATCCAGCCCCATGTCGCGCCCAAGGCGACAGGCGTACTCAAAAGAATGCATGTTTTTGAAATCGCTGGTGATGCCGTCAATCACGCTGCGGCCATAGGCGCGTGCAGCCAGTATTACCAGCGACAATGAAGTCAGAATAGCGGAGCGCTCATGTGTGACATGGGCATGCAGCTGCGAAATCAGGTCAGATGTCGCCATCACGATACAGATGATACGGTCTGATGCGGCCGCAATCTCTTTTGCATTGAGCACCGCGAGCGGGCTCTCTATCATCACCATGATCGGCATATGAGCGCCGCCGGCTTCATCCAGGCAAGCCTGTGCTTTCAGTACATCTTCACGTGACTCTATATTAGGGAAAAGAATGGCATCGGCGCCGATGTTGGCAACCGCTTTGATGTCATCTTGCCCCCAAGCTGAATCGAGGTTATTAACGCGTACGACAACTTCGCGGTTGCCATAACCACCTTTCTTGATGGCTTCAACAACATTGGCTCTCGAATGCTCTTTGGCATCGACCAGAATCGGGTCGCCCAGATCAAGGATGACAGAGTCTGCTGCCAAAGTGCGTGCACGATCCAGATAGTGTGGGTTGCAGCCCGGCACATAAAGCATGGAGCGTCTTGGACGTATGTAGTGTTCCATATCAGTATGACTTCAGTAGTGATGTTGAATTTATTATATAGATTAAATTATTTCTGTGTCAACATATATCTTATGTCTTATATAAGATATAAAACACTAGACTTAATTTTTTTGTCGTGTTATAAATTCGTAAAGTGAAATTCGAAACGGCAATGGATGTTTCTGATTAAGTAAGTAGAGTTAACTGAATGGGTATAGGTAAAAATGGACAAGCAACTGATTTCACCAAACTATCGACCTTTATATGAACAGATCAAGGTGCTGATTACACAGAGCCTGATAGGCGGCGAATGGCGCCCGGGGGAGATTATTCCTAGTGAAATAGAGCTGGCTGCGCGCTACAAGGTGAGCCAGGGCACAGTGCGCAAGGCGATTGATAGCCTATCGGCTGAGAATATTCTGATACGTCGCCAAGGCAAAGGTACTTTTGTAGCGACACATAATGCTGATGTGATCAAGTTGCGATTTTTGCGTCTGACCTCAATCAGTGGTAATAAAGAATTACTGCAGAATGAGTTTATCTCGTGCGTAAAAACCAAGGCCGATGCCTACATTTCAAAAATATTAGGAATCAAGGCTGGTGCAGCAACAATTGAAGTAAAGCGATTGCTGACATTTTCAGGTCGTCCTTTGATTTATGACCACATTATTGTGCCGGCAGTACCTTTTAAAGGTTTGAACGGTGCAAAAGTTGAAGAATGTAACGGCTCAATGTACAGCATGTACGAATCCCAGTTCGGGGTGCGCATGATTCGTGCGGAAGAGCGTTTAAAGGCTGTGGGTGCAACGTCAGAAGTTGCAATTGCACTGGGTCTGCAAGAAGGCTATCCGCTGTTAAGTATTGAACGTGTTTCATTTACTTACGGTGATAAGCCTATGGAATGGCGCTTGGGTCTGTGCCTGACGGATGACCATCATTACCTCAGCGAACTTGAGTAAAAGTGAACTTGAATAATAACTTTTGATAACGACTTTATGCAGGTATAGAAAGATAGCCGATGGATGACTTAAAAAAACGCGCACTTGATTACCATCAGTTTCCGGTTCCGGGCAAACTGAGTGTGGAATCATCCAAACCATGTGCCACGCAAGATGATCTTTCTCTGGCTTATACACCGGGTGTGGCAGAGCCAGTGCGCGAGATTAATGCAGACCCGGCCAACGCTTATAAATACACCAATAAAGGTAATTTGGTAGCTGTAATTACTGATGGCACTGCAGTGTTGGGGTTGGGCAATATGGGTGCGCTGGCCAGTAAGCCAGTGATGGAAGGTAAGGCGGTTTTGTTCAAGCGTTTTGCCGGTATTGATGTATTTGATATCGAGATCAATGCCAAAACGCCAGATGAGTTTATTGAAACCGTAGTCAATATATCACCGACTTTCGGTGGCATTAATCTTGAAGACATTGCTGCGCCACACTGTTTTTATATTGAAAATGAGCTCAAAAAGCGTCTGGATATTCCGGTTTTTCATGATGACCAGCACGGTACCGCTGTGATCGTAGCGGCCTCACTGCTGAATGCTCTGGAACTACAGGGTAAAACACTGCCAACGGCAAAAATCGTATTTCTAGGCGCAGGCGCGGCTGGCTGTTCATGCGCAAAACTATTGAAGCTGATGGGCGCGACCAATGTCACCATGGTGGATAGATCCGGTGTGCTGGATACGACGCGTGCTGACCTGCACGACAACAACCGCGAGTTGGCGATTGCGCGCGGTGGCGTAACAACACTGGCAGAGGCTATGTTGGGTGCAGATGTGTTTATCGGCGTTTCAGCCAAAAATGCGCTCGATGCGAGCCTGATCAAGGGTATGGCAAAGAACCCGGTAATTTTCGCGCTGGCGAATCCTGACCCTGAAGTGCTGCCCAGCGTCGCGCATGCCATTCGTGACGATATTCTGATGGCAACCGGCCGCAGTGATTTCCCGAACCAGGTGAATAATGCGCTGTGCTTCCCATATTTATTCAGAGGCGCGCTGGATGCTAAAGCCAGGCAGATCACCGACAAAATGAAAATTGCCGCAGCGCATGCGCTGAGCGAACTGGCACGCGAGCCGGTGCCACAAGAAGTGCTCGAAGCCTACAACTTGAAAGAACTCAAGTTCGGTCGAGAGTACATTATTCCTAAACCGTTTGATCCGCGCCTGCTGGCACGTGTATCAAAAGCTGTGGCTGAGGCGGCCTGATCATGCCAGATATGCAGCAACGCAAACGCCCTAAAAACCTGAATCTGTTCACGATTCGGCTGCCGGTGAATGCAATCATATCGATCTTGCACCGCATGAGCGGTATGGCGCTGTTTCTGGTGTTGCCAGCACTGCTGTGGGCGTTGAGCCAGTCTGTGCAAAGCGAAGCTAGCTATTTAGCGCTGGCGGGCATGTTGCAGCATTGGCTGGCGAAATTGTTTGTAATTGGATTGTCCTGCGCGTTTTTTCATCATTTTTATGCAGGCTTGCGCCATCTGGCAATGGATGTGCACTGGATGACAAGTTTGCAGAAAGCCCGTTTTTCCAGCCGGTTGGTGCTATGTCTGGATGTATTGTCAGTAATCGCGTTTGCGTATGTGATCTGGTAAGGGCATAGACTCAATTATGTTAATAGAACTACTTACAAAAAAATATCCTGGCATGCGCTTATGGCTGGCACAGCGTTTGTCTGCTGTAGTGATGGCGGTTTATCTGATCATATTTGCATTGCTGCTGCTGATGAAACAGCCTGTGGGTTATGAAGGCTGGCTGGAATTAATGTCACCCTGGTGGTGGCGCTTGTTCACACTGCTGTTTTTTATCAGCCTGGTCATGCACGCGTGGCTAGGTGTGCGGGATGTGTTCAAGGATTACATATTTAATCTTAAGTTGCGCGCTGTGATGCAGATTCTGGTAGATGTGCTGTTAATCGTTTACCTGTTCTGGAGCGGTGTTATTTTATGGGGCATCCAATTTTCATGAGTATACAAAAACACCAATTTGATGCAGTGATCGTAGGTGGCGGCGGTGCCGGTCTGCGTGCTTCATTGCAGCTGGCAGAGGCCGGCGTCAAGGTTGCCGTGCTGTCCAAGGTTTTTCCTACGCGCTCACATACCGTGGCAGCGCAGGGCGGCATTGCAGCTGCGCTGGGTAATGTGGCCGGTGACAACTGGCTGTGGCACATGTACGACACCATCAAGGGTTCAGATTATCTGGGCGACCAGGATGCGATTGAATTCATGTGTAAAAATGCTGCCAAAGCTATTATTGAGCTTGAGCATTTCGGCATGCCGTTTGACCGCCTGGAAAACGGCAAGATATTTCAACGCCCTTTCGGCGGTATGACGCAGAATTATGGTGAAAAGCCGATTTCACGTACCTGTGCAGTAGCTGACAGAACCGGGCATGCCATGCTACATACCTTGTATCAGCGCAACATCCGTGCGAATACCAAGTTCTTTGTGGAGTGGTTCGCACTGGATTTGATCCGCGATGCGGACGGCGATGTGCTAGGTGCAATCGCACTGGAGATTGAAACCGGTGATATTCATATTCTTGAGGCGAAAACCACCTTACTTGCTACTGGTGGCGGCGGCCGTATCTTTCAGGCCAGCACTAATGCCTTCATTAACACTGGCGACGGCCTGGGCATGGCGGTACGCGCAGGTTTACCGTTGCAGGATATGGAATTCTGGCAGTTTCACCCAACCGGCGTACTGCATGCTGGCGTGCTGGTAACTGAAGGTGTCCGCGGTGAGGGTGGTTATCTGGTGAATGCCAATGGCGAACGCTTCATGGAGCGCTATGCACCAAATGCCAAAGATCTGGCAAGCCGCGATGTGGTGTCACGTGCCATTGCCACTGAAATCAAGGAAGGCCGCGGCGTTGGCAAAAACAAGGATGCGGTTTACCTGAAACTGGATCACCTGGGCGAAGAGCTGATCAGCAAGCGCTTGCCGGGTATCCGCGAGATTGCAAAAACCTTTGCCAATGTAGACCCTGTTGAGAAGCCGATTCCGGTAGTGCCTACCGCGCATTACATGATGGGCGGCATTCCGACTAATCTGGATGGGCAGGTGGTCGAATACAGTGATGGCGCCGAGAAGAAAGTGAAAGGTTTATATGCGGTAGGCGAGTGCGCCTGTGTTTCTGTGCATGGTGCAAACCGCCTAGGCTCAAATTCACTGCTCGATTTGGTGGTATTCGGCAAAGCCGCGGGTGACAAAATGGTCAGCGAAATCAAGGCAAATGCTGTGCACAAACCTTTGCCTGCCGATGCAACAGATATGACGCTGGCACGTATTGCGCGGCTGGAAGGCCAGCAAGCTGGAGAGCGTGTAGCCGATGTGGGTGCCGACATGCGTAAAACCATGCAGACGCATTGCGGCGTATTCCGCTTCCCTGATCTGCTGGAACAGGGCGTGTCTGCGATTGATGCAGTGGCGGAACGTGCAAAACGTATTGAAATTAATGATAAGAGCAAAGTATTCAACACCGCGCGGGTTGAAGCGCTGGAGCTTGATAATTTAATAGAGGTGGCGGTAGCAACCATGCACGCAGCCAATAATCGCAAAGAAAGCCGCGGCGCTCATGCACGCGAAGACTTTGCCGGTCGAGATGATGAGAACTGGCTGACGCACTCGCTTTATTACAAAGACGGCCACAAGCTGGTTTACAAACCTGTACGTTTAAAACCATTAACGGTAGAGCCGTTTGTACCTAAGGCAAGGACATACTAATGTTTACGACTATCTCGAAAAAATCAAAATTCAGGCGTGAAGTGCTAGGCGCACGGCGCGCAGGAACCGAGATAGTACGAGTTGTACAGCGAGGTTGCGAGCACCGCGCAACGACGCAATTTACCCTGAATTTTGATTTTTTGAGGTAGACCATGAAGATATCTATTTATCGTTACAACCCTGACGTAGATAAAAAACCCTACATGCAGGATTACGAGGTTGAACTGCAGGAAGGTGACCAGATGCTTCTGGATGCGCTGATCCGTATCAAGCAGCAGGATGATACGCTGTCATTGCGCAAATCATGCCGCGAGGGTGTGTGCGGTAGTGATGCCATGAACATTAATGGTAAAAACGGCTTGGCTTGCACCACCAAATTGCTGGATCTTGAACAGCCGGTTGTGTTAAGACCCATGCCCGGACTGCCGGTGATTCGTGATCTGGTCGTGGATATGACGCAGTTCTTTGAACACTACAACTCAGTAAAGCCTTATCTGGTGAACGACGATCCACTGCCGGAAACTGAGCGCCTGCAAAGTCCTGAAGACCGTGCCAAGCTCGATGGTCTGTACGAGTGCATCATGTGCGGTGCTTGTACCACAGCCTGCCCGAGCTTCTGGTGGAATCCGGATAAATTCGTCGGGCCATCCGGCCTGATGGCGGCTTACCGTTTTATTGTCGATTCACGCGATCAGGCCGAGGCCGAGCGTCTGGAGAATCTGGAAGACCCTTATCGTTTATATCGTTGCCATAACATTATGAACTGTGTCGATGTGTGTCCGAAAAAGCTCAACCCGAATGCGGCAATTGCCAAGATCAAGGATCTGAAAATAGAGCGGGCAAAAGAACACAAAGCTAAAAAAACCATTTCAATTACAGCCGTGTAGAGGTGAGCCATGTTAAATGCTGAAAATTTACGTGATGCAGAACAGAGGCGCTTCGCCTGGCGTTGCAGACGAGGTTTGCTGGAGCTGGATATCGTGCTGCAGGATTTTGTCTCCAAGCAGTTTGATTCGCTCAATATGCATGAACTGCAGGCGTTTGATGACTTGCTGGCATTGCCGGATAATGAGTTCTGGGATTTGATCAACTCATCAAAAAAACTTAAAAAAGTTGAGCTTTTAGACACAGCGGTAGCTAATGAAATGCTGGAGAAATTAAGGTCGGTAAGACTCAATCAGAACCAGGAGGCTGATTAATATGATGATGCATATAGGTGAAGAGCCTCTCTCTTTAGACGCAACTGCGCTCGGCGATTACTGGCCCGGCATTCAACTGTATTACCCGCCGGTGAAATACGCGCCAAGTTTGGGTATTTATGAAGATATGGCACAGGCTTCGGCGCGTATGCAGAAACATGCGCACTATACGCATGCCCATACCCTGATTTTTGACCTTGAGGATGGCTGCCGACAGAAAGAAATGAGTCGCGACCTGCTGCGTCAGGAGTTGCCTGCGCTGCGCAAGGTGAATCAGCGCGTGACAATCGCGATTCGCGCTAACTCATTCCGTACCGATGAATACGAGCTCGATATGGAGCTTGTGCGCGATATGGGTGAATACATCGACGTGGTTATGCTGGCAAAGGCGGGCGAGGCCTACGGTGCGGCAGAAGTACGCGATCTTTCCAGCTTTTTGTTGAGCGTTAATCCACACATCACGATACAGCCAATTATTGAGCACCCGAAATCACTCAAAATCGCACCGGATTTAATGCAGTACAACACGGTGAAACACGTGGTGTTCGGTATTCATGACTTTTCAAAAGCGATGGGTATCCACATCACGCCGGAAAACTGGATAGATGAATTGCAGTTCTATATGAACCAGCTCATGTTCGAGGCCCGTATCGCCGGTAAAGGCGTGATCGGCGGCGTTGAAACGCTGATCGGTGCCAGCGCCATGCCGGAGAAATTTCTGGAGCCGCATGATGTGCGCCGCTGGCTGGACTTGCATGGCGATAATGAATCACGCGTGGTTTACAAACACGCCTGTAAAGAAGCTGCGATGGGTTTAACCGGTAAGCAGGTGATTCACCCGGGACATATCCATTTATGTAAAACCGCTTACACCCCATCGCCGACCGAAGTGACACAAAAAGTAAGCATTCTGAAAGCGGCGATTGAAGCTGATGCTTTGCTGGGTGGAGCCATCAAGTTTGAGGGCGAGATGCTGGATCCACCTATGTTCGGTAAAGCGCTGCAAACTTTGCTCAGGGCGCATGCACTGCGTGCACTGAAACCGAGTGATATGGAATTTGCCCTGCATGTGCTGCAACTGTTGCCGGCACAGGTGGTTCGTCAAAACTGGCCTTATGGAGTGCTTTTATAATGTTTACAGACTTTCCGCAGTGGGAATGGGATGTTCCCGAACACTTCAACATCGGCGTGGCATGTACCGATAAACACCTCGGTACTGCGCAGCAGAATCATATTGCCATGATTGTGGAGGATGATGCGCTTGGCACTGCCACCATCACCTTTGCCGAACTGGCGAAAAAGACCGACCAGTTTGCGCAGGTACTGCGTAACCTTGGAGTAAAACCGGGCGACCGCGTGCTGATTCGCCTGCCCAACAGTCTTGATTACCCGATTGCGTTCTTAGGTGCGATGAAAATGGGCGCGATTTCAGTGCCGACCTCAACCCTGCTCACCGCTGAAGAAGTGGCTTATCTGGCAAAAGATTCTGGCGCTGTGGTACTGGTGACTGATGCTACGGCCTGGTACGGTATGGCGGATGCGCTGGTTGAAACGCCAAATCTAAAACATATCCTGCTGTCGCAGGCGGCAGAGGTGAACGCGCATGCAACATTCAATGTGCAGAGCCTTGCGGCGTGCCTGAATGCAGTCGAGCAGTTTGATGCACCGTACCAAACCCGGGCGGATGATCCGGCTTATCTGGTATACACGTCAGGCACGACCGGCTACCCCAAAGGTGTTCTGCATGCGCACCGTGCACTGATTGGCCGCCAGCCAGCCGCGCAATACTGGTTTAATTACAGCGACAAGGTGCAGGAACGCATCATGCATTCCGGCAAGTTCAACTGGACTTATGTGCTGGGTACTGGCCTCATGGACCCGTTGTATCTGGGCAAGACCGTGATAGTGCATGAAGGCAAAAACGACGCGCAGAAATGGCTGGACCTAATTCAGAAACATGCTGCGACTATTTTTATCGGCGTGCCTACTATTTACCGGCAGATTCTGCAAAAGACTACAACCAGCGGCGCCGAACTGCCGAGCATGCGTCACTTCATGAGTGCAGGCGAGCATTTGTCGGATGAAGTGCTAACGCAATGGCATGAACGCTTTGGCCTCAATATTTACGAGGCAGTGGGCATGAGCGAGTTCTCATACTATCTGTCGCAAAGTATTTTCCGTCCGATACGTCCGGGTTCTGCCGGTTTCCCGCAGCCGGGGCATAATATTCGCTTGCTAAACCCTGAAACCATGGAACCCGTGGCAACCGGTGAAGAGGGCATGATCTGCGTGCCAGATACCGACCCTGGCCTGTTCCTGCGCTATTGGAACCTGGATGAAGAAACCAGAAAATACAAACACGATGGTTATTTCTTTACCGGTGACTATGCAAAATACGATGCCGACGGCTACATCTGGTTCCTGGGGCGTAAAGATGACATTATCAAGAGCTTCGGTTACCGCGTTTCACCGTACGAGATTGAGCGTGTATACAAAGGTCACCCCGATGTTGCAGATTGTGCATCAGTCGGCGAAGAGATTGAAAAAGACAAGCTGCTGGTTGTCGTCTACGTGATTCTGAAACCGGATGCAAAAGTGACGGCAGATGAATTGGTACAGTTCGGCAAGCAGCATCTGGCAGCATATAAAGCGCCTAAAACCGTATATCTGGCGCATGATTTTCCACGTACCAAGAATGGTAAAATACTGCGTAAAGACATTAACTCGAGTATTGCGACAGCAAAATCAACACGATGACCACTATTAAACAGGAAGATTTTATTGCGAGCGTGGCAGACGCCCTGCAATACATTTCATACTACCACCCGGCAGATTTCATTCATGCGCTGGCAGAAGCACACAGGCTGGAGCAGTCGCCTGCCGCTAAAGATGCCATTGCGCAGATACTCACCAATTCGCGCATGTGTGCAGAGGGTAAACGCCCGCTATGTCAGGATACCGGCATCGTGGTGGCCTTTGTTAAAGTAGGCATGCAGGTACGTTTTGAAGGGGATCTGACGCTGGAGCAAATGGTGAACGAAGGCGTGCGCCGAGCTTATCTGCTACCGGACAACAAGCTGCGTGCATCAATTGTGAGCGATCCGGCAGGCAAGCGCCCCAATACCAAAGACAACACGCCGGCAGTGGTGCATGTGTCGCTGGTGCAGGGTGATAAGGTTGAAGTCAGTATCGCCGCCAAGGGTGGCGGCAGTGAGAATAAAGCCAAGCTTGCTATGCTCAACCCGAATGAAAGCATCGTGGACTGGATACTGGAAGTGGTACCGACCATGGGTGCCGGCTGGTGTCCGCCCGGCATGCTCGGTATTGGCATCGGCGGCACTGCGGAAAAAGCCGTGTTGCTGGCGAAAGAGTCACTGATGGCGCCGATTGATATGCACGAACTCAAAGCACGCGGTGCGCAGAATCGTCTGGAAGAACTGCGCCTGGAGATATTCGAGAAGGTGAATAATCTCGGCATTGGCGCACAGGGGCTGGGCGGTCTGGCAACGGTGCTGGACGTAAAAATACTGGATTACCCGACGCATGCGGCGAGTCTGCCGGTGGCGATTATCCCTAACTGCGCTGCGACGCGCCATGTGCATTTTGAGCTGGATGGCAGCGGCGCTGCTGTACTCGAAGCGCCAAGTTTAAGTGATTGGCCGGATGTCAGCTGGGCACCAAGCGCGGAATCTTTACGCGTGAATTTAGATGTATTAACGAAAACGGATATCCAGAGCTGGAAGCCAGGGCAGACGCTGCTATTAAGCGGCAAACTACTCACCGGGCGTGATGCCGCGCACAAGCGCATGGCGACCATGCTGCAAAAAGGTGAAAAACTGCCGATTGATTTTACCAACCGCTTTATTTACTACGTGGGGCCAGTGGATGCTGTGCGTGATGAAGCTGTTGGCCCGGCCGGACCAACTACGGCAACGCGTATGGATGATTACACCGAGATGATGCTGGGTGAGTTAGGCCTGCTCGGCATGGTGGGTAAGGCCGAGCGAGGTGAGGAAACCATTGCCGATATCGCAAAACATCAGTCTGTGTATTTAACGGCGGTAGGCGGTGCAGCTTATCTGGTAAGCAAGGCGATTAAAAAGGCCGAGGTGCTTGCATTTGCAGATTTGGGCATGGAAGCGATTTATGAATTTACAGTACAGGATATGCCGGTGACAGTGGCGGTGGATACGCACGGCCAGTCTGTGCATACCAGCGGACCGGATGAGTGGAAACAAAGAATAGCCCAAGGAAAGACCATAGCAATACAAGCTGTAAGTTAAAGCAATACACATGGCCAGCTAAAGCATGAATTTAGACAGCATAGTTGCACCTTTTGGTATAAGATAAGTCATATCACTTTAGGGTATAACTTAATGAATACATTTGGATTGTTCGCGATGAAAAGTTTACGCAACCTTGTTTTATTACCAGCTTTCTTGTTGATGTCTAATGTGGCGTGCGCAGAAGATTTGCTGGGCTATCTGGTCGATAGTGCAGGTAAATATAGCGGTCCTAGCCTGGAAGACAACGTAGTGCTGATGGATACCGACAAAAACGGCTTTGCCGATGTATTTGAAGTGCGCGCCTTTTTGGAGCTAAAGCACGGCAAGGGCTATGAAAAAGAGTTGCTGGATAAATGGGAGTCATCCGCCAGCGGTAAAAGTTGCAGTACGCCATTTGCTAAAGACCTGTATGGCGACCAGACAACTTCTGTACGCACCAATTAAAACCCGCTTCGTATGTTAATAAAACGCTTAGTTCGCATTAATGGCGCTATATTGCGATTGTAGATACGCAGCACTTTATCACCAGCTTATTAGTCAATTTTATTGAGCTGGCTTGGTATAATGTAAAAAAATTATTTAACCTAGAGATATACATAACCATGTTAAAGACTTACGCCTCTCACGTTGCAGAACGTGCAGCCCAAAACCTCCCGCCATTGCCACTATCTGCCGAGCAGGTTGCTCAACTGGTGGAATTAATCAAGAACCCGCCTGCAGGTGAAGAAAAAACGCTGATGGATTTGCTTGAAAACCGTACTCCAGCTGGTGTCGATCAGGCGGCTTATGTTAAAGCGGCGTTTTTGTCTGATATTGCAAACGGTACCGTAACTTCACCTTTGCTCAGTGCAGAAAAAGCTGTGCAATTATTGGGCACTATGCTGGGTGGCTACAACGTGCAGGCACTGGTGGCATTGCTAGACACATCTATGGCTGCTGCTGCGGTTAAAGCGCTGTCACATACGACGCTGATGTTTGATGCATTCCATGATGTTGATGAAAAAATGAAGGCAGGTAATACACACGCCAGAACACTGATTGAATCATGGGCAAATGCCGAGTGGTTCACCAATGCGCCGGTGCTGGCAGATGAAATCAAAGTCGTAGTGTTTAAAGTGGATGGTGAAACCAACACTGATGACCTGAGCCCGGCACAGGAAGCTTGGAGCCGCCCGGACATTCCTTTGCATGCTAAAGCCATGCTGGTGAATAAAATGCCTGAAGGCCTCAACACTATTGAGACTCTGAAACAAAAAGGTTTGCCATTGGCTTATGTGGGCGACGTGGTTGGTACCGGTTCATCACGTAAATCTGCGATCAACTCAGTGCAGTGGTTCATGGGCAATGACATTCCTAATATTCCGAACAAACGTACCGGTGGTGTGATTCTGGGTACGAAAATCGCTCCGATTTTCTTTAACACGGCAGAAGATTCAGGCGCTTTGCCGATTCAATGTGATGTTTCAAAAATGCAGATGGGTGATGTAATCACCATCAAACCTTATGCCGGTCAGGTATTGAATGAAAAGGGTGAGATTATCTCCACCTTTGAGCTGGCACCAACCACGATGCCAGATGAAGTGCGTGCCGGTGGACGTATTCCGCTTATTATCGGCCGAGGTTTAACGACCAATGCGCGTCATGCATTAGGTTTACCAGCTTCAGATATGTTTATTCAGGCTATCGCGCCAAAAGATACCGGCAAGGGTTATACGCTGGCACAAAAAATGGTGGGTAAAGCTTGTGGTGTTACCGGCGTGCGTCCGGGCGCTTACTGTGAGCCCAAGGCGACAACTGTGGGGTCGCAGGATACCACCGGTGGTATGACGCGTGATGAATTGAAAGAATTGGCTTGTCTGGGTTTCAGCGCAGATTTAGTGATGCAAAGTTTCTGCCACACTGCGGCTTATCCAAAACCGGTTGATATTAAACTGCAGCATAGTTTGCCTGAATTTATGAGCAGCCGCGGCGGTGTAAGTTTGCGTCCGGGTGACGGTGTGATTCACTCATGGCTTAACCGCATGGTACTGCCTGATACTGTGGGTACCGGCGGTGACTCGCATACGCGTTTCCCTATAGGCATTTCATTCCCGGCGGGTTCCGGTCTGGTAGCGTTTGCTGCCGCGATGGGTGTAATGCCTCTGGATATGCCGGAATCAGTATTGGTGCGCTTTAAAGGCCAAATGCAGCCTGGTATCACGCTGCGCGACCTTGTGAATGCGATTCCTTACGCAGCGATTCAGGAAGGCACTTTAACGGTAGGCAAGCAAGGTAAGAAGAACGTTTTCAACGGCCGTATCCTTGAAATTGAAGGCCTACCAGATTTAAAAGTAGAGCAGGCATTTGAGTTTGCTGATGCTTCAGCCGAGCGTTCAGCCAACGGCTGTACCGTGAAGCTGAATAAAGAGCCAGTCATTGAGTTCTTAACGTCTAATATCGTATTACTGCAAAATATGATTGATAACGGTTACGAGGATGCTCGCACTTTGCAGCGTCGTATTGATAGCATGCAGGCATGGTTGGCAAAACCGGAACTGCTGGAAGCCGATGCGGATGCAGAGTATGCACATGTGATCGAGATTGACTTAAATGAAATCAAAGAGCCACTGGTTGCTTGCCCGAATGATCCGGATGATATCAAGCCATTGACAGCTGTAGTCGGTGACAAGATTGATGAAGTATTTATCGGCAGCTGCATGACCAATATCGGCCATTACCGTGCAGCAGCTAAAGTGCTGGAAGGCGCCGGTGCTATCCCGACACGTTTATGGATTGCACCGCCAACTCGTATGGATGAGGCGCAACTGCGTGACGAAGGCGTGTATTCAGTATTTGGTGTTGCGGGTGCACGTACCGAAGTGCCAGGCTGTTCATTGTGCATGGGCAATCAGGCGCGCGTAGCTGATAAAGCAACCGTGTTCTCAACCAGCACCCGTAACTTTGATAACCGCATGGGTAAAGATGCCCGCGTTTATCTGGGTTCTGCCGAACTGGCTGCCGTATGTGCCAAGCTAGGCCGTATGCCTACGCATGCCGAGTATATGGACACAGTAGGTAATAAGTTAGCCAATACTGCCGAAATCTACAAGTATTTGAATTTCAACCAGATGACAGAGTACAAGGCTGCGCTGGATACATTAAGTAACGGTAAGAAAGTAATCCCAATCGTAGAACACGCTTAATTCTCTATTAAGCAGAGGCCAGCCCATATTGTTATGATATGGGCTGGCTTTTTTTAGCGTGTAATGTGAGCATACAATGACCCTGCACCTCCCAGAAGTACCCGAAATTTTTGACCCGGAAACGGTAACCAAGCCACCCAAGCGCGGTGCCTGGAAACTGATGCTGCCTTTAAGTATCCTGCTGTTGGCGGCTGTATATCTGGCGTGGCATTTTGGTTGGCATGCAAATGCTGTAACCGCAGGGGCGTTGTTTTTAGCTGCTGCTTCACATGCGCTGGTATGGGTGCTGGGTTTGATTGCGATGGTGCCTTTTATCGGGCCTATTATCGTCAAAGTGCTGAGTCTGTCTTTTATCTGGCTGCTTAATGCAATCGGTTATCTTGTTTCGTATATTGCTATAAAACGCGGTTACTCCAAGGATGTGCTGACTTACCGTGCAGTGACGATTGCACTGATTACGGGGATTGTGATTGGGTACGTAGTTGGCCATTTTATTTAATGGGCAGAACCTTAAATAAATGATTTCACAATTGACACAAACATCCCGACTGCAAATCATAAAGCAGCATGCGCGCAAGCTTGCTGATTATTTCCCGGTTATTTTCTTTTTCGCTGGATTCGTGTGGGATGCGATTACCATCGGCCGCAATGTCATGCCTTCAGATCTGGCGATTTTTAGCGGATATTTGTTCAGTGCGGCAGCTATCCTGTATATCATCGGCAGGCCGGTTGATGAAACGGCAGAGGCTTCATCAGAACCGCAGGCCAGAATTTTATCGCTGTTTAAAAAACTGCATACCCCCAGGTTGCCATATTTCCTGCTGCAATTTTTATTTGGCAGTTTGTTCAGTGCTTTATTTATTCTGTATTTTAAAAGCTCCAGTCATTGGCTGGCATGGTTTACTTCGCTGGTGCTGGGCATTCTGCTGGTGGCCAACGAGTTTCTTGAGAGTGAGTACAAGCGCTTTACATTAAGCTGGGCCATGTTTGGCTTGTGTGCAATGTTGCTGTTCAACTTTGCCTTGCCATTTATGCTGGGCAGCATTCACGCTATATGGTTTTATCTGAGTACATTATTGGGCGCTGCACTGGCATGTTGGCTCTATATGAAAACGCCGCAGCACTACGGTAGCATCAAACCTGTTGGTATTATTGCCGCGCTGCTGATGTTTGCTTATGCCGCGGATATGATTCCCCCCGTTCCTTTAGTGAAACGCGATGTAGCTGTGGCTTATGATTTAAGCAAAGTAAATGGCAATTACCTGCTTAAACAACAGGCGTCATCATGGTGGGTATTCTGGCGTAAAGCCAGTAATGATCTGGAGTTGGTGCCCGGCCAACGTGTCTACTGTTTTTCATCTATTTTTGCACCACCGGGATTACAAACCAAGTTGTACCATCGCTGGCAGCATTACAATAAGAACTCAGGTTGGACGACACAGTCCAGGGCTGGGTTTAGCATCTCTGGCGGCCGTTATGACGGCTTCAGGGGGTATACCTATAAGAGCAATCTTGCGGAAGGTGACTGGCGGGTGAGTGTTGAAACCGAGAATGAAAAGACCATTGCGGTCTATCCATTCTCAGTGAAACATGTAGAGGCTGCACCGGATTCAATAATGCAGCCTTATTAGCTTTTAGTGCTGATCGTTGTTATGTGACATCAGCTTGTCAATATAGGCAATTGCTACTGCTGACAACACAAATGTCATATGGATAATTGTTTGCCAGATCAGTACTTTATCGGACAGGTTTTCTGCATTAATAAAGGTTTTCAGCAGGTGGATGGATGAAATACCGATGATTGCCGTCGCCAGTTTTACCTTGAGCAGATTGGCATTTACGTGTGAGAGCCAATCGGGTTCATCAGGGTGGCCTGCGAGATTAAGGCGGGAAACGAATGTTTCATAACCGCCCACAATCACCATAATGAGCAGGTTCGAAATCATCACAACGTCAATCAGGCCCAGCACAATCAGCATAATATCGGCTTCTACCAGCTGGTTTGCTTTTGCAACCAGGTGCACTAACTCAACACCAAAGAAAAATACATAGACTGCCTGTGCAACGATCAGGCCTAAATAAAGCGGCAATTGTAGCCAGCGACTGCCGAACAGAATGTTGCTCATAACGCTGCTTTGTTTGTAAGCGGTTGGAGATGGTGTTTTCTTATCTTGCATATTAATCAAAATCCTTAAAATTGTTTTTAAATCAGTGTTTATTGTATCAGTTCATCATGAAATTATTATTTCAGGAAACGCTGATTTATTCATAACGCCGTCATTGCGAGCGAAGGGCGGCAATCCAGAGCCTCTTTTTAAAATAAGGCACTGGATGCCACTTGCTGCTTAAAGGCTAAATCACTCGCAATAACCTTGTAATCAGCGTTTCCTTAACTGATATGACTATCCAGTGTGTAGTGTGCAGTTTCATCCAGCGCCAGCAAATCCGTCAGCACCGGCATGGTTTCAGCCAGTGTATTAGGCAATGTCCATGGCGGGTTGATGATAAACAGGCCGCTGCCATGCATGCCGAAACCCTCAGCAGAAGGCGCATGTATGGACATGGTGACATGCAGCCAGTCTGGCACATCCAGCGCAATAAGACTGTCTATCATTTCATCTGGTTCCTCACGCTGTAGTATAGGGTACCACACGATATAAGTACCGGTTGGAAAACGTTTCAGGCTGTCTTTAATCGTGTCGACCACATATTCATAATCCTGTTTGTCTTCATAAGGCGGGTCAATCAGCACTACCGCGCGTCGGGGTGGCGGTGGCAGACAGGCCTTGATGCCGGCAAAGCCATTCTGCATTTCTATTTTTACCTGCTTGCCAAAGCTGTGGAAGTTTTCGTCGAGAATTTTGTAATCATTAGGATGCAGCTCGAACAGGCGCATTCGGTCATCAGCTCGTAAATATAATTCCGCTATGGATGGAGAGCCAGGGTAAAGCGCCATAGTGCCGGTATTGAAAGACTGAATCTGCGCTACATAGTCGGCAAGCGGTTTTGGCAGATTTTTAGCGGCGATCAGCTTGCTGATACCTTCTTCAAACTCAGCATTCTGGGTGGCATAGCCCTCACGTAGGCTGTACATGCCTGCACCTGCATGGGTATCAATATACCAGTATGGTTTTGGTTTCTGTACGGTATAAGCAAGCACTAATCCGAGTACATAGTGTTTGAGTACATCGGCATGGTTGCCTGCGTGGAAGGCGTGGCGGTAACTGAGCATGGGAAGCTATGAATAATAAAGTTTCAGTATTATAGCTTTTAATGATTTTTAGATTTTGTCTTATCGAGACCTTTGTGCGAAGTATTTTTATCTTAGAAGTCTATCGATTTCGTCATTCCGGCGTAGGCCGGAATCCAGACAGACTTCATGGTTAAATAAAAAGGTACAAGTAAGGATGAATATTTATTTTAATTTTAAACAATAGGTTGCATTTAAATGCTTAGATTGTCTTCACTAAAATGACTACTTTAAATACCACGTCGCCTGCATCCCGGCCTCCGCCGGAATGACGATTTTTTGATGTTTTTATTAACAATTTAACCAATCATTTGTTTCGTGCAAAGCTCCCTTATCAATCATTTGATTGAAGAAATAGTCCTGAAAAATAAACCTAAACACCCTAAAGCGCTGTGTTTTCAGTTAGCATTTCGTCTGTAAATTTTTCTTTAAAATATTCGGCATATGTCAAAACACAGCCACGATCACGACGACCATGTTCATGAACATCCACATGATGATCATAATCATTACTTTATTCCATTTGCCCTGATCTTTATCTTCGCGGTTGTGGAGGCCGTGGGGAGTTGGTACACCGGCTCATTGGCTTTGCTCAGTGATGCCGGTCACATGTTCTCGGATGTTGTCGCATTGGGCCTGGCTTGGCTGGCAAGTGTAATGGCCAAAAGGCCGAATGTAGCGCGACACCGCTCCGGTGTCAGTTATGCAGAGCTGACGGTTTCTATCATTAATGCAATCACCATGCTGCTGGTTATCGTTTATGTGGTGATTGAGGCGGTAGATCGCTTTCACAATCCGCATCAGGTACAGGGCCTGGGCCTTACGATAATCGCGACGCTGGGTTTGATCGTTAATTTGATCGTTGCTAAACAGTTGCACCATCAGGCTGCGCATCACGGAGAGAGTTTGAATAATCGAGCGGCTTATCTACATGTAATCAGTGATCTGTTGGGTTCATTAGCTGCTGTTGCTGCAGGGGTGGTGATTTATTTCACAGGCTGGATGCCGATTGACCCGATACTGACACTCTTTATCTCGCTATTGCTGTTAGCGTTTACATTAAATCTGGTGCGCGATATTGTGCATACCCTGCGCAGTGATGGCCAGGTAAAGAAAGCCGGTTCGTTCATCCATGAGCACTGATCCTACATTTGATGTCAATTGCAGGCAGTGCGAACGACTGGCGCATTTTCTGGACGAGGTGAAAGCAAAACACCCAAGCTACTTTTGTAAGCCGGTGCCAGCTTTTGGTGATGTGAATGCCAAGTTGGTAATAGTTGGCCTAGCGCCTGGTATGCACGGTGCCAACCAGACCGGGCGTCCTTTTACCGGTGATTATGCTGGCGTGCTGTTGTATGAAACGCTTTATAAATATGGCTTTGCAACAAAACCGGTATCTGTGTCAGCCGATGATGATCTGCAACTGATCAACTGTCGCATCAGCAATGCGGTGAAATGCCTGCCGCCGGATAACAAGCCGCTGCCTATTGAAATTACAACCTGCAATCAATATATATCGGCCGAACTGAAACTTTTACCACCGGGCAGTATCATTCTTGCATTAGGCAATGTAGCGCATGCCGCTGTGTTAAAAGCCTTTGCGGCAAAAGTCAAAGACTACAAGTTTGGCCATGCTGCACGTCACATACTGCCGAATGGGCTGGTGTTATATGACAGCTATCATTGCAGTCGTTACAACACCCAAACACGCCGGCTTACAGAGGTCATGTTTCATGATGTGTTTGCGGCGATTGCGGATGAGATGCAGAGATTATCTGTTTAGTTGATAGTGTAGGGCGCACTTGTTTGCGGTGCGTCGAATGAATGTTTGAATCTTGGTTTGTTCCAGATGGGTCTCTAAAAATAAGCCGAGCCTGCTCTTAATTGATTCGACTCTATTTTATTTAATAAACTACTTCTGAAATATATATTTTCTGTCTCGGTCTTTTAGGCTTATGTTGCTCTCCAAATCAAAACCAAGATTGATTGAAACTGTATCGGAATAGCCATTTTCTGTACTGTAAGCGATACCTAGTGAGGGTTGTGTGTGAAATATCATTGCATTGTCGAAGCTATACACAGCAAAGTAATTTGAAGAGTTACGCGAGCCCTCTGTCAGAATGTAGTTCGCCCCGATTCTCAAAGCCTTACTCAAAAACTTGGGGCGAGATTCAAAACCCAAAGAATAGATACTAGCGTTTTTGTTGACGATGTCTGACGATTCAGATGACTTGTTTTGGCGGGCGGCGCTGATGTTGATGACAGTATCATCACTCCAGTATATTTTACTGTCAGCTTTATACATATTGCTGTTCATCAATGGCTGATGATCGTGGTTGTAACTTAAGGCAGCAGTTATATTATTGAAGTAATATTCACCACGTATTGTAAGATTGCTCATATTGTCAATATTAGAGTTACTGCCGGAAGAGTTGCCAAATATTGGGTCTGTATATATGTAGTCTGAATTATGACTTGTACGAACAAAGTTATATCCGACTAATACACCGCCGATATTGCTGTCTCTCAAGAATAAGTCGGTGTCAATATTCGCAGTTTTATTTACACCATCGATTTTTACTCTAGAAGTGCCATTCCGGACGGTATTGGCAAAGTTGCCATTTTGATATGATAGTCCAAAATTAATACCGAGATATTTCGTGCCTTTAATGGGGGTGGTTACATGGGCTGCTACAATCGCCGTATTGTTTGTGCCTTGGATATTATTTGCATGATCCCTAAATTGAATATCATTTTTAGAATACTGGATAAAGCCTTGTGCTGAAGTATCTTCCACAGCTTCATTAGCATGAACTGCTTGAGTGAAAAATGCCAAAGCTAAGGCGACAAGTGTTTTTTTCATAGTTATTGTCTTTTTTTGGAATCATTGCTTGATTTTTAGCTTCTTAATTTATCACAATTTGGGAATTTTTACCATTTTTAGGTTTCTGGTTTAATGTATTTTGACCTCTGTAAATAAATTCATATATAACAATTTCTCATGGATTTTTGTAATATAGATATTGGTTAACTAACGGGAGAATTGAACATGCCATACGTCAACATTAAACTCGCGGGTGAAGTAACTCGTGAACAAAAAGCGCAGATTGCGAAAGAGATTACCGAAACGCTGGAGCGTGTAGCGCACAAGCCAAAATCTTATACTTATATTACGTTTGAAGAAGTCGCTTATGAAGATTGGGCAATTGCAGGGGAGTTATTGGATTCCTGATAATTTTCATACAAATTTGTTTAACAAACCTGTATATTCTTAAGGGCACCTCTATTAATTCAAGTTGCTAAGCGAGACAAGGCGCGAGTAAAAAATTGTGACGCAGCATATGTATGATATGTAAGGAATAATTTTTTATAAGCAACGCAGTATCGCGACGGAAATTGAATTCATAGTGGTGCCCTTAATGCGCTTATGAATTAATAGGCGCTACTTTTTTATTCAATATTTAATTCATTGTTGAGGGTTTTATGAGTAAGTTTTTTTCAGCGTTGCTAGTTTCTTTGATTACATTTACTAACAGCGCTTCCGCTGCTATTGACGAGACTATTCGTTATAAAGATTCTATTGAAATAAATGCGCCTGCAGATAAGGTGTGGGCAAAAATCGGTAGTTTTGGCGATATGAGCTGGCATCCGGCGATTGCTAAAACTGAAATTACCTCAGGTAAGGCAGATGAAGTCGGCGCTACACGGGTACTGACCACGCAAGACGGCGGCAATATCAACGAAGTGCTGACTAGTTATGATGCTGCTGGGATGACGGTTAAATATGAAATCACGGAAAGTGTTTTGCCTGTTCGTGAGTACGGTGCAACGCTGAAAGTGGAAGCTACTGCTGATGGTAAAACGATTGTGACATGGCGTGCTATGTTTAAGCGTAAAGATCCAGCGAATCCAGGTGCAGCAGGTCAGGATGATGCAGCAGCCAAAGCTGCTATCAGCGGTATCTTCAGATCAGGTCTGGAAAACATCAAGAAAATTTCAGAGTAAGTTCTAAATTTCAAAATATCAGGGGCAGCAAATATTATTCTTAAATATTTGTTGCCCCTGATGCAATCCATTAAAGTCATGGGCTGTTAAAATATGCTCATGTTTGATCCTAAACCTATCTTAAAAAATCTGCCTAACCTGCCTGGCGTGTATCGCATGTTCAATGCTACGGACGAGGTTATTTATGTAGGTAAAGCCAAAGACCTTAAAAAACGCGTTTCATCGTATTTCAATAAAAACTTGCCTAGCCCGCGTACGCGCATGATGGTGAGTAATGTTGTCAAAATTGAAACCACGGTTACCCGTAGCGAGGCGGAGGCACTGCTGCTGGAAAACAACCTGATTAAAGGGTTGATGCCGCGTTACAACGTGCTGTTTCGTGATGATAAATCCTACCCTTACATTACATTAACCGGTGATGAGTTCTCGCGACTGGCATTTCATCGCGGCGCACAGCGCAAAGGTAATCAGTATTTCGGCCCTTTCCCAAATTCTGTTGCGGTGCGCGAGAGCATTCAGTTATTGCAGAAAGTATTCAAGCTGCGTACCTGTGAAAATAGCGTGTTTGCGAATCGTAGCCGACCATGCCTGCAGCATCAGATCGAGCGCTGTACCGCACCTTGTGTGGGTCTGATTTCAGATGAAGATTACCGTAATGATGTGCATCAGGCCGCTATGTTCCTGCAAGGCAAGACGAATGAGGTGATGGATGCGCTGGGCGAACAGATGAATACAGCAGCAGCTAATCAGGAATATGAATTGGCGGTGGTATTTCGTGACCGCATTCAGGCGTTACGTCAGGTGCAGGCAAAACAATTTGTGAGCGACTTTAATGTGTCAGACGCCGATGTGATTGCGTGTGCTGAGTTGCAGGGTCAGCATTGTATTAATCTGGTCATGATTCGTGGCGGTCGTCACTTGGGTGATAGAAGTTACATGCCTAAAAATACGGATGGTGAAACGCTGGAAAATAGTATGGAGGCATTTATCGCGCAGCATTATGTGGCGCAGAACACGCCGCCCCTGATAGTGACCGGTATAAAAATTGAAACGGCTGTGCTGGAGGAAGTGCTGAGCGAGCAGGCTGGACGTAAAGTAAAGATCAACACCAATGCTATTGGCGATAAGCGAGTGTGGCTCAAGATGGCACAAACCAATGCAGAGTTGGCATTGGGGCAGCGAGCGGCCACTTCAGCGAATCAGGCGGCTAAGCTGGTGGCACTGCGCGAAGCATTGCGCTTGCCTGACAGTACCGAGCGAATTGAGTGTTTCGATATCAGCCACACCATGGGTGAAGCAACGGTGGCAAGTTGCGTCGTATTTGATCGCGGCGACATGCAGAACAGCGAGTACCGCCGCTATAACATTACCGGCATTACGCCCGGTGATGACTATGCCGCAATGCGCGACGTGCTGACGCGGCGCTATAAAAAAGTAGCCGCAGGCGAGGGTGTACGCCCGGATCTGGTATTTATTGATGGGGGTAAAGGTCAGCTCGGTGTGGCGATGGAGGTCATGGCGGAAGTTGGTCTGGATGACATTTTACTGGTGGGTATTGCTAAAGGTGAAGAGCGTAGGCCAGGTCTTGAGACGATGATTTTTTCTGATACCGGTGAAATGATTAATCTGGAAAAAGATAATAAAGGCTTACATCTGCTACAGCAGATACGTGATGAGTCGCATCGCTTTGCCATTACCGGACACCGCGCGAAGCGCGGCAAGGCTAGATTACATTCCAGTCTGGAAGATATTGAAGGTATTGGCGCTAAACGGCGCAAAGCATTGTTAACACGCTTTGGCGGGCTAGATGGCGTAAAAAGTGCTAGTATTGACGAAATTGCCAATGTTGAAGGTATTAGCCAGGCGTTGGCAGAAAAGATATACGGAGAGCTGCATTAAGCGGCTGCAAGTAGTTTTATTAACAAGGGGAGCTGTGCTAAATGATTTGTAATGTCCCAACCATGCTGACATGGCTGCGTATTCTGCTGATCCCTGTGTTTGTGATTGTATTTTATTTACCAACCGACCCGCAAAAATTCGGCGCGATTCCAGCGCACTGGGTAAATGTCACTGCTACTATTATTTTTGCGATTGCTGCGGTTACTGATTGGCTAGATGGCTATCTGGCCCGCAGATGGCACCAGACTTCTTCATTTGGTGCTTTTTTAGACCCGGTTGCAGATAAGTTAATGGTAGCGGCAGCACTAATTGTATTGGTTGAATTCGAACGAGTAGGTGCAGTCATTGCGTTGATTATAATCGGCCGTGAAATTGCAATTAGCGCCCTGCGCGAATGGATGGCAGGTGCAGGACAGCGTAGCAGTGTAGGTGTTGCGATGATAGGTAAAGTAAAAACAGCAGCGCAAATGATAGCGATTTTATTTTTATTGTATTGGGATCCAATACACCTAGGAAGCTTTGGTCAATTTCCAACAAAATTTTTCGGTCAGGTTTTGATCGCGATAGCTGCATTTTTAACATTGCTATCAATGGCTTATTATTTGCGTGCAGCGATGCCGAAAATAAAGCAGAAATAAACTGGTGAAAATTACGCAACTTGTACTTGACGAGAGGCGCAAAATCTCTATAATGGCGCCTGTCTTAACGATGACACAACGTAATGACAACGCGGGAATAGCTCAGCTGGTAGAGCGCAACCTTGCCAAGGTTGAGGTCGCTCCAAATATTAAGAACGGCGATTGCATTTATGCTTTCGCCGTTTTAGTTTTAATTAGTATGCTGGCACATACTAAACATTTATTTTAGCTTACAATGCTGAAATACAATGGCGCGATAGCAAAGCGGTTATGCCGCGGCCTGCAAAGCCGTTTAGGCCGGTTCGACTCCGGCTCGCGCCTCCAAATTCTTCAGCTAATCAATAGCTTACTTACCCTCAAAAAATTAATCACTAGTTCGTTGAGCCTTCTTTATTTATCCATTGATAGCCATCCCAAGCTTAGACACGCTATTGCCTTTACTTAATATAGCCGTTCTGGATAGATCATGGATTATTTTAGAAATTTCGCCTCAATTTACTTTCATTTTTATTAAAAAATGCAGATAAAATGAGGCGAAAAATTGTAGCATGCATGCAGATGAGACGCTGCCAGCGTCGGCAGCGTAACCATTTAGCTATATTTCAAGTTTTTTAGATAACCAGGTTTTCGTTGATTATCATGGTTTGCAAGAACAGCAAAGGGTCAGCAGAAGCCGCCGCGTAAGAAATGCCTTGTAATGTAATGCTCACATCTGTTCCCGATGCATTTCCATTAGCGTCAATGTTGAGTTGTGTGTTTACGCCGTTACTAGATAAAGTAATAAAGTTATCTATCGTTGCCTGTGTAGCGCCATCAAGCAGGTAGTGAATGTCCAGAATGTCGCCGCCAACCACGTTGCTGAAGTCGGTAATCACGTCATTACCTTCATTAGTATGACGATAGCTGAAAGTATCAGCGCCTGCCTTGCCGGTAAGGGAATCATTACCAGCTCCACCGACCAGCATGTCGTTATAGACTGAGCCAGTTATAGTGTCATTGCCGCCCAGTCCATGCACTGTCTGCGCGGTAGTCGCCGCCGAAACATTGAGCACATCGCCAATAAAATTGCTTCCCACCTTGACGCCTACTACAAAACCACCATCGGTAAATGACCAGCCATAATTATCAATCAGATATTGTTGGTCTGTTGCGTTGGTATATTGAACACCCTTGGCGCCAAAAGCCACACCAGAATTCAATCCAACCTCACCTGATGATGCGTTAACATCAGCCCAGCCTGCCAGAAGGCTATCGTAGTTGACAGAAGACATCCCTGAGTCATTGAACATTTGGTCCGCAGTCATCAGTGATGAAACATCCCACTCGCCAAGATTCTGATTAAAAACGGTAGCTTCTTTGAACATTAAGCTCATATCAGTCACTGCGCTAGTATCACAGCCACTGATGTCTTGGTTAAAGGCCGTATCCTTATAAAACATGGCTCGCAAGTTCGTCACAGCACTGTTAATCGTGGCATTAACATTGGGGCTGGTATGTGCCTCATAGGCCCCCATATCCGGGGCGCTATCTCTGATGGTATTAAAATAATCATCCGTGACTTTTGGTAAAACTACACCTTTATCAATCACAGGAGAGCCAGGCAATAACTTGAAATAATCTGCCGTTAAATTCCCCGCCGTTGTTAGCCCGGTTTTTGCCAAGAGTGGGTTGCCAACTACATCTGTACTTGATTTTGCTGCCGCAGGTATATTACCCCAGTTATTATTTGAGAATAGAATGCCACTGTTGCTGGGAACGCTATTACTTGTGCCCGAGAAAATGTTATTTATAATTTGTGAGTTTGTATTCACCACACCATCGCTTGCATCACCTGTATAAAAACTACCACCAACCACAGTATTGTTTGCGATTAAAACATTCCTTAATCCGGAATTGTTTACCTCCGAATACGCAAATGCAGAAAAACTTGCGTTGTATACTAAATTATCAATAATGACATTATTTGAAGAGCGTGGAACAGAACTCACTTCGTCTCCAAGCACGATGCCCAGTTTAATGTTATTGCGAATTGGGATAGCTGGATTATCGGAATAATAAACAAGATTGCCTTTAACAAGACTATTGGTAGCATCTGACAAATAAAGATTGATCGTCCAGTTATCATAACTAACGTTACCCTCCATTACGGAATGGTCAGCTTCGAAAAGTGAAATACCTTCACCCCAGTTGTTATAAAGCAAGTTATAACGGAAAGTGGCATAAGAAGTAATGCCAGGGATTAACGCTGTGCTGCTTTCATTTCTGTCCGCGCTCATACCACCGCCCCAGCCTGACGTGGCATTGCTATTCATATTTTCTCTTGATGCCTGCCAAATTGTGGAATATTTTCGTCTAAAAACCTTAAAGGTCCTCTAAAATACAAGTTATCTTTACACTTCGGTAAGTCATTTATAATCTACCCAATGAGTGCATTTCAAGCTTGTGCTTGCGGTATTTTTTGTTGCTGATTCCAGTTGCTCAGCAGTTAGTGCCACTTAAGCAATCTTTGAGGTTCTGCTTTACGTTGACATTAAATATGGAAAATATTCCCATATTTTTATTATACATCTAAAGAAGATGTTGTCAAAAAATTAGGCATTTAATTTAAGGGCAAGGGGATTATTAGAGGCTAAGAAAATTTTCTATTTACTCTGACAATTCGCACTGTTCTGCAATATAAAGGTTATTGGCTTATTTATCTTGGGTATTAAGGTAGAAAGCACTAATGATATTTTTTATAGAATTTGATAAGGAATTTATAAAAAGTCATCGATCATTTACCTTGAATTATGATATTATCGCTTTTCTCAAATTTTGAGGTGATTGATAAGTAAGTTTCGGGCGCGAATTTCTGCTCTGAAAACATGGTTAGCAGGTAAAGAATCTGCAAATCTTGAATCTTATTAGCATGAAAAAAGTTATATGTCTGTAAAGCTGTTTAGACAGATTATCTTCAACTTGCACCAAAAGAATTTGCAGTAACGCGGGAATAGCTCAGCTGGTAGAGCGCAACCTTGCCAAGGTTGAGGTCGCGAGTTCGAACCTCGTTTCCCGCTCCAAATATAAAAAGCCGAAAGCAATCATGCTCTCGGCTTTTTGTTTTATGGGCATCATATACACCGCATTGCGCTTGAATATGTGATGTCCATGAGTGTGAGATCTAAGTTAAGCCAAGTAATACATTACGCAGTCTTTTGCCTGCGGCGAATCATTAAATTACGCCATTGCGTTTTGAGTTCTTGTATTGGATGTTTAGGTGTGTAGGCCAAAATAAACAGGATGCCGGCAAGGCTAGCCAATAACCAGCGAATCTCAAAGCCTGCTTTGTCTTTACGCACCGGCTTCTGTTTTTTCATGGCACTTAATACATCATGTACATCATTGCCACGCACATATAAGCCATTCACCTCTTTTGCCAGATCTTTCAGGTATTCTTCATCCAGCTTGGATAAATAGCGGTCGCTGGTGCCTCCAGCAACGTTATCATCACGGACACCCAGATTAGACTCGGAAATCTGTGCAATACCCGGCTGCATTGCAAAGCTGTCGCCTGACCAGTAGCCGATTAACTGGTTACGCTCATCAAATTTAGGAATCGGAGTGCCAACGTCAGAGCCAATGCCTACAAACAGCCAATCTTCACTACCTTGGAATGCAGTTAAGTCTGCGCGATTAAATACGTGCAGCTTAGGCGCTTCTTCACCATCGGTAAAAAATACGACCTGTGCAGGTTCTGGAAATGAGCGTATGGTCTTCGCCAGTGTAATCATACTTGCACGCACACGGCTGTTACCAGACCATGCAGTACGCCAATCCAGATGATCGATGGTGTCATTAATCGCATCAAAGTTCTCGCACACTTCAATTGGCGTATACAGTGCAGCTACGCTTACACCGGCAAACACGCTCATGCTGACGTTGGTGCCGCACGGCAGTTCGCCTATCATTCTATGCATCATATCTTGCATAAACACCATGCGCGATACCGGTTTTCCATTAAGACTTTTATCTACCGTATTCATGCTTTGTGAAATGTCGGCTACCAGCATGTAACTGTAAATGTCGCGCTTGATAGGGATTTTTGGGTTAAACAATGCGATGATCAGCAGCAGTAGCGCTGCCGCTAGTAGCGTCACGTCGCGGCGGTGGCGAAAGTAGTTATATAAGTTATGCATGACTGGCTATCCTTTAAGGCAATCCAACCGGAATGTTGCCCATGATCAAGCCCGGGGTATCGCTTTCGCCTACGCCAGGTGTCGGTGTCGCTGGCAGCATCGTGAGCAGGCGGTCCAGATTGTGGCGCGCTCCCCAGTTTGAATTATCAAATCTTAATGATTGCAGATAAGCAGTTTTTGCCTGGCGTAACAAGTACTCAGCTTCATCGCGCACGGTCATGCTGGTGCCATTGATGATGAGGCCGCGTAAGAAGAAAATATTGCCTAGATTGTAATGAATGGCCGCTTTCTGTTCTGTAGTGGCGCCATTGAGCGCTTTGTTGAAAAGCAGCGTTGCTTCTTTGTAACGCTCATTTTTTGCCAGCCAGAATGCTGTAGCAAACTTTGCTTCAAAGCTTTGCAGATCTGACTTGGGTGGTTTGCCCTCACCGATTGCCGCATTAAACGCTGCTATCTGCTGCATGCGGCTGAAATTGTATATCGCAGAAGCTGTGGCGATAATTGCAACGAGTGCAAATAGCCATGTAAGCTTTTTCACTGTAAAGAAACGTGAAATTTTAAGCGCTGCCAATGTGTTTAAATTTAGTGCCATGTTCTAACCTCTAAGTGTTTCACGCCCAGTAATAAAGCAATCATCAGTGCTGCGATAATAAAGCAGACATTTGAATAGTCATGACCTGGTATTTTTTCAAAATATTTAATCGGTTTTTTCTCGCGATTATTAATATCATTCATCGCCAGCTGTAAAGATTTAGGGTCTTCGGCTTCATAAGCTTTAAACGGTGTTTTCAACGTTTTGAAGAACTCGTTAAGCTCAATTTCCGGCGGCAGCGGCTGATCTTCAACTGGTTTGAAATTTGTATCAAAGATACTCAAGCCACCTGGTTGACGCAGCACGATCCAATACAGGCTGATATGCAGACGGTCAAACCAGTCTTTGATTTTCTGCTGCGTATCAGCGTCTACGCGGCCGGCACCATCTGATAGCAGAATGACCGCGCGTGAGCCTGAGTCAGGAATTTTGTCGAATAGAGCAGCACTGCTGGTCAGGCCGCTGCCGATATTGGTCTGGAACAGCGCATTGCCACCGGTAGCCTGCACTGCGGCAATCACAGCTTTTTTGTTTTCACTAAGCGGTAACACATACATGGCTGAGTTACTAAAAGTAATCATGCCGAACATGTCCTGCTGGCGTGATTTTACAAACTCGGTAATGAGCCTTGCTGCGGCGACAGATTTTGTTTCGCCGACGGTCGTGTTGCCAGTTGCTACGGTGGTGCCGGAGAATGGATCATCCATACTGGCACTACGGTCCAGAACCAACGCGATCTGTGCGCCGACGCCGATACGCTCAACTTTAGTTTCTGTAGTATGCGGTGCAGCCAAACCTAAAATAATAAATACCAGAGTCAGTACCGCCAGTATTTTTAGTAAAAGCCCGATCAGATCGGACAACGGATCTTTTGGCAGCATATCGACCCAGGAATAATGCTTGGCGTGGGCGCGTTGCAGCAGCAAGGGAAGTATGGCCAGAGGCAGCAGCCATAGCAGCCATGGGTGAGAAAAAACCATGCCTTATGCTCCTGCTTTCATAGGTTCAGGAATCAGACCGCGTTCGCAATCGCGGCAGTGGCGCGTAAACTTAGCCAGCCATTGGTGAGGATTGCTATCAAGACCGAATTTGCTATCCGGTTTAAAAGATGGTTCGAAATAGATCCTGCGTGATAAGCCAAAGAATTGTTCTATTTCAGGTCTGATCGGATAAAAATCAGGGTGATTATGCAGGAAAGCCGATAAGTTATCGTTAAACACACTCATGCCTGCGGTAGTGTTGAAAGCCAGATGTATTGCTGAAATTGCCTGTTTTAAGCCTTCTTCAGTATTATCGGTTCTGCGCACAGCGCGGTAGGCTTTAGCAAAGGCGCCGCCCATGCGTGGCAGCCATGCACTCTTACCTAAAATGTATAGCAAGCCTAGCAAGCTCAAGACAATCGCAGCCAGTGAGATTTTCAGGGATTGTTGTTCTTTATCCTCTTTCATCAATAATGGCCCAAGCAGCGGACTCATGTTGTTTTCGACTTTTACCTGACCGAAGATAGCGATCGGTGAAATCGCGATGGTCAGGCTAGGCACGCGGTATTTCACCAGCTCTTTTTTGTCTGTGGTGTTGATCAGATTCAGGTACTCAGGCCCTAATGCAGCGTTTTTTGCGACAACATTATTGGTAAACACCTGATATGCAAGTTTAATATGGTGGACAGACTGCTTTTTGGATTCTTTTTTTACATGATCGATGCTTTTTAGCTCAATGCCGATTAACTGGCCTCTGTAACGTTTTTCGTAACCGGGAATCGGCAGTGAGGTGTCAATCAATTTGTATGGCGCTTTAATTGTCAGCGTCACTTCGCGTTCAATTACATCACCTACAGTATAACCAACCAGCTTTTCAGGGTCTTTGGTTTCAAGTGTGACGATACCTTCTTTAATATCTGGCAGGTCTTGGCTATCCAGAGCAAATGCCGCGATTGGTGCCATGCATATGAATAGCATCAGTGCATATTTACGAATTGATTTTGTCATGGTGATTTTTACTTATATTTAAGCCGCTACAAATTGGTGAAAGTATTCTGTGAGTGAGTCTGCATCGAACTCGCCTTCAACATAAAAAGGCGGCATATCAAAGCGCATAAATAGCTCATATATTTCATTGCGCCTGTTTTCAAAAGATTGCACGATCTTTTCACGTAATTCCTTGCGAATGAATAGGGTGCGCCTTTCGCCGGTTTCTGCGTCCGTCACATTGGCCAGACCAAATTCCGGCAGGTTTCTGTATTCAGCCGCATCCCACAGCACGACAGGTACAATGTGGTGGCGCAGCAGGTTAGATAATCCTTCTTCCAGCACTTCGTTCGGCATGTGGAAGTCAGAGATTAAAAACACCAGTGAGCGCTCACGCGGCAAATAACGGTAGACTTCAGTGATACCCTTACAATCAACAGGCGCCGGGTGAAAGTCTTTCAGTGACTCTGCCATTGTAATCGCGTGATGTGATTTGAATGACGTGGTGCTGATCCAGTCTTCGCGTACTTTTTCGTCAAAACCAATAAAGCCGAACGGGTCATGATGCTCGCTGGCAGATTGCGCTACAGATTCTGCAATTTCTGCAGCAAGTTTGATTTTGCGTTTTTTGGCACCGAAATTCATACTGCCTGACAAGTCGCAGATTACAAATACAGGCGTAGCACTTTTCTGATTAAACAGGCGTACATAGACTTGCTCCATCGGATCGCGGATGGTCTGCCGAATATCAATACGGCGTGGGTCTGGGTATGAAAGTAGGGTGGTATGCCCGCGAAATTCCATACCCATGCCGCGTTGCGTACTGGCATGACGGCCGGGATTGCGGCCACGCGAGCGCCAGCCTATGTGGTAATCAAAAGATTTGATAGGTTCAATCATAAAAAATCCATTTTATGGACAAGCTGCGTTGTCGTGTACTCGCTCATTCCTTGCCTATACAAACGATATGTCTGCGTCATTCGCTCCGTGCCTCCTAGCACTTTGTTCCATAAAAATGAATTTTTGAGCGAACTCATTGGCATCGAGAATTGATTAACTAAGGTGCAGAAACTGCATTAATAATGCCTGATAGCATCTCACGTGCAATTTCAGTGCGGCGCATTTCATAAACCGGGCTGAACACAAGTCTGTGCGCAATCGTTGAATGGAATACTGCGTGGATGTCATCCGGCAGCACAGCAGTGCGGTTGTTCAGCCATGCGTTCACACGTGCGGCGCGTAACATCATGCTCATACCACGTGGGCTTGCGCCTGAAAGTACCAGGCGATTCATATCGACGCCGGATACTTTTACACCGTAGTCCAGCGGCGCCTTGGTTGCTTTCCATAGATTCAGTGCGTATTTTTTCAGTGTGTCGCTAGCTTCAATGCTGCCTTGCAGAATGCCGGAGAATGCGTTCAGTTCATCAAATTGGAGCACATCAGGCTTAACTGTATCTACCAGCGCATCTACGTTATGGAACTTGGTATCGAATACCAGTGCTTCCATAATGTCATCGTCATTTGGCACCACAATAGGAATTTCCATCATGAAACGGTCACGTGCTGCCGATGGGATTTCGAAAGTTTCTTCTTTTTCAACCTGATTACGGTCGGCAAACACGATCATGTGCGGGAAGTAATGTTCGGCATTAAATGCAGAAAGGCTGCGTTCAGCCATTACACGCAGTAGCAGTGAGTGTACTTGCGGGCGCGCACGGTTGATTTCATTGAAGAAGAATACAGACAGGTTCTCGCCTGACATGAGCAATGGGCCCGCACTAACGTGAGGTTTGCCGTCTTCACCAAGGTAAGTGTGGTAAACCAGGTCGTTTGGCATCAAGTCAATGGTGCCTTCAATACGCTGGTAGCCGCCGCCAATGCCGCGTGTAAATGCACGTAACAAAGTTGTTTTACCAACGCCAACGTCACCTTCAAGTAACACGTGGCCACGTGCAAAAATTGAAGTGGTAATTAAGCGCACGGGCGTTTGCTGACCCACCACTACTTTATTAACTTCTGTTTCTAAGGTTAGCGCTAGATTGCGCCAATCGGCAAGTTGTGCGTCACTCATTAATGGTTAAAATTAAGCAAAATGCATAGTAAACGTTTTTTTACTAGGGGTAAACAGATCTGTATACCCCTGATGCAAATTTATTTCAATTTGTATAAAAAAGTGAGAAAAATCCTTATCTCATGTGAATAATGCTTTCGTAAAAGTGGATTTCCAGCGAAAATAGCGCGAGATAGAATAAATGTATAATTTGAATCAAATTCATAGGTTTTATGCGGTGCTTAAAATAAAAGCAAAAACCAGTTCAGAAAACGATTAAAGAAATAAAATCATGCAAAGACAAAATAGCTTTACAAAAGAAGAGTTACTTAAATGTGGTCGCGGTGAAATGTTTGGTGAGGGCAATGCCCAATTGCCATTGCCGCCAATGTTGATGTTTGATCGTATTGTTTCTATTACAGAAGAAGGCGGTAAATATGGCAATGGCCAGATTATTGCCGAGCTAGATATCAAGCCTGATTTATGGTTCTTTGATTGTCATTTTACCGGTGACCCAGTGATGCCTGGTTGCCTGGGTCTGGATGCGATGTGGCAGTTGGTCGGCTTTTATTTGGGCTGGATGGGTGGTCCTGGCCGCGGTCGTGCGCTTGGCGCTGGCGAGGTTAAATTTACCGGGCAGGTATTACCTACAGCAAAAATGGCAACTTACACCATAGACTTAAAGCGTGTGATTATGCGTAAACTGGTGATGGGTATTGCAGATGCCACAATGCAGATTGATGGTCGCGAGATTTATGTCGCAACTGATCTGCGTGTAGGTTTATTTACGCGCACGGATAATTTTTAGTTTTTAGATTATTTTTAGTTTTTAAGTAGAATAAAAAAAGTTTTTAAGGAGCACGAAATGCGTCGTGTCGTTATTACGGGGTTTGGAATTGTTTCCAGTTTAGGTGGCGAGCCTGAAGTCAGGCCAGTCAGGTATTACTTGTCAACCGGAATATGCTGCCATGGGCTTGCGTTCGCACGTAGCTGGGTCTATCAAGAATCTTAAAGTAGAAGAGCTAATAGATCGTAAACTGATGCGCTTTATGGCTAAAGGTCATGCTTATGCTTGGCTTGCTATGCAAGAGGCTATAGCGGATTCACAGCTACCTGAAGAAATGGTATCTAATGTACGAACTGGTTTAATCGTAGGCGCAGGTGGCGCGTCGCATGAAAGTATTTTAGAAGGTATTGATACACTTCGTGAAAAAGGCGTGCGCCGCGTAGGGCCATATATGGTTACAAAGGCGATGGCGAGCGGAGTATCTGCATGTCTTGCTACCGGTGCAAAAATTAAGGGTATTAATTACGGCATTAGCTCTGCTTGTTCTACCAGTGCACATTGTATCGGCGCGGGCGTAGAGCAAATTCAATTGGGTAAGCAAGATATTATTTTTGCAGGTGGTGCGGAAGAGGAGCATTGGACGTTGTCGTTTATGTTTGATGCCATGGGTGCATTAAGCAGCAAATATAATGACACGCCTGATAAAGCTTCACGTACTTATGATGCTGACCGTGATGGTTTTGTAATTTCTGGCGGTGGCGGTATTGTCGTGTTGGAAGAGTATGAGCATGCCAAAGCACGTGGCGCAAAGATTTATGCTGAAGTAGTAGGCTATGGCGCAACCTCAGACGGTTACGACATGGTGGCGCCAAGCGGCGAGGGCGCTGTGCGCTGCATGCGATTGGCTTTGGAGGGCGTTGACAGCAAGGTCGATTACATCAATACCCATGGTACCAGCACACCGGTAGGTGACGTAAAAGAGCTGGAAGCGATTCGTGAAGTATTTGGTGAAAATGGCCTGAAACAAAATCCTGCTATCGCATCAACCAAATCATTATCTGGTCATGCGTTAGGTGCAGCTGGTGTAAATGAAGCGATTTATACCTTGCTGATGATGGAAAATAACTTCATTGCAGCCTCTGCAAATATCGAGACGTTGGACCCCGCGGCGGAAGGTTTAAATATCGTACGTACTGCGATAGAAAACGTAAAAATCGAAACAGCGTTATCTAACAGCTTTGGTTTTGGCGGCACTAACGCAACACTGACGTTATCTCGTAAATTCTTATAGTGTTTTAGCTTAAAGCTTACTTAAAGCGCTCTGCTTGCTTATTGGCAACCAGAGCGCTTTTTTATTTTAGTTCTGACTCAGTCAATTGTTAACAGCGACTGTGCAGTTCCACTCTTTCATATTTAACTGGAATGTGATTAGGTGCTTTATCAAACAGTCTATATTTAACATCGAGCTGTTTTAACAGCTGCTGAAAACCTTCCGCTTCCATCATCGCTACTCTTTTTACAGTGTCGGCGGGTATGCCTTGTTCAGCCAAGAATTGATGTAATTCTTTTCCTAGATGTTTATTTTCTTTAGCAAGCAGATTATTTTCGTAGTCAACTCTCAGATGGCTTTCAAAACCAGCATCTATTAGAGCATGGTCAATACTGTACGCGAGTATTGCCGCTGACATGATAGGCTTGCGATTGGAATTTTCCATGATTAACTGGTCGATTACAGCACCTTTTGCAAGTCCATTTTCACCCACACCGTAAGCCATGGCGATTTCCTTATAAGCATGTTTTAAATTTAACCATTAGTAAAAATTATACATGAAATATGAAAATATATGGGAATATTTCCCTTTTTATTTAGTGTGTGACTGAGGTTAGTATCGATCAAGTGCGTATTAATTGTTAACGCATGTATTCCGATGTTTGTAGAGCTTGTTGTTTAGCCATATTGGCTTGGATTCTTGCCTGTACTACGGGGTGGTTTATCAGTGCTGCATGGTCGTGCGGGTCAGGAATAAGCAATTCTTGTCCCGGGTAAATTTTATCGGGATTATTTTTTAGTATATTTTTGTTAAGGGCATATATTTCTGTCCATGGATGCCCGGTTTTTTTGCCTATCATTGCCAACGTGTCGTTCAGTGCGACAGTGTAGTTGGCTTTTTCTTCAATTGATGGCTCTATGCCACGAACAATTGGCTGCTTTTTTATACCATGGTCTTCTTGAGTTGTATTGATGTTAGTGATTAACGCACTGGGCTTGCTATCAGAGATTGCAATATTGGTGAGCGTAGAGTTCGTGTTTTTGTCTTGAACAGAGGCTACGCCTAATTGAGTAGGCGATTGTGTGTCAGCACTAAGTGTCAGATTGTTAGTGTGGTCAACTTTAAGCACAATGGTTGAATCTATTACAGACTCAGCCATCGATGTGACTGATTTTATTGCGTTGCCGGCAACTTCGATGTTTTGATCGATAAATCTGCCTATTTGTAGCGCGGGAATAGATGGCGCAATATGGTCAGTTATCATTTTCCATTCTTCCATGTCCGGACTGGCAGCTTTTATCCTTTCCAGCGTTGGTACATATTCAGCTGGAATGCGGAACGTACCTTTGTCGCCAAAAAAGTATCCACCAGTAGCTGTTGATAACGGTTTAAATGTTTTTGAGCTTTGATAGCTGATTTCGGGAGCTGCACTAAAAGTTCTAGTGCTATTACAATCGCTGAATGTACCTTTAACGCCTGCGCGTTCATGAATCAGGCCCATCGGTGAGGACAATACAGATGCACTGCAACCCCAGTGAGGTTCCGGGTTAGGTGTGCCCGATTCCACCTTGATAGAAACAGGTGAAAACTGCACATTAAATTTACTGCTCATCAAACCAAAACCAATATAGTCGACAGTCAACTGCAGGTCTTGTTCTCCTTGCTGGTTAGGTATTTTTGCGGCACTTGCTTTGAAGGTAAAACCTAGATCCTGTTGGGTTGTTTTGTCAATTTTTGCCAATATCTTGTTAAGTGCCGGCAGCCCTGGAATGACAGTAAAAGGGGTGTTAATGGTAATTGCAGTAGATTTTCCTTCTGATAAATACGTGTCGGAATCACGATTCTGAGCAGGAGCGGTTTGTCCCGTATGGCGGTTTATTTCGAATTGGCTTGCGGGCGTGGGCGTAGGAGGTGTGGCCTCAATCAGAGGCGCTGTTAGTATTGGTTCTGGCTTTGAAATTGTTGTTGTGTTTATTGCTTTATTTGGGTTGTTGCCAGCATTCATGTAATTACTCCCTGTAACAAACCATTATTGTTTTAGGTATTGTTACAGCGGAATATTACTGCATCGTGAAGATATTATGACGATAGCTAATGTATGTTCTGCGCTTGAGCAATTTTATAAGCGGTGCAACGCGCAGGCCAGGATGCTGGGAGTAAGAAGGTACTCGGGTAAGAAAACTCGCGCTTATTCTGTTTTAATGATAAGTGCTGCGGCAACACTTCTGCCTTCGCTCATAAGAATGTTATAAGTGCGGCACGCTGCTGCCGTAGTCATGCATTCCAAGGCGATGCCTTTATCAGTCAGCAGTTGATAGTGTCTGGGGTGCAGGAATAAGTGCGTAGCGCCAGTTCCCAGCAAAACTACTTCAGGCTTCAGGTCTGCAATCTGTTGAAAATGTATATTGGTCAGGTCTGCAAAGCTCACCACCTGCCAGTCATGAACTAATGTTGCAGGCATTACAATCAGGTTTTGTGCATAGCGCTGTTTGTTAACCTCAATATAGTCTGTATCGTATGCAGTAATTAAGTTGTTATTTTCAGCGGTGGTTAAGTGTAATTTCATGGGTGATTTTAAGCGGCTTTGTCTAGGCTTTAATTGAACGAATACAGCATTCTAATGTAAACTAGCACCTTTAACTATTATGCTTTTTAAGCGCTAATTCACGCATTATGCAGCCCATACTCAAATCTAATAAACTCAGCAATGTCTGTTATGACATTCGTGGCCCGGTACTGCAACGTGCGCGCGAAATGGAAGAAGACGGCCAGCGCATTATCAAGCTCAACATCGGCAATCCTGCCGCGTTTGGTTTTGAGGTGCCGGAAGAAATTCAACAGGATGTCATCCGCAATATGAGCAAGGCCGGCGGCTACACTGACAGCAAAGGTTTGTTTGAGCCGCGCAAAGCCATTATGCATTACACGCAAAGCAAGCATATCAATGGCGTGACTGTGGACGACATTATCATCGGTAACGGTGTGTCTGAGCTGATAGTCATGGCTATGCAGGGTTTGCTCAACAATGGCGATCAGGTGCTGGTGCCTATGCCTGATTACCCATTATGGACCGCAGCGGTGAATCTGGCTGGCGGTACTGCACGCCACTATTTATGTGATGAAGCGACTGGCTGGATGCCGGATCTGAAAGATATCGAATCCAAGATTACTGCCAATACGCGTGGCATTGTGGTGATTAATCCAAACAATCCTACCGGTGCGCTGTATCCGCGTGAGATTTTAGAGGGCATCATTGAAATTGCCCGTCATCATGGCCTGGTGATTTTTGCCGATGAGATTTACGACAAGGTGCTATACGACGGCAATGTGCATACGTCAATTGCCTCGCTGGCGGATGATGTTTTATTTGTTACGTTCAATGGCTTATCAAAAAACTACCGGACCTGTGGCTACCGCGCTGGTTGGTTAATTGTAAGCGGCGAGAAAAAACACGCAAAAGATTACATTGAAGGCCTGAACATGCTGGCGTCGATGCGTTTGTGCGCCAATGTGCCCGGGCAATTGGCAATTCAAACTGCGTTGGGTGGTTATCAGAGTATTGACGACCTTGTGGCGCCGGAAGGCCGCTTATGCAAGCAGCGTGACATTGCCTATGAAATGCTCAATGCAATCCCGGGTGTAAGCTGTACCAAGCCGCAGGCGGCAATGTATCTGTTTCCTAAGCTGGATCCGGAAATCTATCCGATTAAAGACGACCAGCAGTTTATTCTGGATCTGTTACTGGAAGAAAAAGTGCTGCTGGTGCAAGGTACCGGTTTTAACTGGAAAACACCGGATCATTTCCGCGTAGTGTTTTTACCGAATGTGGATGATCTTGCTGAGGCGATTCGACGCATTTCCAGATTCCTTGAGAACTATAGAAAAAAACATAATACGAATAAAATTGGAGCAAAAGCTTGAAACAATCAGAAATTAAGGTCTTAAGCGTAGGCATATTAGGCTTAGGCACAGTAGGCGGCGGTACCTATACAGTTCTGACACGTAACGCAGCAGAGATTTCTCGCCGTAGCGGTGTTGAAATAAAAGTGGTGCAAGTTGCAGATAGAAATATCGAGCATGCAAAAGCTGCTGTAGCGGCCGGTGTTGAAGTGACCAATGATGCATTTGCAGTGCTGAATAATCCTGACGTAGATGTAGTGGTTGAGCTGATCGGCGGCTATACGTTAAGTAAGGAGCTGGTACTCAAGGCAATTGCCAACAAAAAGCATGTAGTCACTGCCAATAAAGCGCTGATTGCATTGCATGGCAATGAGATTTTTGCAGCGGCAAAGGCGAACAATGTGATCGTAGCATTTGAAGCTGCGGTTGCCGGTGGCATTCCAATTATTAAAGCTTTGCGTGAAGGTTTAGCTGCAAATCGTATTGAATGGGTAGCTGGCATTATCAACGGCACTACCAATTTTATTCTTACCGAAATGCGTGAAAAAGGATTGGCATTTTCCGATGTGCTGGGCGAAGCGCAGCGCCTGGGTTATGCCGAGGCTGATCCGACTTTTGACGTGGAAGGTATTGATGCCGCACATAAATTAACCATCATGTCTGCAATCGCTTTCGGTATGCCAATGAAGTTTGAGCAGGCTTACACCGAAGGCATCACAAAGTTGCAGCAGGTTGATATCAAATATGCTGAAGAGTTAGGTTATCGCGTCAAACTGCTGGGTATTACTAAACGCACTGATAAAGGTGTTGAACTGCGAGTGCACCCGACATTGATTCCTGAGAAACGTCTGGTTGCCAATGTGAATGGCGCGATGAATGCTGTGGTAGTGAAGGGCGATGCGGTAGGCCCTACGCTTTATTACGGTGCCGGTGCAGGTGCAGAGCCAACTGCGAGCGCAGTGGTGGCAGATTTAATTGATGTTGCGCGTTTGATCGATGCCAACAGCGAACAGCGTGTGCCTTATCTCGCATTCCAGCCGGATCAGGTGCTGGATTTGCCGATATTACCGATTGATGAAGTGCAAAGTGCCTACTACTTACGCCTGCGTGCCAGTGATAAGCCAGGTGTACTGGCTGAAGTGACTAAAATTCTGGGTGATCGTGCGATTTCAATCGACGCGATGATGCAAAAAGAGCCGGATGAAAACGAGACGGAAGCCGACATCGTTATCCTGACGCATATCACGATAGAAAAAAATATGAACGAGGCGATTGCCGCCATTGAAGCGCTCGCGGCGATCAATGGCAAAGTAGTGCGCATCCGTATGGAAGAGCTTGCAAAATAAGCTTTAAGAGAAAATAAACCTTTAGTTATCAAGAACCAAGTATTTAAATTATGAAATATATCAGCACACGCGGGCAGTCGCCTGCTCAAAGTTTTAGCCAAATTCTGCTTGGCGGTTTAGCGCCTGACGGTGGTTTATACCTTCCGGAAAGCTATCCGCAATTCACTGATGCTGATTTAACGGCCATGCGCGGTTTGTCTTATGCTGATCTGGCATTTGCGATTCTGTCACGCTTTGTGGATGACATCCCGGCAAATGACCTGAAGGCGATTATTGATAAAACCTATCGTGCTGATGTGTACGCGTTTACGCGTAACGGTCAAAACGCTGCGGATATTACGCCGACATTAAAGCTGGAAGATAATCTGTACCTGCTGAGCCTGTCTAATGGCCCTACGCTGGCGTTTAAAGATATGGCGATGCAGTTGCTGGGAAACCTGTTTGAGTACGTGCTGACTAAAGAGGGTAAAACTACCAATATTCTCGGCGCAACCTCAGGTGATACCGGTTCGGCCGCAGAGTATGCAATGCGCGGCAAAAAAGGCATTCGTGTTTTCATGCTGTCACCGCACAAAAAAATGAGCCGTTTCCAGACGGCACAGATGTTCAGTTTGCAGGATGACAATATCTACAATATTGCGGTAAGCGGCGTGTTTGATGATTGCCAGGATATGGTGAAGGCGGTTTCTAACGATGCAGCATTTAAAGCACAATATAAAATCGGCGCTGTAAACTCTATTAACTGGGGTCGTATCGTAGCGCAGGTGGTTTACTATTTTAAAGGCTACTTCGCGGTGACGCAGAACAATGCACAAAAAGTCAGCTTTTCTGTGCCGTCAGGCAACTTTGGCAATGTGTGTGCCGGCCATATCGCACGCATGATGGGCTTGCCGATTGATAAGCTTGTCGTGGCAACGAACGAGAATGATGTGCTGGATGAGTTCTTTAAAACCGGTGTTTATAGCCCGCGCGGTTCAGCTAAAACCTACCACACATCAAGCCCGTCAATGGATATCAGCAAAGCATCCAACTTCGAGCGTTTTGTGTTTGACCTGGTGGGGCGTGATAGCGACAAAACCCGTACTCTATGGAGTAAGGTAGATAACGGTAGCAGTTTTGATTTGAATGCAGACGGCTATTTCGCAAAAATAGCAGATTACGGTTTTGTTTCCGGCAGCAGTAACCATACTAACCGTATACAGACTATACGCGAGACTCAGCAGAAATACGGTGTAGTCATTGATACACACACTGCTGATGGCCTTAAAGTTGCGCTTGAGTACTTTGATAAGCAAACGCCGATGGTTGTGCTGGAAACAGCATTGGCAGCCAAGTTCGAGGAGTCTATTATTGAGGCTTTAGGTCAGGCACCTGAGCGCCCGGCTGTATTGAATAATATTGAAGATTTACCACAGCGCTTTACTGTGATGGATGCTGATGCTGCGGCAATTAAACAGTTTATTGTTGAGAAAACGAGCTAACACGCTATGCAGGTTTATCATGAGCTACTGAACCATGTGTTAAAGCATGGTAACCACAAAGAAGATCGTACCGGTACCGGTACTACGTCGGTGTTCGGTTATCAGATGCGATTTAATCTGGCTGAAGGCTTTCCTCTGCTCACGACTAAAAAACTGCATCTGAAATCTATTATCCATGAGTTGCTATGGTTTCTGCAGGGCAGCACTAATATTGCCTACCTCAAAGAGAATGGTGTGCGCATATGGGATGAATGGGCAGACGAAAATGGTAATCTAGGCCCTGTTTATGGTTATCAGTGGCGTAACTGGCCTAAGCCGGATGGGTCGCATATTGACCAGATTGCACAGGTTGTTGAGGCAATTAAAGAGAATCCTGATTCACGCCGCTTAATCGTATCGGCTTGGAATGTGGCCGATGTAGATCAAATGAAATTGCCTCCTTGCCATGCTTTTTTTCAGTTTTATGTGGCTCCTGCTTTGCCGGATGAAGCCGATCAAAGGTCAAAGCTAAGCTGCCAGCTTTATCAGCGCAGTGCTGATATTTTCCTTGGCGTGCCGTTTAATATTGCATCTTATGCCTTGCTCACCATGATGGTAGCGCAGGTATGCAACCTGAAGCTTGGTGATTTTGTGCATACGCTCGGTGATGCACACATTTACTCCAATCATATGGAGCAAGTACAGGAGCAGCTCACACGTACCCCGCGTGCACTACCTACCATGCGTATTAATCCTGATGTAAAAGATATCTTTGGCTTTAAATATGAAGATTTCACCTTGGAGAATTATGATTCATATCCCGCTATTAAAGCTTTGGTAGCAGTCTGAGGCTAAAAAAATGGTTGCCTTGTTCGGGAATTAACAAGGCAACCCAGGCTTGCAACTTACAGGGGATAAGAATAAGTCACAAGAAATGCAGAAAAACTACGACATACAATTAGTTTGTTGTGGTTGCGTTCTCCTTAGTCATGGTAGATAAAGCCGATTTATAGTTCATATACTCATCTGTTGTTAGCATGCCATCTTGGTTAGTATCAGTGACATTAAAAACATTAACTAAAGCTTTGTCTTTAACCGCTTCTTTAAGCGATATTTTTCCATCGGCATTCGCGTCCAGTTTTTTGAAATCAGCATCAGTGGTTTTGACTGCTGCTGAATCTACTTTCTTGGTATCTACAGCTTTAATTTCAGCAAATGCCGGGGCTATAAGGCCACTGCTAAGAAATAGGCCAATCGTGCCGGCAGCCATTAAGCGTATTGAATTACTTGATAAATTGAATTTCATGAATTAACTCCTGAATATTTTTTAAAAGGTTTTTAAGATAGCTACATTTTTAAGGCAACTACAAATTAAACTACAATTAACATATAGCTAATATCGTGCCATATTTTTTAGTTGTTAATAATCATATAGTTATATAATTTAGTGAGTTTTTGGTAATGATAATAATGTCGTTGAACCACGACGGATATTCCGCCAGATGATCTAACTTTATGATTTCCATGAATTAATTTTGTCTGGTATTGGCGACAATATCTGTGTGCTTGTATATGCACGAGTTAGCCTCTTTTAAATAGACATCAATTACATAAATATTCGAATCTCCAGCGCCTGTTTGGGTTTGAGTATGCTTATGCATTGCTATAAAGCCGTTGTTTAGTCACCTATTTTCATTGGCATGGATCATGCATAAAGATTACTACCATCAAACCTGATGATTAGGAGGTAAGAAATGAATGGATTGTTAAAACGTACAACGCAGTTAGCATGTGTAGTATTGGCAGCCGGGGCGATTACGGTTTTTGCTAAGACCAGCCCAACATTTGATATTCACACTAGCGTGGTCTCAAAGGCTGCAGAAAGTGAAAAGGGTGTGATTATGGTTTTTACAGAGCGTGGCAATGTTGCGGCTGAAGCGGCATACTTGTTATTAGCTCAAACCAAGCAAAATGAAGGTTATGCACCGCTATTACTAGCAGTGGAAAATGAGAAAATCGCAGGATACAAGGCTGCTTTGGGTTTACCGAATTCCGCACTACCTGCTGTAATTTTCTTTAATAAATCCGGTAAGGAAATCGCGCGTGTAGTTGCAGCCAAGTCTGCAATGACCAAATACAGCCAAATCAAGTACAGCCAAACGCAGTATTACCTTACTTAGCAGACCTGACTTAATCTAATCGTATTAATTATTTGTATAAGGCAGTGATTTATCGAATCTGGCATGGTTTGAAGGATCACTGCCTTAAAGCTATAGATTTCTGCGATTTACCCGGCAACCCACCGAGCCTAATTTTTGAAAGTGTTCGCTTGTATATGGTGACGTTCCAGCAAACGGTAAAACTCAGTACGGTTACGCTGCGCTAATTTAGCTGCCTGAGTTACATTGCCCTGGGTTAGTTTTAACAGGTTGATAAGATACGATTGTTCAAAATTTCGGCGGGCAGCGTCAAATGGAATAATTGCATTTGATTCATCCTGTAACGATTTCTGCACCAGGCTTGCAGGCACAATCTGTGTAGTTGCAAGTACTACCATCTGTTCAACCATATTCTGCAGTTGACGCACGTTTCCCGGCCATGGTGCTGCAATCAATATTTCTAAAGCGTCAGGTGCAAAACCATGTACCTTTTTCTTATATTTTTTATTGTAAATACCAATAAAGTGGTTGGCTAACAGGCTGATATCCTCACGGCGATTTGCCAGGGAAGGTATTTCCAGCCCAACTACGTTGATCCGATAAAACAAATCTTCACGAAAACGTTCATTCTGCATTTCAGTCGTTAAATTGCGGTGCGTCGCTGATATTAGTCTGACATCGATTTTGACGTCAGAAGTATTGCCAACAGGACGAATGGTTCGCTCCTGCAAAGCTCTTAAAACCTTAACCTGCAATGCGAGCGGCATGTCGCCGATTTCATCCAGAAACAATGTACCGCCATCTGCACTTTGGAATAAGCCAACATGCGATTTTGTAGCGCCCGTGAATGAGCCCTTGCTATGGCCAAACAGTTCAGACTCAAGTAGATTTTCTGGGATAGCGCCACAATTGATTGCCACAAACGGCCTCGAGTGACGTGGGCTTGCATCATGAATAGCTCGTGCCAGCAACTCTTTTCCGGTGCCGCTTTCACCTTGAATAAAGACACTCGCATCAGTGCCTGCAACTAATTTAGCCTGCCCCAGTAAACTTTCCATCTGCGGGCTGCGTGTGATGATTGCTTCTCGCCAATCATTATTGTCTTTTGTATCGGAGTGAGCCGTCTGTATGCCGTTTAAACGTAGAGCAGCGGCTACCTGATGCAGCAGTTCCTGGCTATCGAAGGGTTTTGTTAAGAAGCCAAACACGCCGCGCTGAGTAGCACGTACAGCATCGGGTATAGAGCCGTGCGCTGTTAATATGATGACAGGTAAAGTCGGGTGCGTATTATGTACGGCTTCCAGCAAGGCCATGCCATCCATAGCTGGCATGCGTAAATCGCTTATAACAATATCCGGGCGCTGTAATGCAATGGCTGACATAGCTTCAACACCATTACTAGCAGCTGCAGTGTCGTAACCGGCAGCGCGCAGGCGTATGCTGATCAGTTTTAGTATGTCTTGATCATCATCTACAATGAGTATGTATGGCTTTTGCATGAGTTATGCCTAGTTGCTGGATTTGGAATCGCGATCATTCATGGTCTTTTCAATATTTTTAAGTTCATTAAGCTTCTGCTCCAATACTTTATTCTTGAGTTCTAAAGCTTCGTATTTCTGTTGAGCAGACTCTAGTTTTTTTATCTCGTCTCGATTCTTCTGTGATTGTTTCGTATAGTCTGTCGTATATTCATATAGCAGGCTGATTAAAGCAAAGTCTGCAGGATGAAGCGTATGTTCTTGCAAAATGTCTTGAAGCAAATTCTGTGCCTTTGCATTATCGCGTAAGCGGCTAGTAGGTAGGGCAAGCATAGATGCCAGCTTGAGGCGACTCAGCAGATTATTTTTATTTTCAGCCTGCACCTGGTTGGTTTCTGCAAAAACTTTCTTCTGCATTTCCGGCGCAAGGTTCGAGTAGCTATCAATGAAAGCTAATAGCTCTATTGCATTATTTTGTTTAAAAGCGTTTGTTTTCAGTGTATTGGCTCTGCCAGCATTGCCATTGCCAGTAGTGTTGTTGCTGACGATTGCGTTGTTGCTGCATGCGCAGCCAAAAATCAGGCTAAAAAGTATTATTGTAAAATTCTTGCTGTTCATCTGAATCTCAATCTTCTGATTTTTTTATTTTGGGTAAAGTTACGATAAAGTGCGCGCCCTGACTCGAAGGAGCAAGTTTAATGCTGCCACCATGAACTTCAACCAGGTCTTTTGTAATTGCTAAACCAAGGCCGCTGCCACTTATCAAGCTCTTATGTAAATTAGTGCCTCTGTAAAAAGGATCAAATAACTTTTCCTGATCAGCTTTATCCAGACCCGGACCATGATCTATCACTTCGATAATGAATCGATCGTTATCTTCACTGGCGTATATTTTAATATGTCCAAAGTCAGGACTATATCGCACGGCATTGGAAATAAGGTTGTCTATAATAATCGTCAGTTTTTCATAGTCAGCAGTTATTTGCTTGAAATTGAATACGGTATTCATAACCAATTGCTTGTTACGAATGCTTAGTTCGTGTGCGCCTATAACCTTGGTGATCAAATCTGCTAAGTTTATTGGCTGCAAATCAAGTTTGAGTTGTATGGACTCCAGCTTGGTGTAATTAAGCAGGTTTTCGATCATGCGCTGCAGGCGGATAGTATTGTCTTTTAGAATATGTGTGATTTCTGCCTGCTGTACAGATAATGTGCCGCCAATACCATCATTCAATAATTCCGTAGCCTCTCTTATCGCTGTAAGCGGCGTTTTAAGTTCGTGTGAGATATGGCGCAGGAACTGCTGTTTTTGTTCGTTAAGCTCTTTGAGTTCGGCACGCAGCCAATCCAGGCGTTGACCTAAAACGCGTAAGTCGCCGGGGCCATCAATAGAAATTTTCTGTTCATAATGGCCTTCTCCAAGCTCTTTGATTGCCTTATCCATACGGCGGATCGGGCGTGCAAGCATAAACGCTATACAGCCAGCTACTAACAGCGCTAATGGTATTAACACTAGACTTTGTATGAATAAATTTCTTTGAGTCTTTTTTGCAGCAAGGGTGAGTTGGGATGATGTTTTATCTATTGCCTGATTGTTTTCTTCAATAATCACCTCAATTTGCTGCGTAAGCTGGCTAAAGGTATCAAGAAAATCTAATTGTGTCGTTTGCGTACCTATCGAATTCAGGATTAGCTGATTCAACTGTTGGGTTTGTTGGCGCAGTGAATTGATTCTTTCCAGCTGCGGCCGATAGGTCGTTAACTGCTGTAGTTCCACAATAGCTGAGTTGAATTTGATATCAGCCTGCTTGTAGTTTTTAAACAATGTTTCGTCTTGCAGCACGTAATATTGCCTGATACTGCGTTCCATTAAATATGCCTGCTCTTGCAGTATTCGGACTGCGCGCGTTGTTTTGACGGCGTTATTAATGGTGATTTCACTTTGCTCAGCAAGTTTATCAAATGCAATGTTGGCATTTGTAAAAGCCCATAACAAAGGAAAAATGGCGAATGCAAAGCCAATTAACAGTAGCTTTAAAAACGAGCCTGGATAATGAATGCTCATAGACTAGTTGGGGTCAATCTCTGCAAACATCCAGTATAATTGAACCATGACAAAATTATCTATTATTGTGGCTGTTGCTAAAAACAGGGTTATTGGAATCAACAATACTTTACCTTGGTATCTGCCGGAAGATTTAAAACGTTTTAGAGCGCTGACCATGGGGCATCATATTATTATGGGGCGCAAAACCTATGACTCGTTAGGTCGCTTGTTGCCAGGGCGCACTACGGTGATCGTTACGCGCAATACTGATTACAAGGTAGAAGGCGCGCTCATCGCGCACTCGCTACAAGATGCAATTGCACTGTGTAAAGACGATGATGAAGCGTTTTTAATCGGTGGCGCTGAGCTGTATCAGGAAGGATTAAAGCTCTCGAACAAGCTTTATATTACCGAAATTGCTTTGGATGTTGCGGGGGATGCCTATTTCCCTGAATACTCATCTGATGAGTGGCTGGAAAGCTCGCGCGAAGCGCATGTTTCAGAACAAGGCTTAACATTTAACTACGTTACTTACGATCGTAAAGCAGGCCGTTAGTAAATAAACGAACGTAAGTAACTTCAAGTAACCTGAAGCAAGTAACGTAGTTATTCAAGACTATTCTTTTTCTAGTTCCACACAGTCTACATAGTAGATTGCTTTGCCGTCTTCCACTTGTTTTACCAAGCCGTGTACATCTGTTTCAAAGCCTGGGAAGCGCTCATTGAACTCACGTGCAAATTTCAGGTAATTCACAATAATCTTGTTGAACTGTTCACCTGGAATCAATAGTGGAATACCTGGTGGGTAAGGCGTCAGCAATACAGCGGTAATACGGCCTTCCAATTCGTCAATTGATACACGGTCAATTTTGCGATGTGCCATTTTGGCAAACGCATCGGTCGGTTTCATGGCCGGCACCATATCTGACAAGTACATTTCAGTGGTCAGGCGTGCAACGTCATTGGCTTTGTAAACACTGTGAATCTGTGTGCACAGATCGCGCAAGCCCATGCGCTCGTAACGTGGCTGTTTCTGTACGAACTCAGGCAATACTTTCCATAATGGCTGGTTCTTGTCGTAATCATCCTTAAACTGCTGTAGTGCAGCTACCATGGTGTTCCAGCGGCCTTTGGTAATGCCGATGGTGAACATGATAAAGAATGAATAGAGGCCGGTTTTTTCAACAATTACGCCGTGCTCTGCCAGATATTTCGTCACGATTGCAGCTGGAATACCGAACTCATCAGAGAAATCGCCGTGAATGTCCAGACCAGGAGTAATGATGGTCGCTTTGATTGGATCCAGCATGTTGAAGCCTTCAGCCAAGTTGCCAAAACCGTGCCAGCTTTCGTTGGCTTTCAGCATCCATGCTTCGCGCTCCTCAATACCTTCTTCTGAAAGGTCATTCGGGCCCCAGACCTTGAACCACCAGTCGGTGCCCCATTCCTCATCTACCTTACGCATCGCGCGGCGGAAGTCTAGTGCTTCCATGATAGATTCTTCAACCAGGGCAGTGCCGCCAGGTGCTTCCATCATCGCTGCTGCCACGTCGCAACTGGCAATAATCGAGTATTGCGGACTGGTAGAAGTGTGCATCAGGTAAGCTTCGTTGAACACGTCACGGTCAAGTTCAATTTCTTCTGCATTCTGCACCAGAATCTGTGATGCCTGGCTTAAGCCTGCCAGCAGTTTGTGCGTTGATTGCGTAGAGAACACCATGCTCTCTTTACAGCGTGGACGGTCAGCGCCGATTGCATGGTAGTCACCATAGAAATCATGGAACGTTGCATGCGGCAGCCAGGCTTCATCAAAGTGGAGGGTATCGATTTTGCCATCCAGCATTTCTTTGATTTCTTCTACGTTGTATAACACGCCGTCGTAAGTGGATTGCGTGATGGTCAGTACACGTGGCTTCACATTTTTGTCAGTTGCAAACGGGTTGCGGTCGATTTTTCTCTGTATGTTTTCCCAGGCAAATTCGCTTTTAGGAATAGGCCCAATAATGCCGAAATGGTTACGCGTCGGCATCAGGAATACCGGAATCGCGCCGGTCATGATAATGGAGTGCAGCACAGATTTGTGGCAGTTACGGTCAACCACAACCACGTCACCCGGTGCTACAGTACTATTCCATACGATTTTGTTGGAAGTTGACGTGCCGTTGGTTACAAAGTACAGATGGTCACAGTTGTAAATGCGTGCCGCATTACGCTCAGAAGCCGCTACCGGGCCAGTGTGATCCAGCAGTTGTCCGAGTTCATCTACCGCATTACAAACGTCCGCACGCAGCATGTTTTCGCCGAAGAACTGGTGGAACATCTGGCCGACCGGGGATTTCAAAAACGCTACGCCACCGGAGTGACCAGGGCAGTGCCATGAATAAGAACCGTCAGCCGCATAATGTGTCAGCGCTTTAAAGAATGGCGGCGGCAGGCTATCCAGATAAGCCTTGGCTTCACGAATAATCAAGCGTGCTACAAATTCCGGCGTATCTTCATTCATATGAATGAAGCCGTGCAGTTCACGTAACACGTCGTTAGGGATATGGCGCGAAGTGCGTGTTTCACCATGCAGGAAAATTGGTATTTCCTCGTTGCGGTGACGAATTTCCTGCACAAAGTTGCGCAGCTGCTCAATGGCTTCAGGTTTTTCTTCAATGAACTCTTCGTCGTCAATTGAGAGAATAAAGGCTGATGCACGGCTTTGCTGTTGTGCAAATGAAGTCAGGTCGCCGTAGCTGGTAACACCCAGAACCTCGGTACCTTCTTCTTCAATCGCACGGGCCAGCACACGGATGCCTAAGCCTGATGAGTTTTCAGAGCGGAAGTCTTCGTCAATAATGACGACAGGGAAGCGAAATTTCATTCAAATACCTTCATTAATTCATTTTGAGGGCAAATGCATTTTTGCTCACTCATTGTCTATCCATATGAGATGCCTGCATCAATATGCTAGAGGCTTCTCTCGCTTAATCCCTCAAAAAATAAATTTCTGATAGGCTTTTGTTGCTTTTAGATTTTCGGTAACGTTACACCAACTTGACCTTGGTATTTACCACCGCGGTCTTTGTAGCTGGTTTCGCAGACATCATCTTCATCCGCTTCAAAGAACAGCACCTGCGCGCAGCCTTCATTGGCATAGATTTTTGCCGGCAACGGAGTAGTGTTGCTGAACTCTAATGTGACATAACCTTCCCATTCAGGTTCAAACGGTGTCACATTTACGATGATGCCGCAGCGTGCGTAAGTAGATTTACCCAGACATATTGTCAGCACATTACGCGGAATGCGGAAGTATTCAACCGTACGTGCCAGCGCGAATGAGTTTGGCGGAATGATGCAGTAGTCTGCATTGACTTCAACGAACGAATTCGGGTCGAAGTTTTTCGGGTCAACAATCGTGCTGTTAAGGTTTGTAAATAACTTGAATTCTTTTGAGCAGCGAATATCGTAGCCATAGCTGGATGTGCCGTAAGACACCATGCGTTGGCCATCTGGTGACATCTTGACTTGATTGGGCTCAAACGGCTCGATCATGCCATTTTGTTCTGCCATGCGGCGTATCCATTTGTCAGATTTAATGCTCATAAGTGTTTATATTTACAGAGTTAAAAGTGAATCGCATTATAAAGCCTAACTACGGTGTTATGCGGAAAAAATATCAATTTTTAGTTGAAAAAAAACCTCACAAACCAAGGCTGGCGGTGAGGTTCTTTTACAAGGCGATTTTGTAGCTAAAACTTAGTGTTTATCGCCACCCAATTCAATGCTGTAACGCCAGAACTGGTCTTGTGATTCAAAGATCACGCCAGATTCTTTAGGGTCACGGTTACCTGCAGTGTATTGGTGCAACGGTGTTTTGTCTTCAGCCCAGGATTTTACAATCGGGTCTACCAAGCGCCATTGTGCTTCTACTTCGCTGATATGCAGGTATTGTGAAGGGTCGCCCTCCATCAGGTTAAGCATCAGGGTTTCGTATGAGTCGATGGTTTCATCACCTTGCTGGCGTTGCGGTGCATCAATGCTCAATGTGCGGGTTGCAATATCGAGACCTGGAATCTTGGATTCAATTTCCATTTTGATACATTCACGTGGCTGAATATTAATTGTGAGCCAGTTCTGATGTTGGCCTGCAACCAATTCCATCGGCGCTTTTTTAAAGCGGATAGAAATAGCGGTGTTGCCTTCATGTAAGCGTTTTGCGGTACGCACATAGAACGGCACACCTTGCCAGCGTGGGTTATCAATAAATAGTTTTACCGCCGCATAGGTTTCAGTGTGGCTGGATTCTATGCCATCACGTTTTAATTCTTCCAAATAACCTGTTACGTTTTCACCGTGACCGTCGCCTACGCAAACTCGGCCTGCAGTATATTGTGCACGGAATGCCTGTTTATTCAGGTTCTTGGTATCAACTGGGCGGATAGATTGCAGCAGTTTGATTTTCTCTGCACGAATGCTATCTGGCGTCAGGTCTTTTGGTTTTTCCATTGCTACCAAAGCCAGTGTTTGTAATAAATGGCTTTGGAACATGTCGCGTAATGCGCCAGTTGCATCGTAAAAAGTAGTACGGTCGCCTACGCCTAAAGTTTCATTATTGGTGATCTGTACGTGGTCAATGTGTTCACTGTTCCACAATGGCTCAAACATTGCGTTGGCAAAGCGTGTGAGCATAATGTTCTGTACCGCAGATTTACCCAGATAGTGGTCAATACGGTAGATCTGGCTTTCTTTGAGGTACTTGGTCAATTCAGCTTGCAAGGCTTGCGCGCTTGGCAGGTCGGTACCGAATGGTTTTTCAATCAACACGCGACGCCAGTATTTGCTTTCATCTACCAAGCCTACGCCTGATAGCTGCTCAACAATCACTGCAAAATCGGTAGGGCGTACTGACAGGAAGTAAGCCAAGTTTTGCGGGAATACTGATTCATCGCCTAATTTAGCCGCCATTTTCTGGAATGAATCAGGGTCTGTAGGCGGGTTTGAGTGGTAGTGGTTACGCGCGATAAAACGATCAAATACTTTTTCGTCGTAACCGTCTTTAAATTTCTTATCAAGCATGCCTTTTACTTCGGCCTGCCATTCTTCACGAGATAATTCACCGCGGCCTACAGACAGAATTTTCATATCATCGGCTAGGCGGCCTGCTGCATCCAGACGGAACAAGCCGGGCATTAACTTAATGCGTGATAAATTGCCACTTGCGCCAAAAAGTACAAGGGTACATGGGTCTATTTGTTTAGCCATTATTTCAAATTCTCTCTATAGGTTTTTACAGATACCGACGCTACTTTTAAGTTAAAATAGCCAGTTATTAAATTTACCGTAATTATACCGAAAAAGGCATTAATAGTTTTATGCAAACCACACAAACCCTCACTTTAGCGAATAATCAAATTACACGTTGGCACAGATTCAATACGCAAGACGAAATTAATCAGGCAACACTACAGCGTATTTTACAGGCGGCCAACGAAGCGATTGCTAAATATGGCAGTTTTTTGATTGTATTGGCTGGCGGTAGTACGCCAAAAAGCGTGTACCAGTTGTTGGCAAAAGAGCAGGCTGATTGGGCTAACTGGCATGTTTTTCATAATGATGACCGTTGCTTGCCGGTTGATCATGCTGAGCGTAATAGCAAAATGGCGCGTGAAGCCTGGTTGAATCATGTGGCGATACCGCAAGAACAGATTCATGACATCCCAGCTGAGTTGGGCAATATTGAAGGTGCCAAGGCTTATGCAAAAATACTGGCAGGTGTGCGCAGTTTTGACCTGGTGATTCTAGGGCTGGGTGAAGATGGTCATACCGCTTCCTTGTTCCCTGATCAGGCTGTAGATAACAGTGCTGATGCTGTGCCTGTATTTAACTCACCGAAACCACCTGCTGAGCGTGTGACTATCAGCCAGAATCGTTTAAACAACACACATGAGGTGCTGTTTTTGGTAACTGGCGCTGGTAAACAGGACGCTGTTAATAACTGGTTGAATGGCGTTGCGATTCCGGCAACGTTGATTGCGCCGGCTTGCGGTGTAGATGTTTATTGCTTTGGCGTCAAGGTCGCTAGGGAGTAGCTGGACCTGACGGACGTAACCCCTGCGGTCATGGCGTCAAGTTTTTACTGAAGTAACCTTTGGCGTAATTATGCATGATCGCCAGAGGTTCGCGCAGTGCGCCTTTGTGCAACATGCCCCATGTCGTCCAGCACGTGCTCGGTGCTGCCGCATAAGAGACAACAAAGTTCCGGCTTAAATGGCAGGCCCCTATCAGTTTTTCTGTGCGCCACAGATGGTAGGGTTCTGACACAATTATCACACTTTTAATGTTGGCTGCCTTTAAAATTGGAGCTGAGAATTCAAGATTTTCTTTTGTCGAGTGCGAGCGGGATTCAATCAGAACGCGGCCTTTGTAGCCTCTATCTTTTGCGTAGGCTGCCATGAATTCGCCTTCAATTCTGAAATCCTCATTGTCACGTCCGCCGGTCATGGCAAGTGTGGTAACAATTCCTTGTTTGGCCAACAGTAAGCCTTTATCAACGCGCCCAGTCAGGCATGGGTTTGGTGATCCATGTAAAAAAGTGCGATTTCCCAATATTAATGCAGCGTTTGACTTTTTAATGACAGGCTGTGTGAGTAGTTTCTTGGCATGCAAGCTGACAATTGTAAACAGTGTCAGGTAGATGCTTGCGAACGCGATAATTAAGCAGATGAGAAGCCGGTGCAGTGGGCGGTAACTTAAAAATTGATTGAACAGTTTCTTCAATTTTAGAGATTGCCCAATTACCGGCTGTTACAGATTTAAGTATTCTGAATCACAATGTTCGGGAACTTGCTGCTGTGATCCAAACTGGTATTGGCAATTTTAATTGCGGCTTTACGTGCAATCTCTTTGTAGATACCTGCAATTTTACTGTCCGGATCTGCAATCACGGTTGGTGTTCCACTATCTGCCTGCATGCGAATGCCGATATCCAATGGCAATGAACCTAGCAAATCTACGTTGTAGTCTTTAGCCATTAATTCACCGCCGCCTGCACCGAAGATATGTTCTTCATGGCCGCATTTGCTACAAATGTGCGTGCTCATGTTTTCTACAATACCCAAAATCGGGATATTCACTTTTTCAAACATTTTGAGACCCTTGCGCGCATCAAGCAGGGCAATGTCCTGTGGCGTAGTCACAATAATGGCACCTGTTACCGGAATTTTCTGCGATAAGGTCAGTTGAATATCGCCGGTGCCCGGCGGTAAGTCGATAATCAGATAATCCAGATTCTGCCAGTTAGTTTCACGTAGTAATTGTTCTAAGGCGCCGGTAACCATTGGGCCACGCCATACCATAGGTGTATCAGTATCAATCAGAAAGCCGATAGACATGGCTTGTATGCCATGTGCGCGCATCGGTTCCATGCTTTTTCCATCTGCACTTTCAGGGCGGCCGCTGATACCTAGCATCTGCGGTTGGCTCGGGCCATAAATATCCGCATCCAGCAAGCCTACTGTTGCACCTTCTGCTGCAAGTGCCAAGGCCAGATTTACTGATGTGGTCGATTTACCTACTCCACCTTTGCCTGAGGCAACAGCAATGATATTTTTAACATTAGGTAGCAAGCCCACGCCTTGCTGTGCCTTGTGCGCAACAATTTTGCTGCTTACATTGACAGTTACTCTGCCTATGCCATCAAGTCCTAATAACGCTTCAGCTACTAATTTTTGAATATCTGCCATGACTGATTTTGCAGGGTAGCCAAGTACGATATCCAAGCTGACATCATTGCCGTTAATTTTGATATTTCTTGCTGATTTTCCACTCACAAAGTCTTTGCCGGTGTTGGGGTCTATGCATACTTTCAGCGTGCTTTGAATGAGTAACTCTGTAATAGCCATTGCTTGAATTCCTGATTAATAGAAGTGCTTGTAGGTTAATTAAGTTGAGTAAAAAGATGGGTTATTCTAACTGATTGTGTGATCGATTGTATAAGCGACTTGGTTATTTTGCAGAAAAATCTGCTCATTTAAATATGAGAACCCGGCTTATGTGCACAAAAGCAGCAATCATAGCTGGGTGAACCAAGCGGCATTTGTTAGAATACAGTTTTAGCTTAATAGATCCATTTATCTCATGGCAACTGCAAACACTCCTCGCAAAATTCTTGTTACATCTGCACTCCCTTACGCAAACGGTAGTATTCATCTTGGGCATCTGGTTGAATATATTCAAACTGATATCTGGGTACGTTTTCAAAAAATGCAAGGCCATACTGTGCATTATGTATGTGCTGATGACACGCATGGTACACCTATCATGTTGCGTGCTGAAAAGGAGGGCATTACCCCAGAAACCTTGATTGACAATGTACACAAGGAACATAGCGCAGATTTTTCAGGGTTTCTGGTGGCGTTTGATAATTACTATTCAACTAATGCACCTGAAAATAAAGAGCTTGCTCAAGGGATTTACAAGAAATTAAAAGCGGTCGGCAAGATATCGACTAAAACCATCGAGCAGTTTTATGACCCGGTTAAAAACATGTTTCTGCCAGATCGCTTTATCAAGGGTGAATGTCCAAAATGCCATGCCAAAGACCAGTATGGTGATTCATGTGAAGTGTGTGGAGCTACTTATAACCCAACTGAACTGATCAACGCGTATTCCGCGGTATCCGGTGCGGCGCCGGTGCGTAAAGAAACCGAGCATTATTTTTTCAAATTATCCGAGTGTGAGGATTTTCTTAGAAACTGGACACGTTCCGGCACGCTGCAAGGCGAAGCTGCCAATAAAATGGGCGAGTGGTTCGAGAATGGCCTCAATGACTGGGATATTTCACGCGATGCGCCTTATTTTGGCTTCGAGATTCCTGATGCACCCGGTAAGTATTTTTATGTTTGGCTGGATGCGCCGATTGGCTATATGGCCAGTTTTAAAAAATTGTGTGTGGATAAAGGCCTCGATTTTGATGAATACTGGAAGCAGAGCTCAACTACCGAGCTTTATCATTTTATCGGCAAGGATATTCTGTATTTCCATGCTTTATTTTGGCCGGCAACGTTGGAGTATTCAGAGTACCGTACACCTACACAGATTTTTGCCCACGGGTTTTTAACTGTTAACGGTGAAAAAATGAGTAAGTCTCGCGGCACGTTTATTACTGCGCGTAGCTATCTGGATCACATCAAGAATCCGGAATACCTGCGTTACTACTATGCGGCTAAGTTAAACAGCACGATGGAAGATATCGACCTGAATCTGGAAGATTTTGTAGCGCGTGTGAACAGTGATCTGGTCGGTAAATATATCAATATTGCCAGCAGAACCGCCGGTTTTATCAATAAGCGTTTCGAAGGTAAATTAAATCCATCAGCCAATAACTCGGTTGTTGCTGAAATTAAAGCTGCGGCACAATTGCTGGCTGATAGCTATGCTGAGCGTGAGTACGGTAAGGCTTTGCGTGAAATCATGCGCCTGGCTGATCTGGCGAATGGCTTTGTTGCAGACAAAGCGCCCTGGGTGCTTGCAAAGCAGGAAGGGCAGGATGCCTTGCTGCAGGAAGTTTGCTCGGACGCGCTTGAAATGTTCCGTTTATTGACGCTGTACTTGAAGCCTGTATTGCCAAAATTGGCGACTGAAATTGAACAGTTCTTGAACATTAGACCGTTGACTTGGGCGGTTGTAGAAGCATCTTTACCAGGTCAGCACAGCATTAACAGCTATGAGCATCTTATTACTCGCGTTGATCCTAAACAGATAGAAGCCATGACCGAAGCTAACAAGGAAAATCTGCAGGCTACACCAGCACCGGCAGCGGTTTCTGCACCACATTCTGAGCAGCGCCATGCACAGCATCAGCAAAATGAGGCTAATGCCGAAGCTGAAGAACCAAATTATATTTCTATTGATGACTTTACCAAGGTTGATCTGCGTATTGCCAGGATCGCGAATGCCGAGCACGTAGAAGGCGCGGAGAAACTGCTGAAGTTAACACTAGATATTGGTGAAGAAAAACCGCGTCAGGTGTTCGCCGGAATTAAATCTGCTTATGACCCGGCAACCTTGATTGGCCGTTTAACTGTGATGGTAGCTAACCTTGCGCCACGTAAAATGAAATTTGGCATGAGTGAAGGTATGGTGCTAGCTGCCAGTGATGAACGTGGCGGACCTTTTATTCTGTCACCGGATAGTGGCGCGCAGCCGGGTATGCGCGTTAAATAGTTATTTAGCTGCCCATAGTATTATCCAAGTAAAAAAGCCCAGATAAGTGGCTTTTTTACTTGGAGGTTTATGCTTCTGCCAGTCTGGCTGGCTAATTTCTTTTGATACTTTTATTTACTAGGCTTTTCTTTAGCTACTTTAGCCTCAGCAGTTTTCCCGTTTGCCGCAGATTTTTCATTACCTACCGCCTTAATATTCTGTGCAGGTTTGGTAGCTTTAACTGTTTTGTTTGCTTTAGGTGCTATAGCGGCAGTTGGTCCGGTAATGGATATATTTTTGCGTAGATTTTCCAGCGTAGCACTGCCAATGCCATCCACTTGTTTCAGGTCATCCACTGATTTAAATCCACCATTTTTCTTGCGGTGATCAATGATGGACTGCGCTTTAATTGGGCCAATTCCATCCAGGCTTTCAAGTTCTGCCTGTGTTGCTGTATTGATATTAACCCCTGCTATTGCGCTCAGGCTTATGCTTAAAAAAAACGACTAGTGCGAGTATGACTTTTTTCATTTGCTTCCCCTTGGATTAAATACTGATGATAAGTATTGCAATTGCTTGCATTTGCTTGCATTTGCAAAACAATTGCATTCCATCATATATTAAATGGGATAATTTCCCTAATTTTATTGGGGTGCTGCAATGATTAAGTTTTATTACACTCAGTGTTAATCGCTTCTAATGCAGCCAATGGGTTGTCAGCTTGCGTGATTGGTCTGCCGATAACCAGATAGCTGGAGCCAAGTGCCAACGCATTGGCCGGAGTCACAATGCGTGACTGATCATCTTTGCTGGCATTAGCAGGGCGGATGCCCGGTGTTACCAGACAAAATTCACTGCCTAGATTTGAGCGCAGCATTTGTGCTTCAAGTGCAGAACAGACTACGCCATCCAGACCAGCCTGCTGTGTCAGTTTTGCAAGGTTCAATACATGTGTGGGTAAGTCGGTATGAATGCCAATCTGATTCAGGGTCTCCTGATTCATGCTGGTTAAAACTGTCACGGCGATTAATAGCGGTTTAGTGTCGCTGCTATCTACAGCTTTTTTAGCTGCCTGCATCATTTCAAGCCCGCCGCTGGCATGAACGTTCAGCATCCACACTCCAAGATTACTTGCAGCACTGCAGGCTTTGGCAACGGTATTGGGAATATCGTGAAATTTCAGATCCAGAAAAATGCCAAAATTTGAGCTAGTAAGTTTTTCTACAAATTGTGGCCCGGCAGCTGTGAATAGTTCTTTACCTACTTTTAAGCGGCAAAGTGCGGGGTCAAGCTGATTGACTAACTTAAGCGCGCTGTCTGCATCAGCGTAATCCAGGGCTACGATAATTTTAGGATCGATATTCTTGTGTAAATTTGATTGCATTAGGTTAACTTCGTCTTTTAGTTATGTTGTACTGATATTAAACAGTGGCGGGTTCAGCAGGCAGGGCTTCCCATGCGTTACAGGCAGGGCATTGCCAATGATGATATTTAGCTTTGAACCCACATTGTTCACAGTGATAGGCTGTTTTGTTGCCAATGGCGTGGCGTACAGCTTGCTGCATCAGTTGTGTGTCCTGCAGATTGCCGTTTTGTGGCTGATTGGTTTCCAGAATCGTACGCGCTTGTAATAGTAAATCCAGTGTATTCAGGCTTGGCATTTTAATTAGCTCGTTGCGGGCAAGTTTGGCTGCGTTTTCTGCGCCTTGTTCCGCCAATGTAGCTTCATACAGTACGCTGAGTAAGGAATTGAGCTGATAAGTCTGCAGGTAGGTTTGCAACAGGCTCAAGCCTTCTTCGATTTGATTTAATACGCGGAAACTTGCCAGTAGCTTTGGTGCAATCAAGCCCAGGTATTCCGGTTTTTGAAATTCAATGCGCTTCCATACCGAAATGGCAGCTTTGTGATTATTGGCTTCTGCTTCGAGATCACCTAGTAACACATTGGCACGAACACAGCTTTTATTGGCATTCAGCGCCTGATCCAATTCAAATCTGGCGGTATGTGTATCGTTGGCAAGTTTAGACTTTACTGCCATTTCGCAGTAATAGTTTGCGACTTCAACGCGGAATGGTACGCCCGATATTCTTTCCAGTTCTGTTGCGGCTTTAATTGCACGTTCCCACTCCCGTTCACGTACATAAATTTCGAGTAACGCACGTAATGCAGGCTGGCGATATCTGTCATCGTCCAGTGATTCAAAAAGTTCTTCAGCGCGGTCAAACAGGCCAGCCTTCAGGTAGTCTTGCGCAAGCTCTGCGGTGACTGCTAACTTCTGTTGCGGCTCTAGTTGCTTTTTTTCCAGCAGATGTAGGTGTAGATGGATTGCGCGGTCAACTTCACCGCGTTTTCTGAACAGGCTGCCTAATGCAAAATGTAATTCAAGAGAGTCTGTGTTGGCTTGTACTGCCTCAGTAAAGGCTTCAATAGCCTTATCTTGCTGATTGGTAATGAGGAAATTCAGGCCTTTAAAGTAGGCTGCTGGAAGAGCTGTGGACTCAGCCAATAGCTGCTTGAGGTCGACGCGTGCGGCGAGCCAGCCTAAGCTAAAAAACAAGGGCAGTGCTAATAGCCACCAGAATTCGAATTCCATTTTATTTCACTTTTTAATAGTAGAGGTAGATCGAAAGACCTTTGCAAAAGTGGTTATTGTAGATGCAGTACAAGGCGCACGGAACGCAGAAACCGAGATAGTATGCGGTATACAGCGAGGTTGCGAGTACCGTGCAACGCAGTAATGCGCTACAAGAAGCACTTTTGCAAAGGTCTCAGAGTGTATTTTACCTGAATAGTGGTTTGAGACATAAAAAAACGGCAGCCACTGGGCTGCCGTTTTAAATAGAACTAAAACAATTACTAGCTTAAATCTACTCGTTCGCGTAACTCTTTACCCGCTTTAAAGTGCGGTACATGTTTTTCAGGTACTTGCACTTTGCTGCCAGTTTTAGGGTTGCGCCCAACACGCGGAGCACGGTAGTGAAGAGAAAAACTGCCAAACCCACGGATTTCGATGCGTTCACCATCAGCCAAGGTTGCAGCCATATGCTCAAGCATCTCTTTCACTGCATCCTCAACAGCTTTCGCCGGGATATGAGAGTGCTGGCCAGCAAGTCTTTCAATAAGTTCAGACTTGGTCATAGTACCTCCAAGCTTTGCAGCTAAACTACCGTTTCGGGGCGACTGAGCCGCCCCCCGTCATTACTCGCCTTTTGCCGCTTTGAACGCTTCAGCCATAGCACTAGAGAAGTTGCTTTCGTCTGGTTTGTTGTTAACAACAGCGATTGCATCTTTCTCGTCTGCTTCGTCCTTAGCACGGACGGACAGGCTTACTACGCGGTTCTTACGATCAACACCGGTGAATTTAGCTTCTACTTCATCACCAACGCTCAGAACCAGAGTTGCGTCTTCAATACGGTCGCGAGAAGCTTCTGAAGCGCGCAGGTAACCTTCTACGCCGCCAGCTAATTCAACTGTAGCACCTTTGGCGTCAACTGCTGTAACTTTACCAGTAACAATAGTACCTTTCTTGTTAACAGACAGGTAGTTATTGAATGGATCTTCAGCCAGTTGCTTCACGCCCAGGGAGATACGTTCACGTTCTGCATCAACTTGCAGAACCACAGCTGCGATTTCGTCGCCTTTTTTGTATTCACGTACTGCTTCTTCGCCTGCAACGTTCCAGGAGATGTCAGACAGGTGAACCAGGCCGTCGATGCCGCCGTCCAGACCAATGAAGATACCGAAGTCAGTGATTGACTTGATTTTACCTTCAACGCGGTCGTTCTTGTTGTGGGTTTCTGCGAATTGCTGCCATGGGTTGTTTTTGCATTGTTTCAGGCCCAGGGAGATACGACGACGTTCTTCGTCGATATCCAGAACCATAACTTCAACAACATCGCCCACGTTAACAACTTTAGATGGGTGGATGTTTTTGTTAGTCCAATCCATTTCAGAAACGTGAACCAGACCTTCAACGCCTTCTTCGATTTCTACGAAGCAGCCGTAATCAGTCAGGTTGGTAACGCGACCAGTCAGTTTAGTACCTTCTGGGTAACGTTTAGCGATAGCGACCCAAGGATCTTCGCCCAGTTGTTTCAGACCCAGTGATACACGGGTACGCTCACGGTCAAATTTAAGAACTTTAACAGTGATTTCATCGCCAACATTAACGATTTCGCTTGGGTGTTTAACACGTTTCCAAGCCATGTCAGTGATGTGCAGCAGGCCGTCAACGCCGCCCAGATCAACGAATGCACCGTAGTCAGTGAGGTTCTTAACGATACCTTTAACTTCCATGCCTTCCTGCAGGTTTTCCAGCAGTTGATCGCGCTCTGCGCTGTTCTCAGACTCAATTACTGCACGACGGGAAACAACAACGTTGTTGCGTTTCTGGTCCAGTTTGATGACTTTGAACTCAAGATCTTTGCCTTCGAGATGCAGCGTGTCGCGAACAGGACGAACGTCTACCAGTGAGCCTGGCAGGAACGCACGAATACCGTTCAGCTCAACAGTGAAACCGCCTTTAACTTTACCGTTGATAACACCGGTAACAGTTGCAGATTCTTCGTAAGCTTTTTCCAGCGTGATCCAAGCTTCATGACGTTTAGCTTTTTCACGGGACAGCAGAGTTTCACCGAAGCCGTCTTCAACAGCGTCCAGCGCAACATCAACTTCGTCGCCAACCTGGATTTCCAGTTCGCCCTGTGCGTTTTTGAATTGTTCTGCCGGGATTGCAGACTCAGATTTCAGACCGGCGTCAACCAGTACGATATCTTTGTCGATAGACACAACAACACCACGAACGATGGAACCAGGACGGGTTTCGATTGTTTTTAAGGATTCTTCAAAGAGTTGAGCAAAAGATTCAGTCATGTTGATAATCTTTAGGTTCTTAAGTTTAACGTCCATCTGGCTTCCTGCTGGATGGGGTTGTTTCAAATGCCCCGCTACAGATCCTTGCGGCGAGGTTAAAAAAAACTATAGCCAAAACTGGCACTGAATATTCTTCAGCACCAGAGTGAGGCTCGATTACCGGGTTTGTTTTTGCGGCAATCCTAGAATTTCTGTGGCATAAGCCAGTGCTTTTTCGATGACTTCGTCGATGGACATGCTGGTTGAATCCAGCAACAACGCATCAGAGGCAGCCACTAAAGGCGCGACGGGCCTGTTACGATCACGGTCATCGCGCTCTTTGATCTCGGCTAAAAGCCGTTCAAAGTTAACACTAAAGCCTTTTTCCTGCAACTGTAGCATTCTTCTGTTTGCACGTTCTTCCGAACTGGCATCCAGAAATATCTTCACCGGTGCATCAGGGAAAACCACCGTCCCCATGTCACGACCATCGGCAATCAGGCCCGGTGCATCACGGAATGCGCGCTGCCGGCGCAATAATGCTTCACGAACGCGGGGAAATGCCGCCGCCTGAGAT
>LNAP01000964.1_pt1 | contig 80912 bp, 62 predicted proteins | sample 602601 | NCBI WGS metagenome assembly LNAP01 (sample SAMN02440304, study PRJNA202911) | soil metagenome | biome: Subtropical and temperate rainforests or woodlands; isolation source: soil samples (1 kg each in a 20% v/v slurry with milli Q water) were... ...
CGAGAAAGAAACCCTGACTTCCCGACTGATCGACCGTCCGATCCGTCCGCTGTTCCCAGAAGGCTTCATGAACGAAGTGCAGGTTGTCTGCACCGTCGTTTCCACCAGCAAGAAGACTGATCCGGACATCGCTGCGATGATCGGTACTTCGGCCGCGCTGGCGATCTCCGGCATTCCTTTCGATGGTCCGATCGGCGCTGCCCGTGTTGCGTTCCACGAAAGCACCGGCTACCTGCTGAACCCGACCTACGAGCAACTGAAAGCTTCGAGCCTGGACATGGTCGTGGCCGGTACTTCCGAAGCCGTGCTGATGGTTGAATCCGAAGCCAAAGAGCTGACCGAAGACCAGATGCTGGGCGCTGTACTGTTCGCCCACGACGAGTTCCAGGTGGTGATCAACGCCGTCAAGGAACTGGCCGCCGAAGCCGCCAAGCCAACCTGGACCTGGGCTCCACAAGCCGAAGCCACCGAACTGCTGGGCGCGATCCGTGCCGAGTTCGGCGAAGCGATCTCCCAGGCTTACACCATCACCGTCAAGGCCGACCGTTATGCGCGCCTGGGTGAGCTGAAAGACCAGGTAGTTGCCAAGCTGTCCGGTGAAGAAGGCCAGCCGACTGCCGCTGAAGTCAAAGCCGCTTTCGGTGAAATCGAATACCGCACCGTTCGCGAAAACATCGTCAACGGCAAGCCACGTATCGACGGTCGCGACACTCGCACCGTGCGTCCGCTGAACATTGAAGTCGGCGTTCTGCCAAAGACCCACGGTTCGGCGCTGTTCACCCGTGGCGAAACCCAGGCCCTGGTCGTTGCAACACTGGGCACCGCCCGTGACGCGCAACTGCTGGACACCCTGGAAGGCGAGAAAAAAGACCCGTTCATGCTGCACTACAACTTCCCTCCGTTCTCGGTGGGCGAGTGTGGTCGCATGGGTGGCGCCGGTCGTCGCGAAATCGGTCACGGCCGTCTGGCCCGTCGTTCGGTCCAGGCCATGCTGCCAGCCGCTGACGTGTTCCCGTACACCATTCGCGTGGTATCGGAAATCACCGAGTCCAACGGTTCGAGCTCCATGGCTTCGGTCTGCGGCGCTTCCCTGGCCCTGATGGACGCCGGTGTGCCGATGAAGGCTCCGGTTGCCGGTATCGCCATGGGGCTGGTGAAAGAAGGCGAGAAGTTCGCCGTCCTGACCGACATCCTGGGTGACGAAGACCACCTGGGCGACATGGACTTCAAAGTGGCCGGTACCGCCAAAGGCGTGACCGCACTGCAGATGGACATCAAGATCAAGGGCATCACCGAAGAGATCATGGAAATCGCCCTGGGCCAAGCCCTGGAAGCGCGCCTGAACATCCTCGGCCAGATGAACCAGATCATTGGTCAGTCGCGTACCGAGTTGTCGGAAAACGCTCCGACCATGATCGCGATGAAAATCGACACCGACAAAATCCGTGATGTCATCGGTAAAGGCGGCGCGACCATCCGTGCGATCTGTGAAGAAACCAAGGCTTCGATCGACATCGAAGACGACGGCTCGATCAAGATCTTCGGCGAAACCAAGGAAGCGGCAGAAGCAGCACGTCAGCGCGTCCTGGGCATCACCGCAGAAGCCGAGATCGGCAAGATCTACGTGGGCAAGGTTGAGCGCATCGTCGACTTCGGCGCGTTCGTCAACATCCTGCCGGGCAAGGACGGTCTGGTTCACATCTCCATGCTGAGCGATGCTCGCGTCGAGAAAGTGACCGACATCCTCAAAGAAGGTCAGGAAGTGGAAGTGCTGGTACTGGACGTGGACAACCGCGGTCGTATCAAGCTGTCCATCAAGGACGTAGCGGCAGCCAAGGCGTCGGGCGTTTAATCATCCCCTCGCTTAGCCGCTGAACAAGCAAACGCCCCGACTGGTTCGGGGCGTTTTGCTGTGTGCGGGAAATCACCGTGTCGCAGGTTGCCTGGCCATAAGCTCAGTGCTAGGTTTAGCCCACCGCCCGTGTAGCTCAGCCGGTAGAGCAGCGCACTCGTAACGCGAAGGTCGCAGGTTCGATTCCTGTCTCGGGCACCAGGTTCTTCTCATTTGCGGTTGTTGCACAGGCTTGTGTCTCTGTTAGGATTCCCTTGTCCCAAAAAGCACACACATTTGTTTTCAGATGATCCCCGAATGGTTCTGAAGGCCAGATAAACCGGGCTTCACACGGTTTTTTGCGTCAGAGAGATCCTTGATGATCCAGATCCATCTTCCATTCCCCAGATCAACGAGAACGCCATGACTGCTAAAGCATTGACCCAGGAAGCCAGACACGAAGAAGCACTGAAGAAGTACGTGCTGGATGCGCCCCAGTTGCTCGAAGAGATCAAGGACCTGAGCGCCGACGATCAAAAAGACCAGATCCAGTGGGCGTTCGAGGATGAGGCCGAAGCCCAGGGATTACAGCCTTGGGAGTTGACGCTCAAGTACACCAGCACACCTGAAGAGTTCGAGGAACAGCGCCTTGCCTTGCACAAGGAAGCGGCCGAGGTACTGGGTGTGGAATGGGATGAATACTGCGAGATGAATAATCTTGTAGTTTGAGAGCAGCTGCAAGTCACAAGCTGCAAGCTGCAAGGCAAGCGTCGAACCGCTTGAAGCTTGCAGCTTGAAGCTCCCCGCTGCTCCTCAGAGACTGAGCCGCATCGACAGGTCCACCGCTTTCACATCCTTGGTCATTGCTCCGATCGAGATGTAGTCCACTCCGGTCTCGGCAATCGGGCGCAACGTGCTTTCGTTGATCCCGCCGCTGGCCTCCAGCTTCGCCTTGCCGCCGTTCAGGCGTACGGCTTCGCGCATGTCATCCAGGCTCAGTTCGTCGAGCATGATGATGTCGGCATTGGCCGCCAGCGCTTCTTTCAATTCAGTCAGGCTTTCCACTTCGATTTCCACCGGTTTGCCCGGTGCGATCTTGTGGGCGGCGGCAATGGCCTGGGCGATGCCGCCGCAGGCTGCGATGTGGTTTTCCTTGATCAGGAAGGCATCGTAGAGGCCGATGCGGTGGTTATGGCAACCGCCACAGGTGACGGCGTACTTCTGGGCCAGGCGCAGCCCAGGGAGGGTTTTGCGAGTGTCCAGCAGCTTGACCTGGGTGTCGGCCACAAAGTCGGCCAGGTAGCGGGCCCGGGTGGCCACGCCAGAAAGCATCTGCAGAAAGTTCAGCGCGCTGCGTTCGCCGGTCAGCAGCGAGCGGGCCGGGCCTTCGAGGTGGAACAGCGCCTGGTCGGGGCTTGCCCGGTCGCCATCGCGTACTTGCCAATGCACGGCGACGCGCGGATCCAGTTGCCGGAACACGGCATCGACCCAGGCCGTGCCGCTGATGACTGCGGCTTCCCGGGTAATGATGGTGGCTTTGGCCAGGCGTTCGGCGGGGATCAGTTGCGCGGTGATGTCGCCGCTGCCGATGTCTTCGAGCAACGCGCGGCGCACGTTGGCCTCGATTTCGGCGGTCAGATCGGCGAGACGTAGATTCGGCATAACGGGCTCCACAAACAAAGTGGCCCGATTATAGGGCCAGTGGCTTGTCTCACAAACAATGTTCCTTATGGGTGACGGCGCCGGACGTCTGCGCCAGGCATCGAAACCTGCATTTGGTCGCATCCTCGCAACATTTCCCCGATTGTCCGGTCACTTATTGCGGAGTATTTCGACCTGGGTCACAGAGTCTGCTGGCATGACCAGGTTCTTTTACCAGATAATCCGCCTTTCGATTGACGTCATGGCTTTGACGTTTCGAGCGCAAGAGCACCCTTTCAGGAGACCAGGATGCACAACGACGGGAATGTAGTGCCCTTGCACAAGGTTTCTACCGATCAGGCGAACCGTTCGCCGCTCGCCCGCCTGCCTGTGATTCTGCTTCAGGTGCGCGACAAGGCCGCCCAGCAGTTGCGCCTTGGTTTGCAGGGGCTGTTCGACAATGCCGACGACACGCTGTTTGAAATGGCCGATCGGGCGCGCAACGATGTCGATCAGAACCTGTTCTTCGAAGCCATGCGGGACTTGCGCCTCAAGCGCAAAAGCATTGAGCGCGAATTTATCGAGCAGTTTTTCGAAGCGTTCGTCAGTCTCGCCCAATACGATCCTACCCAAGCCACCTTGGCGCCGGCCCAGACCTCCGGTCCTCAGGTTCAGCGCACGCATGATGACCTGGAGCGCCATCTGGCGGTGGAGGCCATGGTCACCCGTGTGCTCAGTCGCGATAGCGTGGCTCTTGAGCAACTGACGGCGCGGCTCAGCGTCCTGCTCACCAGGCCGCTGGCAAACCAGCAGAACCCTTTGAGCCCAGCGCTGCTGTGTGAAAACTTTCTACAGGCCGGTCGCAACCTGGGGGTGGAGATCAAGGTCAAGCTGATCTTGCTCAAATTGTTCGAGCGCTATGTGCTCAGCGAGTGCGATCAACTGTATACCGAGGCCAACCAGTTGCTGGCCGCTACGGGCATCCTGCCGGATCTCAAGATTTCACCCTCGCGACGAGCGTCGGATCGCGCCGATGAGGCCCCGCGTACCAAGACTGAAAGTGCCGGCCCCAAGGCCGCCGAAGTCGATGACAGCGTGCAGGAAGTATTTGCTGCGTTGCAGAAACTATTGATGCAGGTGCGTGGCAGCGTGGCGCCGACCCTGGAGGCCAGCGCACCGGCCCAACCGATCTCGACCCGTGATTTGCTGCGCCTGCTTTCCCATTTGCAGCAGTACGTGCCGGCGCCTGCCATCGAGGATGAGTTCGACCTGCGCAGCCAACTCGAACAGCTGCTGACCCGGGTCAGCGTCAGAAGCGGCAAGTCGCGGGTGGTCGACGACGCCGATGAAGACGTGATCAACCTGATCTCGATGATGTTTGAATTCATCCTCGACGACCATAACCTGCCGGACTCCTTCAAGGCGTTGATCGGCCGTCTGCAGATTCCGATGCTCAAGGTTGCGGTGCAGGACAAGAGCTTTTTCAGTCGGGGCAATCATCCGGCCCGACGGCTGCTCAATGAAATCGCCGCTGCTGCCACCGGCTGGGGCGATTGCGACGACCATCAGCGCGACAGCCTCTATCTGCGCATCGAACAGGTGGTGCAGCGGTTGTTGAATGACTTTGTCGATGACCCGGCGATCTTCTCTGAATTGCTGGCCGATTTCCTGGCCTTCACCAGCGATGAAAGACGTCGCAGCGAATTGCTCGAACAGCGTATTCGTGACGCCGAAGAAGGTCGGGCCAAGGCCGAACTGGCGCGCCTGCGCGTCGAAGGCGTGCTGAATCAGGTCATGCTGGGCAAAGTGTTGCCGCAAGCGGTGGTGGAGTTCGTGCAGCACGCCTGGAGCCAGGTGTTATTGCTGACCTGCTTCAAGCACGGCAAATATTCAGCCGAGTGGCAGGCCGACGTTTTGACGCTGGAACAGCTGATCTGGAGCGTCCAGCATCACGAAGAACCGGATGCCGGCCTGCGCTTGCTGACGATAGTGCCGCAGCTGCTCAAAGCCTTGCGTGAAGGCCTGAGCCGTTCGGCGTTCGACCCGTTTGCCACCAGCGAGTTTTTCAGCGAGCTGGAAACCCTCCACGTGCTGGCCCTCGAACGCATGGGACAGGCAACGGAACAAACCCAGTCGTTCAATTCGCCGGTCATGGTCCAGGTCTCGGAGAAAATTGTCCTGCGCACCGCTCAAAAGGCCCCGGAAGACAGTGCGGCGGTGCACTTGCCGGCCGATGATGTGGGCCTGCTTCAGGTCGATCAGTTGCGATTGGGAAGCTGGGTTGAGTTCCAGGAGGACGATGACAACAGCCTGCGTTGCAAACTGGCGGCGATCATCGAGGCCACCGGCAAATACGTCTTCGTCAACCGCACGGGCCTCAAAGTGCTGGAGCACAGCCGCACCAGCCTGGCCCTGGAATTTCGCCGGGGGACGGCGCGTCTGTTGGACGACACCTTACTGTTCGACCGGGCGCTGGAATCGGTGCTGGGCAATCTGCGTCAGCTCAATCGCGGCAAGTGATCGCACAGCCAGGGCCGATCGCGGCATACTGGCGGCATTCACTGATGTCATCGAAGGAACCTGTATGCAGTTGGACCCCGCCAGTGGTTGGTGCGATGGCGTGCGGCATTGCCCATCACCCAACTTCAATGCGCGCCCCGAAGGCGAAATTTCACTGCTGGTGATCCACAACATCAGCCTGCCGCCGGCACAGTTTTCCACGGGCAAGGTGCAGGAGTTTTTCCAGAATCGTCTGGATGTCACGCAACACCCCTATTTTGCCGGTATCGCCGATCTGCGCGTGTCTGCGCATTTTCTGATCGAGCGTGACGGCGCGATTACCCAGTTTGTCTCCTGTCTGGATCGTGCCTGGCACGCGGGCGTTTCGTGTTTCGAAGGGCGGGAGACGTGTAACGATTTTTCCCTGGGCATCGAGCTGGAAGGCACCGACGATCTGCCCTTCACTGACGCGCAATATGCCGCATTGGTCTGCCTGACCCGGCAGTTGCAGGCGGCGTTCAAGGCGATCACGCTGCAGCGCATCTGCGGGCACAGCGACATCGCCCCGGGTCGCAAGACCGATCCGGGACCGGCATTCGACTGGGCGCGCTACCGCGCTGCCTTGATAGAAGGGGAAGGGCAATGAGTTTTCTGGTGCTGCTGCTGGCGATCTGGATCGAGAAATTCTCGGCGTTGCGCCATCGGATCCAGCGTGACGGCGGTTGGCTGCGCGAACTGAACAAACTCGAGACGAACCCACGCTGGGTCAACCGGCCCTGGCTGGTGCTGGTTGTGCTGGTCCTGCTGCCCGTGGCGCTGCTGGCCTTGTTACTGTGGGTATTGGAGCCGGTGGCCTATGGTCTGCTGGCACTACCGGTGCATCTGCTGGTGGTGATTTACAGCCTCGGTCGAGGGGATCTGCTCGCTGACCTGGGGCCGTTTCGTGACGCCTGGCGCCGGGAAGACCTGCAAGCGGCCGACCATGTGGCCAAGCGCGACCTGAATATCGAGGCCGATAGCGGCGAGCAGTTGCTGGAGCGGGTCCAGGGGCATCTGCTGTGGCAGGCCTATCAGAGTTTTTTCGCGGTGATTTTCTGGTATTTCCTGCTGGGGCCGGTCGCGGCGCTGAGCTATCGCCTGCTGGCGCTGGCCGCCGAGCACAGTCAGAACCCCGGCGTGGCCGAGCGGGCGACGCAGTTGCGCCATGCCTTCGATTGGGTGCCGGTGCGGCTGCTGACCGCGAGCTTCGCCCTGGTGGGCAACTTCGTGGCAGTCAGCCGGGTCATGCTGCATGAGTTGCTGAACTGGAACATCAGCGCGGCAGACCTGATCGGCAAGGTCGGGCTGGTGGCCGGCGAGATTCCCGACCCAGTCGCGGGCCCGGACGGCATCAACAGCCTGGATCGGCTGTGGGAGCTGTTGTTGCGTGCGGCGGTGCTCTGGTATGCCGGGTTTGCACTGTGGACAGTGCTGGCTTAGGCAAACGCACGCTCTGTGGCGAGGGGATTTATCCCCGCTGGGATGCGCAGCAGCCCCATTGATTGCGGGCTTTAAGATAGCTGGGGCCGCTTCGCGCCCCAGCGGGGATAAATCCCCTCGCCACAAGAACCGTGCCACGGCTCGTCGTTAACCTTAAGTTACAAATCTTCCCGCCGATTTAGGCTATACAGGAACAGCGCCCAAATAGTGGCTATCTGCTGTCTCTGTGCGCCTGCCCATAAAAACAAGAAATACAACCGGGAGACTTCCTTGTGAAGAGTTTGCTCTGGCCCGCCGTCGCGCTGATGAACCGCCTGAGCTTCGGCATGAAGTTCAGCCTGATCAGCGTGTTGTTCCTGCTGCCGATGCTGGTGACCAATTTCTTTTTGGTGCGCGATTCCTATCGCGAATTCCAGGGCACGCAAGTGGAGCTGCAAAGCCTCGATCTGCTGGGCAACAGCCTGACCCTGCGGCGCGACCTGGAAACCCTGAACAATCTGGTGCAGATCAATGCCAGCCTCGGTCAGTCCGGCAAGGCCGGGGACGTGGAAGCGAAGATCGGCACCCTTGAAAAGCAGGTACTGGAGCGGTTGCAGAGCTTGAAAGCCATGGCCGTCGATCCTGAACAGGTCAGCGCGTTCGATGCCAAGCGCGACGAAATGATTGCCGCTTTCAAGGCCCAGCAGGCCGAGCGCTCCCTGCAAAGCAAAAGCGCACTGATTGGCAAGCTGCTCAACAGCGCGCAGATGTTCAGTCAAATCATCGCCAGCCAGGCTGGTCTGAGCCGCGACAACCAGGGCGACATCCGCCAACTGAGCGAATTGATCATCAGCGTGACCCCCAACGTGACCCAAACCCTCGGTGAAGGCCGTGCGCTGGGTGCTGCGTCCCTGGGCCTGGGCTTTCTCAATTCAGCGTCGAGCACCCGGTTCGACGAGTTGCTGGGGCAAATCGAAAAGCTGCAGGGTGAATATGACCTCAAGCTTCAGGACGCCCTGGGTTCCAGCAAGGCGGCCGAGCAGGCGCTTGCCAGTCAGGCCGAAGGCAGCAAGGCAACCTTGAAGAAAGCCGGTGAACTGATCGAAGAACAGGTGGTGATGGCTGACACGCTGGATGCTCCATGGCTGCCGTTTTACGAGCAGGTCAGCAGTCTGATGGAGCAAACCTACCGACTGAACGACGTAACCCTGGGTTTTCTGGATGTTCAGTTGCAGCATCGCCTGGAGCAGAACCGCAGCCACATGGTGCTGCAAGCCGTTGCGCTGGTCGCCGTATTTCTGCTGATCTTTTACCTGTACGCCGGTTTCTACGCCTCAACCCGCACCACCCTCAAACATCTCGGCGAGATGATGGACAAGGTCGCAGCGGGCGACATGACGGTCAACTTCGTGGCGCGCAGCAAGGATGAGTTGGGGGAGTTGGGTGAAGTGTTCAATGGCACGGTGGCGAAGATCCATGACCTGATCGAACAGGTCGGCCGGACCGTTGCCGAGGTCGAGCGCCAGGCCGGGCAGGTGGAGGCGGTGTCGGCCCAGAGCAACCAGGCCGTGTCCGGACAGCGCAGCCAGATCGAACTGGTCGCCACGGCGATGAACCAGATGTCGGCCACCGCCCAGGAAGTGGCTCGTAGCGCCGCCGCGGCGGTCAGTAGCGCCCACAGCGTGAACGACGAAACCCTCAGCGGGCGCGGGCTGGTGGAGTCGCAACAGAGCAGCATCGTGCGTTTGGCCAGCGAGATCGATCAGTCGGTGCAGGTGATCAATCAATTGGCGACTGACAGCCAGGCCATCAGCCGTGTGCTGGACGTGATCAAGAGCATTGCCGAACAGACCAACCTGCTGGCGCTCAACGCCGCGATCGAAGCCGCACGGGCCGGAGAGCAGGGGCGCGGTTTCGCGGTGGTGGCTGACGAAGTGCGGACCCTGGCCAAGCGCACCCAGCAATCGACCGAAGAAATCGAAGAAATGATCACCCGCTTGCACGGCGGCGTGGGCGCTGCCGTCAAAGCCATGGGCACCAGTCATGAGATGGCCAGTGGCACGGTGGGGCAGTCGGAAAAGGTCCAGCAGGCGCTGGAAAATATCCTCGGCGCCGTCGGTATGATCGTCGACCAGAACCAGCAGATCGCTGCAGCGGTGGAGCAGCAGACGGCCGTGGCCCATGACATCGACCAGAACATCGTCGAGATCAATCGCGCCGGTGAACGCACCGCCGAAGGCGCGCACCAGACCGAGGACGCCAGCCGTGAGTTGTCCGCCCAGGTGGTGCAGCTCAAGCAGTTGATCAATGCGTTTCGGGTGTAGTTAAAGGATGGTGCTCACCACCGATCCAATGTGGGAGCGAGCCTGCTCGCGAAGGCGTTGCGTCAGTCAACGATGAGATCACCTGATACACCGCCTTCGCGAGCAAGCCCGCTCCCACAGGGGCTCACCAATTGAACAATTGGCGGGCGTTGGCCGTGCTGGCCTCTGCCAGCTGCTCAGGGCTGATTGTCATGATCCCAGCCAGTGCTTCACAAATGGCCGGTAAATGCGCCGGGCTGTTGCGTTGGCCGGGGAACATCGCCGGGGCCATGTCCGGCGAATCGGTTTCCAGCACCACCGCGTCCAGCGGCAGTTTTGCCAGTACCCGATGCATGCGCAGGGCCTGAGGCCAAGTGGCCGCGCCACCAAGGCCGAGCTTGAAGCCGAGCTTGATGTACTCGCGAGCCTCCTCAAAACTGCCAGCGAAAGCGTGGATAATCCCCCCGCGCTTGAGGTCAATGCGCTTGAGGGTGGCGATCACGGCGGCGTGGCTGCGGCGCACGTGGATCAGCGCCGGCAATTGGAATTCCGCCGCCAGTTGCAGTTGCGCCTCGAACAATGCCTGCTGGCGCTCCCGATCCAGGGTTTGGATGAAGTAGTCCAGACCGATTTCCCCCACCGCACACAACTGCCGATGCCCAGCCAGGCGGATCAGCCATTGGCGCAATTGCCCCAGATCATCGGGGCGATGCTGGTCGAGATACACTGGATGCAGGCCCAGCGCGGCGTGCAGGTCCGGGTCGCCTTGCACCAGATCCCACACCCGTTGCCAGTTATCCCGATACACCCCCAGCACCACCATCTGCCGCACGCCCAAGGCGCGGCTTTCGGCCAGCAGCGCCGGGCGATCCGCATCGAAGTCGGGGAAATCCAGATGGGTGTGAGTATCGATCAGTTCCATGCTTCAATCCTGAAGAATGCTCAGCCCTGATGAATGCGCTGCTTGAACGTGCGTGGGATGGCCTGCACACCGGGTTGGTAATCATCGTTTTCGATGGCGGCCAGGGCCAGCGCCAGGGCTTTGTCGGCGATCAGTTGGTGCTGCTGGGACATGGCGTTGACCGGCAGCGGCAGGAAATCCAGCAGTTGCGTATCACCAAAGGTGCCCAACCGTAGTGGACGCGACTTGAGCGGGAAGTCGTGCAGGGCGTCGAACACCCCTTGCAGCAGCACATAGGAGGTGGTGATCAACGCATCAGGCAGGTGCCCCAGTCGCGCGAGCAATTCGTCCATCAACTGGCGGCCGCATTCACGGCTGAACGACTCGCCGTGCTCGATCAGCACCTGGCCTTCGAACCCGGCCAGGGCTTCGTTGAACCCGGCGGTGCGTTCCTGGCTGATGCTCAATTCGGGCCGGGCGCTGATCAGCGCGATCTGGCGGGGATTGGTTTCCAGCAGGCTACGGGTCAGTTGCAGGCTGGCCTGGCGGTCATCGCTGATCACCGAGCAGAAGTGCGCAGGCTCCATCACCCGGTCGATGGCGATGATCGGGATACCCTTGGCCTGCAACTGGCGATAACTGTCGTCCCCGGCAGGCAGGCAACTGGCGACGATCAGCGCATCGCAGCGCCGGGCGCGGAACAGTTGCAACAGTTGCCGTTCGCTCTCGGGCGCATCGTCGGAGCTGGCGATCAGCAATTGATAGCCCCGCGCTCGGGCACCCTGTTCCAGCAGTTTGGCGATGCGGGCGTAACTGGGGTTTTCCAGGTCCGGCAGGATGAAACCCAGCGTGCGCGTATGCCGGCTGCGCAACCCGGCAGCCTGGGGGTTGGGCGTGAAGCCATGCTCCTCGACCACGGCGCGTACGCGTTCGACGGTGGCGCTGCTGATGCGTTGCTGTTCGGCCTTGCCATTGATGACATAGCTGGCGGTGGTCACGGACACACCGGCCAACTGGGCGATATCACTGAGTTTCAACCCGGTTTTCCTTGTTTTTTCGAGTTTGCCCCGACAATGAGGGGCATCCTACCCGATTCAGGACGACGGTTACTGTCGCGACAGCGGCGACAAGTTGCACTTCAAGGATGAGAGATTATCGAGTAACGTGCCAATCTTTCTAGATTAAACGTTTCAGCAGGCGTATTTTCAAGGTTAGCAGGATTTTTTGGCCCGTCTGCCGCGATAGCGCCAAAAGCCGTCCTGTAACGCTAAGCTGATTCATTCAAAACAATACCTGGCGCCAACCCGACGCCAAAAAGGAGAAAGCATGCTCGAGCTCACTCTAGAGCAGATATCCATGGCCCAGACGGCTGTGGATAAAGACGCCGCGCTGCAATTGCTCGCTGACAAACTGGTGGCCGATGGCCTTGTAGCCGAGGGTTACCTGGCCGGCTTGCAGGCTCGCGAGGCCCAGGGCTCGACCTTTCTTGGCCAAGGTATTGCCATCCCCCACGGCACCCCGCAAACCCGCGATCTTGTGTACTCCACCGGTGTGCGCCTGTTGCAGTTCCCCGACGGTGTGGACTGGGGCGACGGTCAGATCGTTTACCTGGCGATCGGTATCGCGGCCAAGTCCGACGAACACTTGCGTCTTTTGCAACTGCTGACCCGCGCCCTCGGCGAGACCGACCTGGGCCAGGCCCTGCGCCGCGCAGGTTCGGCCGAAGCGCTGTTGAAGCTGCTGCAAGGCGCGCCACAGGAACTGGCCTTGGATGCGCAGATGATCGGCCTCGGCGTGTCGGCCGACGATTTCGAAGAGCTGGTCTGGCGCGGTGCCCGTCTGCTGCGCCAGGCCGACTGTGTGAGCAACGGCTTTGCTGGGGTGTTGCAGCAGGTCGAGGCGCTGCCATTGGGCGATGGCCTGTGGTGGCTGCACAGCGAACAGACCGTCAAGCGTCCGGGCCTGGCCTTCGTCACGCCAGACAAGCCCATCCGTTACCTCGGTCAGCCCTTGAGCGGTCTGTTCTGTCTCGCCAGCCTCGGCGAGGCTCACCAGGCTTTGCTCGAAAGGCTCTGTGCGTTGTTGATCGAAGGTCGCGGTCATGAACTGGGTCGCGCCACCAGCAGCCGCAAGGTGCTGGAAGTGTTGGGCGGCGAACTGCCCGCCGATTGGCCCAGCGCCCGCATCGGCCTGGCCAATGCCCATGGTTTGCACGCGCGTCCGGCGAAGATCCTCGCGCAACTGGCGAAAAGCTTCGAAGGCGAGATCCGCGTGCGCATCGTCGACGGCCAGGACAGCGCCGTGTCGGTCAAGAGCCTGAGCAAATTGCTGAGCCTGGGCGCTCGTCGCGGCCAGGTCCTGGAGTTCATCGCCGAACCGAGCATCGCCGCTGACGCCTTGCCGGCGCTGCTGGCCGCCATCGAAGAGGGCCTTGGCGAAGAAGTCGAGCCGCTGCCCCCACCGAGTGCGCCTCAGCAAACCACCATGGCCGAGGTTGCTGCCGTCGTGCTGGCGCCCGAATCCGGTAGCTTGATCCAGGCCGTTGCCGCCGCTCCGGGCATTGCCATCGGCCCGGCCCACATCCAGGTGTTGCAGGCCTTCGATTATCCGTTGCGCGGCGAGTCGGCGGCCATTGAGCGTGAGCGCCTGCAAAACGCCTTGAACCAGGTGCGCCGCGACATCGAAGGTCTGGTCGAACGCGCCAAGGCCAAGGCTATCCGCGAAATCTTTATCACCCATCAAGAGATGCTCGACGATCCGGCGCTGACCGATGAGGTCGACACCCGATTGAAGCTGGGCGAGAGTGCGCAAGCGGCGTGGATGGGCGTGATCGAAGCGGCTGCCAAAGAACAGGAAGCGCTGCAGGATGCACTGCTCGCCGAACGTGCCGCCGACCTGCGGGACGTCGGTCGGCGTGTGCTGGCGCAATTGTGCGGCGTCGAAACCCCGAGCGAACCCGAGCAACCTTACATTCTGGTGATGGACGAGGTTGGCCCGTCCGACGTCGCCCGTCTGGATCCCGCCCGCGTAGCGGGGATTCTCACCGCGCGCGGCGGCGCCACCGCCCACAGTGCCATCGTCGCCCGAGCCCTGGGGATCCCGGCGCTGGTGGGGGCCGGTGCGGCGGTGTTGCTGCTGGCGCCGGGCACTTCACTGTTGTTGGACGGCCAGCGCGGTCGCCTGCACGTGGACCCCGACGCGCACACGCTGCAACGGGCCACCGAAGAGCGCGACACCCGCGAGCAACGTCTCAAGGTCGCTGCCGAACAACGTCATCAACCGGCGCTGACCCGTGACGGTCATGCCGTGGAAGTGTTCGCCAACATCGGCGAGAGCGCCGGGGTCACCAGTGCGGTGGAGCAGGGCGCCGAAGGCATTGGCCTGTTGCGCACCGAACTGATTTTCATGGCTCATACCCAGGCTCCCGATGAAGCGACTCAGGAAGCCGAATACCGCAAGGTGCTCGATGGCCTGGCCGGGCGACCGCTGGTGGTGCGTACCCTCGATGTGGGCGGCGACAAACCGCTGCCGTACTGGCCGATCGCGAAAGAGGAAAACCCGTTTCTCGGCGTGCGAGGCATTCGCCTGACCTTGCAACGTCCGCAGGTCATGGAAGCGCAATTGCGCGCCTTGTTGCGTTCTGCTGACAACCGTCCGTTGCGGATCATGTTCCCGATGGTGGGCAGCGTCGATGAGTGGCGTCAGGCCCGGGACATGACCGAGCGCCTGCGCCTGGAGATCCCGGTGGCGGACCTGCAACTGGGGATCATGATCGAGGTGCCGTCCGCGGCACTGCTGGCGCCGGTGCTGGCCAAGGAAGTCGACTTCTTCAGTGTCGGCACCAACGACCTGACGCAATACACCCTGGCCATTGACCGCGGTCATCCAACCCTTTCGGCTCAGGCTGACGGCCTGCACCCGGCGGTGCTGCAACTGATCGACATCACCGTGCGTGCCGCCCATGCGCATGGCAAGTGGGTCGGCGTGTGCGGTGAGCTGGCGGCCGACCCTTTGGCGGTGCCGGTGCTGGTGGGCCTGGGCGTAGACGAGCTGAGTGTTTCGGCACGCAGCATTGCCGAGGTCAAGGCGCGGGTACGCGAAGTGAGCCTGGCGCAGGTAAAAATCCTCGCCCAAGAGGCCTTGGCCGTGGGCAGCGCCAATGACGTGCGCGCATTAGTGGAGGCGCTGTAATGGCCAAGATCCTTACCCTGACCCTCAACCCGGCGCTCGACCTCACGGTGGAACTGGCGCGCCTGGAACCCGGTCAGGTCAACCGCAGCGATGCCATGCACAGCCACGCCGCCGGCAAGGGCGTGAACGTGGCCCAGGTGCTGGCTGACCTCGGCCACACCGTGACTGTCAGCGGCTTTCTCGGTGAAGACAACGCCCAGGCATTCGAAACGCTGTTCGCCCAGCGCGGTTTTGTCGACGCCTTTATTCGCGTCCCAGGGGAGACCCGCAGCAACATCAAGCTGGCCGAGCAGGACGGACGCATCACCGACCTCAACGGTCCAGGCCCGGTAGTTGACGACGCCGCGCAGCAAGCGCTGCTTGAGCGACTGGAACACATCGCCCCGGGCCACGATGCCGTGGTAGTGGCGGGCAGCCTGCCCCGGGGCGTCAGCCCGCAATGGTTGCAGGCGCTGATCATTCGCTTGAAGGCACTGGGCTTGAACGTGGCCCTCGACACCAGCGGCGAAGCCTTGCGCGTCGCCCTCGCGGCGGGGCCGTGGCTGATCAAGCCAAACACCGAGGAACTGGCCGATGCGCTGGGTTGCGACGTGGTGAGCGAATTTGCCCAGGCGGAAGCGGCGCAACGATTGCACGCCCAAGGCATTGAGCATGTGGTGATTTCCCACGGTGCCGACGGCGTGAACTGGTTCAGTGTCGGTTCGGCGCTGCATGCCTCGCCGCCCAGCGTCACTGTCGCCAGTACCGTGGGGGCCGGCGATTCGCTGCTGGCCGGCATGCTGCATGGCCTGCTCAGCGCCGACACGCCGCAACAGACCCTGCGCACCGCCACGGCCATCGCCGCCATGGCCGTGACGCAGATCGGTTTTGGCATCCATGACACCGCGTTGCTGGCGTCGCTTGAACAGGGCGTGCGCGTGCGCCCCCTGACCGAACAATAAGAGGGTTCGCAAGAATGAAATTAGCCATTGTGACGGCCTGCCCGAACGGCATGGTCACCAGTGTGTTGTGCGCCCGCCTGCTGGACGCGGCAGCCCAGCGCCAGGGTTGGAGCACCAGCGTGGAAGTCCATGACGCGGCCCATCCGGAGCGCCAGTTATCGGCGGCGACCCTGGAAGCGGCCGAGTGGGTGTTGCTGGTAGCCAGCGGCCCGGTGGATATGTCGCGGTTCGTCGGCAAACGTCTGTTCCGCAGCACCCCGGCCCAGGCCCTGCAGGATGTCGATTCGGTGCTGCGTCGGGGCGCCGAAGAGGCCAAGGTTTTTGTCGAGTCGGATGTGCTGGAAGAGGCACCTGCGGTTTCGGCTGAGCGGGCTCCTCGTCTGGTCGCCATCACTGCTTGCCCAACCGGCGTGGCCCATACCTTCATGGCCGCCGAGGCGTTGCAGCAGGCAGCGAAGAAGCTCGGTTACGACTTGCAGGTGGAAACCCAGGGCTCGGTGGGCGCCCGCAATCCGTTGAGCCCCGAGGCCATCGCCGAGGCCGACGTGGTGCTGCTGGCCACCGACATCGAAGTCGCCACCGAGCGTTTTGCCGGCAAGAAAATTTATCGCTGCGGCACCGGCATTGCCTTGAAGCAGGCCGAAGCCACCCTGAACAAGGCGCTTGCCGAAGGCCGCCAGGAAAGCGCGTCGGGCGGTGCCAGTGCTGCGGCAAAAACGGAGAAGACCGGTGTCTATAAGCACCTGCTGACCGGCGTGTCGTTCATGTTGCCGATGGTGGTGGCCGGTGGTCTGTTGATCGCCTTGTCGTTCGTGTTTGGCATTACCGCGTTCAAGGAGCCCGGCACGCTGGCGGCGGCGCTGATGCAGATCGGCGGTGACACCGCGTTCAAACTGATGGTGCCGTTGCTGGCCGGCTACATCGCCTATTCCATCGCCGACCGTCCCGGCCTGGCGCCCGGCATGATCGGCGGGATGCTCGCAAGCACCTTGGGCGCGGGGTTCATCGGCGGGATCATCGCCGGTTTCCTGGCCGGTTACGCGGCCAAGGCGATCAACCGCTACGCGCGCCTGCCCCAGAGCCTGGAAGCGCTCAAGCCGATCCTGATCATCCCGCTGCTGGCGAGCCTGTTTACCGGTCTGGTGATGATCTACATCGTCGGCAAACCGGTGGCGGGCATGCTGGATGGCCTGACCCATTTCCTCGACAGCATGGGCACCACCAACGCGATTCTGTTGGGTGTTTTGCTGGGGGCGATGATGTGTGTCGACCTTGGCGGGCCGATCAACAAGGCCGCCTATGCGTTTTCCGTGGGACTGCTGGCGTCGCAAAGTTATGCACCGATGGCGGCGGCCATGGCCGCTGGCATGGTGCCGCCGATTGGCCTGGGCATCGCAACCTTTATCGCCCGTCGCAAGTTTGCCCAGACCGAACGCGAGGCCGGTAAAGCGGCGCTGGTGCTGGGGCTGTGCTTCATCTCCGAAGGGGCGATTCCGTTCGCCGCCAAGGACCCTTTGCGGGTGATCCCGGCCAGCATCGCCGGCGGCGCACTGACCGGTGCGCTGTCGATGTACTTCGGCTGCAAACTGATGGCGCCTCACGGTGGCTTGTTCGTGATGCTGATCCCCAATGCCATCAACCATGCGTTGTTGTATTTGCTGGCGATTGTGGCGGGGAGTCTGCTGACGGCGGTGTCCTATGCGCTGCTCAAGCGGCCGGAAGTGGTGGAGATGGCGTTGGAGCCGGCCAAGGCCTGATCACTTAAGTTTGAACAATGAAAATTCCCTGTGGGAGCGAGCCTGCTCGCGATAGCGGTGTATCAGTCGACAATGGGTTGCCTGATACTCTGCAATCGCGAGCAGGCTCGCTCCCACAGTGGTTTTGGGGTGTTCACAAGATCCCTGTCACGCCTGATTAACACTGCCATGCTTAAGTTTCCCCATTTGGGGGAAACACCATGAGCGAATTTGACCTAGGCCGTCGCCGTGTGATGCAAGCCGTGGGGGCGGGGTTGTTGTTGCCGGGGCTGGCGCCGGCGGTGATTGCCTCAGTCAAGGATCGCCCGGTGCTCACCGATGGCGTGCAGTCTGGCGATTTGCAGGGCGACCGGGCGATGATCTGGAGCCGCTGCGACCGCCCGGCCCGGATGGTGGTGGAATGGGACACCCGCAGCCAGTTGCCCAACCCGCGGCGTTTTGTCTCGCCACTGGCCGACAGCCGCAGCGATTTTACCGCCCGGGTCGAACTCACCGGGCTGCCGCCTGACCAGGCAATTTTCTACCGGGTGCATTTTGAAGACGCCCAGACCGGTGTCGCCAGTGAACCCTGGCTCGGTCACCTGCGCAGCGTCCCGCAGTTCAAGCGCAACATCCGGTTTGTCTGGAGCGGCGACACCGTCGGCCAAGGCTTCGGGATCAACCCGGACATTGGCGGCATGCGCATCTACGAAGCCATGCGTTTGCGCCTGCCGGATTTTTTTATCCACAGCGGCGACACCATCTACGCCGACGGTCCGGTGCCGGCGCAGATCACCACCGAAGGCGGGCGCATCTGGCGCAACCTCACCACTGAAGCCAAGAGCAAGGTCGCCGAGACCCTGGACGAGTATCGTGGCAACTACCGCTACAACCTGATGGACGAGAACGTGCGCCGCTTCAACGCCGAAGTGCCGCAGATCTGGCAATGGGACGATCATGAGGTGGTCAACAACTGGTCGCCGGGCAAGCAACTGGATGAACGCTACCAGACCAAGGATATCCACAGTCTTGTGGGCCGTGCGCGGCAGGCCTGGCTGGAATACGCCCCCATGCGCTTGCAGAAGGCCGACGGCGGCGGACGGATCTACCGCAAGCTCGCTTACGGGCCGATGCTGGATGTGTTCGTGCTGGACATGCGCAGCTACCGCGAAGCCAACGACGCCAACCTCGGCGGGGCCAAACCCTTTCTCGGTCGCGAGCAGTTGGACTGGCTCAAGGGCGAACTGAAGCAGTCCCGTGCCCAGTGGAAAGTCATTGCTGCCGACATGCCCATCGGCCTGGGTGTGCCCGACGGCGAAGTCAGCCCCGGCGTGTCGCGCTGGGAAGCGGTCGCCAACGGTGATCCGGGGCCGGCCCAGGGCCGTGAACTGGAGATCGCCGAGTTGCTCGGCTACCTACGCAAACATCAGGTGCGCAACTACGTCTGGCTCACCGCTGACGTGCACTATTGCGCCGCCCACCATTACCACCCGGAACAGGCCGCGTTCCAGGATTTCGAACCCTTCTGGGAGTTTGTCGCCGGGCCGTTGAATGCCGGCAGCTTCGGGCCTAATCCTCTGGACAAGACGTTCGGTCCCGAAGTGGTGTTCCAGAAAGCCCCCCCGGCGCAGAACACGTCGCCGTTTGCCGGATATCAGTTCTTTGGCGAGGTGAACATCGACGGCCAGAGCGGGGAGATGAGCGTGGTGTTGCGGGACTTGGAAGGTCTGGCAGTGTTCGAGAAGAAGTTGCAGCCGGTCTGAGTTTCAAGTACGCCACCAATCAATGTGGGAGCGAGCCTGCTCGCGATGCGCTGTGTCAGTCGACAAAAGTGCCGTCTGATACTCCGCCATCGCGAGCAGGCTCGCTCCCACAGAGGGCAGTGTTTTAGCGGGTGGCTTGTCAGTAGACATCCCGCCGGTACCGGCCCTGTTCGATCAAGCGCTCCACTGCCGCGGCGCCGAGCACGTCGTTGAGCACCTGATCCACGCCCGACGCCATGCCCTGCAAGCTGCCGCAGACATAGATCGCCGCACCGTCGGCCAGCCATTGCTTGAGCAGGGCCGAGGATTCGCGCAGGCGGTCCTGGACGTAGATTTTCTGTTCCTGATCCCGAGAAAACGCCAGGTCCAGGCGTTCCAGATCGCCGGAGGTCACCCATTCCTGTAACTCATCACGGCAGTGGAAATCATGCTCGCGCTGGCGCTCGCCGAACAGCAGCCAGTTGCGCTGCATGCCCTCGGCCACGCGCGCCTTGAGCAGGCTGCGCAGGCCGGCCAGACCGGTGCCGTTACCCAGCAATATCATGGGCACGCCCTGAGGCGGCAGATGGAAGCCGCTGTTGCGGCGTACCCGCAGGCTGATGGCGCTGCCCAGCGGCGCATGCTCGGTGAGCCAACCGGAACCGATACCCAGGTTGCCGTCGGCGTGACGTTCCTGGCGCACAATCAGTTCCAGCAGGCCATCGGCGGGAATCGAAGCGATGGAATATTCGCGCAGTGCCAGTGGCGCCAGGGCATCCACCAGGGCCTGGGCATGCATGCCCACCAGATGGGCGCGATTTTCCGGCAGTTGGCGGTTGGCCAGGGCCTGATCGAGACGTTGGGGCAAGCCATCGACCTGCACGCGAGCAACGCCGGCGATGCCCAGACCCTCCAGGAAATGGTCGATGGCCGACAGGTCATTGCGCGGCAGGATTTCCACCAGGTCACCGGCCAGCCAACTGCTCGGGCCGGGCGCGGTGAGGCCCAACAGATACACGCCTGAGCCGCTGCTCTCGGGGTTGAGCAAGGTGCGCTGGTGCAGGGTCCAGTTCTCGAAACTGGGCGCCTGCCAGGTGTCCGGCGGAGCCTGGCCGGTCAGTTCGGCCAGTTGCTGTTGCCAGTGACGCAAGGCGTAAGGGTCGCCACTGTCGACTTCCACCGGAGCGAACAGGGTCTTGCCGCCGTGCTCCGACAGCCAGGTGTGCAGGCGTCGGGCGAAGCCGCAGAAGTTTTCGTATTGCCGATCGCCCAGGCCCAGCACCGAATACTGCAGGCGCTCCAGGCTCATGGTCCGACCCAACACGTTGCGCTCGAAACCCCGGGCGCTGTCCGGTCCTTCGCCGTCGCCAAAGGTGCTGACGACGAACAAGGCGTGGCTGCAATTGCTCAGCTCCTGCTCGCTGACACCGGCCAGCGGCTGGACCTTCACCGGCAAACCGGCAGCCTGGAGCTGGCCGGCGGTCTGCCAGGCCAGTTGCTCGGCGAAACCGCTCTGGCTGGCGAACCCGATCAGCCAGGCGGGCGCATCGCTGCGGTTGGCACCCAGCTCCTGGCGGGCATTCTTGATTTGGCGCTTCTTGCGGCGACGGTCCAGGTACAGCAACCAGCCGGTGATGAAGAACAGCGGCATGGTCAGCGCGGCGACCGTCACCAGAATCCGCCCGATCAGGCCGAAATAGCTGCCGATATGCAAGGCGTAGACGCTGGTCAGCAACTGCGCCTTGAGGCTCTTGTCGCTGTAGCGGCTGTGACCACTGATGACACCGGTGGCCGGGTCGAGGATGAGCTGGTTCAGCGCCCGGTCATGAGGCGAGTTTTTCAGCAGGTAGAACACCGTTGCCGGTTGCCCGGCCACCGGCGGCATGCGCACGTTGTAGGCGATCAGGCCAGGGCCCGCGGCGCTGTAGATGCTGCTCCACATGGCCCGATAATCGGCCACCGGCGGCGGGCCGCTCGGCGCTGGGCCGCGGTTGCGCACCCGTTCTTCTTCGGGGGAATCGGAGAGCAGGTGGGTCACGCCTTTGTTGTACCAATCGTAGGACCAGGTCAGGCCGGTCAGGGCCGCCAGCAGATAGAACGCCAGGCACCAGGTGCCCGCCACCGAGTGCAGGTCCCAGTTGAAGCTGCGGCCTTTTTTCGCCCAGTCGAGGGTCAGCCAGGCGCGCCAGCTTTTCCATTGGCGTGGCCAGCGCAGGTACAGTCCGGACAGGCAGAAAAACACCAGGATCAGCGTGCAGGCACCGGTAATCTGTCGACCCACATCCTCCAAGGCCAGGACGCGATGCAGCCTGAGTATCAGAGCGAAGAGATCCTGGCCCACCACATCGCCCATGAATTGTGCGTTGTACGGGTTGAAATAGCGCATGGGCCCGCGCTTTTCCCCAGGCGGGGCGGCGAAAATTGCCCGTGCGGCGTGCCCGCTGTCGGTTTCGACCCAAAGCATGGCGACGGTTTTACCGGAAGCGGCCTCGATCTGTTGCACCAGCTCGGCAGGCGGCAGGACGCCTTCCGGTTGTTTCGGGACCATCAACACCTGGGGGTTCAACGCCCGCAGGATTTCGTCCTGAAACGACACCGCGGCACCGGTAATGCCCATAAACGCCAGGACCAGCCCGGCGCTGATGCCGAAAAACCAGTGCAACTGGAACAGGGTTTTCTTAAACACGTCACTCGCCTTTCAGTCATTGCTGTTCATCATGGCGCGCATGTTATCGAGAACCATTCATAAACACACATAAAAGCCACATGATTCAGACAAGCCTGAAGTCAATAGCATTGCGCTGATGGGCGCGTTTTGCGCTATTGCAAAAAAGCCCGTGACACAGTCACGGGCTTTCGGGTCCAGCGACCAGCGAATTACACGTAGAACGACTTCAGCGGCGGGAAGCCATTGAATTCCACCGCGCTGTAGCTGGTGGTGTAGGCACCGGTCGACAGCCAGTACAGACGGTCACCGATGGCCAGGTTCAGCGGCAAACCGTACTTGTAGTTTTCGTACATGATGTCGGCGCTGTCGCAAGTAGGGCCGGCGATGACCACTTCTTCCATCTCGCCTTTCTTCTCGGTCCAGATCGGGAACTTGATGGCTTCGTCCATGGTTTCGATCAGGCCGGAGAACTTGCCCCCAGCGCTCGACGGCGGTACGGGATTTACGGGCCACCAGCACCACTTCGCTGACCAGGATGCCGGCGTTGGCGATCAGCGAACGGCCCGGCTCCAGGATGATCTCCGGCAGTTCGTCGCCGAAGTCTTCCTTGAGGAAACGGATGATTTCCTCTGCGTAGGTTTCCAGGCTGTTGGTGCGGGTGATGTAGTTGGCCGGGAAGCCACCGCCCATGTTGATCAGCTTCAACACGATGCCGTCTTCTTCTTTCAAGCGCTCGAAGATCACTTTGACCTTGGCGATGGCCGCGTCCCAGACGCTGATGTCACGCTGTTGCGAACCGACGTGGAAGGAAATGCCGTACGGCACCAGGCCCAGGTCGCGGGCCAGGATCAGCAGGTCCATGGCCATGTCGGTCTGGCAGCCGAACTTGCGCGACAGCGGCCAGTCAGCGGTGGTCGAGCCTTCGGTAAGAATGCGCACGTAGACTTTCGAGCCTGGCGCGGCCTTGGCGATGTTGCGCAGGTCGGCTTCGGAGTCGGTGGCATACAGGCGCACGCCCTTCTCGTAGAAGTAGCGGATGTCCCGGGATTTCTTGATGGTGTTGCCGTAGCTGATCTGATCCGGGCCTACGCCACGGCTCATGACTTTATCCAGCTCATAGATCGAAGCGATGTCGAAGTTCGAGCCTTTATCCTTGAGCAGGTCGATGATTTCCACTGCCGGGTTGGCCTTGACGGCGTAATAGACCTTGGCGAATTCGAAACCTGCGCGCAGGTCATCGTAGGCCTGGGAGATCATCGCGGTGTCGATCACCACGAACGGGGTTTCCTGCTTGTCGGCGAACGCCTTCATTTTCTGAAAGGTCTCGCGCGCGAAATAATCTTCGACCTGGATCGACATACTTGGGACTCCTACTGGCAAACATCAGGATCAATGGGTGTAAGGGCACGCAGCCCTCGTGAACGTCCTCCGTATCCCCACTTTGGTTCGCCTACTTCCCAAGGCATGTCGCCGAAAGCAAAAAGGCCACGGGATGCTTGATTCCCTTGGCCTTGCTGTCTCGTCGTCAGTACTTGAGCCGGATGGATCGTTTCCAGCATGGACGTTCGGCGCGAACTTTAGGGCGTGAGGGGCCTGAGATCGCGTTTTTGCACTCATTCGTCGTGCGGCCCGCGACAGCTCCTGATGTAACCGACCTGTGTGACAGTCAGATGTTCCTCGGCAATGCGACACAGGCCTCCAGGCTGGCCATTTGCACATGGCAGCTTGGAAGGGCGTTTCATGGCAGATCATTTGTTGACTGATTGGCGGCCGGTTATGAGGAAATCGTTTAAACAGATCTAAAAAACTGTAAGTGTCGACAGTGGGCGCGACGAAGCGATCATCGAATACTCAAGACTCCAGTTGTACTCGCCGCTGAATAAAGCCGGTGTTGGGTTTATGCCGGGAACGCAGGTTATTAGGCGGGGTTGCATAACTGATTGAGCTGAGCGATGAGAAGCTCTAGGAGAGAGTCATGCGCAAGCGTCGGGTCACACGGATATTAAACATTTCTTTGTTTCTCGGTTTTGTATCGGGCTCCAGCCTGTTGCAGGCAAGCCCTGGCACCGATACGGCCAAATTGATGGAGTACTGGTATCGATTGACCGCACGGGATTGTGGAAGTGGCAGGTTGGCGTCTGATTGCTCTGGCTTGATACTTCGAGGGATCGCCAGTAAACAAAGTTATTTGCCGTGGGATCCCAGTCCGTTATCGCATAGCCTGGAAGCGGGAGGCACCGGTATAGCGGCCGGAGGTACATCGGTTTCATATTTAAGAAAAGATGTGGAGTTCAATGGGCTTGGCATGCTCAGGTTCAATGGTTTTGCCTTGGTGCCCAATGATTTTGTGAATGAAAAGACGCAATTCAAAATCAAAGTGTTGTGTGCCTTTCCTATTGATTCCTGGACGAATTATCGAAACAACAGCGGCTGCGGCGATTATCAGGAGAATGGGAACTCCCTCGGCGTTGTCGAGGACTATTGCCAGAAGCTGGGCATCAGCAATGCCAAGGCGTGGATGGAGCACTATGACCGTCAAACCCGAGACCCTGAAGCCACCAAAGCGCACAAGTTTCAATGCGGCTTTGATACCACGAGAGACTACTTCGGTACCTATAACAAGGCTGATGCATTCAATACGTTTGTCGAGGCACGAAAAATTTTGGCCAATGATCCTGAGGAAAAGGACGATGCGATCCATACCCAGTCGGAGCTGCGAATTGAAACCTGGCCGGATAATAAATACTGGAAAAGGGACTGGGGCAGTCAGGAACGGGTGAAGTTTGATGCGCCTGTCGCCAGTGACAGCAACTCAGCAAAAGCCACGTACCTGGAGCTCCCTATCGCTGCTTTTATTTATGAGAGTGGTATTGATTACATTGACAGAACTACAAAGACTTTTACGTCTCGTGAGTTTGCTCGAGATGATCAGCGCCGATGGGTAGAGCAAGGCAATACGTGGAAGCCGATCATAAAAATACAATTTCCGAACTCGATCGCTGAGGACGCGAAATTTGCTTACTACCCCGCCGATCAGCATGTTCAACCCCCGGTGGATAGTCGTTCCTGCGATAACTACATAGAAAAGATCGAGTGGGATAACAATTATGTAGAACCCGTATTGGGAAAAATTTCATCGCTTAAGGTCACGCCCACGGCCTGCGGAAGAAAAGCCGGCGTAGGGAAAACCAATGTCGTGCTGGCCGAGTTGGCGATCAAGGCTGCTGCCCTTGAACCGAATCGCAAGGACTGGAATTTCGATAACATGGGCAGCAGCATGCGCCGTCAGTTGGCCTGCCATCTTGATTCCCCCGATATCGCCGAGAATAAACCTACGTGGAGCCTTGAGCCCGCTCGTCCCTATGTGGCCCACGATGTGATTATTAAATTGCCGGGTGATAACCGGTGTAATCCTCATTGAAAGGGTCAGATCAGCCTGCTGACCCGACCGGGATACTCAAGACGACGAACATGGCAACTCTCACGCTTAAAAAATCAACAAAGCTGCTGATTCTACTGGGCAGTCTTTGTGTTTCGCCGCTGTCCTTTAGCGAAGCGCTCGTGGCCACGAGCGTGCAATCAGGAGAAGCAACCGCAGCCGCCTTGACCCGCAACTACTACGACACCGCGGTCAACTGTGGCGCTGCCACGGCACCGGCTTTTTTATGCACGGGTGTCGTGGCACGCACAACCAACGCAGGAAACTTCGATCCTTGGGACCATAGCGAATTTTCCAGGACCAGCGGCGCGGTTTCATTTTCCTACCTGAGGGCCGACGCCAAGTTCGGTGGTGCGCCATGGGGCAACAACGAAGCGCGGCATGGCTATATTTTTTATCCCACCCTCCGGGCTCCGCAGGGAAAAATAAGGCCCTCGATCATCTGTTATTTTCCCTACGATGGCGCGACGATCTATCGCAGCAAACCGGGCGCCCGCGGTTGCCGTGACAGCATTACTCAGTTCGTCTATCCCCTGAGTAAACCCTGTAATGAACAGAATATTTTCACTGCCAGGGCCTGGCTGACCCATTTTCGAAGGGTCAGTTACGGAAATCCTGCCAGTTGCGCGTGGATGCTCAACGATGCGTTGAATGAGCAAGCCGTGGCTAACTTCAATGCGGGATTGCAAGTCAGAAAACTTGTTGAGCTTGAGGCAGGGGCGCCGATTTTAATTTCAAGAATCACAACGAGCTTCGCATCGAAGCCTGGCCAGAAAAAAATCCGGCTGCGCTGCCCATCCAGGCGTTTTTCTGGATCACCGGCTCAAACGATCTGGAAGCCTCCCGAATCGACCAAAAAAAATATCATGAGCGCACCAACGGTCTTTTTATCCCCATCGTTCGCGTCACATTGCCTCCCAGCCCACAAGGTCATTTCAGTTTCCAATATGTGAGTGCGGACCAGGCGATCTCCCCGGTTATCCCGATGCCCGCTTTTGCTGCACCCACCATTCCCAAGGCTTACAGCACAGTCTCTGGCGACCGTCTGAACACTAAGGATATCTATAGAGATGAGTACCTCATCGTGCAATTGCCCACCGAAGCAATTGCCGCCTCCGATATCTTGAGCGTTCGGTGGGGAGGCCGGGTGCCATACAGCAGTCCGCCGGTCGCATACGGCGAGCTTCCCGCGAACAAACAGGTGCTGATTCCCCGCACTGAGGTCGTCGATAGCATCGGGCTCACCGTACCGGTGAGCTACACCATCAAGAAAAGCGGTGCCGGTGAAACCCTGGAGTCTGGGGTGCGGTTTCTGACCATCGATCCCCAGGCGCTGGTGCTTCCGGCACCCAGTTATGCCTCGGGGACAGTCACAGTCAACTCTCCAGCTCCGTCGGGCTCGACCCTGCGCGTACGTGTCATAGGGGAAACCTTCCTTGATACGGCCCATCAGCTGGTTACGGCCGGTAAGCCCAACTCTTTCGTGCTTGACCCGACCTGGGTCTCGAAACACAAGGGAAAAACGGTGCTGATCAATTATTCGGTGTTTACCAAACTCAGCCCGCAGTGGTTGTTTTCCCAAGTGCTCCGGGTCCAGCTATAAACGTCAGGCCAACGCTGTCTCGGCTGGCGAAACAATACTGGTCTTACCCCCACGGGACTTGCCGGAGCTCAGGTACTCGGCAATCGATTCCTGGGTCACCTCCCCGAGGAATACCCGCTCGGCATCCATCACCGGCAGCCACGAACGGTTGAACTCGTACATGCGCGACAACAGGATCCGCAGGTGTTCGTCGTACGCCGCTGTGGCGTTGAATTCGCTCAGGTACTGCGAGCAGGCGCCGGTCTGACGGTGCAAGTCGCGGCGTCGTACAAAGCCCAGGGCCTTGTTCTCGGCGCAGGTCACCACCAGGTAGCGACGATCATGTTCGTCCATCAACTCCAGCGCCTCGGCCACCGGTGTCTCGGGGCTGACCGATGGCGCATTGTCCGCCGCGTCTTCAGCGCGGACCAGCAACAAGCGCTTGAGTGTGCTGTCCTGGCCGACAAAGTTGCTCACGAACTCGTCGGCAGGATGCGCCAGCAGTGTGTCGGGGTGATCGAACTGGATCAGCTTGCCGGCGCGGAAGATCGCAATCTTGTCGCCCAGCTTGATGGCTTCGTCGATGTCGTGGCTGACCATGATCACGGTCTTGTTCAGCGCCCGTTGCATCTCGAAGAACTCGTTCTGGATCATCTCACGGTTGATCGGGTCCACTGCGCCGAAGGGTTCGTCCATCAGCAGCAGTGGCGCATCGGCCGCCAGTGCGCGGATCACGCCGATCCGTTGCTGCTGGCCGCCCGACAGTTCACGGGGGTAGCGATGCAGGTACTGCTTGGGTTCGAGCTTGATCATGCTCATCAATTCGCGGGCGCGGTCGTGGCATTTCTGCTTGTCCCAGCCCAGCAGGCGCGGGACCACAGTGATGTTTTCCTCGATGGTCATGTTCGGGAACAGGCCGATCTGCTGGATCACATAGCCGATGTTGCGACGCAGGGTCACTTCGTCCAGGCCGGTGGTGTCTTCGCCGTTGATCAAGACCTTGCCCGAAGTGGGCGCGATCAGGCGGTTGATCATCTTCAGCGTGGTGCTTTTGCCACAGCCCGATGGCCCGAGGAACACGCAGATCTCGCCTTCGTTGACGGTCAGGCTCACCGAGTCCACGGCCTTGACGTCCTTGCCGTTGCTTTTGAAGGTTTTGCTGAGGTTTTGAAGTTCGATCATTTGAGGAGTCCTTTTGGGGTCAGCGAGCGTTGCAGCCATTGCAGAAGCAGGTCGGCGAAGATGGCCAGGAGACTGACCAGCACGGCGCCGACGATCAGCATCGACATGTCGCTGCGGGCGAGGATGAGTACGCCCAGGCCACCGGCACCGATGGTGGCGGCGATGGTCATGACACCGATGTTCATGACCACGGCGGTGCGCACGCCGGCCAGGATCACCGGTACGGCGATGGGCAGCTCGACCATGCGCAGGCGCTGGCCGAAGGTCATGCCGATGCCACGGGCGGCTTCGCGGATGCCCGGTTCCACGCCGGTCAGGGCCAGATAGGTGTTGCGCATGATCGGTAGCAGGGAATAGAGGAACACCGCGGTGATCGCCGGCATCGGCCCCAGGCCTTGGCCGAACGTGGAATAGACCGGCAGCAGCAGGCCGAACAAGGCGATCGACGGAATGGTCAGCAGTACCGTGGCGCTGGCCTGCAATGGGCCGGCGAGGGCCGGAAAGCGGGTCATGAAAATGCCCAGCGGCACGCCGACCACGATCGCCAGGGTCACGGCGATGCCCACCAGGGTGATGTGCTGCAAGGTCAGGTGCAGCACCAGCGGCCAGTCCAGATGGGAAAAGGCGTCAAGAAAATCCATGGCTTTTCCTCCAGGTCATTGGGTTGAGAGCAGGGAATGCTGGCGCAGGAAATCGGCGGCAACGGCGGAAGGGCTTTCGTGGTTGACGTCTACGCGGGCGTTGAGCTGGCGCATGGTTTCATCGTCAAACAGTTCGGCCAGGGGTTTGAGCTGCGCTGCCAGTTGTGGATTTGCATCCAGAGTCGTCTGGCGCACCACGGGCGCGGCGGTGTAGTCCGGGAAGTACTGCTTGTCGTCTTCCAGCAGTTTGAGTTTGAACGCGCTCAGACGTCCGTCGGTGGTGTACACCAGGCCGGCGAATACCTGGCCGTTGCGCAGGGCGGTGTAGACCAGACCCGCGTCCATTTGCCGGATGTTCTCGCGGGTCAGGTTCATGCCGTACAGCTCGACCATGCCATCCAGCCCGTCGGAACGGTTGGCGAACTCGGTGTCCAGGGCCACCAGGTGATGTTCATCGGCTTCGGCCTGTAACACGGTGTTCAATTGGCTGATGGTGTTGATCTGTGGATATTGCTGCGCGATTTTTTCCGGCAAGGCCAGGGCATAGGTGTTACTGAATTTCGACGGTGTCAGCCAGGTCAGGCCTTTTTTTGCATCGATTTCTTTCACCCGGGCGTAGGACTGGGCGCTGTCGAGTTTCTCCGTGACGTGGTTGTAGGACACCAGCGACACACCGGTGTATTCCCAGAGCAGGTCCAGTTGCCCGCTCTCCTGGGCGCTGCGGGCCAGGTTGCTGCCAAGTCCGCCGGTGATTTGCGCGTCGTAGCCTTTGCCGCGTAGGTATTGGGCGGTGATTTCTGCCAGCAGCGTCTGCTCGGTGAACACTCGGGCGCCGAGGCGAATCAGCGGTTTTTCAGCGGCCTGGGCAAATCCTGCGAACAGCAGGACGCAGCCCAGTATCAAGCTCAACTTCTTCATAACGATTCCTTTATTGCAGCCGGGTCTATGCCGCTCGCAGACCGCGTTCCAGCCAGAGGCGGCTGGCCAGTGTCACCAGGCCGTCGAGCAGCAACGCCAGCAGGGCGGTGCATACCGCGCCGAGCAGCAGTTGCGGCTGATTGTTCAAGGCGATGCCGGGGAAGATCAGGCTGCCAAGGCTGTTGGCGCCGATCAGGAACGCCAGTGGGGCGGTGCCGACGTTGATCGCCAGTGCCACCCGCACGCCACCGATGATGATCGGCACGGCGTTGGGCAACTCGACTTTCCACAGCACCTGGCGCGGGGTCATGCCGATGCCGACGGCGGCTTCCTTGAGGGAGCCCTGGACGTTCTTCAGGCCTTCATAGGTGTTGCGCACGATGGGCAGCAACGAGGCGAGGAACAGGGCGAAGATGGCGGGCCCGCTGCCAATACCCAGGAAGCCCAGGGCGATGGCCAGCACGGCCAGGGGCGGCACGGTGTTGCCGATGTTGAAGACTTGCATGAATCGTTCGGCGCGCCCGACCATTGCGGGACGGCTGAGGGCGATGCCGGCGGGGATGCCCACGACCAGGGCCGCCAACATGGACGCCACAACGAGCATCAGGTGAGCTTGCAGGTAAAACAGTAAATCGTCGTGGTAACGCTCAATCGTATCGATACCGATCCAATAGACCAGCAGGGCCAGGAGAGCGACGACGATCGCGCCCCCTGTCAGCCCTTTGCCATAGCGGATAGCCACAGGCGGACTCCTTTGTATTTCAGTCGGCGCGCGCTTTCCCGTGCGGCAAACCGTCAAGGTTGCCGGGAAAACGTTCGCGAGAAGCAGCTCTGTTCAGTGCCGGTAAAACGGCCTGTAAATTGAGCCATAAGCGCAGCCTCGTCAGGCTAACTTGCTGATTTTGCAGACCCTGACGAACAGCTGTATCAGGGTGGTGGACGTCTTCACGCGGCGAAAGGTTCCCACGTAAGGGGGCATTTGGCCACCCCGGATGTGCCCAATGGTTCGGTTCCTGGCACAAGTTGAGCTATAATCGCCGCCCTTTTTTGAATCACCTGCCAGGCGATTTCCCATGACCAAACAGGCCGCCGAAGTCGCGAAACGCCGCACTTTCGCCATTATTTCCCACCCCGATGCCATCACTGAAAAGCTCTTGCTGATGGGCAAGGCGATTGCAGTGGCCGGCACGGTGAAATCTCGCAAGTCCGACCGCCATGCCACCTCCGACTGGATGGAAATGGAAAAACAGCGGGGTATTTCCATTACCACGTCGGTCATGCAGTTCCCGTATCGCGATCACATGATCAACCTGCTCGACACACCGGGCCACGAAGACTTCTCCGAAGACACCTACCGCACCCTCACGGCGGTGGACTCGGCGCTGATGGTCCTCGACGGCGGTAAAGGCGTCGAGCCACGGACCATCGCCCTGATGGATGTCTGCCGTCTGCGGGACACGCCGATCGTCAGCTTCATCAACAAACTCGACCGTGACATCCGCGACCCGATCGAACTGCTCGACGAGATCGAAGCGGTCCTGAAGATCAAGGCCGCGCCGATCACCTGGCCGATCGGCTGCTATCGCGACTTCAAGGGCGTGTACCACCTGGCCGACGATTACATCATCGTCTACACCGCCGGGCATGGTCATGAACGCACCGAAACCAAAATCATCGAGAAGCTCGACTCCGACGAAGCCCGCGCCCACCTGGGCGACGAGTACGACCGTTTTGTCGAGCAGCTGGAGCTGGTGCAAGGCGCCTGCCATGAGTTCGACCAGCAGGAATTCCTCGACGGCCAACTGACCCCGGTGTTCTTCGGTACGGCGTTGGGCAACTTCGGTGTCGACCATGTGCTCGACGCCGTGGTCGATTGGGCGCCGCGCCCGCTGGCCCGCGTCGCCAACGAGCGCACCGTGGAACCGGTGGAAGAGAAGTTCACCGGCTTCGTGTTCAAGATCCAGGCGAACATGGACCCCAAGCACCGCGACCGCATCGCCTTCATGCGCATCTGCTCGGGCAAATACGAAAAAGGCATGAAGATGCGCCACGTGCGCACCGGCAAGGACGTACGCATCGGCGATGCCCTGACGTTCTTCTCCTCGGAACGCGAGCAACTGGAAGAAGCCTTTGCCGGTGACATCATCGGTTTGCATAACCACGGCACCATCCAGATCGGCGACACCTTCACCGAAGGCGAAGCCCTGGGTTTTACCGGCATCCCGCACTTCGCCCCGGAACTGTTCCGCCGCGTGCGCCTGAAAGACCCGCTCAAATCCAAGCAACTGCGCCAGGGCCTGCAGCAACTGGCAGAGGAAGGCGCCACCCAGGTGTTCTTCCCGACCCGCAGCAACGACATCATCCTCGGTGCCGTCGGTGTGCTGCAGTTCGACGTCGTCGCCAGCCGCCTGAAGGAGGAATACAAGGTCGAGTGCTCCTACGAGCCGATCACCGTGTACTCCGCTCGTTGGGTCGAATGTGGCGACAAGAAGAAATTCGAAGAATTTTCCAACAAGGCCGTGGAAAACCTCGCCTTGGATGGCGGCGGTCACCTGACCTACCTGGCCCCGACCCGGGTCAACCTGGCGCTGATGGAAGAGCGCTGGCCGGATGTGAACTTCCGTGCGACGCGTGAGCATCACTAAGCGCTGAGCTTTACACCCAGAACCCCGCACCGAAAGCTGCGGGGTTTTTTATTTCCACTTAACGACTGGGCACCACCAACCCCCGGTGGGAGCGAGCCTGCTCGCGATGGCGCAGTGCCAGTCAATCTCAAAGCTGCTGACCCACCGCCATCGCGAGCAGGCTCGCTCCCACAAGGTTTCTGGGGTGGGTTGGTAAGTAGGCTCAGTTCATAACCGTTCGGGATAAACCTTATTCGAAACCATTCTGTGCCCGCATGGCATTTCTGTCCGTACATAGGCGTCTTATCTGAGGAACCGACCGTTCAGGATCAGCGTTTCTTGAACGCCGTCAGGCTTGGGCTTTAACCAGAGAAAAAAGGAATCGGCTATGAACGCATTTCTACGCGCGATGATTTTGCTGAAGGTTGTGCTGATGCTGTCCCTCGGTTCGTCAGCGGCCTGGGCCGAATGCGATGAGCATGAAAAACAAGCGGTGAACGGACAGGTGGCGCAGGGCGAATGGATGCTTGCCGCCAACGAAGAACAGCAACCTGGTGATCAGGATGATGACGATTCGACGATTGATGATCCTGATGCCGGTGATGGTGATGAGGGTGATAGCCAGACGTAGAGTTCAGACAAAGAAAACCCCTGCTGCCCGATCCTATATTTGACCGGGCAACAGGGGTTTTTCATGTTCGCAGATGCATTACGCGTGGCGAGGGAGCTTGCTCCCGCTGGGGCGCGAAGCGGCCCTGTTTTTCAGGACTGCTGAGCAGTCCAGCGGGAGCAAGCTCCCTCGCCACAAGTGCTGTATTGCCTTTTGGTTTACGCCGCGCCGTCGAGGAATTGCTCGGCGTAGTGACACGCCACCTGCCGGTTATCCAGCAACCGCAAGGCCGGTTCTTCGGTCTGGCAGCGCTCGGTGGCGTACGGGCAGCGCTTGTGGAAGGCACAGCCGGACGGTGGGTCGAGCGGGTTGGGCAGTTCGCCGACGATCTTGATCTTCGGCTTGTTCGGGTCCGGGTGGATGGTCGGGGTGGCCGAGAGCAGCGCCTGGGTGTACGGGTGCAACGGACGGCTGTAGATGGACTCGTTAGGGCCCATTTCCACCGGACGGCCGAGGTACATCACCATCACGTCGTCGGCCACGTGCTGCACCACCGCCAGGTTGTGGGAGATAAACACGTAAGCGGTGTTGAACTCCTGCTGCAGATCCATGAACAGGTTCAGCACCTGGGCCTGGATCGACACGTCCAGCGCCGACGTCGGTTCGTCCGCCACCAGCACCTTGGGTTGCAGCATCATGGCGCGGGCCAGGGCGATGCGCTGGCGCTGGCCGCCGGAGAACATGTGCGGGTAGCGCTGGTAATGCTCAGGGCGCAGGCCCACCTGCTTCATCATCGCCTGGACTTTTTCCCGCCGCTCGGTGGCCGACAGGTTGGTGTTGATGAGCAAAGGCTCGGCCAGTTGATCACCGACTTTCTGCCGTGGGTTGAGGGACGCATAGGGGCTCTGGAACACCATCTGCACGTCTTTGCGCAACTGCTTGCGTTCGGCCTTGTTCGCCCCGGCCACTTCCTGACCGGCGATTTTCAGGGAGCCGGTGGACGGTTCCTCAATCAGCGTCAGGGCCCGGGCAAGGGTGGATTTGCCGCAACCGGACTCGCCCACCACGGCCAGGGTCTTGCCAGCTTCCAGTTCGAACGACACGCCGTTGAGGGCGCGCACGGTCGCATGGCCCTTGAACATGCCACGGGACACTTCGTAATGACGGGTCAGGTCACGGGCGGTAAGTACGACGGCCATCACGCCACCTCCTGGTTCAACGGGTAGAAGCAGCGGGCGAGGCTGTTGGATTTCGGATCGAGGGCCGGGCGTTGTTGACGACAGTTGTCCTGCACATACGGGCAGCGCGGCGACAGCAGGCAGCCTTGCGGACGGTCGTAGCGACCGGGGACGATACCCGGCAGCGTCGCCAGGCGCTCGGCGCCCATGCTGTGTTCCGGAATCGCCGCCAGCAGTGCTTCGCTGTACGGGTGGGCCGGGATGTCGAACAGCTCCGGGACCTTGCCCACTTCCACCGCCTGGCCGGCGTACATCACGCATACGCGCTGGGCGGTTTCAGCCACCACGGCCAGGTCATGGGTGATCAGCACCAAGCCCATGTTCTGCTCTTTCTGCAGGGCCAGCAGCAGGTCCATGATCTGCGCCTGAATGGTCACGTCGAGGGCGGTGGTCGGTTCGTCGGCGATCAACAGTTTCGGCTCGCCGGCAATCGCCATGGCAATCGCCACACGCTGGCTCATGCCGCCGGACAGTTGGTGCGGGTAGGCGTTCATGCGGCTGGCGGCGCCCGGGATTTCGACTTTCTCCAGCAGTTCGATGGCGCGCTGGCGGGCGGCCTTGCCGGACATCTTCAGGTGCAGGCGCAGCACTTCTTCGATCTGGAAACCCACGGTGTAGCTGGGGTTGAGCGCGGTCATCGGGTCCTGGAACACCATCGCCAGGTCCTTGCCGACGATCTGCCGACGCTGGCGGTTGCTCAGCTTGAGCATGTTCTTGCCATCGAAGTTCAGCGCGTCGGCGGTGACGATGCCCGGGTGCTCGATCAGCCCCATCAGCGCCATCATGGTCACGGATTTACCCGAGCCTGATTCACCGACGATGGCCAGCACTTCACCCTTTTCCACGCTCAGGTCCAGACCGTCGACCACCGGCACGGCGGTGGCGTCGCCGAAGCGAACGTTGAGATTCTTGATTTCTAGCAGTGACATGGGAATCTCCTCAGGCGGCATTCTTGAGTTTCGGGTCCAGCGCATCGCGCAAACCGTCGCCCATCAGGTTGATTGCCAGCACGCTGAGCAAAATGGTCAAGCCAGGCAGGCTCACCACCCACCAGGCGCGTTCGATGTAGTCTCGGGCCGAGGCCAGCATGGTGCCCCACTCCGGGGTTGGCGGCTGGACGCCCAGGCCGAGGAAGCCCAGGGCGGCGGCGTCGAGGATCGCCGAGGAAAAGCTCAAGGTTGCCTGCACGATCAGCGGCGCCATGCAGTTGGGCAGCACGGTGATGAACATCAGGCGCGGCAGGCCGGCACCGGCGAGGCGGGCGGCGGTCACGTAGTCACGGTTGAGTTCGCCCATCACCGCGGCGCGGGTCAGGCGCACGTAGGACGGCAGCGACACGATGGCGATGGCGATCACGGTGTTGATCAGGCCAGGGCCGAGGATGGCGACAATCGCCACGGCCAACAGCAGCGAGGGCAGGGCGAGCATGATGTCCATCAAACGCATGATGGTCGGGCCGAGCAGGCGCGGGAAGAACCCGGCGAACAGTCCCAGCAGGATGCCCGGGATCAGCGACATCACTACCGACGACAAGCCGATCAGCAGCGACAGACGCGAGCCCTGGATCAGCCGCGACAGCAAATCGCGCCCCAGTTCGTCGGTGCCCAGCAAAAATTGCATCTGACCGCCTTCGAGCCAGACCGGCGGTGTCAGCAAAAAGTCGCGGTACTGTTCGCTCGGGTCATGGGGGGCGACCCACGGGGCGAAGATCGCGCAGAACACGATCAGGGTCATGAACATCAGCCCGGCCACGGCGCCCTTGTTGCGGGAAAACGCCTGCCAGAATTCTTTGTAGGGGGACGGGTACAGCAGGCTTTGATCGACTGCTACCGAGGTAGTTGGAGTACTCATGGTTTTGATCTCAGCGCTGGTGACGAATACGTGGGTTGGCAAAGCCGTAGAGCACGTCCACGACGAAGTTGACCAGAATCACCAGGCAGGCGATTAACAGGATGCCGTTCTGCACCACGGGATAGTCCCGGGCGCCGATGGCTTCGATCAGCCACTTGCCGATGCCCGGCCAGGAGAAGATCGTTTCGGTCAGCACCGCACCGGCCAGCAGTGTGCCGACTTGCAGGCCGACCACGGTCAGCACCGGGATCAGCGCGTTGCGCAGGCCATGCACGAATACCACGCGCGAAGGCGACAGGCCCTTGGCGCGTGCGGTGCGAATGTAGTCTTCACGCAGCACTTCGAGCATCGAGGAGCGGGTCATGCGGGCGATCACCGCCAGTGGAATAGTGCCCAGCACGATGGCCGGCAGGATCAGGTGGTGCAGGGCGTCGAGGAACGCACCCGGCTCATCGGCCAGCAGCGTGTCGATCAGCATGAAGCCGGTTTTCGGCTCGATGTCGTAGAGCAGGTCGATCCGTCCCGACACCGGCGTCCAGCCCAGGGACACCGAGAAGAACATGATCAGGATCAGGCCCCACCAGAAGATCGGCATCGAATACCCCGCCAGGGAGATGCCCATCACCCCGTGGTCGAACAGGGATCCTCGCTTGAGTGCCGCGATCACCCCGGCCAAAAGGCCCAGGATACCGGCGAACAACAGGGCGGCCATGGACAGTTCCAGGGTCGCGGGAAACAGGGAACTGAACTCGGTCCAGACGCTTTCGCGGGTGCGCAGCGATTCGCCGAGATCGCCCTGGGCCAGTTTGCCGATGTAGTCCAGGTACTGGGCATACAGCGGTTTGTTCAGGCCAAGGCGTTCCATTGCCTGAGCGTGCATTTCGGGATCGACCCGACGTTCGCCCATCATCACTTCCACGGGGTCGCCGGGGATCATGCGAATCAACGCGAATGTCAGCAAGGTGATGCCGAAGAACGTGGGGATCAATAATCCCAGTCGGCGGGCAATAAAACTAAACATCTTAAGGTGTACCTCATCAGCCGGTTAGGCGTGCCCGACAGCTCCTGGATAAGAGTTGCCGGGCGTTTTCTTATCTACTTCACCTGGGTGGTGGCGAAGTTATTGGTCGTAAGCGGGCTAATCACATAGCCCTCTACGTTCTTGCGCATTGCGGTAAACATTCGGGTGTGGGCCATGCTGATCCACGGCTGGTCCTGGTTGAAAAGCACCTGGGCCTGTTCATAGAGCTTGGTGCGCTCCTCGGGGTTCACTGTGGCGCGGGCCTGGTCGATCAGCGCCTGGAATTGCTCGTTGCACCAGCGCGCGTAGTTTTCGCCGTTCTTGGCCGCTTCGCAACTGAGCATAGGCGTCAGGAAGTTATCCGGGTCGCCGTTATCGCCCGCCCATCCGGCGGAAACCATGTCGTGCTCGCCGTTCTTGGCGCGCTTGAGCATTTCGCCCCATTCCATCACGCGGATGTCGACCTTGATCCCGACTTTGGCCAGGTCGGCCTGCATCATCTGCGCGCCGAGCATCGGGTTGGGGTTGGTCGGGCCGCCGCCGTTACGGGTGAACAGGGTGAACACGGTGCCTTCAGGTACGCCCGCTTCCTTGAGCAGTTGACGGGCTTTGTCCAGGTCCCGGGGCGGGTTTTTCAAATCATGATTGAAGCCCAGCAGCGTCGATGGGTACGGGTTGACCGCCACGGTGGCGTTGCCCTTGCCGAACAGCGCGTTGACGTAGGCTTCCTTATCGAAGGCCAGGTCGATGGCTTTGCGCACCCGCACATCGCTCATGTATTTGTGGCTGGTATTCAGGGCGGTGTAGGAAACGGTCATCGCGTCCAGTTCCGCCACCTTCAGGTTCGGGTCTTTCTTGATGCTGGGGATGTCATCGGGTTTTGGATACAGCGCGATCTGGCACTCGTTGGTCTTGAGCTTTTGCATGCGCACGTTGTTGTCGGTGGCGATGGCCAGGATCAGCGCATCGGCCGGTGGCTTGCCACGGAAGTAGTCCGGGTTGGCCTTGAAACGAACCTGGGCATCCTTGTTGTAGCGCTGAAAAATGAACGGGCCGGTGCCAATCGGCTTGCTGTTGAGGTCGCCGGTCTTGTTTGCCTTGAGCAACTGGTCGGCGTATTCGGCCGGGTAGATCGAGGAGAAGGCCATGGCGATGTCCGCCAGAAATGGCGCCTCGCGGCGGGTCAGGCTGAACCTGACGGTGTGCTCGTCGACTTTCTCGACGCTCTTGAGCAGCTCTTTGAAGCCCATGCTTTCAAAGTAGGGGAAGCCTACGCTCGACAGCTTGTGCCAGGGATGATTCGGGTCCAGCTGGCGCTGAAAACTCCAGACCACGTCGTCGGCATTCATGTCGCGGGTCGGTTTGAAATAATCGGTGGTGTGGAACTTGACGCCTTTACGCAGATGAAAAGTGTACGTCAGGCCGTCGTCACTGATGTCCCAGGATTCGGCCAGGGCCGGAATCACTTCGGTGGTGCCGGGCTTGAAGTCGGCCAGGCGATTGAAGATGGTTTCTGCCACGGCATCGGCAGTGACTGCAGTCGTGTACTGGACCATGTCGAAGCCTTCCGGGCTGGCTTCTGTGCAAACCACCAGGGGTTTGGCCGTGGCGCCTACGGCGACACTCAGCAACGCAGCGGCGATGGCTGCGCGTAGGGGATTCATGTTCATCGGCTATCCTCTGCAATCGGTTCAATGGCAAAAACCGAACGACCGACCTTGTGAGTCGGCCGTTCGGTGGATGGTTTAGAGAATGTTGAACGGGATGGTGGTGACCAGGCGGAATTCGTTGAGGCTGCCGTCGGCCTGGTTTTCGCTGGCGCGGTGCGTGGTGTAGGTCGCGCGTACCGCGGTGGCTTTCAGTGGGCCGCTTTGTACGGCGTAAGACGCACCGATGCCGTATTCGTAGTGATGTTCACCGTCCATGGCTCTCACATCGGTATAGCCGGTGCTGTTGTAATGCGTACCGTCGATGCCCCAGCCGCGAGCCTGATAGATGTTGAATTTCAGGCCTGGCACGCCGTATTCAGCCATGTTCAGGCCATAGGCGATCTGGAAGGATTTCTCGTTCGGGCCGTTGAAGTCCGACAGCAGGGAGTTGGCCAGGTAGATACCGTTGGTTTCGTGCAGGTAGTCGAAGTACTCGTTACCGTCCACTTCCTGGTACGAGAACGTCAGGCTGTGTGCCTGGTGAGTCAGGCCAAACGACAGGGAGTAGGTATTGTTGTCGATATCACCCAGTTTGCTTTTGCCCGAATCCACGGTCCTGTAATAGTTCAGGCCGGTGGTCAGGCTCAGCACCGAGCTGTCGCCCAATACGTGGCTGGCGCCGAAGTAGTATTGGTTCCACAGGTCTTCGGCCTGGGTGCCCCACAGGCTGGTGGTGAGGCTGGCGAACGGCTGGTAGGTGATACCGGCGGTGTTCACATGATCGGCTTCGGCCGAGGAGCTGCCGTATTCGGAGCGGAACTTGGCGAGGCTTTGCTCGGTACGGGGAGAATTGCGGTCGAAGGTCGCGACGTCGAATGCCAGGTTTTCCAGTTCTTCGCTGTGCAAGCTCACGCCCTGGAAGCTCGAAGGCAGGGCACGGTTACCGATGACGTCGACCATCGGGCTGCTGAAGTTTTGACGACCGGCGGTCAGGGTGGTGTTGGAAACCCGCGCCTTGACGTTCGCCAGGCCCAGTTTGCTCCACTGGTCGACGGCGTCGCCGTCGGAGTGCGCCAGGGTACGGTTGGAACCGCCCATGATGTCATCGTGATCACCAAGCAACGCGATAGCGTTATAGGCCGCGACTTCGGTGCTGAAGCCAACGGTGCCTTGGGTGAAGCCGGAGGTGTAGTTCAGGATGGTGCCCTGAACCCAGTTGGTACGGCGCGAATCGCTGTGTGTAACGCCGTCGCGCGTGTAGCTGAAGGCGCCGCCGCGGCGTCGCAATTCGTTGGAATACCAGTTGCGCGTGCTGCCACTGACCGACTGTCCTTCTACGAAACCGGTGGCTTCGGATTGAGCGCTGGTGGTCTTGACGGTCACCGGATTGAACGCCTGGCTCTGCGATTCTGCGTACGCCGTGGCGGTGACGCTGCTGATGGCCAAGGCCAGTAACGCGGTGCTGCTAAGTTTCATGGGTAACGCTCCTTTTCTTTCTTTTAATGCCGGTCTTTTTTAGTGATACGGCTATCGGTTTTTACAACTCATCTTGGCTTCGCAAACGTTTGCACCACGCCTGAACGGTGAATTTCGGCAAGACGTCTGCGTGAGGGCCCCAAATGGGGCCCTGCTGTATGGCTAATCAGTTATGGGTTCAGGCTGACGCCCGAGAACACGTTGCGACCGAAGGGGCTGACCTTGAACCCTTCGACTTTGGCGCTCAGCGGCTGGTTGACCGTCGAGTGAGCGACAGGGGTGATCGGCACTTGCTGCTTGAGCAATTGCTGGGCCTGTTTGTAGAGCACGGTGCGCTGGTCGCGATCGGTGACGACCTTGGCCTGCTTGATCAGCTTGTCGTAGTCCTGATCACACCACATGGAGTAGTTGTTGCCGCCAATGGCATCGCAGCTGTACAGCGTGCCCAGCCAGTTGTCCGGGTCCCCGTTGTCACCGGTCCAGCCGATCAGGCTGACATCGTGCTCGCCGTTCTTGGTGCGCTTGATGTATTCGCCCCATTCATAGCTGACGATCTTCACCTTCAGGCCGATTTTCGCCCAGTCGGCCTGAAGCATTTCGGCCATCAGCTTGGCGTTGGGGTTGTACGGGCGTTGGACCGGCATGGCCCAGAGGGTGATTTCGGTGCCTTCCTTGACCCCGGCAGCCTTGAGCAACTCTTTGGCTTTTTCCGGGTTGTAGGCGGTGTCCTTGATCGTATCGTCGTAAGACCACTGGGTCGGCGGCATGGCGTTGACCGCCAGTTGCCCTGCGCCCTGGTACACGGCGTTGAGGATGCTCTGCTTGTTCACCGCCATGTCCAGCGCCCGGCGCACTTCGACCTGGTCGAACGGTTTGTGACGGGTGTTATAGGCGATGTAGCCGAGGTTGAAACCGGGTTTCTCGATCAGTTGCAGTTTCGGGTCGTTCTTCAAGGCCGGCACATCGGCTGGACGTGGATGCAGGGTGACCTGGCATTCGTTGGCCTTGAGTTTTTGCACCCGTACCGAGGCATCGGTGTTGATGGAGAAGATCAGGTTGTTCAGCTTGACCCGCTCCGGCGCCCAGTACTGTTTGTTGGCGACATAGCGGATGTTGGAGTCTTTCTGGTAGCTCTTGAACTCGAACGGCCCGGTGCCGATCGGCTTCTGGTTGATGTCGCTGGGCTTGCCGGTCTTGAGCAACTGATCGGCGTATTCGGCCGACAGGATCGCGGCGAAACTCATGGCGATATTCTGGATGAACGCGGCGTCCACACTGTTGAGCGTCATGACCACGGTCAGCGGCCCGGTGGCCTCGACCTTGGCGATGTTCTTGTTCAGGCTCATGCCGTTGAAGTATGGAAACTCGGTCGGGTAGGCCTTACGGAAGGGGTGCTGCGGGTCAAGCATGCGGTTGAAGGTGAACAGCACGTCGTCGGCGTTGAAATCCCGGGTCGGCGTGAAGTAATCGGTGGTATGAAACTTCACCCCTTCGCGCAGGTGAAAGGTGTATTTCAGGCCGTCTTCGGAAATGTCCCAGCTAGTCGCCAGACCAGGTACGACGTTGGTCGCGCCCTTTTCAAACTCGGCCAGGCGGTTGTACAGCGGTTCGGCGGCATCGTTGTCAGTGGCGGTGGTGTATTGCGCGGTGTCGAAACCGGCGGGGCTGCCTTCGGAGCAGAACACCAGACTGCCGCCGGCGGCCTGGGCCATGGAAGTGGCGGCCAGCAGGCCGGTGCCCAGCAATGCGGATAAAACCAAGGTATGGCGCATGACGCTCCCTCTCTCTATGGGGTGTTTAACAGTGACCGGCGCCCGTGCAGGACCTGTCCGGGCACTGAGTTCAATCCATTGCGAACAGCGATGCCGCAGCGCCAGCAGATCGACCTGGCTCCCGACGGTATGGGCCGCGGGCCAGGCAGTAAATGCGTAACGCCTGAAAGACTTGTGGGAAAAGGCGATACGTCCTAAACCAGCTGCTGTGGTACGCAGTGCTTTTGGATGTAGGCGTTTTCCTGAGTCTTGGCCTAAAGCAACGGTATGCCGTGGGAGCGAGCCCTGCTCGCGATGGCGTTGTTGGTACACCGCCATCGCGCTTAAAAAGGGGCTGCTACGCAGCCCAGCGGGAGCAAGCTCCCTCGCCACAGGTCACTTTATTTGCTGACGCTGACGCCGTAGAAGGAGTTCAAGCCAAACGGGCTGATCTTGAAGTCCTGCACATTGGCGCGCATGGGTTGATACACCGTCGAGTGAGCGATAGGTGTCATCGGCACAGCGTCCTTGAGGACGTGTTGCGCCTGTTTGTACAGTTCGGTGCGCTTGGCCTGGTCGGTCGTGCGCTTGGCCTGCTTGACGAGGTCGTCGAACTTCTTGTCGCACCATTTGGAGAAGTTGTTACCGGCCAGCGAGTCGCAGCCGAACAGCACGTTGAGCCAGTTATCCGGGTCACCGTTGTCACCGCTCCAGCCAATGATCATGGCCTGGTTCTCGCCGCCCTTGGAGCGCTTGATGTACTCGCCCCATTCGTAGCTGACGATGTTGACGTTCAGGCCGATCTTCTTCCAGTCGGACTGCAGCATTTCAGCCATCAGCTTGGCGTTCGGGTTGTACGGACGCTGTACCGGCATCGCCCACAGGGTGATGTTGGTGCCTTCCTTGACGCCGGCTTCCTTGAGCAGCGTCTTGGCTTTCTCAGGGTCGTACTTGGCGTCCTTGATGGTGGTGTCGTAGGACCATTGGGTCGGCGGCATGGCGTTGACCGCCAGTTGACCAGCGCCCTGGTAGACCGAATCGATGATCTGTGGCTTGTTGACCGCCATGTCCAGCGCCTGGCGAACTTTCAGGTCGGCCAGAATGTTCGGCTCGTTGCTGCCCTTGATCTTGTCCATCACGTTGTAAGCGATGTAGCCCAGGTTGAAACCCGCCTGGTCAGGCATCTTCAGTGCCTTGTCTTCCTTCAGCGCCTTGAGGTCGGCTGGGCGTGGGAAGAGGGTGACCTGGCACTCGTTCTTCTTCAGCTTCTGGATACGTACCGATGGGTCGGTGGTGATGGCGAAGATCAGGTTGTCGATCTTCACGTCTTCAGGCTTCCAGTAGTCCTTGTTCCCGGTGTAGCGGATGTTGGAGTCTTTCTGGTAGCTCTTGAACACGAACGGGCCGGTGCCGACCGGTTTCTGGTTGATGTCGGGGGCCTTGCCTTCCTTGAGCAGCTGGGCAGCGTACTCGGCGGACTGGATCGAGGCGAAGCTCATGGCCATGTTCTGGATGAACGCGGCGTCAACATCCTTGAGGGTGAACTTGACGGTGTGGTCGTCGACTTTATCGATCTTGGTGATGTTGGTGTCCATCCCCATGTCGGTGAAGTACGGGAATTCGGTCGGGTAGGCCTTACGGAACGGGTCATCCTTGCTGATCATGCGATTGAAGGTGAACAGCACGTCGTCGGCGTTGAATTCACGAGTCGGCTTGAAATACGGGGTGGTGTGGAACTTGACGCCTTCACGCAAGTGGAAGGTGTAGGTGAGGCCGTCTTCGGAAATGTCCCATTTGGTCGCCAGGCCAGGAATCACAGCGGTGCCGCCGCGTTCGAACTGGGTCAGGCGGTTGAACATGGTTTCTGCAGAGGCGTCGAAGTCGGTTCCGGTGGTGTACTGACCAGGGTCAAAACCGGCCGGACTCCCTTCGGAGCAGAACACCAGGTTAGTCGCCGCATGGGCGAAAGGTGCGCTGGCTAACAAGCCTGCGCCGACTAAAAACGGAATGACCGCGTGTTTAAGCATGTTGGCCTCATGATTTGTTGTCATTTTTGGATTTGAGGGCGACCTCGTGAGTCGTCCTGCGGATACTTATGCAGGCCCCATACCCAATGCAAGATCCAGAGCGGTTACAGGCCTGAAACAGTGGCACGAACGTACCTTAATGTCGCATCTGTGTAACTTCTGACGCATTTGATCGTTTGCGTGGCCGTTTCTGATACAAGTCGCGCCCGATTCCTGTGCGCCTAGAAGGTATTTGTGCACCGCATTGGGGCAGGTATCACCCCATGAAACCCGCGAGATAGAGGGGTGCAACCCAAGGGTCCTTGTGTGTTTAACCTCGCGGCCTTTGTGTGTATTGCGCGCTACTGGGTTAGCTCGGGTTGGTGACGTGGCGGCCTGCTAGCCGGCCTGTTTCTTGCGGTTGTACCCCGATCCAATTGTGGGAGCGAGCTTGCTCGCGAGGGCGGTCCGGCAACCGACGCCTACGCTTCGTCGAACACCAGACCCGTGGCGAGGGAGCTTGCTCCCGCTGGGCTGCGTAGCAGCCCAAAACCTGACACCTCGGTTTGTCAGATGAATGGCGTCGCTGTTTTTAGGGCCGCTTCGCGCCCCAGCGGGAGCAAGCTCCCTCGCCACGGGGGTTGCGGCGTCAGGAAGCGAAGCGGCACGAGTCATTCATTTGTGTCGGAAGGATCACCGGCCCCGAACCGAAACATCCCACAGTTTTTTAGGGTTGCCGCTCGGAAATGCGCTCTCTAACCTTTGAACGTCGCTGCCTAATCAGCGACCGGGTGTGGAAACCTGAATTTAGTAGGGCATGGCTGAACATCGTGTTGCCGACGTCTCGTTTCGTCTGCAAACTGCGTCTTGGCGGCTGTGCGTGGGCAGACTTCGGTCTGGCCGGGTCCTGCTAACCGGTATTTCCACCCCGCGTACCGCTGCCACCTATTGTCGCGTGGAAACGACACAGAGATGGCTCCAATTTTTAAGCAGGAGCATTGAATATGGATAAGTCAGTCCCCGACCCACCCTTCAACAAAACCAACCCTCTTTCCGGCTTCGACTCCATCGAAGACCTACTCAAAGACCGAGCCGCCGCCGAGCGGGCACTCAATCATTACCTCAATCCAAAAAAACCAGAGCCAAGCACCGATCCGCGCATCGACAGCCTGTTTTCCGTCACAGCGGAAGCCGACGCCGACACGCTGCTGACCAGCACCTCCGAAACCCTGGCCTCGATAAAAGCCATGGCCGAGGACCTGGCCTTTGAAGTGGAGGGCACGCGGCGAAGTGTGGCGCTGGGGATTCATCAGTTGGTGGAGTTGTGTCAGTTGCTGGTGGACAAGGCGTTGGATCAGCTTGAAGTGCCGGCCAGCCCGGCACCTTGATCCCCTCGCCACGGAAGTTGATCGTTCCCATGCTCCGCGTGGGAATGTAGCCCGGGACGCTCTGCGTCCCTTTCCAAAGCCGAACGCGGAGCGCTCGTGGAGGCATTCCCACGCGGAGCGTGGGAACGATCGGCAACGATCAGGCGGGTTACTGCATCAACACCTCAACCACCCCATCCGCCGTCATGTTCACTTTGCTGGTGCCTGCTTCGACTTCCGGCGTGACGGATTCAGCATCCATGGACGCGGCTTTCATCATCATTTGCGGGCGCATGTAAGGCTGTGGGTAGCCGTTGCTGTTGAGGTTCAGGTTGACGATTTTGTAACCCTTGCCGCCCAGGGCTTCGGTGGCCAGTTGGGCGCGGGCTTTGAAGGCGTTGACGGCGTCCTTGAGCAGAGCGTCTTCGCTGGTCTGGCGGGTGGCGGTGGAGATGGTGAAGTCCATGCCGCCCATTTTCAGGTCGGTGAGCAACTCGCCGGTGAGTTTGGACAGGGCCGCGAAGTCGGCGCTTTCCAGGCGCAGTTCAGCGCGTTCGCGCCAGCCGGTGATTTTCTGGCCTTTGTTGTCGTAGACCGGGTAGCTGTTGCGGCTGCCCTGGCGCAGGGTGATGTCCTTGACCTGCTTGGCCTGGCCAATGGCTTTGTTCAGCGTGGTGGTGACGGCCGCGGCGAGTTTGGCCGGGTCGGTGTTTTGTTCCTCGGTGTAGAGGGTGACGATCATCAGGTCGCGGGCGACTTCCTGGCTGGCTTCGGCGCGCAGGGAAATCTGGTTGTAGTGAAGCTCATCGGCGGCCAGGGCCGGCAGGCTGGCGACGGTGCCGAGGCTGAGGGCGAGCAGGGCGGCGTGACGACTGAACGTTTGCATGAAAGCTCCTTGGGATGAGGCGCAGGGGTGAGATCCGGGCCTGCGTGAACGGTAAGACTCTAGCTTTTATGGGCGGGTTCGCACAGTTACAACTTCTATACAGATTGCGGGTGAGAGGCTTTTTGTGGCGAGGGGATTTATCCCCGCTGGACTGCGCAGCAGTCCCAGAATTGTCATGATCTAGCTCAGCGTGGTGCCCGACCTTATTTTGGGAGCCGCTTCGCGCCCCAGCGGGGATAAATCCCCTCGCCACAATGGTTAGTGTGTCATTTCGGGCTGTGGCGCTTTGCCGCATAGCTGCCTGTGCGCGCCGCGCCTTGGTTATACTCCGTGCGATCCGCCTGGAGCGCTCATCAGGAGAGCTCATGCTCGCCCCTTTGCAAATGACTTCCGCCTCTCGCCAGAACCTCTGGCGTCTGACGTTTATCCGCATTCTGGTCCTGGCCGCCCAGGCCGGGTCCGTGGGGCTCGCCTATTGGTTCGAGCTGCTGCCGCTGCCGTGGCTGCAATTGGCGATCACCCTGGCCTGCTCTTCGATACTGTGCGCGCTGACCGCCATCCGCCTGCGCACCTCGTGGCCGGTGACTGAGCTGGAATACGCCGTGCAACTGGCCTGCGACCTGTTTATCCACAGCGCGTTGCTGTATTTCTCCGGCGGCTCCACCAACCCTTTCGTGTCCTATTACCTGGTGCCGCTGACCATCGCCGCGGTGACGTTGCCGTGGCGGTATTCGCTGATCCTGTCCGGCATCGCCCTGGCGCTGTACACCTTGTTGCTGGCGCGCTTCTATCCGCTGGAAACCTTCCCCATTGCCCGGGAAAACCTGCAGATCTACGGCATGTGGCTGAGTTTCGCCCTGGCGGCGGCGGTCATTACGTTTTTTGCTGCGCGCATGGCCGAAGAGTTGCGTCGTCAAGAAGAGCTGCGGGCCATTCGCCGTGAAGAGGGCCTGCGGGACGAGCAATTGCTGGCCGTGGCGACCCAGGCCGCGGGTGCCGCCCATGAGTTGGGCACGCCGTTGGCCACCATGAGCGTACTGCTCAAGGAGATGCGCCAGGATCATCACGACCCGGCGCTGCAGGAAGACCTCGGTGTATTGCAGGATCAGGTCCAGCTCTGCAAGGAAACCCTGCAGTACCTGGTGCGTGCCGCCGAGGCCAACCGCCGGCTGGCCATCGACATGCAGGACGTCACCGACTGGCTCGACGAGGCCCTGAATCGCTGGCACCTGATGCGCCCGGAGGCCAGTTATCGCTTCCAGCGTCTGGGTCAAGGACCGGTGCCGCGCATGGCGCCGCCACCGGACCTGACCCAGGCGTTGCTCAACTTGTTGAACAACGCCGCCGACGCCTGCCCCGAAGGCCTGGAAGTGGCGCTGGACTGGAATGCCTACGAGCTGACCATAAGCATTCGCGACCATGGCGCCGGTGTGCCGCTGGCGATTGCCGAGCAAATCGGCAAGCCGTTCTACACCACCAAGGGCAAAGGTTTCGGCCTGGGCCTGTTTTTGAGCAAGGCCAGCGTGACACGCGCCGGCGGCTCGGTGAAACTCTACCCCCATGAGGAGGGCGGCACGCTCACCGAGCTGCGCCTGCCCCATGCCGACCGAGGAGACGAACATGAGTGACGAGATCCAAGTCGACGGCGAAGAACTGCCGCATCTGTTGCTGGTGGACGACGACGCCACCTTCACCCGCGTCATGGCCCGGGCCATGTCCCGTCGGGGCTTTCGCGTGAGCACCGCCGGTTCCGCCGAGGAGGGCTTGAGCATCGCCCAGGCCGACCTGCCGGACTACGCCGCGCTGGATTTGAAAATGGACGGCGACTCGGGCCTGGTGCTGTTGCCCAAGCTGCTGGAGCTGGACCCGGAAATGCGCGTGGTGATCCTCACCGGCTATTCGAGCATCGCCACCGCGGTCGAGGCGATCAAGCGCGGCGCCTGCAATTACCTGTGCAAACCGGCCGACGCCGATGACGTGCTGGCGGCCCTGTTGTCCGAGCACGCCGATCTGGACACCCTGGTGCCGGAAAACCCCATGTCGGTGGACCGCCTGCAATGGGAGCACATCCAGCGGGTGCTGACCGAACACGAAGGCAACATCTCCGCCACTGCCCGCGCCTTGGGCATGCACCGGCGCACCTTGCAGCGCAAATTGCAGAAGCGCCCTGTGCGTCGCTGAACCTGCGCTGAACAGATGTTGTCCACCCTCGCGGCAAATCGGGCCGTTGTTCTATGATCGGCCCGAGTTTTTTTCTTTACAGAGCCTTAACCATGAATCAGAACGCTGAATATTCCGCGGTCAATGATGCGGTGCGCGGGCAGTTTTTCCGCCGTGTCTGGCAAATGACCACGCCGTACTGGCGCAGTGAGGAGAAGGGCAAGGCCTGGACGCTGTTGATTGCCGTCATCGTGCTGTCGCTGTTCAGCGTGGCGATTTCGGTGTGGATCAACAGTTGGTACAAGGATTTCTATAACGCCTTGCAGGAGAAGGACAGCGTCGCGTTCTGGCGGTTGATCCTGTATTTCTGCGGCATCGCCGCGGTGGCGATCCTGGGCGCGGTGTATCGCTTGTACCTCACGCAGATGCTCACCATTCGCTGGCGGGCCTGGCTCACGGAGAAACACTTCGCCCGTTGGCTCAATGACAAGAATTACTACCGGCTGGAGCAGGGCGGTTACACCGATAACCCGGACCAGCGGATTTCCGAAGACCTCAACAGTTTTACCAGCAACACCTTGGGACTGGGCCTGGGGCTGCTGCGCACCGTGGTCAGCCTGGTGTCGTTCTCGATCATTTTGTGGGGCGTGTCGGGCAGCATCCAGGTATTTGGCTACACCATCCCCGGCTACATGTTCTGGTGTGCGCTGGTGTATGCGGCGGTGGGCAGTTGGCTGACGCACCTGATCGGTCGTCGCTTGATCAGCCTGAACAACAACCAGCAACGCTTTGAAGCCGACCTGCGTTTTTCCATGGTGCGGGTGCGTGAGAACGCCGAGAGCATTGCCTTGTACAACGGCGAACCCAACGAGAACCGGCGTCTGAGTGGCCGCTTTGGTCTGGTCTGGCATAACTTCTGGGACATCATGCGAGTGTCCAAGCGCCTGACCTTCTTCACCTCCGGCTACGGCCAGATTGCGATCATCTTCCCGTTCATCGTCGCCGCGCCACGCTACTTCGCCGGCAAAATCCAGCTGGGCGAGCTTATGCAGATCAACTCGGCGTTCGGCAATGTGCAGGAGAATTTCAGTTGGTTCATCAGCGCGTACACCGACCTCGCCGCGTGGCGCGCCACGTGTGACCGTCTGCTGAGCTTCCGCCAGGCCATGAGCGACAACGAAGACCGCGTGCCGGCCATCGATGTGCAGAACCAGGGTCATGCATTGAAAGTGCAAAACCTGGGGTTGGACCTGGCCGATGGCCGCCATCTGCTCAGCCATACCGACATGACCGTCGAGCCGGGCGAACGGGTGATGCTCAGCGGGCGTTCGGGCAGCGGTAAATCCACCCTGTTCCGGGCAATGGGGCATTTGTGGCCGGATGGCCACGGCGCGATCCGGTTGCCCGCGGCGCGTTATCTGTTCCTGCCGCAAAAACCTTATCTGCCCATTGGCACCTTGCGCGAAGTGCTGAGTTATCCACAGCCGGGCGACACGTACCCGCCAGAGCGTTATGCCCAAGTGCTGGAAACCTGTCGCCTGCCGCATCTGGTGGCGCGACTGGACGAAGCCAACCATTGGCAGCGCATGCTCTCGCCCGGCGAGCAGCAACGCCTGGCGTTCGCCCGCGCATTGCTCTACGCACCACAATGGTTGTATATGGACGAAGCCACGTCGGCGATGGACGAAGAAGATGAAGCGACGCTGTACCAGGCGCTGATTGACCAGTTGCCGGGGCTGAGCATTGTCAGCGTTGGCCATCGCAGCAGTTTGAAACGGTTCCATCCGCGACATGTGCGTATCGAAAATGGCCAACTGGTGGAGCAAGCTGTAGTCGCCTGATTGTCATTGCCGAACACCGTTGTGGCGAGGGGATTTATCCCCGTTGGGTGCGAAGCGCCCCTTCAAAATCAAAGGTCAACGATATTGATCTGCTGGTAGATCAAGAGGGCTGCTCCGCAGCCCAGCGGGGATAAATCCCCTCGCCACAACGGTGCATGGCGGCAAACTTTGCCAAGACCGCCAGGGAGCACGGTGATCGTACAACCACGTTGCGCTATCATGATGCGCATTCAGCCGCTTGCCGAGACACAGACACATGGAAAGACCGATCGACGTACCACGCCTTCCCCGCAAGCGCCGCAGCCTGGCGCAGGAGCTGGTGACGGTGTTGACCGAGCAGATTCGCGACGGTCTGCTCAAGCGTGGCGATAAATTGCCCACCGAGTCGGCGATCATGGAAGCCCATGGCGTCAGCCGCACCGTAGTGCGCGAGGCGATTTCCCGTTTGCAGGCCGCCGGCCAAGTGGAAACCCGCCACGGCATCGGCACCTTCGTGCTGGACACGCCCAGCCCGAGCGGCTTTCGCATCGACCCGGCGACGGTGGTCACCTTGCGTGACGTGCTGGCGATCCTGGAGTTGCGCATCAGCCTGGAAGTGGAATCGGCAGGCCTTGCAGCCCAGCGCCGCAGCGACGAGCAACTGGCTGCGATGCGCGCAGCCCTGGATGCGCTGAACGAAAGCGCCGCCCACGCCAGCGACGCGGTGGCCTCGGACTTCGCCTTCCACCTGGAAATCGCCCTGTCCACCGGCAACCGCTACTTCACTGACATCATGACCCACCTGGGCACCAGCATCATCCCGCGCACCCGGTTGAATTCGGCGCGCCTGGCCCACGACGACCACCAGCACTACATGGATCGCCTGAGCCGTGAGCACGAGGAAATCTACGAAGCCATCGCCCGCCAGGACTCCGACGCGGCCCGTGCGGCCATGCGCTTGCACCTGACCAACAGCCGGGAACGGCTGCGCCAAGCTCATGAAGAGGCGCAGGCGCAGGGTTAGAGGCGCTTCACTGCTCTTTTGGCTAGGGAGGATTCAAGCCTCATCCGTTTCGTAATCAACGTATTCGACAGAACCATCAAAAAGGACCTTGAATTTTTTTTGGGTAACCACCCATTCAGTTCCCGGTATCGCTTCAAACTCAATACGGTCGCCGATACTGACATGGAAGTCGAAATCGGACGGCAACTCTTGCACGTTGCGTCCCGTTACCTTAGGGAAATGAAATCGATGTTGGGTTTTCATGGCCTATGGACCTGCTCGTGGAGGGAGGAGGCGATTTTCAATCTCCCTCACCCGCGTCCGAAACTGTAATAACTTACAGTCGCGATGAGCGGTCCGCTGCCCTCGCAGGGCAAGATTCCTCAGTTTGCCAGCAAACCTCAAAGGCCCGATCTCAAAGGCTTTTCGCCAAACTCCGCGCACCTGACCCCCGACAAAAGACGAAATGCAGTTGACGTTCGTATTTTAAGTTGTACGATGACTTACAACTTCTCTTGAAGCTGAACCGTTTCCTACAACACAACATTTGCGTCCAGGGTGTTCGAATAATGAATCCACAAGAACTGAAGTCCATCCTCTCGTCTGGCCTGCTGTCTTTCCCGGTCACCGATTTCACTGCTCAAGGCGATTTCAATCGCGACAGCTACGTCAAGCGCCTCGAGTGGCTGGCCCCGTATGGCGCCTCGGCACTTTTCGCGGCCGGTGGCACCGGTGAGTTTTTCTCCCTGGCCGCCAGCGAGTATTCGCAAGTCATCAAGACAGCTGTTGATACCTGCGCCACCAGCGTGCCAATCCTCGCCGGTGTCGGCGGTGCTACCCGTCAGGCCATCGAGTACGCTCAGGAAGCCGAGCGTCTGGGCGCCAAGGGCCTGTTGCTGCTGCCGCACTACCTGACTGAAGCCAGCCAGGACGGCGTAGCCGCCCACGTTGAAGCCGTGTGCAAATCGGTGAAGATCGGCGTGGTGGTTTACAACCGCAACGTCTGCCGCCTGAACGCCACGCACTTGGAGCAACTGGCCGAGCGCTGCCCGAACCTGATCGGCTACAAGGATGGCCTGGGCGATATCGAACTGATGGTGTCGATCCGCCGTCGTCTCGGCGATCGTTTCAGCTACCTGGGCGGCCTGCCGACCGCAGAAGTCTATGCCGCGGCCTACAAGGCCCTGGGCGTGCCGGTCTACTCCTCGGCGGTGTTCAACTTCATTCCGAAAACCGCGATGGATTTCTACCACGCCATTTCCCGTGAAGATCACGCGACCGTCGGCAAGATCATCGACGACTTCTTCCTGCCTTACCTGGACATTCGTAACCGCAAGGCCGGTTATGCCGTGAGCATCGTCAAGGCTGGCGCGAAGATCGTCGGCTACGACGCAGGTCCTGTGCGTACGCCGCTGACCGACCTGCTGCCGGAAGAATACGAAGCCCTGGCCGCGCTGATCGACAAGCAAGGCAAGCAGTAACAGACCCGACAAAGCCGCTGAGCAATCAGCGGCTTTTTGCGTAAGGCTTGATCGTTCCCACGCTCCGCGTGGGCACGCAGCCAGGGACGCTCTGCGTTCCTAGACAGCTATTGTAGAAGGAGTAGCTCCGTGGCAGATTCAAAGCGTTTCGATAACTACATCAACGGTCAGTGGGTGGCCGGTGCCGACTATTGCACCAACATCAACCCGTCTGACTTGTCCGATGTCATTGGTGAATACGCCAAGGCTGATGCAGCTCAAGTCAATGCCGCCATCGAAGCCGCCCGCGCCGCGTTCCCGGCCTGGTCGACCTCGGGCATCCAGGCCCGTCACGATGCGCTGGACAAAGTCGGCAGCGAGATCCTCGCCCGTCGCGAAGAACTCGGCCAACTGTTGGCCCGGGAGGAGGGCAAGACCCTGCCCGAAGCCATTGGCGAAGTGACCCGCGCCGGCAACATTTTCAAGTTTTTCGCTGGCGAGTGCCTGCGCCTGTCGGGCGATTACTTGCCGTCGGTGCGCCCGGGCGTCAACGTCGAAGTCACCCGTGAAGCGTTGGGTGTGGTCGGTTTGATCACGCCGTGGAACTTCCCGATCGCGATCCCTGCCTGGAAGATCGCCCCGGCGCTGGCCTACGGCAACTGTGTGGTGATCAAGCCCGCCGAATTGGTGCCAGGTTGTGCCTGGGCCCTGGCGGACATCATTTCCCGCGCCGGTTTCCCGGCCGGTGTGTTCAACCTGGTGATGGGCAGCGGCCGTGTGGTCGGTGAAGTCCTGGTCAACAGCCCGAAGGTCGACGGTATCAGCTTCACCGGTTCCGTGGGCGTGGGGCGGCAGATCGCGGTCAATTGCGTGGCGCGCCAGGCCAAGGTGCAACTGGAGATGGGCGGCAAGAACCCGCAGATCATCCTCGACGACGCCGATCTCAAACAGGCTGTCGAACTGGCGGTGCAGAGTGCGTTCTACTCCACTGGCCAGCGTTGCACGGCTTCGAGCCGCCTGATCGTGACCGCCGGCATCCACGACAAGTTCGTCGCTGCCATGGCCGAGCGCATGCAGTCGATCAAGGTCGGTCATGCCTTGAAGGCCGGCACCGATATCGGGCCGGTGGTTTCCGAAGCCCAGCTCAACCAGGACTTGAAGTACATCGACATCGGCCAGAGCGAAGGTGCGCGGCTGGTCAGCGGTGGCGGTCTGGTGACGTGTGACACCGAAGGTTATTTCCTGGCGCCGACACTGTTTGCCGACAGCGAAGCCTCGATGCGCATCAGCCGCGAAGAAATCTTTGGCCCGGTGGCCAACGTCGTGCGTGTGGCCGATTATGAAGCGGCGCTGGCGATGGCCAACGACACCGAGTTCGGGCTGTCCGCCGGTATCGCCACCACCTCGCTCAAATATGCCAACCACTTCAAGCGTCATTCCCAGGCGGGCATGGTGATGGTCAATCTGCCGACCGCCGGCGTGGATTACCATGTACCGTTCGGCGGCCGCAAAGGTTCGTCCTATGGCTCGCGCGAGCAAGGTCGCTATGCGCAAGAGTTCTACACCGTGGTGAAAACTTCTTACATCGGATCGTAATTGCGACACCGGCCGGAGCGGGACAACCCGCCCGGCCGTACAACCAGATTTCCCGTATAAAAATAAATAGTGGAAGTAGATTTAAATGCAAGAAACCAAGCCGACTCGCGTCCGCTATTTGATCCTGCTCATGCTGTTTCTGGTGACAACGATCAACTATGCCGACCGCGCAACCATCGCTATCGCCGGCTCCAGCCTGCAGAAAGACCTCGGCATCGATGCCGTTACCCTCGGTTATATCTTCTCCGCCTTCGGCTGGGCCTACGTGGCCGGGCAGATCCCGGGCGGCTGGCTGCTTGACCGGTTCGGGTCGAAAAAAATCTATGCCTTGAGCATTTTTACCTGGTCGCTGTTCACCGTGCTGCAAGGCTATGTCGGTGAATTCGGTGTCTCCACCGCCGTGGTGGCGCTGTTCATGCTGCGTTTTCTGGTCGGGCTGGCCGAGGCGCCTTCCTTCCCGGGTAACGCCCGCATCGTCGCGGCCTGGTTCCCCACCGCTGAACGCGGCACCGCTTCGGCGATTTTCAACTCGGCCCAGTATTTCGCCACGGTGTTGTTTGCGCCGCTGATGGGCTGGATCGTCTACCGCTTTGGCTGGCAGCACGTGTTCATCGTGATGGGCGTGGTCGGTATCGTGTTCTCGCTGGTCTGGCTGAAGGTTATCCACAGCCCGCGTCAGCACCCGATGATCAACGAGGCCGAGTTCAATCACATCGCCGCCAACGGCGCGATGGTCGACATGGACCAGGACAAGGGCAGGGGTAAGAAGACCGACGGTCCGAAGTGGGATTACATCCGCCAGTTGCTGACCAACCGCATGATGCTCGGCGTGTACCTGGGCCAATACTGCATCAACGGCATCACCTACTTCTTCCTGACCTGGTTCCCGGTGTACCTGGTGCAGGAGCGCGGCATGACCATCCTCAAGGCTGGTTTCATCGCCTCCTTGCCGGCGATCTGCGGCTTCATCGGTGGCGTGCTCGGCGGGGTGATTTCCGACTACCTGCTGCGCAAGGGCCACTCGCTGACCTTCGCTCGCAAGGCGCCGATCATCGCCGGCCTGCTGGTGTCCAGCAGCATCGTGGCGTGCAACTACGTGGACATCGAATGGATGGTGGTGGGCTTCATGGCCTTGGCCTTCTTCGGTAAAGGCGTAGGCGCACTGGGTTGGGCCGTGGTGTCCGACACTTCGCCAAAACAGATCGCCGGTCTGAGTGGCGGCCTGTTCAACACCTTCGGCAACCTGGCATCGATCACCACGCCGATCGTCATCGGCTACATCATCAGCTCCACTGGTTCGTTCAAATGGGCGCTGGTGTTCGTGGGCTGCAACGCGCTGATGGCGGTGTTCAGTTACCTGGTGATCGTCGGGCCGATCAAGCGTGTCGTGCTCAAAGAGCCCGCGGCCCGGGATGATCAACTTTCCAGCCTGTCTGAAGCGAAATCCTGAAGGAGCGATGTCGATGCAACTGATTGAACATGCCGATTCGCCCCGTTACATCCGCCTGAACGAGCGGGACAACGTGGTCATTGTGGTGAACGACCAAGGCGTGCCAGCCGGGACTGAGTTCCCGGATGGCCTGGTCACCGTGGACTTTGTACCGCAGAGCCACAAGGTCACCCTGGAAGATATTCCCGAGGGCGGTGAGGTGATTCGCTACGGCCAGGTCATTGGCTACGCGCTGCAACCGATTCCCCGTGGCAGTTGGGTCAAGGAAGACCAACTGCGCATGCCCACCGCGCCGCCGCTGGACAGCCTGCCGCTGTCCACCGACGTGCCGGCGGCCGAAGCGCCGTTGCAAGGCTACACCTTCGAGGGCTATCGCAACGCCGACGGTACCGTGGGCACGCGCAACATCCTGGGCATCACCACCACGGTGCAGTGCGTGACCGGGGTGCTGGACCATGCGGTCAAGCGCATCAAGGACGAATTGCTGCCCAAGTACCCGAACGTCGATGACGTGGTGGCGCTGACCCACAGCTACGGCTGCGGTGTGGCGATCACCGCCACCGACGCGTACATCCCGATCCGCACCGTGCGCAATCTGGCACGCAACCCGAACCTGGGGGGCGAAGCGCTGGTGATCAGCCTGGGCTGCGAGAAATTGCAGGCCGGGCAGGTGATGCATGAGAACGACAGCTCGGTGGACCTCAGCGAGCCGTGGCTGTATCGCTTGCAGGATTCCAGTCACGGGTTCACCGAAATGATCGAGCAGATCATGGAACTGGCCGAAACCCGGCTGAAGAAGCTCGATCTGCGCCGCCGCGAAACCGTGCCGGCCTCGGAGCTGATCCTGGGCATGCAGTGCGGTGGCAGCGATGCGTTTTCCGGCATTACGGCGAACCCTGCCCTGGGCTATGCCTCGGACCTGCTGCTGCGGGCCGGGGCGACGGTGATGTTTTCCGAAGTCACCGAAGTGCGCGATGCGATCTACCTGCTGACCTCCCGGGCGCAAACCCGGGAAGTCGCCCAGGAGCTGGTACGCGAGATGGACTGGTACGACCGTTACCTGGCCAAGGGCGAGGCCGATCGCAGTGCCAACACCACACCGGGCAACAAGAAGGGCGGGCTGTCGAACATCGTCGAAAAATCCCTGGGCTCGATCGTCAAGTCCGGCAGCAGTGCGATCAACGGCGTGCTGGGTCCGGGCGAGCGCTTTAAGCAAAAAGGCCTGATCTTCTGCGCGACACCGGCCAGTGATTTTGTCTGCGGCACGTTGCAACTGGCGGCGGGGATGAACCTGCATGTCTTCACCACCGGCCGTGGCACGCCGTACGGCTTGGCCATGGCGCCGGTGGTAAAGGTCTCGACCCGTACCGAACTGGCCCAGCGCTGGCCGGACCTGATCGACATCGACGCCGGCCGGATCGCCACCGGGCGCGCCTCCATCGAGGAACTGGGCTGGGAACTGTTCCATTACTACCTGGACGTGGCCAGCGGCAAGAAACAGACCTGGGCCGAGCGGCACAAGCTGTACAACGACATCACCTTGTTCAACCCGGCGCCGATTACTTGATGATTTCGTGATCGCTGGAGATCCAGTGTGGGAGCGAGCTTGCTCGCGATGACGGCGGTACATTCAGCATTTATGCAAGCTGACACACCGCTATCGCGAGCAAGCTCGCTCCCACAGGGGGTTGTGGTGAATATGGATTTTGTGTTCACCCAGGAACAAATGTGGGAGCGAGCCTGCTCGCGATAGCGGTCTACCAGACGCCAGTGTCGTTAGTGGCTATCATTAGCCACCTAACGACACCCTTCTCAAGGTCCCCGGCATGCTGGCAATTTTCCTCGAAACCCTGAACATCACCGCGCCGGTGTTTGCCATGTTGTTTCTGGGGACGTTGCTCAAGCGCATCTATTGGATCAACGACAACTTCATCCACATGGCCTCGTCCCTGGTGTTCAACGTCACCATGCCGGCGCTGTTGTTCCTCGGCATCCTGCATGCCGATCTCCACGCGGCATTGCAGCCGGACCTGTTGATCTATTTCTCCATTGCCACCCTGGTGTGCTTTGCCGTGGCCTGGGGCTGGGCGATCTGGCGTTGCCCGCGTGAGGACCGTGGCATCTATACCCAGGGCGCCTTTCGCGGCAATAACGGCGTGATCGGCCTGGCACTGGCGGCGAGCATGTATGGCGACTACGGGATTTCCCTGGGGTCGATACTCGCGGCGCTGGTGATCCTGTTCTACAACACCCTGTCGACCATCGTGCTGGCGGTCTACAGCCCAGTGATCAAGTCCGACCCCTGGAGCATCTGCAAAAGCGTGGTCAGCAACCCGCTGATCATCAGTGTGGTCGTAGCCGCGCCGTTGGCCTATTGGCAGATAGGCCTGCCGAACTGGTTCGAAACCTCGGCCAAATACCTTGCCCAGATGACCTTGCCCCTGGCGTTGATCTGCATCGGCGGCACGCTGTCGCTGGCGGCGCTGCGCAAAAGCGGCAAGATGGCCCTGAGTTCGAGCCTGGTGAAAATGATCGGCCTGCCCCTGCTGGCCACCCTCGGCGCCTGGCTCTGGGGTTTTCGTGGGGCGGAGCTGGGAATTCTGTTCCTGTACTTTGGCAGCCCCACCGCCGCCGCCAGTTACGTCATGGCCCGCGCGGCCGATGGCAACCATGAACTGGCCGCGGCGATCATCGTCATCACCACGTTGATGGCGGCAATTACCACCAACTTGGGGATTTTTGTGTTGCAGTGGGGTGGGTGGATCTGAAGCCTGGGGTGGCGGTGTTCTTGAGGGCCCATCGCGAGCAGGCTCGCTCCCACATTAGATGGCGGTGTACACAAGTTTCCAGTCCGCCTGCGATCCCTGTGGGAGCGAGCTTGCTCGCGATAGCGATCTCCCAGTCACTCAGATTTCTGATAACTATCGATCACTTCCTGCGCCGCCCTGAATGCATCAATCGCCGCCGGCACCCCCGCATACACCGCGCAATGCAGCAACGCCTCGCGAATCTCCTCAACCGTACAACCATTGTTCAGCGCCCCGCGCACGTGGCCTTTCAATTCCTGCGGGCATTTGAGGGCGGTGAGGGCGGCGAGGGTGATCAGGCTGCGGGTTTTGAGCGGCAGGCCTTCGCGGCTCCAGACGCTGCCCCAGGCATGCTCGTTGACGAAATCCTGCAGCGGCTGGGTGAATTCGGTGGCGTTGCCCAAGGCACGGTCGACGAACGCGTCGCCCATCACCTGGCGGCGCATGTCCAGGCCGGTCTTTGGAGTGTCGGTCATGGCAAATCCCTCTTGTGGTGTTGACGGCGCCAGGCGCGCAAGGAACTGAACAGCAAAAACGCGAGCAGGGCCGGCAGCACATAGAACAGCATCAGCCGTTCCAGTTGTCCGGCCAGAGGCATGCCGGTGGTGAACGACACCACATGCAGCCCATAGGCCAGGTACAAGCCCAAAAACAGCAGACCTTCGGCGCGGGTAACGCGGTAGCCGGAATAAAACACCGGCAGGCACAGTACCGCCACGCCGAGCATCACCGGCAGGTCGAAATCCAGAGCATTGGGGGACACCGAGAGCGGCGAGGGCGCGGCGAGGGCCGTCACCCCCAGCACGCCCAGCAGATTGAACAGGTTGCTGCCGATCACGTTGCCCACGGCAATGTCTCGCTGGCCCCGCAGGGCGGCGATCAGCGAGGTGGCGAGTTCCGGCAGCGAGGTGCTGACGGCGACGATGGTCAGGCCGATGATGCGTTCCGACAGCCCCAGGTCCGTCGCCACTTCCACCGCCGCGCCCAACAGCAAGTGCCCGGCGAAAATCAGCATCGCCAGGCCCACGACCATCATCGACAGGCTTTTGGGCCATGACACTTGCGCCACGTCCACGCCCATCCCATGCGGTCGCCCCGAATGCCGCGACTGGCGCAGCAACAGGCCCAGGTACACCGCCAGGGCCATCAACAGCAACGCGCCGTCCAGTTGCGTCAGTTCCTCGTTCCAGGCCAGCACGAACACCAGCAGGCTGGCGCCGATCATCAGCGGGATGTCCAGGCGCACCAGTTGACGCGAGACGCGCAACGGAATGATCAGGGCCGACAACCCGAGGGTGACGAGGATGTTGAAGATGCTGCTGCCGATCACGCTGCCCACGGCGATGTCAGCGTTCTGCGCCAGGGTCGCTTGCAGGCTGACAGCCATTTGCGGGGCGCTGCTGCCAAAGGCGACCACGGTCAGGCCGATGATCAGCGGACGCACCTGCAAACGTGCCGCCAGGCCCACGGCGGCGCGCACCAGCAGCTCGGCCCCGGCGATCAGCAACAGCAGGCCACCGAACAGTTCGATCAGGCTCAGCAGCGGGATGGCATTGAGTAGGGAAATGTCCGGGCTCCGTCTATCAATCGTCGAGGGCTTGCACACGCACCCGTGCGGTGCCGCTGCGTAGCATGCCCAGTTGCTCGGCGGCAGCGCGGGATACATCGATCAGGCGGCCACGAGTGTAGGGGCCACGGTCGTTGATGCGGACCACGACACTGTCGTTGTTTTTCAGGTTGGTGACTTTCACCCGTGTGCCGAACGGCAACTGGCGATGGGCGGCGGTCAGGCCATGCTGGTTGAAGCGCTCGCCGCTGGCGGTGCGCTTGCCATGGTGCCTGGCACCGTAATAAGAGGCGACGCCGGTCTGGTCATAGCCGTGTGGATCGACCGTCCCGCTCTGGCTGGCACAACCGGCCAGCAGGGACAGCAGGGCGCAGGCGGCGAGGAGACGCTTCATGTTGGGGTTTCCCACATCAATGTGGTTGTGGAATGCATTGTGGCGAGGGAGCTTGCTCCCGCTGGGGCGCGAAGCGGCCCCCATTTCCGCTGCCGGATTTAGGGGCTGCTGCGCAGCCCAGCGGGAGCAAGCTCCCTCGCCACAGGGGAATGAGCCAGATGCAGGTACTGGCTCCATGGCAATCAGCCCTCGAGCTTGCTTTTAAGCAGTTCGTTGACCTGTTGCGGGTTGGCCTTGCCCTTGGAGGCTTTCATGGCCTGGCCGACGAAGAAACCGAACATCTTGCCGCGCTTGGCTTCGTCTGCCGCACGGTATTGCTCGACTTGCTCGGCGTTGGCCGCGAGCATTTCATCGAGTACGGCGCTGATCGCACCGGTGTCGGTGACTTGCTTCAAGCCGCGCTTCTCAATGATCTCATCAGCGCTGCCTTCACCATTGGCCATGGCTTCGAAGACCATTTTGGCGATCTTGCCGGAAATGGTGTTGTCCTTGATCCGCAACAGCATGCCGCCCAGTTGCTCGGCCGATACCGGCGACTGGTCGATCTCCAGGCCCTGCTTGTTCAGCAGGCTGCCCAACTCGACCATCACCCAGTTGGCCGCCAGCTTGGCGTCGCCGCCGATGCTCACGACTTTTTCGAAGTAATCGGCCTGTTCGCGGCTGGTGGCCAGGACGTTGGCGTCATAGCTCGACAGCCCGAACTGCGCCTGGAAGCGCTCGCGTTTCTGGGGTGGCAGTTCCGGCAAGGTGGCACGTACGTCATTGAGGAACGAGTCCTCGATCACCACGGGCAGCAGGTCCGGGTCGGGGAAGTAACGGTAGTCGTTGGCTTCCTCTTTACTGCGCATCGGACGGGTTTCGTCCTTGTTCGGGTCGTACAGGCGAGTCTGCTGGATGACCTTGCCGCCGTCCTCGATCAGTTCGATCTGGCGCTGGATCTCGCTGTTGATCGCTTTCTCGATGAAGCGGAACGAGTTGACGTTCTTGATCTCGCAGCGGGTGCCGAATTCAACCTGGCCCTTGGGCCGGATCGACACGTTGCAGTCGCAACGCAGCGAGCCTTCGGCCATGTTGCCGTCGCAAATGCCCAGGTAGCGCACCAGCGCGTGGATCGCCTTGACGTAGGCTACGGCTTCCTTGGCACTGCGCATGTCCGGTTCAGAGACGATTTCCAGCAACGGCGTGCCGGCACGGTTCAGGTCGATGCCGGTGGCACCGTTGAATTCTTCGTGCAGGCTCTTGCCGGCGTCTTCTTCCAGGTGCGCACGGGTGATGCCCACGCGCTTGACCGTACCGTCTTCCAGGGCGATGTCCAGGTGGCCCTTGCCGACAATCGGCAACTCCATCTGGCTGATCTGGTAGCCCTTGGGCAGGTCCGGATAGAAGTAGTTCTTGCGGGCGAATACGTTGTGCTGGCCAATCTCGGCGTCAATCGCCAGACCGAACATCACCGCCATGCGCACGGCTTCGGCGTTGAGCACCGGCAGCACGCCGGGCATGCCCAGGTCGACCAGGCTGGCCTGGGTGTTGGGCTCGGAGCCGAACGTGGTGGAGCTACCGGAAAAGATTTTCGACCGGGTGGTGAGCTGGGTATGAATCTCCAGCCCGATCACGACTTCCCATTGCATGTGTTTCTCCCGGTTGGGGTGCGGGTGTGCCAGTCAGTGTTCAACTGATACTGGTGAGCCACATTGAGCAGGCGGCCTTCCTGGAAGTACGGTGCGAGCAACTGCACGCCCACCGGCAGGCCATCGACGAAACCGGCCGGCATGGACAGGCCCGGCAGGCCAGCGAGGTTGGCGGTGATGGTGTAGACGTCTTCCAGGTACTCAGCGACCGGGTCGCTGCTCTTGGCGCCGAGTTTCCAGGCCGGGTTCGGCGTGGTCGGGCCAAGGATGATGTCGACCTCGTTGAAGGCGGCCATGAAGTCGTTCTTCACCAGGCGACGGATTTTCTGCGCCTTGAGGTAGTAGGCATCGTAGTAGCCGGCGGACAGCGCGTAGGCACCGACCATGATCCGGCGCTGCACTTCGGCGCCGAAGCCTTCGCCACGGGAGCGCTTGTACAGGTCCATCAGGTTGTCCGGATTTTCGCAGCGATAGCCGAAGCGCACGCCGTCGAAACGCGACAGGTTCGAGGACGCTTCCGCCGGGGCGATCACGTAGTACGCCGGAATCGCGTGCTGCATGTTCGGCAGGCTGATTGGCTTGATCACCGCGCCGAGCTTCTCCAGCTCCTTGATGCTGTTGTGGGTCAGCTCGGCGATGCGCGGGTCCAGGCCGGCGCTGAAATATTCCTTCGGCACGCCGATGCGCAGGCCCTGCAACGAGCCGTTGAGGCTGGCGCTGTAGTCCGGCACCGGTTCATCGATGCTGGTGGAGTCGTTCGGATCGAAGCCAGCCATGCCTTGCAGCAGGATCGCGCAGTCTTCGGCGGTGCGGGCCAGCGGACCGCCCTGGTCGAGGCTGGAGGCGTAGGCGATCATGCCCCAGCGCGATACGCGGCCATAGGTCGGCTTGAGGCCCGTGAGGTTGGTAAACGCCGCCGGCTGGCGAATCGAACCGCCAGTGTCGGTGGCGGTGGCGGCCGGCAGCAGGCGCGCGGCCACGGCGGCAGCGGAACCACCGGACGAGCCACCCGGTACGTGTTCCAGGTTCCACGGGTTTTTCACTGCGCCGTAGTAGCTCGACTCGTTGGCCGAACCCATGGCGAATTCGTCCATGTTGGTCTTGCCCAGGGTCACGGCGCCGGCTGCGGCCAGTTTGGCGACCACGGTGGCATCGTACGGGGCCTTGAAGTTGTCGAGCATCTTCGAGCCGCAACTGGTGCGGATGCCCTGGGTGCAGAACAGATCCTTGTGGGCAATCGGTGCGCCGAGCAGGGCGCCGCTCTCACCGTTGGCGCGACGGGCGTCGGCGGCCTTGGCCTGGCTCAGGGCCAGTTCTTCGGTGAGGCTGATGAAGCTGTTGAGCTGCGGGTCGAGCTGGGCGATGCGCGCCAGCAGGGTCTGGGTCAGCTCTTCGGAAGAAAACTTTTTATCGGCGAGTCCGCGGGCGATCTCGGCCAGGGTCATGTGATGCATGAGAGGCTCTTTCCCTTTAGTCGATGACTTTCGGAACCAGGTACAGGCCGTTTTCGACCGCTGGTGCGATGGACTGGTAGGCCTCGCGGTGATTGGACTCGGTCACGACGTCGGCGCGCAGGCGCTGGCTGGCTTCCAGTGGGTGGGCCAGGGGTTCGATGCCGTCGGTGTTGACCGCCTGCATCTCGTCGACCAGCCCCAGAATGCTGTTCAGGGCAGAAGTAATGTGTGGAAGATCGGCTTCATCGAGGCCCAGACAGGCCAGGTGAGCGATTTTTTCCACGTCGGAGCGTTCAAGCGCCATGGGATTCTCCAGTGGAAAACAAAACGGACGCAATCTGTCCGTGTGTTAGATTGTCGGAACACTACCGCATTTCTACGGTCCAGTGCCCTGTATCACAAATACTGTTCCTTTTTGACGGCCTCTATTGTCGTCAACAAAGGAACGTATCTGCGAAACAGGGCATTGGCCGCGATTTCGGGGTTTGGTGCACAGAAAAGCGGCCAATTTAACATATTGGCGCCTTGCCCAAAATCCCTGTCGTTGTTAGAGTTTGCCGCACTTTTTTACCCACGCGTTGCCTNCAAGAAACTGCGTGGCATGTTTTCCAGCGATCTTTCCATTGACCTGGGCACTGCCAACACCCTTATTTACGTGCGCGAGCGCGGTATCGTCCTGAATGAACCCTCGGTCGTGGCCATCCGCACCCACGGTAACCAGAAGAGTGTCGTGGCTGTCGGTACCGAAGCCAAGCGCATGCTGGGCCGTACTCCGGGCAACATTGCAGCCATTCGCCCCATGAAGGACGGCGTGATCGCCGACTTCAGCGTCTGCGAAAAGATGCTGCAGTACTTCATCAACAAAGTTCACGAAAACAGTTTCCTGCAGCCCAGCCCTCGCGTGCTGATCTGCGTGCCCTGCAAATCCACCCAGGTGGAGCGTCGTGCCATCCGTGAGTCGGCCCTTGGCGCCGGTGCCCGTGAAGTGTTCCTGATCGAAGAACCGATGGCCGCTGCCATCGGTGCCGGCCTGCCGGTCGAAGAGGCCCGTGGTTCGATGGTCGTCGACATCGGTGGTGGTACCACTGAAATCGCCTTGATCTCCCTCAACGGTGTGGTCTACGCCGAGTCCGTACGTGTGGGCGGCGACCGTTTCGACGAAGCGATCATCACCTACGTGCGCCGCAACTACGGCAGCCTGATCGGCGAATCCACCGCCGAGCGCATCAAGCAGGAAATCGGCACGGCCTATCCGGGCGGCGAAGTACGTGAAGTCGACGTTCGCGGCCGTAACCTGGCTGAAGGCGTTCCACGTGCCTTCACCCTCAACTCCAACGAAGTGCTCGAAGCACTGCAAGAGTCGCTGGCGACCATCGTGCAGGCGGTCAAGAGTGCTCTGGAGCAGTCGCCGCCGGAACTGGCGTCGGACATCGCCGAGCGCGGCCTGGTGCTGACCGGTGGTGGCGCGCTGCTGCGTGACCTCGACAAGCTGCTGGCCCAGGAAACCGGCTTGCCGGTGATCGTTGCCGAAGACCCGCTGACTTGCGTTGCCCGCGGCGGTGGCCGTGCATTGGAAATGATGGACAAGCACACCATGGATCTGCTCTCCAGCGAATAAGCCCGCCTGGATGGTCTATGTTGTTCGCTCCCCGGGCAGCACTTTGCAGTGCTGCCCGTTGACGTTTATCTTCTGTCATTCGTATCCAGGCCGGTTTGATGCCGTATGAATAAAGAAAACATTTGCCTGGGAGGAGCGGCTTATTAAACCGCTTTTCGCCAAAGGCCCCTCATTGGGTGTGCGCCTGCTGGTGCTGACCGTGCTGTCGGTCGCGCTGATGGTGGTCGATGCCCGTTTCACGCTGCTCAAGCCAGTGCGCAGCCAGATGTCGCTGGTATTGATGGAATCCTACTGGATCACCGATTTGCCGCAGCGCTTGTGGCAGGGTGTGGCCAGCCAGTTTGGCAGCCGGACCGAGCTGGTGGCCGAAAACGAAAAACTCAAGACCGAGAACCTGCTGTTGCAGGGACGCATGCAGAAGCTGGCGGCCCTCACCGAGCAAAACGTGCGGCTGCGCGAGCTGCTCAATTCCTCGGCGCTGGTCAACGAGAAGGTCGAAGTGGCCGAGTTGATCGGCATGGACCCTAACCCCTTTACCCATCGCATCATCATCAACAAGGGTGAGCGCGACGGTGTTGTCCTCGGCCAGCCGGTACTCGATGCTCGTGGCCTGATGGGGCAGGTGGTGGAGTTGATGCCCTACACCTCTCGCGTGCTGTTGCTGACCGATACCACCCACAGCATTCCCGTGCAGGTCAACCGCAACGGCTTGCGGGCGATTGCCAGCGGCACCGGTAATCCGGAGCGCCTGGAGCTGCGGCACGTCGCAGACACCGCCGACATCAAGGAAGGCGACCTGCTGGTCAGTTCCGGTCTCGGTCAGCGATTCCCGGCCGGGTATCCGGTGGCGACGGTCAAGGAGGTCATACACGACTCAGGTCAGCCGTTCGCCATCGTGCGTGCGGTGCCAACGGCTGCGCTGAATCGCAGCCGATACCTGCTGCTGGTATTCAGCGACAACCGCACCCCGGAAGAGCGCGCCAACGACGCCGCCGTGGCCCAGGAGGCCGAGGACCGGCAGAACAGCGACTCGACCGCGACCCCGGTTACCCCGGCTACAGTCCCGGGCACAACACCGGCACCTGCCCCGGCTGCAACGACCCCGCCGCCAACGCCAGCGCCTGCTCCGGCTGCGACGCCGGCCACCCAAGCGCCGGCGACTCAACCCGCAAGGCCCGCGGCCAAACCGCCTGTCTCCACGCCGGCCACCGCGCCAGCCACCAGGGGAGCACGAGAATAATGAGCAGTACACATTCCGGTAACGGCTGGATGGTCTGGCTGACGTTCGCCATCGGCCTGTTGCTCAGCGTTTCGCCGCTGCCACAATTCATGGAAATCCTGCGCCCGCTGTGGCTGGCGCTGCTGCTGGCATTCTGGGCGCTGGCGCTGCCGCACAAGGTCGGCATGGTCACCGCCTGGTGTCTGGGGCTGGCCGAAGACGTGCTTTATGGCACGTTGCTGGGGCAGAACGCGCTGATCCTGACGCTGATCACGTTCCTGGTGCTATCGCTGCAACAACGCCTGCGGATGTTCCCCATGTGGCAGCAGTGCCTGGTGATCCTGGTGATTTTCGGTCTGGCGCAGCTGGTGCAGCTGTGGCTCAGCGCGCTGACCGGCAATCGCCAGCCGACCCTGGCGCTGGTGTTGCCGGCACTGGTCAGTGCCTTGCTCTGGCCGTGGGTCAGCTTCGGTTTGCGTGGCTTGCGCCTGCGTTTCAAAATCAACTGATTCGGTCAGGCATTGGCCCGCACCTTGAGAGGGAGATGTCTTGATGAAACCGCTTTACCTCGCCTCGGGCTCGCCGCGTCGGCGTGAGTTGCTCACGCAGATCGGTGTGCCATTCACCGCCGTCAGCGCAGACATCGACGAAACTCCCCTGGATGACGAAACCCCTTCGGCCTATGTCGAACGTCTGGCGCGCGGCAAGGCTGAGGCCGGGCGACGTGCTTTGCCCGCAGGCATGGACGGCTGCGTGCTGGGTGCCGACACCGCCGTGGTGCTGGACGGGCGGATTCTGGGCAAGCCGCTGGATCAGGCCGACTCAATGGCGATGCTTTTGAGCCTGTCCGGTCGTGACCATGAGGTGCTGACCGCCATTGCGGTACTGGACGGACAACGTTGTGAATCCTGTGTGGTGCGCAGCCGGGTCAGCTTTCGCTCCATCACTGAGCAACAAGCGCTAGCCTATTGGAACAGCGGTGAGCCCCGGGACAAGGCCGGCGGCTATGGTATTCAGGGCTTGGGGGCGGTATTCGTCGCCGGGCTTGAAGGCAGCTATTCAGCCGTGGTCGGCCTGCCGCTGTGCGAAACCTCGGAGCTGTTGGGCCATTTCGGCATACCCTGTTGGCAAACCCTGAGCGCGCGCTGAGCGCCGTCTGACTTGATGCGGCCATTATCGTGAACACGCCTGAACGAGACCCTGCCATGAGTGAAGAGATCCTGATCAACATCACGCCGATGGAATCGCGCGTGGCGGTGGTTGAAAACGGTGTTCTGCAAGAAGTTCACGTCGAGCGCACGCAAAAACGTGGCATCGTCGGCAATATCTATAAAGGCAAGGTGGTGCGGGTGTTGCCGGGCATGCAGGCGGCGTTCGTCGATATTGGCCTGGATCGTGCGGCGTTCATTCATGCCTCGGAAATATCCATGCGTGAAGGCCCGGCCGTGGAGAGCATCAGTGCCCTGGTTCATGAAGGCCAGAGCCTGGTGGTCCAGGTCACCAAGGACCCCATCGGTTCAAAGGGCGCGCGCCTGACCACGCAGTTGTCGATTCCGTCGCGCTACCTGGTGTACATGCCGCGTACCGCTCACGTCGGCATTTCCCTGAAGATCGAAGATGAAGCCGAGCGCGAGCGCCTCAAGCAGGTGGTCAGCGATTGCGTGGAGAAAGAGGGCATCAAGGAAGCTGGAGGTTTCATCCTGCGCACCGCCGCCGAAGGGGCCGGGGCCGATGAAATTCTCATGGACATCCGCTATTTGCGCCGGCTCTGGGACCAGATCGCCGATCAGATCAAGACCATCGCCACCCCCAGCGTGATCTACGAAGACCTCGGTCTGGCATTGCGGACCCTGCGGGACCTGGTCAGCCCCAAGATTGAGAAAATCCGCATCGATTCCCGGGAAACCTTCCAGAAAACCACCCAGTTTGTGGCGGAGCTGATGCCGGAAATCGCTGATCGTCTCGAGCATTACCCCGGCGAGCGACCGATTTTCGACCTGTACGGCGTCGAAGACGAAATCCAGAAGGCCCTGGAGCGTAAGGTGCCGCTCAAGTCCGGCGGCTACCTGGTGGTGGACCCGGCCGAGGCCATGAGCACCATTGACGTCAACACTGGGGCGTTCGTCGGCCATCGCAACCTCGAAGAAACCATCTTCAAGACCAACCTGGAAGCGGCCACCGCCATCGCTCGTCAGCTGCGCCTGCGCAACCTGGGCGGAATCATCATCATCGACTTCATCGACATGGAGCATGAAGAGCACCAGCGCCAGGTGCTGCGGACCCTGGAAAAACAACTCGAGCGCGACCACGCCAAGACCAACATCATCGGGATCACCGAACTGGGCCTGGTGCAGATGACCCGCAAGCGCACTCGCGAGAGCCTTGAGCAGGTGCTGTGCGAACCGTGCAGCAGTTGCCAGGGCCGGGGCAAGCTCAAGACCCCGGAAACCGTGTGTTACGAAATCTTCCGGGAAATCCTCCGGGAGGCACGCGCTTACCAGGCCACAGGTTATAGAGTGTTGGCGAACCAGAAAGTGGTGGATCGCCTGCTCGATGAAGAGTCAGGGAACGTTGCGGAACTGGAGGCCTTTATCGGTCGCACGATTCGCTTTCAGGTGGAAACCATGTATTCCCAGGAACAATACGACGTGGTGCTGCTCTGAAGTGGCTTCATGAGCGGCAGCCCCGCGGATTTGAATACTTTTGCCAGGGGAGCCCGCTGACATGGAGCGTCTGACACGCATTTTGGCCGCGCTGACCCGTTGGGGCCTGGGCCTGTGCGCGCTGCTGTTGGTGCTGGTGGCACTGTATGTCAGCCTCGGGCGAGAACTGGCTCCGCTGGTGGCCGAATACCGCGCCGAGGTCCAGACCCGCGCCAGCGAAGCGTTGGGCATCCCCGTGCATATCGGCAGCCTGGACGGTAGCTGGAGCGCCCTGGCCCCCATCCTGCTGGCCCACGACGTGATGGTCGGCGAGGGCGCCAATGCCTTGCATCTGGATCAGGTGCGGGCCGTGCCGGACTTGTGGGGCAGCCTGGTGGCGCGTCAGGTGCGCATTGCTCACCTGGAACTCAGCGGCCTGAAGATCAGCCTCAAGGAAGGCGCCGACGGCAAGTGGGCCCTGGAGGGGCTGCCAGTGCAGGACGATCAGCCCCTGGATCCCCAGCAACTGCTCGAGCGCATGCAGATGATCTCGAAGCTGTCGGTGCTCGACAGTCAGGTGACCTTGCAGCCGCTGGAACAACCGCCGCTGACCCTGACCTATGTTGGCCTGAGCCTGCGCACCGGTGTTGCCCGTCAGCGTCTGGATGCCCGACTGACCCTACCTGACGGCCAACCCGTCGCGATCAACTTGCGCACCCGTATCCGCGCCAGCGACTGGAAGAACGGCCAGGCTGATGTCTACCTGAGTCTGCCGCAAAGCGATTGGTCCAAATGGCTGCCGGAACGCCTGACCCGACAATGGCATTTTTCCCGGATCAAGGCTGGCGCAGAGTTCTGGCTGAGCTGGGGCGCGGGCACCGTGCAAAGCGCGGCCATTCGACTGAACGCGCCGGACATCCAGGGTGCCTATGCCGAGCGCAAGCCGGTGCAGATCCATAACCTGGCGCTCAACGGGTATTTCCAGCGCAGCGACCAGGGATTCAGCGCAACCTTCGATTCCCTGGCAATGAGCCTTGGCGAAACCCGTTGGGAATCGCGCCTGCAGTTGCAACAGACCAACGCCACCGAAAAAACCGAAGAACTCTGGCACGTGCAGGCTGATCGCCTCGACCTCACGCCGCTGACGCCGTTGCTCCATGCCCTGGCGCCGTTGCCCGAAGGCGTTGCCACGGCAATCGACCGGCTCAAGTTCACGGGCGGCCTGCGCAACGTGCTGGTGGACTACCGCCCGCAGAACAGCGGGGATCAGAAAGTCAGCTTCGCCACCAACCTGGACACCGTAGGTTTTGATGCCTATCGCGGCGCCCCGGCGGCGCGCAACGTGTCCGGGAGCCTGAGCGGCGACCTGGGCGGCGGTGAGCTGCGCATGGACAGCAAAGATTTTTCCCTGCACCTGGACCCGATCTTCGCCAAGCCCTGGCAATACTTGCAGGCTAACGCCCGGCTGACCTGGAAACTGGACAAGCAGGGTTTCACGCTGATTGCGCCGTACCTGAAGGTACTGGGGGAGGAGGGCCGGATTGCCGGTGACTTCCTGATTCGCCTGCATTTCGACCACAGCCAGGAAGACTACATGGACCTGCGGGTCGGCCTGGTGGATGGCGACGGTCGCTATACCGCCAAGTATCTGCCTGCTGTCCTGAGTCCTGCGCTGGATGAGTGGCTGCGCACGGCAATCGTCAAGGGCGCGGTGGATCAGGGTTTTTTCCAGTATCAAGGTTCGCTGAACCAGGGCGCTGAAGACGCGGCACGCAGCATCAGCCTGTTTTTCAAGGTGCATGATGCCGAGCTGGCCTTCCAGCCGGGTTGGCCTTCGGTGAGCAAGGTCAGCGGTGATGTTTTCGTCGAAGACAGCGGCGTGCGTATCTTTGCCAGCCAGGGGCAGTTGCTGGACACCCAGGTCAGGAATGTTTCGGTGAACATCCCCCATGTGCCCAGCGGCCAGAATTCCCATCTGCTGTTGGACGGCGAGTTCGCCGGAGGCTTGGGTGACGGCTTGAAGATCCTGCAGACGGCGCCGATCGGTACGGCGCAGACGTTCGCCGGCTGGGAAGGCGAGGGCGACCTGCAGGGCAGTGTGAAGCTGGATATTCCTTTGGCGAAAGGCGAGCAACCGAAGATTCTGGTGGATTTCAAGACCGACAAGGCCCGGCTCAAGCTCAGCGAGCCGGTGCTGGAGCTGACGCAGCTCAAGGGCGATTTCCGCTTCGACAGCAACAAAGGACTGAGCGGCAAGAATATCGCGGCCCGAGCGTTCGACCGGCCCGTGACCGCGCAGATTTTTGCCGAAGGCCGTGCCGGTGAACTGACTACGCGGGTGGCCGCCTCCGGACAGGTGGAGGTCAAGAAACTCACTGACTGGCTGAAGGTTACACAACCATTGCCGGTGGCTGGCGTGGTGCCGTATCAGTTGCAGGTGATCCTCGACGGTGCCGACAGCCAACTGTCGGTCAGTTCCAGTCTCAAGGGCGTGGCCGTGGATCTGCCCGCGCCCTTCGGGTTGGCTCCCGATGCCGGGCGTGACACGGTGTTTCGCATGACCTTGCAAGGCGCGGAGCGCCGTTACTGGGTGGATTATGGCGACCTGGCCAGCTTCACCTACGCGGCGCCGAACGGACAGGTTGCAGACGGTCGCGGTGAACTCTTGCTCGGTAACGGTGATGCGATTCTGCCGGGAGGCAAGGGCCTGCGCCTGCGCGGGACGCTGTCGCAGCTGGATGTGAGTCCGTGGCAGGAGCTGGTGGGCAAATATGCGGGGCAGGATCCGGGCGGTAGCGCCAAACAACTGCTTAGCAGCGTCGATCTGAACATCGGCAAGCTCACCGCCATGGGCACGACCCTGGACCGGGCTTCGGTGCAACTGGACCGCAAGCCTGACGCCTGGGCTTTGCGACTTGCCAGCGAGCAGGCCAAGGGCACCGCCAGTCTGCCGGACGCGAAGGCCGCACCGATCGGTATCAAGCTTGACTACATTCGCCTGCCGGCCGCCGACCCGACGGTCCAGACCGACGAAAACGCGCCGGACCCGCTGGCTTCGGTCGATCCCCGCAATATTCCGGCCATGGATATTGTCATTGACCAGTTGTTCCAGGGGCCCGACCTCATTGGTGCCTGGTCGTTGAAGGTGCGTCCGACAGGCAAGGGCGTTGCCTTGAACAACCTGGACGTGGGCCTCAAGGGCATGGTCTTGAGCGGCAATGGTGGCTGGGAAGGCGTCCCCGGCTCCACCAGCAGTTGGTACAAAGGCCGCATCGGTGGCAAGAACCTGGCCGATGTGCTCAAGGGCTGGGGCTATGCGCCGAGCGTGACCAGCGAGAAATTCCGCCTGGACGTCGATGGTCGCTGGCCTGGCTCGCCAGCGTGGGTCGCCACGAAGCGCTTCTCCGGGAGTCTGGATGCGTCGCTGAGCAAGGGCCAGTTCGTCGAGTTGGAAGGCGGCGCCCAGGCGCTGCGGGTATTTGGCTTGCTGAACTTCAACTCCATCGGCCGCCGATTGCGCCTGGACTTCTCTGACCTGTTCGGCAAAGGCTTGAGTTACGATCGGGTCAAAGGGCTGCTGGTGGCGAGCGACGGTGTTTACGTGACCCGTGAACCCATCACCCTGACGGGACCGTCGAGCAACCTGGAGCTCAACGGCACACTGGACATGGTGGCCGATCGGGTCGACGCCAAGTTGCAGGTGACGCTGCCGGTGACCAACAACCTGCCGATTGCAGCGCTGATTGTCGGCGCGCCAGCGGTGGGTGGAGCGCTGTTTCTGATCGACAAACTGATTGGCGACCGTGTGGCGCGCTTTGCCAGCGTAAGATACGACGTCAAGGGGCCGTGGAAAGAGCCGAAGATTACCTTCGACAAGCCGTTCTGACAGGCAATGACATCCCCTTGTGGGAGCGAGCCTGTGGGAGCAAAGCTTGCTCGCGATTGCGGTGTATCAGCCAGCCTATATGTTGGATGTACCTGCCTCATCGCGAGCAAGCTTTGCTCCCACAGCCGCCTCGGGCGAGGATAAAAAAGAGGGAAGCACCATGCCAGTGGCAGTGATTCAGATGGTCAGTCAAAGCGATGTGCTTGCCAATCTGGCCCGCGCCCGTGTGCTGCTGGAACAGGCTGCCGCTGGCGGCGCAAGGCTGGCGGTGCTGCCTGAAAACTTCGCGGCCATGGGTCGGCGGGATGTGGCGGACATCGGTCGTGCCGAGGCCTTTGGTCAGGGACCGATCCTGCCCTGGTTGAAACAGACCGCCCGTGACCTCAAGTTATGGATTGTGGCCGGCACGTTGCCGTTGCCGCCGATGGACCAACCGGACGCCAGGGTGCATGCCTGTTCGTTGCTGATCGATGATCAGGGCCAGATTGTCGCGCGCTACGACAAGCTGCACCTGTTCGATGTGGACGTGGCAGACAATCGCGGTCGTTATCGCGAGTCTGATGACTATGCTTATGGCTACAACGTGGTAGTGGCCGATACACCTGTAGGACGGGTTGGTCTGACGGTTTGTTATGACTTGCGTTTCCCGGAACTCTATAGCGAGCTGCGCGCCGCCGGGGCTGAATTGATCACCGCGCCTTCGGCGTTTACCGCAGTGACTGGCGCTGCCCATTGGGAGGTGTTGATTCGCGCCCGGGCTATCGAGACCCAGTGTTATGTGCTGGCAGCCGCTCAGGGTGGGCTGCATCCAGGGCCACGGGAAACCTTTGGCCATGCAGCGATAGTCGATCCGTGGGGCCGTGTGCTGGCGCAACAGGATCAAGGCGAGGCCGTTTTGCTGGCCGAGCGCGACAGCAGCGAACAGGCGTCCATCCGGGCGCGTATGCCGGTGGCTAGCCATCGGCGCTTTTTCTCGCAGGGCGCGCGACAGCGGCCTGTCCAAGACGACGAATTCAAGGCGTAGAACATATGAGCGGGTTGTTATCCTCAGTCAGTGAACACCTTTTAGCCCCCGGTGGCGTCACCCTCGAAAGCCTGCAAGGGGTGCTGGGCGACCTGGCCGGCCCGGGCATCGATGCAGCCGACCTGTATTTCCAAGGGATGATCTCCGAGTCCTGGTCGCTGGAAGACGGCATCGTCAAGGAAGGCAGTTTCAACCTTGACCAAGGTGTGGGCGTGCGTGCCCAGTCCGGGGAAAAAACCGGCTTTGCCTACAGCAACGCCATCACCCTTGAAGCACTGGGCGCCGCAGCCCGTGCCGCTCGTTCGATTTCCCGGGCCGGGCAGAACGGCAAGGTACAGGCCTTCAGCAGCCAGGACGTGACGCAGTTGTATGCGCCGGACAACCCGCTGGAAGTCATGAGCCGCGCCGAAAAGGTCGAGCTGCTCAAGCGCATCGACGTCGCCACTCGCGCCCTTGATCCACGCATTCAGCAAGTATCGGTGAGCATGGCCGGGGTCTGGGAGCGGATCCTGGTGGCGTCCACCGACGGCGGTCTGGCGGCGGACGTCCGGCCGCTGGTGCGTTTCAATGTCAGTGTGATCGTCGAGCAGAACGGTCGTCGTGAGCGCGGCGGCCATGGTGGCGGCGGACGTACCGATTACCGTTATTTCCTCAGCGAAGATCGCGCCATGGGTTACGCCCGCGAAGCGCTGCGCCAGGCCCTGGTCAACCTGGAAGCGATCCCGGCGCCGGCCGGCACATTGCCGGTGGTGCTGGGCTCCGGCTGGTCCGGTGTGCTGCTGCACGAAGCGGTGGGGCACGGTCTGGAAGGCGACTTCAACCGTAAAGGCAGTTCGGCCTACAGCGGCCGCATGGGTGAAATGGTCGCTTCGAAACTCTGCACTATCGTCGATGATGGCACCCTGGCCGGACGTCGCGGCTCCCTGAGTGTCGACGATGAAGGCACCCCGACCGAATGCACCACCCTGATCGAGAACGGCGTGCTCAAGGGCTATATGCAAGACAAGCTCAACGCCCGCCTGATGGGCGTGGCCCGTACCGGCAATGGTCGCCGCGAGTCTTACGCGCATCTGCCGATGCCGCGCATGACCAACACCTACATGCTGGGCGGTCAGAGCGATCCGGCGGAAATCATCGCTTCGGTGAAAAAGGGTATTTACTGCGCCAACCTCGGCGGCGGCCAGGTGGATATCACCAGCGGCAAATTCGTGTTTTCCACCAGTGAGGCTTACCTGATCGAAGACGGCAAGATCACTGCGCCGGTCAAGGGCGCGACCCTGATCGGCAACGGGCCGGAGGCGATGAGCAAGGTGTCGATGGTCGGTAACGATCTGGCGCTGGACAGCGGCGTGGGGACGTGCGGCAAGGATGGGCAGTCAGTACCGGTGGGTGTCGGTCAGCCGACCCTGAAGATTGATGCGATTACCGTGGGTGGCACGGGCGCATGACGGGAGCGCTGGGTGGAGTGCGAGGCCTCCACCCACGGTCGTTACTCAGCGCAGGCCGCGTTGGGTTTCGTCCAGCTCACGAATGTATTTGAAGATTTTACGGCTCGAGGCCGGTGGCTTGTTTTGCGCCAACTCGTGCTGGGCCTGACGGATCAGGGAGCGCAGTTGCTGACGGTCAGCCTCCGGGTAGTCGATGACGAATTTTTCCAGTACGCCGTCATCGCCTGCGATCAGGCGATCGCGCCAGCGCTCCAGGTTATGGAAGCGTTCGTTGTACTGCCGGGTAGAGGCATCGAGTTGATCGAGCAGAACCAGGATGGCGTCAGTGTCCTGGTCGCGCATCAGTTTGCCGATGAATTGCAGGTGCCGTTTACGCGCGATATTCGCGGTGTGCTTGGGCGCATCGGCCAGGGCCCGGCGCAAGGCGTCGGTCAGAGGCAGTTTGGCCAGCAAGTCAGGCTTGAGTGTTGTCAGGCGCTCGCCGAGGTCAACCAGAGCATGCAGCTCGCGTTTGACCTGGGATTTGCTTTTTTCACCCTCGTAGAGGGAGTCGTCGTAAGAATCAACCATGGTGGCAGTCCGCAAAGAAACGCCGCCATGATAACCAGTCGGGGGCCGCTTGTCCGGCCCGGTCGCTCGAAGGCCTCGCAAAGTCGCGAAGGCACTATTCGTACAAACCCTGACCGAAAGCAGAATTTGAGTGGAGATACACCATGAGTGCAGTTCAGAGCGTCGGCCCGCAAGCATTGCCGGCACTGCAGGAACAAGTCGAGCAGATCCTTGCCGAAGCCAAGCGACAGGGCGCCAGTGCGTGTGAGGTGGCGGTCTCTCTGGAACAAGGTTTGTCGACATCGGTACGCCAGCGCGAGGTGGAGACCGTCGAATTCAATCGCGACCAAGGGTTTGGCATCACGTTGTACGCCGGCCAGCGCAAGGGCTCGGCCAGCACGTCGGCCAGTGGTCCTGACGCCATTCGTGAAACCGTTGCCGCTGCGCTGGCGATCGCCCAGCACACCTCCGAGGACGAAGCTTCGGGCCTGGCCGATGCTGCGCTGATGTGCAAGGAACTGCGAGACTTCGACCTGTTCCACGCCTGGGACATCACCCCGGAACAAGCCATCGAGCAGGCGTTGCGCTGTGAAGCGGCGGCTTTCGACGCCGACCCGCGAATCAAAAACGCCGACGGCACGACCCTCAATACCCATCAGGGCTGCCGTGTATACGGTAACAGCCACGGTTTTATCGGTGGTTATGCGTCGACCCGGCACAGCCTCAGTTGCGTCATGATCGCCGAAGCCAACGGCCAGATGCAGCGCGATTACTGGTATGACGTGAACCGCCAGGGCAATCGTCTGGCAGACCCGGTGAGTATTGGCCGCAAAGCCGCGCAGCGGGCGGCCAGCCGCTTGGGTGCGCGGCCGGTGCCGACCTGTGAAGTGCCGGTGCTGTTTGCTGCCGAACTGGCCGGCGGGTTGTTTGGCAGCTTTTTGTCGGCGGTCTCCGGCGGCAATTTGTATCGCAAATCATCGTTTCTCGAAGGGGCACTCGGCCAGAAACTGTTCCCGGAGTGGATGACCATCGATGAGCGTCCGCACCTGATGCAGGCCATGGGCAGCTCCGCCTTCGACGGCGATGGCCTGGCCACCTACGCCAAGCCATTCGTGGAGAATGGCGAACTGGTGTCCTACATTCTCGGCACCTATTCCGGTCGCAAGCTCGGCATGCCCAGCACCGCCAATGCCGGTGGCGTGCATAACCTGTTCGTGACCCATGGCGAAGAGGACCAGGCAGCCTTGCTGCGTCGCATGGGCCGTGGCCTGCTGGTGACGGAACTGATGGGGCATGGCCTGAACATGGTCACCGGGGACTATTCTCGCGGCGCGGCGGGGTTCTGGGTCGAGAACGGCGAGATTCAGTTTGCCGTCCAGGAAGTCACCATCGCCGGTAACATGCGCGATATGTTCAAGCAGATCCTGGCGGTGGGTAACGACCTGGAACTGCGCAGCAACATCCGCACCGGCTCGGTGTTGATCGAGCGAATGACGGTGGCGGGTAGCTGACCTTCAGCGCAGTAAAAAAGGCGCGTCATCCAAGTGGATGACGCGCCTTTTTTTGTGTGTTCGCAAACCCCTGTGGCTGCTTCAGAGCTTAAGGCTATTCGCCTTCATCGAAGTAGTTGTTGATCAGCCCCACCAACGCATCCAGCGCCTCCTGCTCCTGTTCACCTTCGGTTCGCAGATGGATTTTGGTGCCTTGGCCGGCTGCCAGCATCATCATGGCCATGATGCTTTTGCCATTGATCATTTTCTCGGGGTCACGGCCCACGAGTATCTCGCAAGGAAACTGACCTGCCACACCGACGAACTTGGCTGACGCGCGGGCATGCAAGCCCAGCTTGTTGATGATTTCAATTTCCAGAGCGGGCATCGCGATGTGAATCCTTTAGCTGAGGTCGCGGTGGCGAACCTGGACGTTCTTCAGGGACTGTTGCAGGAGCTGACCCAATCGTTCGGTCAGGTAGACGGAGCGGTGATGGCCACCGGTACAGCCAATGGCAATCGTGACGTAGGCGCGGTTGCTCGCGGCAAAGCGCGGCAGCCATTTGAGCAGGTAGCTGGAGATGTCCTGGTACATTTCCTCGACATCCGGCTGGGCGGCCAGGTAGTCGATCACCGGCTGGTCGAGCCCCGATTGTTCGCGCAGCTCCGGTTTCCAATAAGGATTGGGCAGGCAGCGCACATCGAACACCAGGTCGGCGTCTACCGGCATTCCGCGCTTGAAACCGAACGACTCCACCAGAAATGCCGTGCCTGGCTCCGGCTGGTTCAGCAGACGCAACTTGATGGTGTCGCGCAGTTGATACAGGTTCAGGTGGGTGGTATTGACCTTCAGGTCCGCCAGGTCGGCGATCGGCCCCAGCAGCTGACTCTCGTCATGAATGGCTTCGGCCAGGGAGCGGCTTGCGTTGCTCAGGGGATGACGCCGACGGGTTTCGGAGAAACGCTTGAGCAGCGTCTCCTCATCGGCATCCAGATACAGCACATCGCACTGGATGTGCCGATTGCGCACTTCCGCGAGCAGCTCCGGGAACCGCGACAGGTGGCTCGGCAGATTACGTGCATCGATGGAGACCGCCACCAGCGGTTGCGCCAGTTCGGTGTGGATCAGGGCGCGCTCGGCCAGTTCCGGCAGCAGGCCGGCCGGCAGGTTGTCGATGCAGTAGTAGCCGCTGTCCTCAAGCACGTTAAGCGCCGTGCTTTTACCGGAGCCGGAGCGTCCGCTGACAATGATCATGCGCATGTTTAATGACCGTTCTGCTCGTCCAGGACAACCTGATACAAGGCTTCGTTGCTCGGCGCGCTGCGCAATTTCTCGCGCACTTCCTTGCGGTCCAGCATGCTGGCGATCTGGCGCAGCAGCTCAAGGTGCGCATCGGTCGCCGCTTCCGGTACCAGCAGTACAAACAGCAGGTCGACCGGTGCGCCGTCGATGGCGTCGAAATCTATGGGGGCTTCAAGGTGCAGCAGCGCACTGATCGGCGCTGTACAGGCCTTGAGGCGGCAATGGGGAATGGCGATACCGTTGCCAAAGCCGGTGGAGCCCAGTTTTTCACGGGCAAACAGGGCCTCGAAGACATCCTGCATTTCCAGATCCGGTACCTCTCGGTGGATCAGGTTGGCAATTTGTTCGAGGGCTTTCTTTTTACTGCCACCCGGCACGTTCACCTGGGAACGGCCGGGGGTCAGGATGGATTCTAGTCGGATCATGGATTAGGGGGGTTAACGACCGGTCGCGCCCTGGAGGAGGCTCTGGGTCTTTTCCTTATGCTTTTTGAGTTGGCGATCCAGCTTGTCGGTCAGCAGGTCAATCGCGGCATACATGTCTTCATGCGCAGCATTGGCAACCACCTCTCCGCCGGGGATATGCAACGTGGCTTCGATTTTCTGCAGCAGCTTCTCGACGTTCATCGTGACTTGCACGTTGGTGATCTTGTCGAAATGCCTCTCCAATCGTTCGAGTTTTTCGCCGATGTATTCGCGAAGAGGTTCGGTCACTTCCAGTTGGTGTCCACTGATGTTGACTTGCATACAGCTTCTCCTTCGTTGCCAGTGCATAAAGCGGCAGGCAGAAATACCTGCCACTGGAACGCTGTGGCGTGGCCTGTTACATCAACCGCTTGCGTTCGCTCGAAGGTGCGATCCCGAGGGATTCACGGTATTTGGCGACGGTACGGCGGGCCACCTGAATGCCTTGTGCCTCCAGTAAACCAGCGATCTTGCTGTCACTCAACGGCTTTTTCTGATTTTCCGCGGCCACCAGTTTTTTGATGATCGCGCGGATGGCTGTGGACGAGCATTCACCGCCTTCGGAGGTGCTGACGTGGCTGGAGAAAAAGTATTTCAGTTCATAAATGCCCCGGGGGGTATGCATGAATTTCTGGGTGGTCACCCGCGAAATCGTCGACTCGTGCATGCCCACTGCCTCGGCAATGTCGTGCAGGACCAACGGCTTCATGGCTTCGTCGCCGTACTCCAGGAAGCCGCGCTGATGCTCGACGATCTGGGTGGCTACTTTCATCAGGGTTTCGTTGCGGCTTTGCAGGCTCTTGATGAACCAGCGCGCTTCCTGCAACTGGTTGCGCATGAAGGTGTTGTCGGCGCTGGTGTCCGCGCGCTTTACGAAACCGGCGTACTGGGCGTTGACCCGCAGCTTGGGCACCGATTCCTGGTTCAGTTCCACCAGCCAGCGGTCGTTGTGCTTGCGCACGATCACGTCGGGAACCACGTATTCGGGTTCGGTGGACTCGATCTGTGAACCTGGGCGCGGGTTGAGGCTCTGGACCAGCTCGATCACCTGGCGCAGTTCATCTTCCTTGAGCTTCATGCGACGCATCAACTGGCTGTAGTCGCGACCGCCCAGCAAGTCGATGTAATCGGTGACCAGTCGCTTGGCTTCGGCCAGCCAAGGCGTCTTGGCGGGTAACTGACGCAGTTGCAACAGCAGACACTCGCCCAGGTTGCGAGCACCGATGCCGGCGGGTTCGAACTGCTGGATGCGATGCAGGACGGCTTCGATTTCGTCCAGCTCAATGTCCAGCTCGGGGTCAAAGGCCTCGAGGATTTCTTCAAGCGTCTCGTCCAGGTAGCCCTGATTGTTGATGCAGTCGATCAGGGTCACGGCAATCAGACGATCGGTATCGGACATCGGCGCCAGGTTCAGTTGCCACAGCAAGTGGCTCTGCAGGCTTTCGCCGGTGGAGGTGCGGGTAGTGAAGTCCCACTCGTCGTCATCGCTGCTGGGCAGGCTGCTGGCGCTGGTCTGGTAGACGTCTTCCCAGGCAGTATCCACGGGCAGATCGTTGGGGATGCGTTCATTCCATTCGCCATCCTCAAGGTTATCCACCGTCGGGGCGGTTTCCTGATAGGACGGTTCCGGGATTTCGGTGTTGGTCTTTTGCTCGACGTTATCGGCCAGCGGATCGGTGTTGTCGAAGTCGTCGCCTTCTTCCTGGCGTTCGAGCATCGGATTGGACTCCAGGGCCTCCTGGATTTCCTGTTGCAGGTCCAGGGTCGACAATTGGAGC